>JAABUV010006830.1_pt1 | contig 12246 bp, 18 predicted proteins | sample 5559971 | NCBI WGS metagenome assembly JAABUV01 (sample SAMN10711881, study PRJNA513362) | rock metagenome | isolation source: Antarctica rocks | place: Antarctica: Victoria Land, Knobhead nord | collected 2015-12-19
TCGATTTACGAGCAGAGCGGCCCAAACTTGCAGTCTCGCACTCCAAGAGGGCGTAGAAAATCACTCAACCGCACAGACAACTCATACCGCGGCTGATTTTCAATTTCGTCTTTCATTCATCTTTCTCCGGGTTTTTTCTGATTCTCCACCATGCAACCCCGCCCTTCTGGGTCTGGTGGGATCATGGGACCTCCATCCCGTCCTGACCCGCTAAATCTCCTTCGCCAGCGCTCGCAATCTTATCACGCCAAGCCTGCACCGTCTCAGCCTAATCCCGGTTCTCCTTACCCAGGGTATCCCCCTCCGCAGCAACTGAGAACCCTAAACGCCGCTTTGCCATCCAGCTCACAGAGTCTGCAGAGTCAGGAGAGCCAGCTCTTCACCCTGCCAAAATCAATTCAACCTCCCAATCGAGCCGTGTCCCAGGCGAGTATGCGAGAAGGAGCGGGATGGCAGGGATTGCGGAAAGTCGATTCCTACCGTCCTTCTACGCCTGCTCCGATCCCCAAAAGCGCAGCGGACGTGTACGTACAGGACTCACAGCCGGTAGTCCCGAAAGGTGACAGGATCTTGACGGCAGTCGAGAGTATGTCGTTTCGTCTACGCACCCTCTCACGAGCTGATGCGCTATAGAGCTAAGCGAGGATACCCTAGCCATACGAGAGTCGCAGGAAGACCTTCGCGAGGATAATAAGAACTTGAGGGATCAGTTGCACGAGCTGAAGATGGGGCAGAAGGCTTTGGCGACGACCGAGGAGGTTAGGGAGGAGGTTACCGCACAGTGTGAGTCGCCTCGCCACGGCGCCGCCCGTCTTCAGGGTGATCGCAGGGTGGCCAGAAGACTTACGCTTGTCCTTGCAGTATCTCCCGCACTTCATGAGTTCTTCGCCTCTCTCCGTGACAAGATCGACGTTTCCCTCGCTCCGCTACCCGAGCAGGTGTCCCATCTATCAGCGCAGAAGGTCAAGATGGTGGTCGTACAGCTGCGGGAGGAAGATCAGATGAAAAAGGCAAAGCAAGACGCAATACAGGAGGTAAGCTTATCGGTCCGTCTTCCATAGCTGCTCCTCCCGGCTGCCAAATTCTCGAATCGATCTGACCTTGTTTAGCCTCTCACCGGCTTGCTCAACCACCTTATCTCTCTCCTCGATCCCGTTGCCGACATAGCCGATAATCTCGCATCGCTCCAAGACCTGCCTCGCGCGCTGAGCGATGTGGCGATCTTCAAGGGGGCCATAGAAGGCCTGATGGACAAGATGCAGGCGCTTCCGCCGGCGCCTCCACCACAAATCGAGATCGAATCGGTCAATAGCCTCAAGGCGAAGGTCAGCGAGCTCAGACAAAGTATGGAGAGTCAGGGTTCATTCCAAAGCGGCAAGGAAGAGATTGCCAGGGTCTTGAAGGGGATGGAGGGAATTGAGCGGGACGTCAAGGACCTCAGGACCGGTCTCCGTAACCCGATCACCCCAAAGAGCGACCCTAACATGGTCAAGCTGCTTGACGTCGCCAATACGATGAAGACCATTCTTGACCGCATCGCGACCAAGCTCGATACGCCCAGCACCCCGACTCGAATGGAATGCGATATGATGGGAGTCGAGCGTCACCTGGCATATCTGAAGGAGAAGACTGCAGAGCTCAAGGATTCCCTCAATCAGATTCGGACCAGGTTCGAATCTGCTGCGGAAGATCAGCGGCCGAATACCCCGTCGTCAGACGAGACAGTCACACGATTCCCGGTTCGTGGCCTCGCACTTCGTCATTCCGAAGAATCGTCGCAACCCCCGCGGACGGTGCCATTTGCCCAAAAGATGTCTCGGTTTGCTGCCCAGATGGACCCAGTCAGTCCGCCGTCACCAGACGACACCCACTCCAAAGGACCGGCAGCATCCTCGACAAGGCGACCAGACCCCCAGATACAGTCTCGCTTCGCTATGATTATGGATCCTGTCAGTCCACCATCGGATGTATTCGGTCCCAAGGCGTACATCTCAGGTGTTTTTAAAGTGGGCAGCTCGGAAGGTTCCCCCAACGACCCGTTCGCTCTCCTCGGGGACGATTCCCTGAGCAATGCGCCATCTCAGGCAGATCCGCCGAGCTCTTACACAATGCCTTCCCAAGCTAAGCGCGACCACTCTGCCGGCTCCGGATCCACGTCAACGTCCAACAGCCAGCGGCGAAGCAAAAGGGTGAAGATCAATTCCGAATCGCAACCTTCGAGCATCAAGACTCGCTCGCAGGTCAAGAAGGTTTCAAATACCCCGGAGGAACCGATCATCGTCGATGACGACAGTCCTCCGAAGGCAAAGGACGCCTCCGCAAGCAAGGATACAAAGCAGGAGATCATCGAAGAGAGCCTCAAGAGCCTGGAGCCGACTCAGACTAACACGCAGACAGCCTGTCAACCGAGTCAACATCCGCTCACCCAACGCCACCCGGTCCGGCGACCGGAGCACCTCGAGCTGCTCGCCATGGAGAAGAACTTAACGCCTTCATCTGGATACAGGAGACCGGTGACATACGGATCCGTCGACAAGGGGAGGAATGGGAAGAGGAGGGCGTTGACGCTGGAGGAGATTGCGGATGAGGGGGTCGTGGCGGAGCTGTAGGCGTTACTGGGCGGTGCTAGGCGGGGAGATGCGGTGCTTCGCTCGGCGTTCCGCTCGACAAGGTCATGTCTCACTTTCGGTTCTATGGATCAGAAAGGCAATCATCATACTAGACAATTGTATATACATCAATCATGCATCCCAACCAATGCTTCGACCGCAATCGCAAGCCTTATTAGGCATCCCCGCTACTCACCTCCACCCCCTGCGTGCGAAATTTCGAGCTGCGCTCTCTTTCTTCTCTTCATAGCCTTCGGGCTGTGCGGCAAGCCCCGGTCAACCTTCCCCGGTTGCTCCTTTCCATCATCCTACGGACAGTCGAGCGTCAATCCGCGGCAAGATGAACGTATCCTTGGACGTCTCAGTTCCCGGTTCCCCTTCTTTGATCGTACATTTCGGTATGAGGTGGGGAGGGGCGGGGCGGTGGTCCATACATCCGTGTCATACATCATTTCCTCTCAGGCGCGTTATGCAGGAAGCGTTGAGTACTGGGAGAGTGTATGGATTCGACTCGGTGGAGGCTGAGCATGGAGACGGGCAGGCTGAATCACGGGATCCTGAAGCTTTATCATCCGCTTACACCAGCGAACCTTTCACTTCCTTATCGACATCCACACGGGGGTTTTCACCTAGGGCACGCCACTGGGGTGCCTACCACTACCTTCAGCAGAGAATATCTTTCATGAATGCCAGGACCCCGAAGCCTGATGTCCCCTATCAATCACGGAGGACGAGGAAGGTGCTGAGAAGTCGTGCATCAAACGTCGTGATTTTCATAGCCAACTATGCTACACCCTGCCTGTCTCGACGCCCCACCCTCACGCTCACCCAATCGCCCATGTCTCAGATCACGCTTTCCTGCTCCGGATCTCAAAAGATCGATGTTCTTCCTAGTTCACTGGCAGTTCCTCCTCGTCCACTAGCACTTCCTGACGCTGCACAATCTCGCGACGAACCCCTCTACATTTGTGGCGCCGATTGCGACAATATCTCTGCATACTCCGGGTAGTTCTTCGAACGTACATCAGCGCTGAGCTACCGCCATACGCATCCGCGCGACTCACTTTGACGAATGCCTGCTGCGCCCGACTCGCATGTTCGTCTGCGTATGATAAGCACCGACTCGTCACTCCTGCAGTGACTCACAGGTGAGCGAATTGACCAACTCCCCCTCCGTCCTAGCCAGCTTCGCGCTCTTTTCAAACCACTTGATCGCCTCCTCGATCTTCCCCTGCTGCAAGCTGAGCTGCGCCAACGTTGCCACCGCGACATCGCAATCGGGGTCGATGGCAAGGGCTTGATTGCAAAGTGACTCGGCTTGGACGATGTCTTGTTTCCATTGGAAGATGGCCAGAGACTTGTTGACATAGGGAAGGACGTTGACAGGTCGTCTGAGTAGCGTCAGGATTGATGTGCGGTACACACGGGGACCAACCTGTTCTTGTCCAGCTCGAGCGACTTGTCAAACCTCTCCACGCTCTCCTGGAACTTCTGCTGATCCAGCAACAGCTCTCCGCTTATGCCTCGTCAGCTCTCGTCTGGGCAGACTCAAAGAACGCACTAGTAATTATTCGGCTCGCCTCGATCGGGGAACTGCTTGAGAATCCGCCTGAACGCGGCCATGCTCGAAGCCACGCTGCCCTGCTTGTACTGGGCGACCGCTTCCTGAATGTGAGTGAAGATGAAGGTTCCGTCGAGCGCCGCGGACTTCTTGTAATCGGCGATGGCTTTGTCGAATTCCTGCGAGATGAAGTAGACTTCGAAAGATGTCAGCGATGTGAATGGGAAAGAGAAGACGACTCCTGCTCACCTTGTCCTCGGTGGTAGTAGATATCCGGATCATCCTGGTTATGTCGGATCGCTGCTTCGAAATCGCCGAATGCGCTAGCCGCGTCGCCTGGACATCGGATTAGCCAGAGATCAATCTGCATGCAGGGTCCAATTCACCGAGCTCCATATGCACGCTAGCAATCTTGACCCAGCTCTGCACGAAGCTCGGCACCAGATCCAAGCTTTTCTCCAGATCTATCTTGGCCCCGATCGAATCGCCCATCAGGAATCTGTCCTAGTCAGGCGACACCTTGTAGTTTTGTTCGATACCTACTTGAAGGTCCCTCTCAGATTGTACGCCTCCGCTTGTCCCTCCTTCCAGCTGACACCCTGGTCGATCGCCTCGTTCGCAAATGTCAGCGCATGGTTGTAGTCCGCCGCAGCTAGCGCATCGAATGCGAGGAGAAGGGTCTGGTCGCCCTGCGATGGGTTCTCGGGAAGTGTAGGCTTGTCATCTGCATGCTCTTCAGAAACGGCTGGTAACCCAGTGAAGGGAACTCACGAGGTCGGAAAGCTAGGAGGTACTGGGAGATGAACGTCGGTGAAGGGAGCTTCGCTTCGCGAGTCTGCGGAAATTTCGCTCAGAAATCGTTGGCGGCGAAAAGATCTGAACCCACATCAAGCATCTCCTTCGCCCTCTTCTGTGCGAGTTTCGTGAGACACCGCTCTACAGACCCCGCAGCTTGCTCGTCCTTAAATCGCTCAAGGATAGACGTCGCGGTGAAGTCTAGAGGCGAAGGACCTCAGCACGACGGCGGATATAGTGAACTCCAAAGCTCACCTCGTACAGCCTCATCGTCCCTTCCAAGATGTTCGAGCGCGGTTGCCCGCCGTTTCAGTGCCTTCACGCTAAACCGCGGTATCAGCGTTCTCTGACGATCTACGCGAATCGGCAACCCACTAGGTCCGGTCAAGCTCAAGCGCTGAATCGCAATCAGCAACACAGTTCTCATATTCCGGTGGTGTGAAGTTCGTGTAGCCTAATCACAATCAGTCACCATTCCACACTTCAAGCGGGATCGACTTACAAGCCGCTCGATTCGAGAAAAACACCGAATCCTTCTTCACAGACACCTCAATCGCCTTGGTATAGCTGCAGCCGTGAGCCTATGCACAAGGAAGAATCAAGAGCTCGGTACGAACCATTCGACAGCTCTTCTAAAGTCCTTCTTCGAGTACAGCTTATTCCCTCGATCCTTGAGCGTCACGCCAAGTGCGTTTCGATCCTGCCATACCATACACAATCATTAGGAGATCTTCATGCATGAGCAGAGGACCCCCCACCGACTCAGACATATCTGCGATCCCGTCTGCATCTGGGACATCTGTACGAGGTCAGGGGTTCTCGTGAAGCCGCTATGAGGCGGGCATACCGTTCAAATGCGATGTCCCCTCCTGAACCTCTTCTTTCTCCTCCGTAGCTCCTTTAGCAGCTCCTGTCGAGGGTCCTGTTGCAGGTCCCTTCTCCGCCTTCTGCTCATCATCAGCACCTAGCTCATCTCATCACCTTCGGATGAAGTGACTCACTTCCTCGGGTAGCTCCTCAAGTAAAGGTCCCTCGTTCCCCTCGCCCGAAAAATTCCTCCCCTGACCCGACCTCCTCTTCTTCCCCTTCCCTCTCTCCTTCCGATCCTTCTTCTCCCCCGAACTAGGTCCAGATCGGTCGTTCTGCTGACTGTAATAGTACACCCCTCCAGCAGCGAGCACACCAGCTCCGAGGAGAAGTGGGACCCAATGCTCTTCGAGGAAACGTTGTGTCCGGTCGATCATGGATTGTGGAGGTGCGCGAGGTGGAGGAAGGGAAGCGGGTGGGAGAGAGGCGGGAGGAGGAGTGAACATTGTCGGAGCCATCGCGATTGATCTTTGAGGATCGTCAGAGGATTCGAGCTGAATATAAAGCTTTGGTGGGCAACGCCGATGAGATGACGGATTTTGAGTTGATTGCGAAGTGGAGCGGGATTTGCCGGAGCTTTCCGAAGTTTCAGGTTCTGGCGGTGCCACTACTGTTCTCGAAGACGTTCCCTCAAGTTTTGCATTGGCCTCTCTGTATCAGAATCTCCTGAAGGGTCAGAGCGCGACAAGGCGTAAGACCCCCGAGGCCCCAGTCACTGTCCGCATCTTGTGGCTGTGCACACGTTTCTCAGGACAATTGTAATAACTACATGCATGAGCTACAATCTACTCCTCTAAGCTATAGTCGTCACCCCGACTCCTTGTCCCCGATATTCTTATACCGGAACAAAGCCCTCTCCCGACTGGCCTTATGCTCGACGATCGGAGCGGGGTATCCGAGCTTCTTGAACTCGCCACCCGGCATGTTGTGGTATGGATCGTGAATGGCCTTTCCCTTGAGGCTCTTCAGCTCGGGCACCCAGTAGCGGATATAGTCGCCGTTAGGATCGCATTTTTCGGATTGGGTGAGGGTGTTGAATATTCGCTGAAATGATATTAGCTCATCACAGCAGAGTAGAAAGGTCGAGAACGGGGTGTACACTCACGAAGTATGGTTGCGGATCTGTTCCCGTCTGCCGACCGATCGCGAACATCAGCATCACACCCCTCCTCAATCTGTTATATCTGCACTGACACTAGCGGTCCACTGCCACCTATTGCAGGCCGTTTAGCCCGGCACTCCTCCTTCAGCCGAGAACCAGACTTACCCTCCGTTATTTGAAGCAAGATCCCCATCTATGAAACATTCCATGAAGTACTTCTCCCCCAACCCTGTCGAACAATCAGCACCATCCCTTTAGCCCTCAAAGCACTCACGCCAATCCAGCATCAAGCTCTTCACCATGAAGCTCGCCGTCACCATTCTCAACCGATTCTCCATCCAGCCTATAATCAACATCCGTCAATCGCTGTCATCGCCCACGGCGTCGATGCGTGAAGGCTCACCTCTAGTGTTACAAGCCCGCATGCCGGCATCGACTATAGGATAACCCGTCCGGCCATCTTTCCAAGCTTGTAGATGTTCCTCGCTGATCTCCCATTGCACATCGGCGAACTTCTCGAGGAAGTTTCTGCCCATCGATACACGGGGCCAAGCGGCCATAACCTGGTGAAGCGCAATCTCAATCAGACTCCTCATCCTTGCAACCTGTTTCATCACTCACATGGTTGTAAAAGTCTCGCCAGGCCACCTGGACTCCCTATCAGCTTGCGAAACGGGCGAGTTCCGCATGAGAGCTCCGACTCACCTCCTGCACCCACATACCGATGCCCGTATCCCGTCCACTCTCCAGCTTCCCCTTCGAATATTTCTTCGCCTCGTTGATGACCATCCTCCCACTGATCACCCCGCTTGTCAAGTACGGGCTCAATCTCGAGCTGTTATCCCCATCGACCATATTCCGCCCAACCTGGTAATTGTTGACTCGCGATGCTTTCAAATCGTGCTCAGCTCCGTCGGTAAGAGGGGAGACAAGCTGGAGTTGGGTTTTGCGGGCTTTGGTGTGTAGGAAGAGGTCGAGGAGCTGGCCCCCAATCAGCGGTGCTGCCTACATCAGCGGGAACTGACCTCTTTGGCCCTCTCGGTGCCTTCTGGGTAGATCTCGCCCATGGTCTCTGCATCCCCGCACTCGAAGCCATCGACATGATCGGGAATGGGAGTTGCATCGAAGAGTTTTGCGAAATGCTCGTGTTGCCGGATGGATGGGTCATTGCTTTCGGGTAGAGGTGACATCTTGAGAAGCGATGGCTCCTTATCGATCAACTTGGCCCATGCTTTGAGTCTTGTCAGCACACTTCTAGCGGTATTACAGTCCGAGCACACCTCTTTGCCATGGGCTGCAGTGGTCGATCGGATGTCAGCGCCTCGACTTCGAGGGGAAGTGAAACTACATACCTGTAGACAGACATCGGCTTTCCCTGCAGACTCTTCACCCGTCCCGGCGGCACCACCAACCGATCATGCATACAAATAACGTCAACTCCCTTCTCCTTGCCAAGCTTGACCGCCGCGATATCCCGACGCAGCTCGTCGACCTCGTATTCGATATTGGCAAAAATGTGGTTCGTCCGCAGGTGAGGGAAGACCTCATTGACCAGCCGTCTGGGAATGGACAGGCGACGATGATAGGAAACGACATGGAGGGGGATATTGAGCTTGTCGAGTTTGGACTGGGCTGATCAGCTAGTATTCAAGTGAGATGGAGACAACTGACAGCAAGATTCCGCAGATTGCGTAGTACGAAGTCGATCCGCCGGGTACTTCGGTCGTGGATCTTGTAATCGCCTGGAGAGAGGACGAAGAGAACAGCAAGAGGGATATCAAGCTCCTTCGCCTTTGCCGAAGCATGTGCCAGTGCAGTGTTATCCTCGACTGTCCGACCCATCAGCCCGGTCGTCTGAAGACGTGATGAGACTTACTCCGCATATCTTCCATCCGCATCCAGTACACTACCGACTCGCCCTTCTCCACCGCCTTCTTATCCTGCTTGAGCAACCTCATCAACTGGTCCAGCGGGGGATCCTGATCGGCCCGCGCCGCAACTTCAGCCGTAGCTATCTTCCCCTCTGCGTCATACCGCCTGATCAGCCTCCTCTATCCTATCCACCAGTGACGGCTGCACTCACTGATCTCATAAGCATTCTTATGCCGCTTCGCATCACTTCCCGCAACTCCTCCACCTTCCGGACTCCTATCCCTCTTCCCAGCCGGTCCAGGCTGTCCCTTTGCGTTCTCTCCCTCTCCCATATCATCGTCGTGTACCTTGCTCTCCTTCGTTGCTTCCTGCTCCCGAGCTGACGCTTGGATATCGGCTGCCAAGTTATTCTCCTCATCGTGCAGTTTCTGCTCGCCCTTCTTGGCGACTCCGGACCGGGCGGTGGTTCTGATAGCTCGAGCCATGGGTTTCTGAGGGGACAGGGAGATCGATTTAGACCCGGGATTTGAAGAAAGGGTAAGTTGAGGCATTTGAAGGCGAGTGATACGACTGATGAACGAGAGAAAGGGGCGAAAAGGCATGTATTGGATTGGGAGAGCATCAACAAATCTCGATCGGTCTAAGAAGATCGCCGGACGATAGACACGTGTTCAGCAAATATTCAAGCTGATGGGGGACCGTGGGAGATTTGGACGCGCTTCCTGACCACCTATTAGCGAGGACGAGCACACAGCGGTGGCAGACAACGGTCCCAGGAGTAGCACAATGGGTCAGCCCAAATCTTTCCTTATCTGATGGTAGACTGAGTCGTTCAGGTCTCCTCACGATCATCCGGAAAAACAAAGCCAAATCCAAGGAGATGAGGGTCCTCTTCTTGTCCGTTCGCTTTCAACCCTCCTCACCTCAAAGCTTCCGCTAATTTAGCGTCCTGGTTAGAGGACTAGATAACGCTGGAAAGACGACCATCCTGAAGAAGGTCAATGGTGAGGACATCACCGGCGTCAGCCCGACTTTGGGGTTCAATATCAAATCGCTCATACGGGATGGGTAGGTCTGTTACCCCTTCCACAGCATTGCGCTGACTTAGCTTGACCTCAGATACACATTGAACATCTGTTCGTATTCTCTCGCCGTGTATCCGAAGGTTGAGCTAACAGCTTTGCAGGGGACGTAGGTGGCCAAACAACCCTCCGACCGTACTGGCGCAACTATTTCGACTCTACCGATGCGGTGGTCTGGGTGGTCGACTCGTCTGATCGACTGCGTATGGGCGACTGTCGACGGGAACTCGAGGGCCTGCTTCAAGAGGAGGTACATCAGTCTTCGTTTTAGCACTTGATCGGCTGAAGCTGAATCTGGGCGGACGGAGTAGAGATTGGCGGGTGCGACTTTATTAGTCTTCGCGAACAAGCAGGATCTGGATGGGTCGATGAGTCTGGAAGAGATCCGGGATGCGGGTCGTCTCCTACCTCACACAGCTTAGAGCTAACGGACCGGACGAAACAGGCATTAGCTCTGCAGTCCATCGTATCCCATCGATGGGTCGTTCATCCTTGCTCCGCTTACACCGGGACTGGGCTCAATGAGGGACTAGATTGGGTGGTCAAGGAAGTCGCGGGGAGGTTGTACTGGAGCGGACTCGGGGCGCAGGAGCCGGCCGAGCGGATACCAGAGCGGCCTGCGATGGCAGTGACCACATGACAGTGTGTTCTCAGGTGCTATCATTGTATACACCAGATGCTGATGATATATTGTACAGAACTATGCAATTTTACTCGTCCTCAGAACACCGGGATGATCGACTATCCTCGGATCGCCTCGCACTTCACCCGTTCCCGTAGCTCATCCAGTCGACGCTTCGGCCTGTCGTCGTTCCACAACCCTTCTGAGGAGTCGAACTTCTCGGTAGAAAGCACCGGAAGGCCGAGTTGCTCCACCGCGAACGAGGCAGAGACCGTTGCGTATAGCGCGGCTGAGCCCATCAGCTTCACTACTCGGTGTATTGGAATGATCTCACCCTCGTATGGATCTCCTCCAGAGAGCGAGAGACCAGCGACGTACCCTCCCAGGTAGGCGTTCCCAGCTACTCGATCAGATGCGACTCTGTCCAAGAGTCATGTACTCACCGCCTGTGACATCTTTCACCAGGCGCTCGTCCTCCGCGCCAAAACACGCCGGAAACCATTTGACACCCCCACTTCTGGTTCCAACACTCGACCCCATTCTTCCGCACCGCACGGCAATGATCCCTCCTTCATTTCCTCCGGCAGCCATCTTGTCGAGCAGCCGATGAGTCAGCCTCTCGAGGGTCGGGCGAAACTCAGGACTGCAGAGAGGATACTGCTCGCAGGAGTAGAAGGATAGGAGCTCCTCATGATTCGGCCTGAATTTATCAACACCGGAACCTGCGATATCCAAGGAGGCATACGAGAGCACTTCGACGCCGGGCGCGATCTTCTCGAGCCATTCCTGTTGGCCCGGATGACAGCTGCCTGGGGTAGGCTCGAACACGATCTTCGGTCGCCAGCCTCCGTCACCTCCTTGGCGGAGCCCAGACTGGAGTTTGAACAAGTCCTCGGGCGAGAATGGCGGGCTGACGTGGAGGAACTCCGCATTCGCAAGCGGTGTGTTGATGAGAGACTCGATCGTACGACATGGCGGTTGCACGATTTGCTCGTACCTACCATTACCCGATCCGTCGGTTTTTAGGTACGTGACGCACGACCAACTCACCTTCGCGAACCATTCTCGTATGCGATTCGAGAACGAGTCATCCTCGATCCCTCAAACTCGTTCCACACCCACATCTCCGGCCCGAAGCTATTCAGATTCTCCTCGAACTTGGCACTCAGATCTGTCCCGCCAGGGGCGCGGTCGACAAGTGTGCGAAGTTCAGAAGGGAGCAGCCATATTCGCGCGCCGACGAGGTTGTACAGCGCTCCTCCGCCTAGAAGCTCGTGCGACGGGGTAGAAGAGAGGGTTTGTGAGGAATCGAATGGGAGCTGGGGAGTGGAGGTGCCGCTTGTTGAGGATTCGGGGGTGGTGAGCAAGGCGGTATTGGAGATAGGAAACTCGAGTGGCGGCAGGAGGTCGAACGTGGGGACCGGTGGAACTACAGGGTGTGATTGAGGCGCATCAGGACTGGTAAAGGTGGGATTGGTGGGGGTGATGAAGCTGATCGACGGGGTCAGGAGGGGTGTAGTCTCAAACACGTCGATGAGAACGGTACCTGCGGATGTCAGCGAGAGTTGACGATAGCGATAGAGCAGAGTCACCGATGGAGGCGAGTATGGGTCCTGCGCGCCTCGGTGCGGGCTTCTCGGAAGGAATGGTATTGTTGGTTGTCGACATGATGTTGAATGATCCGCCGAAAGGAAGGAAGCAACAAGTGACACGATGAGGGAAGCCGAGATGAATCT
>JAABUV010006831.1_pt1 | contig 12246 bp, 13 predicted proteins | sample 5559971 | NCBI WGS metagenome assembly JAABUV01 (sample SAMN10711881, study PRJNA513362) | rock metagenome | isolation source: Antarctica rocks | place: Antarctica: Victoria Land, Knobhead nord | collected 2015-12-19
AGGTCAGTGACTGGGTAGTCGTTGGCTCCCTGGCTGTGGGCTCCATCATAGTACTGGGTGCCCTGGATGACCACCAGGTGGGCTGCTAGGGACATGCCCCAGCACATGGCTGCCGTCGCCACTATCACCTGTCATACATTGCCAAGGATCAGCACCCTGGGCCACTGTGATCTGTCAATGATTGCCAAAGACTGGCGCCCTGAGATGTTGAGACAGAAGCTGCTGACCCATTATGAGTACCAGATGGGCTGCCAGCACTTCAGGGCGGTGGCCACTGCAACCTGTCAAGGTTCCGCACACTGAAGATACATGCAGAAGCTGATGCTGCTGTGAGTATTGCCGAAGGATTGACAATTGCATCTGTCGACCAAACCTTGACTGCCCGCCTGGAAGCAGAACTAAGCAGCCAGACCAGACCAGACCTTCAGAAACCCACAAGTCAAGGATAGCCGCCCCTCAGATAAAGTGGCATATGAAGCAGCCTTGACGCAAACACAAGCGCAACATATGGCGCAGACAGACAAAAAAAACACAACTGACAAGGTCATGTTGATAGTCCAAGGCGCATAACAACAGCCGTCAGCGGTATATGAGCGAGCCAGCAGAGGGATACAATAGCCCCAGCTGTTGTGGATCACATGCCTCAGCTTCTTGTGCATCCACTCAATACAAACGAGCTGCCTTTTTGAACACTTGCATGACAGTGACTGCACCTGGATAGCACCGGACTGGAAGAGGGTGTGCAGGATGTCCTGGTCTGCAGGGTGCATGCCCTCATGCAGGTACCCAATGCCCTGCTTCAGCAGATCCCTTAGCCGCACCTCCTTCACCCGCTCTATGAACGCCTCTATGTCACTCAATTGGGCCTGCATGCACGCCACTCATGGGTCAGGTCATAGACACAAACCTGTGCCTCATATGTCATAGACCGAAACCCGTGTCATGTCCTGTCATAGACGCAAATCTGAGCTTTTCCTTGTCATGTCCTGTGTAGATGAGGCAGAATGACATGTCCAGGCTATCAGACAAACATGTCTTCTGAGCATACTTGCATCCTTGCAGATGGGTCAGGCTATGAAGTAAAAACTGTGAGCGAGTGCAGTTGGTTGTTGCAAAGAGTCAGTCAATGCAGTGTGCTAAAGCATGCAGTGAGTCAGTGCATGTAGTGAGTCAAAGCATGCAGTGAGTCGGTGCATGCAGTGAGTCAGTGCACACAGTGAGTCAGTGCATGCAGTGAGCCAGTGCATGTAGCGAATTTGTGCATGCATGCCTGCAGCATACATCAGCTCGGCTGGACTACTGATACACGGTGGAAACTGACTACTGACACGGGGTTGAAAAATTACTACTGATACAGGGTCAAGGCTGACCTGCAAAAACTTGTCCCCCTTGCCATCAGCCGAGGCATACGCCCACAGGTCCACAGCAGTCTGACGTGCATGACGCTTGCTGGGCACAAACACGATTGAGGGCTTGTCTCCAGCATGGTTGGTGAGCGCAGAGTAGCAAGGGCGGGCCATGGCTTGCATGCGCGAGTCCAGATTGGTGATGTCAAAGCCCTGGATGTGGATTTCCAAAGGCACTGGCCTCACACCTGAACATGTCAGCAGCTACATCCAGCACAAGCTGTATGATAGGTAGACAGCTGCAAGATGCTGGAAGCCTGTGTATGGCTTGCAGTGTAACTTCACCTCACAGCTGAGGTGCATGGTTGGAGAGCTTCAGTAGACCAGGGTTTGGGTGAGACGCACACTGATTGCGCATCTCGCGTGAAATGAGTGCTTTGCCAGCAAGCAGGGAGCTGCATATCTACAAGTTTGATTTGGTGTCTGCACAACTACTGGAGACTGTGCATGCCAGCCATGCCAGCAGAGCATGCCACTCAAACTATTGCTGAGCAGGCTAAGAGCAGGGTGGGTGGATTGTTGCCACCCACCCACCAGGCAAGCAAGCAAGCAACCAATTGACTAAGCAAGCAAGCAACAAATACACAACCAGATGAAAACAGCCAAAGTTGTTACTGACACGCCAGAATAGCAACCTGCAGCATGTGTCTCCAGCCCATCAGAGCATCATGCAGTCTTGACTCACCAGGTGGGAAGTTGTACAGGCCATGTGAGGAGGCACCAATCCACTCGCCCAGGTCCTTGGCATTTGCCAGGGAGGTACACAGCCCCACAAAGCGAATGGCGGGACCCTCGGCTAACTGACTGCTGATGTACCGCATGCGTGAAACAATCACCTGCAGTGGCATGGCAGAACACATTGAGAGGGATGAACGAGCGAGGCAGTGGAGGTAATCAGCGCTGTGATTCAGATCCATCTGTCCCTACTGGCCCTTGATATCAGCCATGCAGCGGTGCTGATTGTGGTTATGGCACAAAATTGCCAGCAAGTGGACAGACAGCATGGCCAAGCAGCACAGTTGCAAGTAGGCATACTTCTGCATCTGCTGAAGGAGCAGATGATTACTTTGTGGCACAGGGCCATCATGCTTAATAGATGTAGCTACAAATACGCATACTTCTGCATCTGCAAAATGTTGTCAGCTTGATCAATGCCATTTAGTGACCTTCTTGGACATGAGCCTGAGATCTGGTCCCCCAGCATCACCAATGAAGTGCGTTCCATTCAGAATGAATAGCGCTACATTCCTGGATGCTTTGGCCAAAGGCTGTTTAGGGCTGCTGCATAAATTGCTCAATGCAAAAGATAAAGCATACCTCAAGATCAGGTCCATTGGCCCCACCAATGAGGTGCAGCTCATCCACAATGAACAGCGCCACCTTCTGGACTTCCTTCCTGGAAGGCTGCCTCCACCGTCGACTCAGCATGTCCCAGTACTCAGGGGTGCTGATCACGATATTGGCCTCCCTCAGCATGGCATAGTCAGCCAGGGGGTCCCCAGTGAGCATGCAGACATTGAGGCCCAGGCCCGGCGACCCAAACTTTTGGGTCCAGTCTGCGAAGCGCTCCTTGGCAAGCTCCTCCTTGGGTGCGATATAGACCGCCCTTGAACCCCCCTTACCTGCGCTAGCCTGCAGCAACACAAGGAGATCTTCAGCCAGGCATGAGGCAAGGACATGCAGGTATCTGATGCCGTCTGCAATGCGCTCCTTGACAAGCTGCTCCTCTCGGGCAAAGTAAACACCACAGCAGAGCCCCCTTACTTGCAGTTGCCTGCTGTTGCAGCTACAATGTAGCTTCAGATGGATATACAGACAGACAGACAGTCAGTCAATCAGCCTGTTGCATGCAGCTACCTGCCAAGTCAGAAGGCTTCACAGACACAGAAGGCTTACACAGATACAGAGACAGCAAATTTATTACTTGCCAACCTGTGCCTGCATGCACCTTCAAATCCAACTGATGAACGTCAGATCAGTATGCTGTCAGGAGGGTCAATGGGAACATACGGACATTCAATTGTGGAGTGTGTCTGAATCAGGCACTGAAGCAAAGGCTGTGTCAACCGCAGGTGCATGTGCAATCGGTGACTGGAAGCATCACCTCCTTGATCATCCTGAGCAGGGCAAACTCAGCACACACTGTCTTGCCACTGCCAGTAGGAGCGGCCACCAGCACGCTGTCATCCAGGTTGTACAGCACATTGAATGTCTGAGTCTGAATGGGATTGAAGCTCCTGAAGCGCTGGTACAAACTTTCGAACTCTGCATTCCTGCATACCAGCACCAGGCATTTGAGTCCAAGCTGAACAACACTGCATACGTTCAGACTAAAGCTGCAGATGTGGTGACAAAAGGCTGACAACCCTAGCGACGAAGACTCTGATCCGCCCTATACTTCTTGATGGGTGGCTGAGCTGGTGCTGTTGCTGTTGCTTCCTGCTGATACGGCCACACAAGCTCTTTGTGCTGGTCATGGTGATGTTTAATGTAGACGTGCACGCCACAACCAGATCTAGTGGCCTTCTAGAATCAAGCACATGGGCAATGACAAGGTACTGACAATGGCGTCAACATATCTTGGGTTGGACCAATAAATGCTTGCACGCAATGTCAGCCCAGACAGCTGAGCAAGACGGCCTGAGAGGAAGATGCAGAGGGAATGCTTCCAGCACAGAGCCGAATAACCAGCTGCTGTTGCCTTGATAATGTGCAACGCATCTGCTAAACATCCCAAGACACTCTCGAGCTGCATCAACTCAGCAAACGCACAAATGGAGGCATACCTGAGGGCAGAGATGGGGAGGGCTTGCAGGTCCAGCAGCTCTGTGGGGGGTGGGTACTTCTCAGGCAGGATGAGGTGCCTGAAGGACACCGGCAGCACTGTCTCACACTGCAGCCACTTGTCTGACACCACCTGCACCACCACACACTCATCTGCTCACTCATGCATGCAGTACACAGCTTTTAGCGCTACTTGCTAGGTGTTCTGACAAACACTCTTGAATTTCGAAATTAATCGCCGACATGCACTGATGCATAGCATGGTATGCGCAGTCCGATGAGACTTCTCATGGTAAGTGGCAGAATCCACTGAGACTCACTTTCTCTGGCAGCAATGATGGCAACACATCTATTGCTGTGGCTGCCTGGTCAGTGGCATTGTGATTGCATCAGACGCACACACAATGTGCTTGAGCATAGTGCAGAGCACATGCAAAAAGAGAAAAAGTATCTTGGATACAGCAGTAGCTGTCTGATGTGCAGCTCAAGCTGTGCCATGTTTGCTGTGTGACAGCAGGCAGAAACAAGACCAACCTTGATGAAGTACTGAGGCGGCAGAGGCTCTGAGATGGGAACTGTGAAGGCAACGGTGTGGTCGTCGTCCATGAACTGCTTCTTCAGCAGAAAGAACTCATGGTGCAGCACGTACTCACTGTCGCTGTCCTCCACCACAATCCAGAAGGGCTCCACAAAGCCATGCAGACCATCCTGCAAGGATACATTGGCTGGATCAGTCATCATCAAGTGGGTCTGGACGTGATGCACAGCGCTTTCATGCACACAGTGTGCTGGGTGCTGCGATGAAGCATGAAACAGTCAGTCAGACAGACACAGTAGGCAATACACTTGCCTGGAACAAACAGCAGTGCTAAGAGGGAGGTTGAAGTTGAGTGTGTTTTTTTTTTTTTTCCCTTTTAGAGTTTTTTTTGTTTTTCGGACACTTGGATGTTTAGAGAGTCCTGCTTTGCTTTGCCGGTGCTCAAGTGTGGCTCAGGACAGCATGCAGTCTGACCACACGCCAGAACTATGATTCGTGCCGTACATGTGCAATGCCCAGCCTAGGGGGTTCAGGTGTGACTGGCAGGTGTTGATTGTCTGACTGGTTGATAGTGGAGGGGGGGAGGCACTCACATTCCACTTGAAGTCGGGCGTGATGACCAGATCGATCTTGAGGACTGAGCGGGTGATGGGTTGCACATGCGCAGCCAGCTCCAAACGAGGAAATTCGTGAATGAACCTGCATGTTAAGAACAAGGTGTTGCAGCTGGCTGGGTTATGCAGATGGACCATCACATGGACAATGCACCATCTGGTCATGAGACAGTAGCAAGATGCAGCTGTGATGCTGATGTCTAGAATTGGCCTGAGCAAATATGCACGCAGATTCCTGTGTTGAAGGGTACTTGAAAATTTGGCCACGGTACGGCTGCCTCCCAACATATATTGTCTTCCGCTGACTTTAATGAGCTTAGCGCTGACCTGTCATCACTTTTTGTGCTGACATAGATTAGCGTGGCACTGACCTGACACACAAGACATGCCTGCTGACAACAAAGCATATGCACTTCAAGACCACAATGTAACGCCTAACGTCTGAGATGCATCGCAGCACAGAGACTGCACAGGCAGTACTATCAACAGCCGTTGTTGATCTTGAGAAGACTGCAACAGCAAATGCAGTCCCAAGCGGGCTCAGGCGAACCCCCAACAGGAACCATGCTCAATGACAAAGCCCGAACATGATGCTCTGTTTTTGTTAACAGTTGCACATGGCTAAAATGCAATATGCTGATGCTGATAATAGATGCAACAAAGCAGGCAGGTACTGACTTGTGCAGCTGCTTGCCCATCTTGGCCATGTTGATGAGAGCACCCAGCTCCTGAGCTGACAAGTCGTAGTAACGCTCCCAGGCCAGGTCTTTCTTCTCCATCTGCAAGCCACAGCCGCAAGCTGAGTCGCCAATCACTGTTTTCAGCGTCAGGCTCGGATGTGGGTATGCAGCTCATCCCTGACAAAGGCACTGTTTTGCAACAAGCCTCACAGCGTTTCCAAAAACGAGGCCTGCTGCACCCGTGATAGCTCACGCAGAGTATGAGATATTTGCAGGCTCAGTGTATAACAATGATGGCAGACTGCGCAGCTGACAGACACCCAAGCAGGCAGGCCAGTTCATCTCTCGTCAGAAGCAGCCTGACAATGGAAGGAAGCAGGCTGGAGCAGACCAAGCTAACAAGAGCAGGTGGTCACACTGTCTTGAGCACATTGACATTTCGAGAATTCATGCTCTTTACTCCATTGCCCTTGTGTACAGGGTGTGTAGCCTTATATAGAAAGCTATGCAGGAGTGTACATGCTTGATGTACGTCAAGCACATGAGTGAGTGAGTGAGTGAGTGAGTGAGTGAGTGAGTGAGTGAGTGAGTGAGTGAGTGAGTGAGTGGGTGAGTGGGTGGGTGGGTGAGTGAATGAGTGAGTGAATGGAGAGTGAGTGAGCGAGTGTTTGTTTGGCAGGGCTAACCTTAGACAGAACCTCTTTGGGGAGCTGGGTCTTGGGGCCCTTGTTGAGCTTGAGGGCCACCTGGCGCAGGGGGGTCTGGCTACCCCACATGCGCTGGCTCACCATTTTGCACAGGGCCAGAGACTTGTCAGTCAGGCCTGCCCAGCCTCGCTTCAGGCAGATCTCAAACAGGCACCGCATGAGCCTGCCGGCTGACTGTGTCACGTACACCATGTCACTGCTCAGAGCTAGGCCTTCCAGCTTGAGCTGAGACACATACGCCTGCATGCATAGCCAAAGGAGGCTTTGGACATGAGTCAACTCTGGTCAGAATGTTGAATGATTGTCTTGTGCCTGAGAGATCTAACTTGACATGTGGTGCATTGTCTGCTTTGGACCTCACTGATGCAGTCTCTCTCTTGTGCAACACAGGAGATGTGCCTGAACGTTGCTTTTGTGATGCACACATAAGCTTTGGCCGATGGCTTGTCAACAGCCTCTCTGGCAAGTCGACGCACTCTGTCAAGCATCAACTTGAGCTCTTGCTTGTGCTGGGTATAAAGTAAGAAGAGGACAGCAAAACAAGTGGGTGAGTCTACACATCAGGTTCCGTCAGCTGTTAAAACAGAAGGCGCTACTGCACTGAGTATACGCTGGTCACACTCTTCTCATAGAAGCAGAGCCACAGCTGACCTGCATCAGCTTGAACTCTTGATTGTGCTGTGTAAGAAGTGAGAAGGGAAACAAAAACACAGCTGACCTGCAGGAGGACGTTGATCTTGGCAGTAGGCTCATCAAGGGCCTCCTTCACAGGAATGGGCACTCGGTCTATCAGCTTGGCCAGCTCCAGCTTCTCTTCCTCCCTCACAATGATGTACTTGAACTCGTCACTCAGCGCAAACAGCCTGAGCAGCTCAATGTCACCCATGGTGGGCTTCAGGTGCTCGTTGTAGGTGGCGATGGTGTGGTGAGTCACGTAGTAGTGGCTGGCTATGCGGCCCAAGTCAGTCACCTGCATGGGATCCAGAAGCACTGTCAGCATAGCATGGACTGTCGTGACAACGTCACAAGATGCAAGGCCAGACAAGGCTACTGCTGCTATGGAGTGATGTCTGAACAGGCTAGTGAACGGTGATTGCTGCAGTGTGTCAAGCTTGAGTGGAAGAGGTGGTTGCAGCACGACCACAGTTGACATGCTCTGTGTATGATCACCATTGCCGTGCAAGCGTCATTTGTGTATCCTGGTTTTGGTGATACAGGACTGGCTGAACATGATGCAGATCAATGCTAGAGAACACTTTTGCACCCTGTAGCTTGTCAAACAGATCGTCAATGCGTCTGAAGCCAGAAGATGTGTCAAAGACTGCTTTCACTACACCTTTGGTCTGTTTGAGTACATAGTGCTGTGTTGAGGTCTGACCAATGCACCTGCTGCATCACAGTCAGTGCTAATTGGTGTCTTGTATGAGAGATATGCTGGGCAAGATTGCGCTTGTCTCCCTTGATGGTCACAGAACCTTCCTGCCTGTGTTGAGCAGCTTTCAAGCAGGTGCTAGCCTTCTGCAATTTCTGTGCAAGGTCGATTGCAGCAAAGTGCTCGGTTGGGCACCTTCAGACTGTGAATCATCTTGTTTGGTTGCCGAGTGACTCTTGTCATGTGCCTGAGCCGCACTTCAAAAGTGCTGTGCAGACTCGGCCAGTCCAGGAAGTGCAGTTCAACGCAGCTTCCTAGAGTGGTCGAGCCTGCACAGCATGTAAGAAGCGCAGCTCAGGCACTTGACAAGAATCAGCCGACGAACAACTGAGTCCACTCACAGCCTGAAGCTGCCAACAGACCCCCCTGCGGCAAACGACCATGCAGAGGCCTTCCAGAAAGGCTGGAACCTGTTTGGAAGCTGCGCAACAGTTGCCGCAGGGCTGGAAGCAGACCACCTCGTGCTGGAAAGCACAGTGCTTCACAGTGCTTCAGCAGAAAGTACGCCCTGACCTGGAAATTGCCTGTCCGCCTGTCGTACTTGATCAGGTTGTTCTTGTCCAGAATGTTGGCAGCGCTGTGCGCCAAGTCCATCCGCCTCTCATACAGGTTCCTGTCAGTGTCCAGTGCATCCAGAGGCACACCATACAGCTGTGGGTTACGCATCATGCGCACGTACAGATAGCCATACCCCAGCCATGTGGCAGCATCCCGGATGTTTTGCACAGTGCCGAGAACAATCTCAGCATTGAGATTGTCAGGTATGGTCTGCACAAACTGGGACTCGATGGGCAGCTGCATGTTGAAGAGGGACAGGTAGAACTGCAGCTCTTGATGACCTGCATGGGGAGGCAACAGCCTGACTTGCAATTGAGGTGCAGAGGTCCTGCATGCGCTGCATCATGATGCCTGCCAGGCATGACTGCGATGAGGGATGAACAAGCAGAATATGCATCTCCCCTGTTTTGATGCAGCAACGACGCAAGTACCAGTCAAACGCTACATGCATTTCTGATGCAGGTAAAAGTAATGCTAGGGCAATATCTGCAGGCGTACAACAGTCTGTGCAAGCTCTTGAAAGAAAACAAGGTCCACCACAACATCGAGCACCGCAAGTGCTGCTGCAGCACGTGCAATAGGGTTGTGCAACAGATGCACGCTGAGACACTGTATGGTATGATGGTCCTTTGGTGGGTCATCAAGTGTGTGTGGCTCACTCGTGATGATGATGCCCATGCCCTGAGTGTCGTACTGGGGCCGCCCGGCTCGGCCAAACATCTGCATGACGTCCAGTGGGCTCAGCTCCTGCCAGTTGCCCTTGGCAGGGTTGTACACCTGGGTGCCCTTGATGATGACTGTGTGGGCGGGCAGGTTGACCCCCCATGCTAGGGTGGCTGTGGACACCAGCACCTGCACAGTAGCCAAGAGGAGAAACTTCAGGAAATTGCACAGGTATTGCACCAATGGTATGGTGGGCAGGCAAAATTTACACCACATGCCAGGGCACTTGAGAGACGTGCTAGGGCATTTGGGAGAAATGCTAGGGCGTTTTGGAGACATGCGCACTTGCTGAGTGTGGGGCAACAGTGGCGGCTGGAATGGGAAGCAGCAAGGGTGCCCAGTTTGGCAATGGTACAGGATGACATGGAGCGCTGCCGTTACCTGATACAATTGCCTAGTAGAGCCAACTGGTGATAGCACTTGCCGCTCAGAGGCAATCTATGCTCAAGGAGTGGTGTGCTCTTTGAATCGGGGGTCTCACCACACGCTGTCTGTCACAAGACGGGTTCACAGCTTCTGCCAAACAAGCTGCAATGAAACCCCTGTTTCTTACAGCGCCCTATTCCCTGAGCATGCACTGCCTCTGAGCTAGATGATCCAAGAGACAGGCAGCTGCAGCACAGCAGGGTGCGCAGATGAGTGCTCAGCTGTGTCTCACACATGCAGGATAGACCTAGTGTCACACAAGCATTGAACTCTGGCACTGGCTCATCTGGTGGCCAAAGTGCAATGCGTGTGACCCCATTCTGACATGAGATTGTGTGCGGCAGATACCTGGACATGACCCCCAGCAAAGAGGTCCTCCACCAGGGTACGATTGGCTCTGCTCATGCCAGCATGGTGAATGGCAAACCCATGCGGCAAGATCGTCTTGAGGTTGGGGTCAGTGCACTGCTCTGCCTCTTCCTGCACGCCACAGATGAACAGACATCAGCACTGGATTCTTGCCTGGTGGTGCAGGAATTGTGTACGTGATTGCAAACAGCCTTGCAGCTTCATTTGATGTCACAGGGTGATGCTGCGTCTAAAGCATCATAAGGCCAGTAGTCAACAATGGCTTCAGCAATGTACACCATGTGGTCTGCCGTGGTACTAACTCACAACTTGATCAGGCAAGCTGCCATGCAAGCAGGCACTACAACAAACTGGGTACCTGCCTCCAATTGGAAGCACAAAGTGTCACTGCCAACACACACTGACAGATAGCATGTTGCGCAACGTGCTTGGCTGAGCAGGCCATGCTGCAATACAGGACAGTAGCAGAACAACAGTGGTCAGTTCAATGTGAAGGTGATCACCTGCAGGACTTCTCTACTGGCTGATGAGCCCGGCACAAACTTGGCCAAGTCATCATTCCTCATGGCCTCCTCCTGAAGAAATTTGGCAGTCTTGTACGTCTCCTTGCGGCTGTGCACAAAGATCAGCACCTGATTGGTGCCAGCCTCTTCCAGACACTGCAGCAACAGCAGATTTTGCAATTACGCACAGACCCAACTTCTGCTCTTGACCACCAAAGGCTGCAACCAGCTGCATGCCCTTGTACGCTGATGTACGCAAATTGCAACAAAAAAAACAAAAGATAGCTGATTCAAGCAGAGACAATATGCTCATTGATTGCTGCAGTGACAGCCAAGCCTTGCTGCAGCTGCCAAAGCTGCAGCCAGCTTGTGCATGTGTGCAGCTTGCACCAAGTCAGACAGTTCGAACAGGACTGTGCACTGGGAGCAACATGTATCTGGTGACAGCTAAAGTATCTCCCTGAAGTGGAATGGCCTGTGACTACTCCCCAGGTTTCTGGTCCCTGTTTCCAAGTTTACATCTACACTATGAAATGGACATTTCCAAAAAACAAGTGATGTCTTTGCATCCTGAAGAGCTGACCTTCTTGTAGCATATCTCATTCATGAGCTGGAAGCGCTGCAGGGGCTTCTTGACGCTGACACCAATGTACTGCTGGGCCAAGGGGCAGGGCCGGAAGCTGTTGTCAAAGTAGAATAGCCCCTTGTCTGGCTTCACACGCAGGAAGGCTGCCACATCCTCATAGTTGGGCAGGGTAGCTGACAGACCCACAAGCCTGATCATCTCCTGAGTTGCCTACACGACAGCAAGGCAGTCAGGCGCGTATAGGGGGCAAATTCACCCCTTCCTGCACCCCTTTATGCATGCTGTGCCTGGGTTCTGCCCAAAACAGCAAACCACAGCAAGCAGAGCAGATGTGCTTGTACCAGTCTTGTGGGAGCTTGCGACTGCTGGCACTGTTAGTGTTTGCTTGCATGCTGACCACAGCGGTACTGGCAAGTGTTCAATGTACAGATGACTGCCTGGTTACACAGCGAGCCATATAGGCATACAGCGTGCACAAAGCTGCTCAGGCTGCGCCCTTCAGGCTGCACAGGTTGTCATCTGAGCTGTTGATGCATCTGGGTCAATGCGTCAAGGCAGGCAACCAGTATGCTGACAAATCCAAGACAACAGCAGCATACAGGTGCCAAAAGGCATACTCAGCCCCGGTCATGAGACCCAGGCCAGCTTGCATCACCAGACACATCGCATGCAGCCTACCTCAATCTGCCTGACAGTCCTGGCGACAATGCTTTCCAGCACAGGGCCTCTGTCATCATGAAGAAGATGGATCTCATCAATGATCAGCAGCCGCACTTTCTGGGTGTATGTCCTGTCACCGCTCTTACGCGTGATGATGTCCCACTTCTCAGGGGTGGTCACAATGATCTGTGTGTCCTCGATCTCAGATTTAGTCAAGTTCATGTCCCCTGTGAGCTCGCGCACATTTATGCCATAGGCCT
>JAABUV010006834.1_pt1 | contig 12243 bp, 4 predicted proteins | sample 5559971 | NCBI WGS metagenome assembly JAABUV01 (sample SAMN10711881, study PRJNA513362) | rock metagenome | isolation source: Antarctica rocks | place: Antarctica: Victoria Land, Knobhead nord | collected 2015-12-19
GATGGATGTAGCTATGTAGAATGGAATAACCATCACGAGAAATCTCTATTAGTCTGCCAAGGCCCCCTGACTAGTCCTGATTAGTGACTACCGAGGTTGACCCGGTCTGAATTCCAACACTCCCTTTCATATCGGTGGCAACGAGGTAGGCTCCCTGTCGCCAACCACCACATCTGAATGCCCTCATACTTCGCTCGGAGCTAGTCCTAATTGTTGTCTAGCCAGGCCGAAGTTGATAGGGCCGATGGGTTTTGTTAGTGGATCGGCACATTGGCCTTTGGTGTCAACCCATTGGAGACGGATTTCTTTAGTTTCAGAAACGAGTTGACGTACCAAATGATATCTCATTCGGATGTGTTTTGTAGCAGTATGATTGATCGGGTTAGTAGCCAATTTCATAGCTGCCTGGTTGTCGATGCTTAGGAGCACTGGTGCTGCTCCCTCATCATACCCTAGCTCTTCGAGCATAGGGCCTAGATACAGAGCTTCTTTACATGCCTCTGCTGCAGCAATGTATTCAGACTCGCATGTGGATGTCGCTACCAGCTTTTGCAATTTGGATTGCCAGGCGACAGGGCCATTGAATAGTTTGTAGACGTACGCCCCAGTGGAACGAGACGTCTCATAGTCGTCACAGTATGACGCGTCGGTAAAACCCTCCAGGCCATCATTTTTGCCTGGTTGATAGATAAGACCGTCGTCGACTGTTCCTGACAGATAACGTAGTACCCTTTTCGCCGCATTCATATGTTGCGGAGTAGGGTTGTTGAGTGAACGACTCAGGTTGCTAACAGCGTATGTAATGTCTGGCCTGGTCATGACACTCAGCCAATTGAGTGCTCCCATGAGGGACTGATAAGCCTCCCTTTCAGATGAGGAGGCTGTATAGCCGTCAGGGGCGACAGCGATGTTTGCTTGTTCCATAGGCGATTTTGCTGGCGAACATTTTTCCATGCCTAGCTGTTTCAACAATTGGTTGATGTATTTTGTTTGGTTGACCTGAATGGAACAGTTGTCTAGATTTCTGACAACATTCATTCCCAAATAGTCTTTCAGGTCTCCCATGTGTTTGAAGTTGAACCTCTTATCAAGTTCCTTCTTTATCTGGGTGATCAGGTCCCGGTTGCGTGCTATGAATAGTAAGTCATCCACGTAAGCCGCAATGATAACTTTTGTGATGGTGTTAATAAACACGCAATGATCATGCTCGAGGCGCTTGAAACCTAGAGACTTGAGTGCCTCATAAAGGGTTTCGTACCATTCATGGGACGCTTGTTTGAGGCCATACAGAGCTTTGTTCAGTCTGCAGGCGTGTCCTTGTTGTTTATTAGTAAAGCGGTGGGGTTGCTCTACCCAGATTTCTTCCTGAACAAGTGATTCCAAGAAGGCCGCGACAACGTCTGAACACTCGACGACTAGCCCATATTTAGCTATCAGGGCCAGGAGGAGTCGCCATGACGATGCCTTCAGGGTTGATGAGAATGTCTCATTAAAATCAATCCCCTCAATTTGGTGGAAGCCTTTAACTACCCACCGTGCTTTGTATCGGCTGATTTCGCCCATTGGCCCATATTTATAGGACAAGACCCACCTCCCTGGCAAGACATGTGCTTTGCGAGGTGGTCGACATGGTTCTTGCCATGTTGTCTGCTTGTCGTGATTGGCCAGTTCTTCTTCGGCGGCAGCGAGCCATTTGTCTTTATTAGGTCCACTGAGAGCCTCGTCTATTGACGTTGGGCAGGGACGCTCTTTGGTACCGGCGACGACGCGGGTGAGCATGGCTCTGAACCCATCAGGGTTGTCAGAAGACTTCATACCCCTCTTGTTCGTCTGGCTGTAGTCGATCCGTGGTTTGTCACGAACGGAACGACGTGATGTATCAGGAATAATTCTCTGAGATTTATTGTTTCGAGTCGATTGTTTGTTGACGACAGCTGATGGTGTCACAGTAGTAATTTGGCGTGTCGAACCATCCTGACTATTCTGATGTTGATCAGTTGGTAATTCCGACTCCGCTCGGCTATTATCAGTAGTCTGATTATTTGACTTATTCTGATTTGATTCGGGTGGATTATCCTGATCACGTCTATTTGGACTGGTTGGCCTGCTTACATTATCAGTCAGGCCTGATATTAATTAGCCAGATGGAAAATTTGTTACTAATCCATTGCCAGTATTGTTAGTATTATTAGTATTTTTAGTGTTGTCTAATACTCCCTTAACACCCTGTCGATTGGAGGTAGTTGCTCCCTCTAAGGCCTGATTACCGCCATCTGATTGGTCAGCTTGGAGCTGGCCTAGGAGGTCTGCTATGTTGTCGTCGCCAGAGTCTCCCTCTATTGGGAGCTCATTGTTGTCTATTGACAACATGGCGGCCCTCTCATTAAACACCACATGTGCTGATCGAGTGATATGTTATCCCTTGATATCCTATACGCGGTAGATGCTCTTACCGTCGTGGCTAAGGAAGCGGCATTTAATAGCCTTATTATCTAGTTTTTTCTTGTTCGGCGATGTGTCGAACGAATAGCACCAATATCCGAATGGCTTCAGGTATATTGATTGAGGTTTATAGCCGTACCATTTCTCGAAGGGGGACTTCCTATCCTTGCTAGGTATGAGGTTCTCAATGTAATTAACATAGTAGATAGCCTCACCCCAGAACTCTTATAGTAGTCCAGCGTCAATGAGAACCGCTCTGACTTTGCTGAATAGTGTCCGGTTCTTCCTTTCAGCGATCCCATTTTAATAAGGATTATACGGTGCTAATAGGGTAATAAATATCCTATGTTCCTGGAAGATTTATTAATATTTACGGCCCTGGACTAGTTTATTATCGCTTCGAATAAAGGCCGTTTTATACCCCTGGTTTTTCCAATGTTTTATTCGGAACTCGAGTTTTTGTGGTAACTCGGCCCTACTAGTCATATGGTCTATTTAGGTAAACCCTGTTGCTTCGCATGTAGATACCATCACATTAGTATACCCCCTAAGGGTGGTCACATGGCTTGCTAACGCCAAGTCGATGTGCCAGCATTGGCTAGGGATGGTAACTCTAGGCATTGGTGTGCGTGAGGGCATTCGGGTAATTTTCCCTAATACGTAACTCTCATATAGTTCCTACTTTTCGTATTTTTATAGACGATCAGCGGCCTTACAGTCGACGTTAGTAGCACGTGCTATAGCCTTTATAGCCTCCATGCTGACGTGTCTATATCTCTTATGCCATTAGGTCTAAGACGCATTATTCTTGGCTGGGACTGTTAATTTAAGGCGGAATGCCCTTATCTGGTTGATCCACATAGTGTCTAGCCAGTAGGTACGGTCATATAGGAAGGCTTATAGCACCTCCTCGCCGTGTTTATTATAGAATGTATTCTTCCCTCCGCTACCGGTATACGTGTAGCCTTATAGGTCTAGCTATATAATAGACAGGAGGTTATATTTAATATTTAGTACGTGACGAACATCGGTTAGTAAGAATTCGCTGACCTTATTATCGACAATTACCGGGATTTATACTGTTCCGATCCCTTCAACTTTTATTGGTTTACCCCTAGTTAGTCCTGATACCGTGTGGTTCTGGACTAGTAAATAGTCGGTAAACTTGGATCGGTCCTAGAAGGCATGCTCCTGGTCCCCTAAGTCGATGATGATCTCATAGGATTTATTATTTTATTATGGGCTGTGCTTGAAGCGAGCGGTATAGAGTTTGTCCTGCTTTTATTCGTCCAGGTTTTATTTGCTTTATTGGCGACTAGGATGTCTGTCTTGATACTATTGTTTATTCCGTGCCTCCAGCTCTTTCTTTGTTTTAGGAACAAATCCTTCTGGTCCTAGCTTTGGATTGACATGCCAGTAGTCTTTTATGTTGTGTTGGCAGCTATAGAAAGTACATTTGTCGTTGTTGTTGCCCTGGCTTTTATTGCTAGGCTTGTTTTGATATTGACCTTGCTTTGGCTGTTTGCCAAAATTGCCAGCGAATGCCTTGGATTCTTTAGTCTTTAAAGGCATAAACCTGTTAACTAATAATGTAGTAATATACTTAAAATCCTGTGGCTCCTTCCTAGATCTTGCGATCTTAGTAAGGGTATAGACCGCTTCCTTTATATTATCTGGTAGGCCCCTCTCGAAGACTGCTATCTGGAAATCTATTTCTAGCGGACTCCCCATTTATAGAAGCTTGTTTATATACTCCTTAAATTTGGCGAGGTAGGTATAAAGGTCTTTGAATTGATCTGAATAAAGCTTATGTAGGGCGAAGTACGTTGTTTTCTTAGTGGCGTAGGAGTCCGTCCTATATAATGACTTTAATTTGGCCCATACTTCTTTTACTATCTTTAGAGTTTTAATTATACTATAGGCTGACGGCGATATAGTGATATAAATAGCGGCGAGTACTCGCTCCTCTAGATTAATATACTTTTCCCATTTATCCTTATCCACCTCCTCGATAGGGAGTTTTACTCCTCCGGTAGTAGGTGAGTCAGGGTTAGTTAGCGGTTTATATTCCGGTCTAATAACCTTAAACACGCCGTTAACCACGAGTAATACTCTTATAATAATCTCCCATGGCTTATAGTTCTTAGTACCCTTAAGCTTCTGAATTTTGTGATAGTTAGACATGATGGTGCCTGTTATAAATAGTTCTAGGAATATTTCTTCCAGAGTAATACTAAGTCTTAGTAAAAAGCTTGCTGTGCGATTTATACGGTTCCTAGGTTACGTAGAACCCAGGCTTATAACCTGTTAAAATATATAATGTTAATGAGTTATCTGCACGTGATTTAGGTGTAGTGTAATAGTATTATGATAACTAATGGATGGATGTAGCTATATAGAATGGAATAACCATCACGAGAAATCTCTATTAGTCTGCCAAGGCCCCCTGACTAGTCCTGATTAGTGACTACCGAGGTTGACCCGGTCTGAATTCCAACATAAAGTACAGGTTATTCGCCTAGCCTCCGCAGCTAGCAGGCAAAGGGACTAGCGCATCGTCGCTAAGCAAGGCGTGTTAGTGCTAATTACTTTAAGGGCGCCGGGGGGGTGTACCAAATCATGCATGTAATATCTAGGTAGTATTTTATGAAACAGATGTTTTTAGTACCGGATTATCTAGGGGTATATATATATAGTATCGTAGGATAGATAACTATAGAATATAATCTACTAAGACCCTTTTCTTACTAAAAATCTCGTGTAGAGGAAATCTTATATAGAGGAAATAGTGGCTAGGCCGTATTTAAAACAGCGCTAATAATACTACGCTACTAGCTAGGTACCTTCCCTATAGTAGGTACTAACCCTTCCCTGTAAGAAGTACCTTCTACTACTACCGTATATATAGTAATTAGAAAGTTACCCCTACGAGAAAATTACCTAAATTAACTAAATCTAACTATTAAAAATTATAAGCGTTAGTAGGTAATAATATATATACTATCTAAGAAGGGCTTAGTATATCTAGAATTAAGGATTACCTAGCTAATACTCTCTACTAGATAATATCCTTAGTATAGAAATATTAATATTTCTAGATTATACTCTAATACTTTTTTAGATATAATATTATACTAGGTATATTACCCTTACCTTATAATCTTCTTACTATAATAGAAAATACCTAATTTTAGACTCTAACCTTATTATAGCTTATTAATTAGTCTAAAGTCCCCTAAATTACCTCCTTAGGACTAGCGCTAACTATAGTAAATATTAAAAGTCTAACCTTTCTTTATATTTTATATATATCTATACTAACGCTCTATAATATTTTCTAATTAAAGTAAGTTATATACCTCCTCTTAATATACTTAATACTTTAAAAATAATAAGAATTAGTATAGTAGTTTAAAAGATATATTATTATAAATAGATTTACCTACTAAATTTAATATAATAGTCTAATATCTTAGTACTTACTAATTCTATTACTAGACTAACCGTCGAGTCGGGATTTAGTACTAAGAATTAGTACCGACTAAATACTTAGGTTAGGGTCTTAGTACTAACTAAAATACTTAGTACTAGCTATTAGTACTAACTCGCTAAGGCCTTAATACCTTAGTAAGTCGGGTTAACCCGACTTAAATCGCTAAGGTATTACTAAGACGCTAAGCCCCTAATAAAATAGTAGAAGGAACTAAACTAGTCTCTTTATAATATATATTTAGAATAATTATTATACTAATAACTTTATCTTCCTAGTATCCTTTATCTTTTCTCCTTAGTATAGTAAATACTTATATTACTAGTTTATATTACTCCTACCTTATTATATATACGGGGCTTATACTATATTAACTCCTATAAAACCTAGTAATAAAGATATTAAATTAGAATTAGATAATCTTATTATAGTTAATTTTATATTAAGTAGTATTTATCCTAGCTAATCTATAAGTTAGGTTAGTTAGGGTATATTAAATAAATCCTTTTATTAGAAGAAAGAGCTTCTTTAAAATACTATTTAATCTATTAGAAAAGAATTCCTAGAATTAGTACTAGTAAGGAATAATAAATATATTAAATAGAATTTAGCCTCTAAAGTCTAATTTAAAGTATAATAGGGGTAAACTACTATTAATAAAAGTATTAAATTAAAGTCTAATACTAAAGTTAAAGATCCCCTTTAGTTTAAGAAAGCTATATTAAGTAAATAAGCTAATATCTAGGATAACTTTATTTAATTAGCTTTAATAGTAGAAGGATTATTAAAGATTATATATAAGAAGTATAAAAAACTTCTAGACTACCTAATAATAACTAGTAATTTAAGTATATCTAATATAAAGAAATATATTTAGATAAGTAAATACTATTTATAAAAGTAGTTAAATCTATTATTATAAATAGAACTTTCTTTAACTTAAGTAAGTTATCTATAATAATATAAAATAGTAATATAAAACTAATTCTTTAGGATAATATTAAAAGAAAAGTAATACTAGGTTTTCTACTAACTTTTCTTAAGAGAAGTAGAATAAATAATGATATAAATACTTTCTTACCTTAAATTAGTCTTTCTATACTATTAATTAATTAGAGTTTTAGTAATTATTATTAATAGCCTATCTAGATTTAACCCTAATCTATTATACTAAATTATAGAGTATAATCTTTTTAGATTTTAAAGGAATATATATAAAAATTAGAGTAGATCTAGAGTATCCCTAATATATTTCTATTATACTAGATGCCTAGTCTAGTCCCTAAAAGGTTACCTATCTTAAAGTACTAGTCTACTAGGTTAATATTAATTTTTAATATTAGGAATATATTATAACCTACTTAATAGGCTATACGACGCATACGCTTAGTATGTATCACGTCCTTACGTTAACCCGTAAGGGGAAATGACGTACTAGGCTTACTAGTCTCCTTAGGGGGTTTATTAGATCCCCCGTAGAATAATTCTTAGATTTCTTAAGAATTAGTCTTACTATAAAAATAGACTAATTTTATATTATTATTATATAACCCCTATAATTTATAATTATAATAATTCTAATTCTTCTACCTATTTAAGGGTAGTAATCTATTATTAGTTATAGTAAATATAACTCGCTCTAGTAGTATTATAAGTAATACGCTGTTATAGTAGAGTTAAGATAAAAGCGGTTTATTAAATACTTTTAATAATAATCTTAGCTAATAGGAAAGGGAATGGGAAAGTTATATAAGGGATATAAATAAACCTAATAATATTAAAAATGCCCCTAAGGGAGATTTAGAGAATTATAAAGGAAGTATTCCCCCTATAATAGAACGCTTTATATAGGTAAGGCGTAAGCGAGAAGAGTTACTATAAATTTAGTAACTTAAAGAAGTTAAAGTAGATATTACTACCCTAGAATTAGGGGAATAGATTTCTCTTTATAGTAATAGTAATATAGGTTAGAAGCGTATATATAATAAGGCTAAGGAGTACTTAGGTCCCTTTTAAAGTATATTAAAGCAAACCCCTATTCCTAACTATTATAATAAGAATATCCGTAAATACTAAGACTAGATATAATAATATAATATATCTTTTTTATAAACTCTATTTAATTTTATTACGTAGATATCGCGTATTCTATTTATAATACTAGTGCTTAAGAGTAACCTAGAATAACTTTAAGCTACTTATTTATATTCTTATCTATTAGAAATATTAAGTTAGAAGGATTTTATAAACTTTTTATTAAACTATATTAAGTATTAAGGATCTTATAAATAGGGAGTTAAGTATATATTAATAGTATACTAATATATATTAACGCCTAATATAAGTAATTTATAAATTTAAAATATACTTAATATCTTTAGAAGCCTAACTACCTAAAAAAGTTAAAAGTAAGTAAATAATAAATTTATATATTAAGCTTACTAAAGAGCTTTAAATTACCCTTATAAATTAGGGGTCCCTACCTAATATAAGAGATAAACTCCTATTATTAGTAGTACGCCTTAAGGCTAATATTAATAAGATAAAAAGCTTAGGTAAGAAAGGCTAGTAAAATATATTATATAAGTACGCGGATTATAATAAAGGTAAAAATTATAAATAAATAGGGATAATATTATAAGAGGATAAGGAATAGGCGGTTATAATAGTAAGAGTAGTTATAGTAAGCTTAAATTACGCGACTTATTAGATATTACTTATTAGAATTATAATAAGAAGGGCTACTATACTACTAGTTACCCTAATCCGCTAAAATAAGGTAGATTTTAAATAAAAGGAAGACGTCTAAACCTTAGTATTATAAGCGAATAGGGCTAATATATAAGTAAGGAATAGGGAAAAGGCTAAACCCTATTAAGGACTCTAAATTATTAGGGGAGAGGTTATAAGGAGTAGAGGTTAAACCTCTAATATTATATTAATATAAGGTTAAGATAACGCTAAAGTATAAGCCTCTTAAGTATAAGGGATATCTTAATTATAGTTCCTAACTAAATATTATCTTATAAGCTTATCTTATAGAAGCGGGTTTAAAATATATTAAAAATACTAAATTACTATATCTAGGCTTTATAAATAGTAAGCCTATCTTTTATTATAGTATATATAATATAATATATTAAACTACTAATAGTTAGGGTTCTTCCTATTAATATACTTATATTTTCTATTTAATTAATAAGATAGGACTACTACTAGTTATTAGTAGACTTATATAGTATATAATAGGTATTAAGGTTAATATAGGTACGAGGAAGTAGTATTTTAAAATTAATAAGTTATTATTCTAACTAAATAATTTATAATAGTTTATAAAATTCTTAAAGAAATAGCTAGCTATTTATATACTTCTTATTTCTAATATTATTAATCCGGAACCTATATAATTAAGACTTAGAGTAGTAGGTATAAGTAATTTAGATAAGGAATACGTAGTTAATTTATATATATTACCTCTAGAGTTTAGTAAGTTCTTAGATATATTCTTAGTTAAAAAAGCTAGATATTTATTATCCTATTAAGGAAGTGATTATACTATTAATATAACTAGTAACCCGCCTTATAGACCCTTATATAACCTATTAAATATAGAGTTAGTAGAATTAAGACGCTATTTAGACGAAGCCTTAGTAAAAGGATAGATTAGGTACTCTAAGAGTCTTATAGGATTACCTATCCTATTTATCTTAAAGAAGGATAGAGGCCTACGTTTATATATTAATTATTATAGGTTAAATAAGGTAACTATTAAGAATAGATATCCTTTACCCTTAATTAGTAAAATATTAGATCACCTAAATAGAGTAAAGGTCTTTATAAAACTTAATCTTAAGGATACGTATTATTATATTTATATCTAAAAAGGAGATAAGTAGAAGATTATATTTTATATATAATATAGTTATTTTAAGTATTTAATAATACTATTTAGTCTTATAAATACTCTAGTAACCTTTTAAGCTTATATTAATAAGTCCTTAATAGGGTTACTAGATAAATTTTATATTATTTATCTTAATAATATTTTTATCTATTTAGAATTACGTATAAAGTATAAGGATTATATATATAGAGTACTTAAGCGGCTTTAATAGTATAAATTATTTACTAACTTAAAGAAATATTAGTTCTTTATAATTAAAGTAGAGTTCTTAGGATTTATTATCTTAATTAAAGGCGTTATAATAGATTAGCGTAGGGTAGATATTATCTAGTTATAACCTAGGCTAAAGAGCTTCTATAAAGTATAGATTTTTCTTAGATTTATAAATTTTTATTATTATTTTATTTATTAGTATTTATAAATTACGTTACCCTTAATAGGGCTATTAAAGGGTAGTATAAAAGGCGTTAAGATAGGTCCTTTTAATTAGCCTAATAGAGTAGAGTATATATTTAACGTACTCTATTAAGTATTTCTTAATATATTAATATTAAGATATTTTAGTCCTACGTTACCTATATAAGTTAAGACTAAGATATTAGATTTTAGACTAGCTAGTATTCTATTATAACTCTAGGAATTAGGTTAGTAGTATCTTATAGCCTTTTAGAGTAAGAAAATAAACTTAGCTAAAGAACGCTATAAAACTTATAATAAGGAGTTACTTATAATAGTTATAATCTTTAAGTAGTAGAGATACTACCTAGAAGGTAGTTTCTATCTAGTTAAAGTACTTACTAATTATAATAACCTAAGGGGTTTTATAAATATAAAGGCCTTAAATAGTTAATAGGCAAGATAGGTAATAAGACTCTTAACTTATAACTTTATTATTAAGTATAGACTAGGTAAGACTAACCTAGCTAATATACTATTAAGGCGCCCTAATTATAGAAGTAAGGGTAAGGTAATAAATAAACTTATCCCTATATTATAATAAAAGCTATTAATAATAGTAGGTTTATTAAACCCTATTTTCTATATTATAACTAAGGCCTACGTATTTCCTATACTAGGATAGGGCTTATAACCCTCTAGTAATAAAGGCGAACTTACTATAATATATAGTATATACGTAAGGTAGTCGTAGATACTAGTACTAGCCGTAAGATTAGTAGTACTAGGAATTATTAATATAGCTATTAGAATAATAGTTTTAAATAGAGTATATCTATTAAGGCGTAGGGACCCTTAACCTAGTAATATAGGGAGTATAAGTAAGACGCTACCTTAATATACCTATAATATAGCTAAGAAATAGCTTAACCCTATTACTAGAACTATTAGTTATAAATAACTTATTCTACGTTTTCTAGCTAGTATAATAGTAGAGAATAAAATAGTATATATTATAACTTTAAAGTCTATAATTAAATTAATTAAAGTACTTTAGTAAGAAGATATTTTTATTAGCTAGCGACGCGTAGGCGAAATAATAGATAGACGAGTTAAGAGAGCTAGTTAATAGATATTTAATAGTTAAGGTTTACTTAGGTATAATAAGAAATTATATATTCCTAAAGACTTATTAGTCTATAAAGAGCTATTAAAGCGCTATTATAACGACCCCTTAGTAGGGTATTTTAGGCTTAATAAGACGCTTAGTCTCTTTTACTAAAAGTATACCTAGATAGGTATAAAGGTAGATGTTAAAGAATATATTAATTCTTATAATATTTATTAAAGAGTTAAGGTGAAATAATATTAATTATATAGCGACTTAATTATACTTCCTAAGCTAACTAGGTTATAGAGGTTAATTATAATAGATTTTATTATAAATCTTCCCTTATATAAATAGTATAGAGGTATTTATAATACTATCCTTATAGTTATTAATAAGTATATAAAGATACTTTACTACCTTCCTATATAAAAGGATTATAAGGTAACTAATCTTATAAATATCTTATTTAAGGAAGTCTTCTTAAAGTATAATATACCTAATAATATTATATTAGACTAAAAGAGTCTATTTATAAGCGCTTATTAGTCTAACTTATACTACTATTTAAAGTTAAATTATAGGCTAAGTATAGCCTTCTATTTATAAACTAATAGCTAAATAGAATATTAGAATTAGATATTAGAATATTATTTAAGAACTTATTATAGTAATAGATAAGATAATTAGGTAGGGTTATTACCCCTAGTTAAATTTATATATTATAGTATAAAGAATATAATAATAGGCTATAGTCTATTTAAGCTTTATTATAGCTATTAGCCTAAGATTCTTATATATTCTAAGGATAGAACTTATTAAGAGGAGGTACTAGATATAAGATAATATATCTAAAAACTTTATAAATTATATAAAGACCTATTAAGTTAATAGTAAGATATA
>JAABUV010006835.1_pt1 | contig 12239 bp, 12 predicted proteins | sample 5559971 | NCBI WGS metagenome assembly JAABUV01 (sample SAMN10711881, study PRJNA513362) | rock metagenome | isolation source: Antarctica rocks | place: Antarctica: Victoria Land, Knobhead nord | collected 2015-12-19
ATCACTGTCTCTGCGTCCTGTGGCCTTTCTCGGGTCACACAGCAGACTATATGCTGCTGCCTGCTGAGTGTGACAGCCTGCTGTCTTCTTCTCCAGGCTGACCCAGCTGTCACCAAAACTGTTACTGTTCTGCTGAGTCAGCTGAGCGGTGTGAAGATGGTCTGAGCCAAACCGACTAGAAGATTGTAACTGGGCTTTTGCGTCAGGAGAGGACTGATCTGGGGGGCTGCTGTTGCTTGCGCTCAGCAAAGCCTTTGCGCTAGAAGCAGCTCCTGGGAGGCTGCTGGCCGAGCTATGGAGCAAGACAGGTCTACCAGGTGAGTGGACACAGGTGGCCTCAGCAGGTGACAAGGCGCAGCCAATTTTTTTAACCTACAAGACACCAATGAGGGATTGAAACGCAGCACCCTTTTGCACAGCATACACCAACATGGTCTGCACGCTTGCAATCAGCTGCTTTCAGGCAAGCAAATTGCCATTTTGGGTGGCGTCAAAACTGCAGTGCAGTAAAAACCCACACAAATCCAAGTCCAAAGGAGGCATGCTTAACACAGGCAGCACGAGTGGCTGCAGCAGGGATGTGTAGCATCACATAGCATGTAAGATGCACATCATGTCTGACAGCAGAAGTCAAGCAGAGCAAGTTACCTGGCTCTGCAATAGATCTGTGCGAATCATCTGCCCACCCTGAGAGAATGCATCAACAGAGGCAGCAGTCTCTGATCTGTGTGCTGTAGTAGTATTGTCAGAGCTCATTGCGATGCCAGAACTGTGAGAAAGTGCACCACCAACCCCGTTAGCATGAGTTTCACACTTCCTGCCAGTGACACCTGCGAACACTGTCTGCTTATCATCTGCAACCATCTGCCCAGTCTGCTGCTGCTGCTGCTGCTGCTGTTGCTGTTTGCAATCAGAGTCATTGGAGCTTAAGGAGCTGATGCTGCTGTGGGACATAGCTTCTGTATGGTCGTCTGGAACATTGCCATGCGCCGCAGACATGCAGAAACCGCTAGTGTCATGTTGGCTTAGAGCTGTTGGGTCTTCTGGCGGCTGTCTGGATGCCCGTCTCATGATGCAGTCTGAGCCATCCAGAGCCTCTCTATGGCGTGGTGCTGCCTGATCCACGGTTTCCAGCAGCTTCACAAGAGCAATCTCAGCTTCTGTGAGCATGTACTCATCCACCATCTTCCAGGTTTCTTGGACGGTCTTGGGGACATCCTCAGATTCACATGGCTGGCAAAGCTGTAGTCAGGAAAATAATCAGACGCAGTGACCCCAGCAAGCAGTAGGACATGTACAGCTTATGGGGCGGCTGTAGCTCCTGTTGTACACTCAATTAAGTCTTGTTGTACACTCGTGCAAATCCTGTTCCACACTCATGCAGCTCCTGTTACACTCTCATGTAATCATTACTATACGCCCATGTAATCTGCAAATGGCAGTGCGCAAGCACCTCTGACTTAGTGTTGCCTGCGCTGATGTGCAACCCTGACTGGCTTAATGTTTTAAAGCAGATTCTGACAAAACATGCGGTGCTGAACATGGGTCGGCCTCTAAACAGGTGTGCGCAGCTTTACTCATCACACAGGTGCAGTGAAGATGCATTGTGTCTGTAGCTCTTACCAGGTGCAACTTGTGCACTACTTCAGCCAGTTGTTGCACCACTGTGCCAATCTGTGTAGACAGCTTCTGCATGGTGACTGTGTCTGCAGGCGTGCCCTGTACCTGCTCCAGTTTTGTGGTGATGCCCTTCATGGCCCTTCTGACTGACTGCCTGAACATGCACGCCTGCATACATACACAATTGCATTAGCATCATCACAGCAATCAGCACTGCTGGCATGTAATGACTAATGTCTGTCTGACATGCATGCCAGCAGGCCAGGTGGTGATCCAGACCCCTGAATTGCTGCTCAATTCCGTGGATTGTGATCCAGATCCATAAATTGCTGGTCAAGGGCCTGCTGCAACTTGTGAACAATGAATTTGTGTTTCACTGACAGGGCATTGCATCAGAATATCACTGAACACTACAGTTGGTTGCCCTTGTTGTGTGTGGAGAACCTGTCCATTTGTTGCACTGGTGTTTGCACAGCAGCATCAGATGCAGACATGAATGTCAGACGTGAAGGGTACATTAAATTGGATTGACTGGCAGACTTGAAGGGTACTGTAAATAAAGTGACTGGAAGACCTGCAGGAAAAGTTGATGAAATGACTGGCAGACCTTAAGAGGACAATGACAGGACCAACAAGACTTGGAAATGCTTGTAGGCAGCCCCACAGACTACACACTGCATGAGCTGTATATACCTGGCCCTAGGGGAAGACATGTGTTTAAGCAATGAGTGAAAGATTAAATGACGAAACACACATGAGCCATGCAATAAAAGCATCTCCATGTAAATGTAACTTATCACACACAGCAAGTGTGCTGGATCCTGCAGAACTTAGGCACAAGCAGATGCTTGCTACCACACTCAGCTGCTGTGCTGAATGATGCAGTAGGCATGCACATGCATGACACTGACAGCACATTGCATCGCTGCAAGGTGTTTGACATTCATAATGCATTAGACGCACTGCAAAAATAGGACCTCATACAGAGAGCTGCTGAGGATGGTACATATCTGACCCTAGGGAAAGACATGTGCTAGGGTTTGGTCAGAGTTTGAACTCTAGACTCTAAATGAATGGATGAAATGTGCACACCTGTAGGCGGAGCTGCTGCACCAGAGTGTCAATGGCTTGATCAATGTCCTGCTGCACCGATGCGTCCCTCTCATTTCCAACAAGCTGCTTGTACTGAATGACCTGTGCACCAGGGGAGTGCGTCATCAGCTTGCTGACAGTGCTAGTCATGCATGCGAGCCATGCTCTGTTGGCAATCAAGACTGGATTGCTGTCAGAAGCCCTGCTTCGGCGCAAGCGCCAAGAGTGCCTAAGCATTGCCTGACAGCAAGTCTGCAGTAACATGTAATTACACCACCGGCTTGTGAGTCACAGCTTGTGGTGTAGCTTGTGGCGTTCTCTGTTGAGAAAGCAAGCACATAATTTGGATTCCAGGACCTGACCGCTTACCAGCAGCTGCTCCTTAATCAGACTTGACAAACTGTCTGGGGCCTCCCCACTTGCCATAGATGCCAAAGGAACCTGTATCACCACAAGCTACTGAGAACATGAACTGATAATGTGAGAGGCATCATCCACAATATGCTGCTTTGTTAGTAGTGCTGCAGGGACTGCTGAGTTCATTCATAATGCTACTTCTGAGGTCTCGTGGCTGAAATCCAGTGCATTTCCATGATGCTGTTGATGAGATCTAGTTGCTGAAGTCCAGGGCGTATGAAGGCATTGCGCATGTTTAAAGGGTTGCAGTGAGTGTGGACAGAGCAGAGAGCACAAAGCATTGCAGACCTTAGGCGTGTGCATACGGGTGCTCTGCCACAGGTCATGATAGAAGTTTGTTGTGACAGCTTCCAAGTCTTTCAGGAAGAACATGAATACATCAACCTCGTACAGCTGCGTGGACATGCCCGCGTTTTCTGCATAAGTGATCTTGACCTCTGCAGCACCGAAAATTGTTTGTTGAGGACTGCGTTTTGAGATCCAAGAGAGTGCTTGCATTGCCGACTGCATTGAAAGAAGTATCTGGGGAATGCAACAGGCTGGTCTTTACCAATGGTGCGTTTATCGACAGTGGAAACTTTCAGCTGAGCTGGGCATGATGCTGCCCTGTGAGCTGACCAACCCTCCCTCTTGTTTGGCTTGGTAAATGCAAAGGGCTTGCGGCATTGATAGCAGCAGCAGCAGGTCAGAAAGCGCACAAGCTCCAGTAGGAATAGCTCTATGCGTGCTCGCAAGCCCTGTGGGTTCTTGGGCTGAAGACCAGCTAGCTTTGCCTCAAATCCTTGGGGCTCTGCTGACATAGTTTGACGTTCTCATGCAGGACACAGCTTTACTTGCCAACAACGCAGCAGGTGAGTCGCTGAAGACTGGTGCTAGTTGCAAACTTCAGCCAGTGTCGCAAGACGGTGCAAACTTCGCGTGCAGCTGATTTTCCCAAGTCAGATCAAGGATGATCAGGCGAGTGGCAAGGGATCTCGACCAGCAATTTTCAGCGACACGAACTCCAAGACTCGGATCACTTCAGGCGGGATTGCACACGCAGGTCACAACTACGAAAAGCAAACACACAGCTCTTGTGTTCGAGCGCGCGTAACGACAGAATGGCATGTGTGGGTCTGTCATCAAATGGCAACCTGCTCATAGCGTACGCTGCCCTTGCGCAAGGAAATGTAGTCGTGCACGAGTCAGCACGTGGAAGGATTTCTTTCTTCAGCTTGCTTGCATTCCGAATGCAGCATTCGGTCGAGCATGGTGCTTTACCTCGCGTCGTTCAGCACATGCAGTTTTCAAAGACACATGCAAGCTTCGTTAGAACTAGCGATCGAATTGCTTTGATATACTACTGTTGTTGTCGCAACTAGATGCGTCCGCTCTGTGACGATGCATCCTGTCCAGCAGCAGCGAAGCTTTAGTCCATCAGCTATTGCACAACATCAGGGTGCCTTGATTCAGCACAAGGTCTTGCCCAAGTGTTACGTCATAGGCGGGGTGTCTGGGTCTGGCAAGAGGTGAACGTGATAATGTCAGAAGCAGCATGCGTGTTGGGCCTGCATGGTAGCATCACACAACAATTTCACAAAATATCTATTTTACAGCACCGTTGGGCGGATGCTAGCAACCAAACTCCAATGCCCATTTTACGAAGGAGACGACTATCACCCAAAAGCTAACAAAGGCAGGCTGTCTGTTTTCTGTAAGCTTTGCGTGGCACATGTTGCTTGCAAAACTACTTGACCTACGTTAGCTTTTTGCTTGCAGACAAGATGCACAGTGGCGTTCCTCTCCAAGATGCTGATAGATGGCCTTGGCTGCAGACATTGGCAAACATCATACATCAGCACATTGTCAGGTACAAGCAATATCACCATGTGGCTGTCTAGTAATCAGTTGCACTGTTCACCAACAAATGTCTTGAGCAGTCTGCAGGGATGAGCTGGCTGTAGTGGCATGCTCGGCTTTGAAGCAGAAGTATAGAGACATTCTGTCAGGCCAGGATGAGGGCAGCCAGCATGTGAAAGAAGTTGCTTTTGTGAGTACTTCTTGAATGGTTGTGTCACATGCTGGTTCAACCATAGTATAACGACTTATTGCACCCAGGTTGATGAAACGGTGTTGCATGCAAGATGTCAGCTGCTAAGATCAAGCTCCCCAGAGTTGTCAGCAACGACGCTTTATGTTTGTTCACCAGGCATTATTGTGCTGTGGTGTGTGAGGCACACTTTCAGATCACCCAAGCAGCTTGTGGAGGCATGGCATCGCAATTTTGTGTCTGGTTTGCAAATCCACTGTCTATCAATGCCTACAAGTACTGCAAAACTCAATGCAGGTCTTGCTACAACCAAGCAAAGATGTCTTGACACAGCGAGTGCAACAGCGTGCGGCTGAAGGGACGCACTTCATGCCTGCATCTCTTCTGGAGTCCCAGTTAGCACTGATGGAAGTGGACTCCTCAGCTTACAGATATGGTGAGACATAGCAAGCGCCTTTGTTTGCATCATGCGAGGTTGGCGTTTGTCTACATACATGCAGCTGCCTAGTTGCTTCTGAATGACAGGGGCACAAGTCCATTGCTGTAAAGCATGGACACAGAATAAACAGGTTCTCTGACAATACTGATTGTCTGTACAACAGTGCGTCATGACTAAGCTGCGCAGCCTGTAGGTAGTCCTGCAACATGACTGGGCTGCAAGGCATGATCAATATCAAGCTTGCTTGCTTCTGCAGATGCACAGCCACCAACCGCCATTGTCGATGATTTAATGGCTTTGAGAGAGACAGAGTCACATTAGCCTTTCAGTGCTGTGCTATAGATCTAGATCTAGATGGCATCCAGTCCCAGTGTGTGTGTGGATGCTGTGATGGCATGAGGCTGAAGCATAGCAGATAGCATGATTGTCGTCCATTAGTGCTCTCATGACGTCGACCTCAATGCTGCAACAGCATCTGCCTTGCGCAATGTGTCGCATTGTACAGGTGACTGTCTTGCATCTGTTTGCCGTACACGTTTGCTAGTACTGTGCATGTGATTTTGTACACCTGATTGCCATGGCGAATTGGTAACAGATTCAAATCGAAAGAATTCAAGGCTACAAGCACATGGAGTTGCCCAAGGGCACCTCTCTTTTGTCATTACTCTGGTATAGCAGGGCGCAATCTGATTGAAATATTCGACTTAGACAGCACAATTCAGCAAGCAGCTGAGTGCAGCCGTGAGCAGATGCTGTTGCAGCTTTCAATCATACCACATTGCAAGCTGTCAATACCAATTACGTTCACTGGTCTAGCAACATCTGCTGACTCTTGAAGACGTCTAGTCGACTGTCCGGCTGGCACAACACGGAAAATCTGACAGCTATCAGCACTTACCACAGCATAATGCATCTTGCTGCAGAGCAACACAAGCAACAAACAAATACTAAAACTCAGTGTGTCTTGACTAACAGACTATGGCTCTTCATTTTGATCCCCACTGTGCCAGTCATGCCAGGTATCCTAGCGAGGGGTAATGCAAATCTAATGCAGCTAACAGATCTACCATCCAAGAGTCCGCGCTATTGAACCACCAAGAACAACCGACAGAGCAGCCATGAGCAAAACACTCAACAGAACTGGCAAGATTCGGTTATCATAGGGGCCATCAATTTTATTTCTGCAGACAGCACAGCGTAAATTAGAGATTAGCACTCAGATAAGCCAGAGTGCTCATCAAAAGAAGACGTGTACTCATGGGACTTCAAGTCAAAGTTTGATCACTGAGGATGACAGGATGGGCTTACTGTAGCATACTGCTCCGTAATCGGAAGCTGTAGGCAGCATACAAAGCCATGGCCACAGAGGATAGCAGCATTATCAGTGCCAGTGAGCGCACAAAGATAGCTCGCGCTGTGAAGTCTGAGTCCCAGTGTCTGTGTGCATGACCTGCTACACCTGCATGATGCAAGCCAGCCTTTGAGGACTGCTTTTGCACTATGGCACTATTGCTACATTCTCACTTTGCCATGCAGCTGATAAAGCAACATCCCAGATGCCATACAGTCTAGATATTGTCAAGAATTATGGATCTACTGCACAGAGCTTGCTACACGCATTGCAGAAGCAGGACATCCTGGATCATAATGTGCAGCCAATCATCGAGGGCTGGCTGAGTCTTGACAGTGAAGCACATGCTGCATATTGTTGCACCTGTTCAGCAGCAATTCTGTGCTGTGCTGCATACCTAGCATGGCTGCTGAAATAGACCCAATGGTGACTGACATGTTCATCCAATGCAGAAATGTTCTTTCATTGGCTGCATTACAAAACAGTAATCAGATCAAGCAGGTATGCAGGGTGCTTTGCAACTTTTTTCAAGACTGCAAGACAGGTAGTAGTGCAAGCAGAAGGCGGTTGACAACTACAAAAGACCTCTAGTGCTACGTTGCAAGATCAAGCAGCAGGCCTAATCTGTAGCCGATACAATGGTCTTACCAAAAAACGCTTTAGCTTCCGTTCTTCGCAGTGGCGCAGCCATCTTGGGCACTGATAGAGATGACTGGGACTGCAATAGCGGGTAGGAGGCTTGATGTCGACACTGAAGAGTTGGCTGCAAGGTGCCTATCAAGGTCTGCCGTGCCGGCGAGTAATAGAGCTTGCACTCTCAAAGAGACCACTTGTGATGCTGCGAGGGGCAGGAAGGCGCAAGGTGCTGGTTGCTACCCAAAGACTCACAGCAGCAGCAAATCCTCTTGAAGCTTGTTTAGCCACCCCTATCTAAGCTTGCTGGAAGGTTGACCGGAAGGATGACCGAGAGAGAGCAACCGTTTCAAAGCGAATATTCCTTTCAGCCTCGATTCTTTGGATATATCTATTTGACCTAGCACCTCTGCAGACCTGTTAACATGACAGCCCTGCTCCTGTGGTGTGGGCTCAACGTCTTAACAAGCTCTACGCATCAGCCTTCAAGTGCCTCTTGATTCGCAGCTTGCGCCTCGTTTGAAATCCCTGGTTGTCACAACAGTTCAAACTGATGCACATATCTTTCAATCAGGCAATTAACATTAAATATAACAGACACCTTATCATCTGACTTGCACTTGAGCTGCTAGATGCAATGCCAATGCTCACTAGCATGCAGTGCTGTACACGACGACCTTCCAGAAAGCTCGGTGTTGCATCATTGACTACACGACCTTGCATGATTCAGGTGGCTGCGTTGAGCTATCTTCTCAATGGTGACAGCTTGATGAAGCTTTAGCCAGACCAGCAGATCAAACCGCAATTTTGGAGCCAATCGCGCATGCTGTGACAAGGCATGCATGCATGAGATGTGTTCTTGGAAACATTAGTCCTTTGGGGAACATTTTGCAAAATTTACTAAGACAGCGACATTACCTAGCAAGGCTGCTGCTGCTGCTACAGCAACGAGTACGGCGGGAGGACTAGCCTCGTGGAGCTTCAGTTGAGAATTGCTCTGCTCGTGTGAGGGCAAACAGTCACGCTCGGCCGAAGGCCCGAGCCTGCAGTAGCTTTGTAGCTGAGGGTGCGATTGTCACGGGTACATCGATATGAAGTTCGGTAAGTACATCGATGAGCAGGCACGCCCAGATTGGAGGGACAAATACCTTGACTATGGGCAGCTCAAGCAATACATTAAAGAAGCTGTAGCCCAGCTTGAGTCAGGCTCCGACGAAGCAGCTTTCAGTCCTAGAACAACGTCGCTGTCCGTTGCCAAGAACGCCAATAATTCGCCGGAGTCCAATTTTTTCAACAAGCTTGAGCTGGAAGTGAGCGTCGACGCTCAGAGTGCTTTGCCTCTCCTGCACAAGTCTGTCTGGTGTTTTGAGGAGTGTGCACTACCACACAGGTCAAGAAAATTTCTGAGTTCACAGAGAAGCTTGTGAAGCAGCTTCGCGCGCAGACCAAGGCTCTGCAGGCCAAAGTGACCAATGACAAAGATCATCAGCAGAACAATGACTTGATGCAGGTGACCTAGCTCTTCTGCTGCTGGCATTGATGCGTTTAACCAGCAAAGCAAGTAGCAAATAATGTGATGTCTGTTGGCGCAGGAAGCACAGCGTCTGGGTGATGAGTTTCTCAGCTTGGAGAAGTATGTCAACCTCAATTACCTGGTGCGCCTGCTCACATCCACCCCATGCTTAGACAGCTGGGCCTATTGCTAATTCGTTATTGCCCTCATGCCTTGTCACCTTTTGGACCAAGTGCCTGCATTGTACGTCATCCTTGCTTGATTGTACACTTCAGCTTGTACGAGTTTGACGGGACCATATCGACTACTTACTTTTGTTGTACATCTGTGACCTTAAAAATGACGGATAGTCAGGTGCAAGCATACCCCTTGCTGCATCAACCCACATCAGAAACATGTATGATACACAAACAGGGAATGCGTTTATTGGTCTTTTGTGTGCCATCGCAGGGATTTCACAAGATTCTGAAGAAGCACGACAAGCTGATGCCTCATGCGCCCTGCCGCCAATTTTACATCACACACTTGCATCAGCAGCCCTGGGTCCAGGTCAGTCCATGCTTACACAATTATCCAACCATTCTAACACATACACATGACATGCTGATGCAAGCGTTCAACTATTGTGTCACATGTGCATGACACAGACGCGGTCTTGTGCATCGGACAGCATGCATGACATGTTCAGTATCAAGTCAGCCCTGCTGCATTTGCGTCGCTCAGGTAGAAAAATCAAATTCCGTCTGTGGAAGCCATTGCACACACACCCTAGCTATGCCAGCTCAAAGAGGCTTGTTGACTGCGGCAGATTGCATATCACCTATGTCCAGCAGATACACAGGGGCGCTGTTTGCTTGGAAAGGCTGCCTTTCTGAGGTGTTGCACGCAGCAGGCAGTTCAGCTGTATGCATGGTGTTCCCCAGACCTCCCCCCAGCTTGCCTTGCCCTATCAGTCAACAGCAGCCTCCACAACTGACGCATGCGTGCATCTGTGAACAGCTACGCTCGTCCCTTTCCTGTTGCCCTCCCCCCTTTCCCTGGGGACCCTTCCCCTTTGCTGCGCAGGGCAACTACAGTAGCGTGCTGTTGCAGCTGAGCGACATTGAGAGGCAACACCTTCCTCTACTGTGCAGGGCAACTACAGTGATGTGCTTGTGCACCTGAGTAACATTTACAGCGACTTGAGAGGTGACACAAGCGGTGTCAAGAATGAAGACAGTGCCCAAGGCTTTGTGCGGTCCACAACCAAGTACTGGGTCCGCACTCAGGATGCTACAAGCGTCAAGCACCACATCCTGCAGCACCTGCCTGTCTTTCAATTCAAGAAGGATGATGTGAGTCCATCGAAACCTTGTACCACAGCCAAGCATCATTGCACAGAATGCTGTTTGAAGTGATTGGCATGTGCAACAGCTGTGCAAGCAGTCAATAATGATCTTCAAGTCAACAGTTGTGGGTCACTTATTCAAGTGAATCATTGAACCATACGGTCTAACATCATCATGAACATATACATCTCAAGATGTTTGCATGGAGACTGATCATATATTGTGCATCTGGAGGGCACTTGTGCTTTGCCACAACAAGGAGGGAACGGAAGAGCCCATTGTGATTCATCAGGTCTTGTGTATATGCCCTGCCGTCCTCTACTCAGTTTGTATTTTCACGCCAGATGTATGGTGAGTCATTGTCTCACACCCTAGACTGTAAGGTACCACACCCTAGAGACTGAAAAGCATCGCACAAACTTTTTTGGACATGGGAGAACAGAGACGACCGGGTAGCATGCTTTCAAACATATGTTCATTCATTGAACACCGGGTCTTCCCCGAGAGTATGTATCTCCCTTGTGCAGGGTTCAAACCCTGAGGCATTGTCACTGGCGCACAGTTTTTGCTATAGCTGCTGCTGTTGATATGGTGTCACCTGCATGCACGCAGTGGCAATACACAGGTCATGTCCAAACAAAGTCAAAATTGATCAGTTTGTCAGCACGCACGCACCACAGACAGCGTCACTAAGTGCAGATTTTGTGCAACGCTGTGGCATCACACTGTTTGCATCTGCCCATGGGACATATGCCCTTGTATGTGCCCTCAGCAGCATGTGCTTTACGAAGTCTCCTTCTTTCATGGCTGTATCACTGCCAAAGAATCAAGAATGATAAATCAGAGATTGCAAGTGTGACACAGTGCAAGAGCATGATGGTGTCCAGCTGCATGCACAGAAGAGTGTTTCAGCAGATGATTGCATAGCTGATTGCTATAGATTGATGCTGCAGGCTGCCTGAAACATCTTGCAGTACTGAAACGGTGTTGTTTGCAGTCTGAACGTGGGAAGCTCCTGACACTCAGCTGATCAACCGCATGTCTATGGACAATGGTTTCAAGCGACAAAGAATGATGGCATCTGCAGTTCAAAGATGAGGGTGGATCTGACAACCAGCTTATTGACAGCATGCACTCAGACAATGTTTTGGAGTGATAGAGGCTGAATTTATTTGCAGTCCGAAGACGAGAATGGTCCTGACAACCAGCTGATCAACAGCGTGTACCTTGACAACAGCAGCATGGAGCTGTACCATGGCCGCCTGGATAAGAAGCCCAGTGCCCTGGCCATCCGCATCAGGTGATTGTTGCCATCCCCTTCAATGCAATACATCTGCAGACTTTGCAAATCACCCTGTGAACCGCTCTGCAGCCCACTATGTACACCGCTTTTCACAGTTCTCCTGCAAATCACCCTCTAAAGTACTCTGCAAACCCTCCGCAAACCGCCCTCCAAACCGCTCTGTGAACCATTCTTTACATTATCTTACAAACCACCCTGTAAACCCTTCTGCAACCCCCCCGCAAACCACTTTCCAAACCACTTTGTCAACCATTCTTTACATTCTGCTACAAACCACCCTTTTTAACCGCTCTGCAAACCCCCTGCAAAGCACCCTGCAAAGCACTCTGCAAACCACCTCCCACACCAGCGTGTCGACAAATTGATGCAAGCCACGTCCCAGCAATGCAGCTGCTTCACAACTCATCTTTAACATGTGGTGTTTGTAGCCTTGCGCCCGTGGTTAGCAATCTTGTCACATCTCGCAGACACAATGTTGAACATGTCAACAGTACTGCATGGCGGTGTGTGCAGG
>JAABUV010006837.1_pt1 | contig 12235 bp, 16 predicted proteins | sample 5559971 | NCBI WGS metagenome assembly JAABUV01 (sample SAMN10711881, study PRJNA513362) | rock metagenome | isolation source: Antarctica rocks | place: Antarctica: Victoria Land, Knobhead nord | collected 2015-12-19
AGCGCATCGCGGCCGCGCGCACCCGGTACAGCTCCTCCAGGCTGCATGACACCGGCCGCTTGGCGTGCACCGCGTGCACGGCATCCTGCAGCTTCGCCCAGGTCTCTGCTTCAAAGCCGTCCGGGAGCTTCGGCTTGCCTGCGCGGCGGGCGCAAGAGTGCGCTGATCAAGCAGTGCCGTTCAGCCTCCTGTGCGAGTGACCCCCTCCGGCCGCTCGTGGGCGGGCTGCGGCGCGCCCGGCCTCGCCACGCAGGGCGCATCTTGCGCTGGCAGCAAGAGGGGCGCTGCAGCGCAGCACAGCGATGTGACGACTGCCAGGAGGCAGCAGGGCTCAGGTGGTGGCATGCGTGCTTCCGGCCCGAGCCAGCATGTGCGGGCATGATGAGGGGGCCTTGCTTGATGAGCGCCGCTCTGCAACGCAAGCAGGCAGTCCCAGCCCGCTGCTCACAGCCTGCAGCCGCTCCGCACACTCGACACATACGCCAGGCTGCGTGCGAGCGAGCGCGTTGCTCGTCGGGGCGGAATGCATTGACGCAAAGCCGGCACGCACGTTGCGCTCTCAGGCGCGCCCGTACGGCAAGGCAAGGGCGCACTCTTCAGCGGCTTGATAATTAGCTTGCGCGCTGGCACCGCTGCAGCTTGCTGCGCCCGCACTTTGGCCTGGCTCTTCACCATGCCCTGCCCGGCCCTGCCTTCGGTGGGCACCATGCACGCTCCTCAGTGCATCCGGTCCGCGCTGCGAGTTTTTGGGCAAAACGCTGGTGCTGGGCTGCGCTCCCAGCCACGCAGCCTCCTGGCTTGTCGGGCCTGTGCTTGGTCGTATCAGCCTGCACCTGTCGTCCTTGTGACAGAGCGCCTGGAGCTTGGCAGGGAAGTGTGCGAGCTGACTGACTTTCTGCTTATGTGAATGAGCTGGGCAATTGCCCAGCTCGGGCAACGTTGGTTAACCTCAAGGCCGGGTTTGGGGCCCCCGGCACATGCGCACATGCATGGTCTCTATAGACGACCATGCAAACTTTGTGTACTCCTCTCTTTCAGTCTTGGTACGCACAGGCAAACACCCAACACAAAACACTTGCATGCATGCAGACGCTCGACAGCAGTTGTTGGTGTTATGACAGACGGCTGCCACCCCTGTGTACCACAGCGCATCGGGGACGTGTCGGGCTCACAACACTCACTGCTGGCTGCAACATACTAGCACATACTCAGGTCCCCACAGAGGAGGACATAAGCCACAGGCAGCGGCGCCTGTGGGCCAAGGCTCTAAGCACCACTGGCTGCAGCCTCGCGTGGCGCACACGACGACTTCAAATTACAGCGAGGGCAGCCGACTGCGCCTGCGCCTAGGACCGGCGCCGGCGACAGCACCGGCTGCATGAGCATCCCATGCGCGGCGGCGCACTCCCAACAGGCAGGCAAGGGCGCAGGCCATTGGTCACACACACACGTAGTACTTCAGAAACTCACAGGCGCAGTCAGGGATCCTTACAGGCCAGCAACGCCGCCTCGGCCTCACGCTGCCGGCACGCCTTCAGGCTTTGGCGCGGCGTCGCCGGGCGGCGGCGCTGCGCCTGGTGCGGCTGCCGCGCCCGGCGCGGCCGCCGGCGGCGGCAGCCCGCGCGCCGCCGCGCACTCCCAGCAGAACCACTGCTCGGGCGCGGGCGCGTCCGGCGCGAGGCCCACGCACGCGTAGTGGAACCACTCAATCGCGCAGTCGGGGTTGTCGCAGGCCACCATCTCGCCGTGGCTCACGTTGCGGCAGTAGCAGTACACAGGCTCGGCCGGGTCAGCGCCCACCAGGCCGCCCGCCGTCGTCAGCAGCGGCGGCGGGCCGGGGCCTGCGCGGCCGCCCCCGGGCGTCAGCGCTGCGCTGCCTCGGCTCGCGGCACGACTGGCGTGGCGGCGGGCGCACAGGATCCCCCGCCGCTGCATGCGCAGGGAGGCACAGGGCGCTTGCCGTCCCCGAGCGTCACGCAGCGGCTTCTAGAGCAGCCCATTGTGCGCGCATCCGTGCCTACATCACGCGGCGCGGGCGCGCCCTGCGCAGCTGGGCGCCCTGCGCGGGCGCGCGACGGCGACGCACCTGCTGTGGCCTCTGCCACGGCTGCGCCCGCGCGCCGGCCAGGCTTGCCGTCTCTTCGCCGGCCGCGCCCTCCGCCGCCGCCAGCTCCGCCGCCGCCGCCACCGCCGCCAAGCCCCAGCACGGGCAGCTCATCCTGTCGCCGCCACTGAGGGATTTGCCGTTGTCGTTGCATGTGCTGGCAGCACTTTGTGCCGCCATGCATGTCCTGGGCACGCTTGGCGCGACGAGTGCAATGCCTTTCAGTCACTACCTATCTCACGCACTGTCTTGTGACGCCAAGTTCGCTCAAATGCGAGCCAGGCGAGAGCCAGATATCAGCGGCAACATTTCAGCTCCGCTGTTCGCGGCTCCTTTAGTGTGGCACTGCTTCATAGGAGAAGCGGCAGGAACGCACCACGACGCCCAGCTTGGCGCGCTCTCGCGCGAGCTCCTCGTCAAAGACGGCCAGGTCGCGGTCCAGGCGGCGGATGCGCTGGTCCACGTAGTCATAGATCTTCCCGGCCAGGCTCACCTTCTCGTCCGCCAGGAGCAGCACCTGGCGCCGGACCCAGGGCGTTGCAAGCGCCGTCCTCGTGCGCTCAGGCGCAAGCTGCCAGCCGCGCAGCGGGCTCGACCCGACTCACACAACCACAACCGAGTGCAAGCTACCAGCCAGCCAAGCAGCAGGCCGGGCCCGGTTGACACCCAAGAAAGAAGAAAACGGTGTCTGCTTGATACCAGTCTGGGCCTACTAGCGCCGCTCACCTGCTGCATGTCTGCACTTATCTTTTCGTCCGCAGCAGCGGCGGCCGCAGCCGCGACGGCAGCGCTCGCGTCGTAGGCCGCTCGCTGCCTCTTTGCAGTCGGGGGAGGCGGCCCTGCAGCCTGCGCGTCCGGCAGTCAAGCTGCAGCGTTCTGTGGCCATACGTCCTGCCACACTTGCCTAGAGACTCAGGCAGCGAAAGCACAAGAGCAGGTACAGCACTTGTATCAGGACATGCTTATGAGAAAAGACAATCAGCGCGCCTCCGCCGCAGTTTCTGCCAGTCGGCGGCGCGAGGCAGCCTCCGCGTCCGCCTGCAGCTGGTTTGCGTTGCTGTCCAGCTCGCGCATGAGCTTGAAGCAGCGCGACAGCTCGCTGGGCAGCTCCGCGACGCTCTCCACATAGTTCCTCAGGTAGGCGGACATCGTGGGCCACCCACTCGCTCACATGCGGCGCTCGCGGCCGCCTGCTCTACATCCTCAGCACACCCGCCTTGCTCTGCAGGAATTTGCGCTTTCCTGTCACACTACAAGTACTCCTGGCACGATCACCACGAACACCAGTGTCTACAATCGAAGAGCCTTGGTAAGCGTTCATCTTGCGCCGCGGGCCGCGCACTGCGAGAGGAGTGGCAGGAAAGCCTACAGCTTAGGGCTTGGGGGAGTGCCCGAGATGAGACGAGGAGGGAGCTCCTGTGGGGAGGTCCTGCGCTAGTAAGTGTGCTCCCCGTGCCGTCCTGTTTCTGTTACAGGCCTGGAAGAGAGAAAGCTTGTGTACTGGTAGGCATCGGGGCAATTCCCAGAACTGAACGCACATAGAGTCTGAATAACCGCGCTGGCTTTGGCCCGCGTTTGGGAGCAGTTCTTCTAAAGGCTTGGGCATACATGATACCATGCATGCATCAGCAGTTGACCACCTCGAAGCCGCTGACGGCGCAGACACAGAGCCGGTGTGCCTCCCAAGACGTAGTGTGAGTGCACTGACCGCAATAGCAACACAGGTCACCATACACGCAGGCACTCTGGCTAGAACATAACAAAATGCCAGCTCACACATCACGCCGCAGGCGCCACCGGGCGTGCCGGCGCGCACCGCGGACGCGCAGCAGCCTCTGTACCTGCAGATAGTGGCGCATGCAGCCGGCAACGGCCTGGCGCTCGCCCTGGGCGCCGTCCTGCTGGGGCTGTGGCGCCTGCTGGCCGACGTGCGCGAGCCGGCGCTGTGGGCCGCGGTGACGTCGGTCGTCCTGCGCGACCTGAAGGACGCGCTCGTGCACGGCGGCGTGTCCCTCCTTCAGAGCAGGCGCGTGCCGGCCATTCGCACATGCCCGGCCCTTCATAGGTCTGCTGGGCTGCCAGCTGCAGCCGCGACTCTGGTTCCGCGCTCTCCTCCGCACCACGCTGAGGCGCTCGGGCGCGCGCGCAGCTCGCTGCCGAGGCTGTGCGCGTCCTTGGCGCTGGCGCCGCTGCGCCTGCTCACCGACCCGGCCGTGGCAGCTGTCCAGGCATGCGCGGCCTGGCGCGGCTACATGGCGCAGACCGCCGCTCAGGTACGGCCGGACTGTGAGAGGTTGCCGCAGGAGCACGGTGTGAGCGTTCGGTCCGCCTGTGGATTGTTCTCGTCGGCGCGCCGGGCGCACAGTTTTCTTGCAAACGCCGCGTGACCGCTTGTGGCCCGTCGCGCACTGCCCCAGCAAGGCCCTGCTGCACCCGCAGGACCAGCCGCAGCACGGCGCGCATCCCGCCGCGCGGTGGGTGCGGCGCGCGGCCGGCGGCGGCGCGCACGTCGCGGCCGCGGCGTGGGCGCGCAGCCGCAGCCGCGCGCCGTCCGCGACGCTCTTCATGTGGCTGCTGCGCGCGGTCGCCGCGCAGGAGGTGGCGGTCGCGCTGGCGGTGCGGCCCCGCCCTGCGCGAGCATCAGGGCAGGGCCAGGATTAGGGCTGGCGCTGGACGTGGCGGTTGCGCCTGCTGTGCAGCCCCGCCCAGCTTGAGCATCAGAAATGCTCAATATTGGCTAGAGATAGGGCACGAGCAAGCCCGCTGATCGCCGCAGCTCCCCTGCAGGCCAGCCTGGCCGCATTTGGTCACCCCGTACCACGGCGTGTAGCCATGGGCAGCCCGCCCAATGAGGAAGGGTCGTGTCGCACACCCGTTTGCGCGCCTCACGCAGGCCGCCGTCGCATCAGCCCCACAGGCGTCCCTGGCAGTCGTCGTCACCGCGCTCCTGGGCGCGCTCACATGCGCGCTCTTCCCGCTGGCTGCCGGCCTCGTCGCCCCGCGCGGCGCAAGCGCTGGGACGAGCCTTCGTCCAGACGGTCTGCAAGCCGGCAGCCGCGCTGGCATCCACGACAGCCAAGGTGCGCACGCGCACTCCCTCCGACTGCCTGCATCGTACCACCTGCCCTGGTACGCGGCCGGGGCGCCGCACTGCCTGCAGAGCCTGGCGGTGTGCAGCAGAGAGGGCGTACCGCTTGTCAAGATCTAGGAAGAATTCACGGACGGATGCATACCTCCCGTGCGACGACCCGAGTTGTCAGTGACAAATGGCAGCCGCATTGGGTGCCCCTGGCTGGGACGGCCTGCCCGGAACCCCAGGCAACACCGCGCTGGCCCGCTGCCGCAGACCAACGCGCGGCCGCGCTCCAGTCGCCCGGCCCGGCGCCCCTGGCGCGCCTGCGGGGCGCGCCGCGCCAGGCCGCGCCGCAGCGCGCGTGGCAGCTGGCCGCGCGCGCGCTGCGGCCGGCGCGCGGCTGGGCGCGGTCGGCGCTCCGGCTGGGCGCGCGCCTGCTGCGGCCACTGGCGGCGGCCGCGGTGGCGGCGGACGCCCGGCTGCGCGCGGCGCTGTGCGCGCGCATGCCCGCGCTGGTGACGGGCGGCCTGGTCGCGGCCGTGCTGCTGGGGCCGCTGCTGTCGTCGCTGTTCGTGGCTGTCCAGGTCGGTGCGCGCGCGCGGCGCCGCGCCGCATGAGTATAGGGTAGGGTAGGGTATGCCGCATGGTAAGGTATGAAGTAGGGTAGGTTATGCCATGTGCCGCATGATGCGCACTGCTAGCGCTCTCGCTCCATGCCAGGCAGCTCTGTGCGAAACGCCGGTGAGCGGGCCGGCGCGCCATAGCTGGGAATGCGCCACCCCTGCTTGCAGGCAAAGACCTGTGCACCCGGCCAGACGCGCTCCCGTGTGAGGCGCCGTGCGCACGCGCCATCATGTTGCGCTCAAGTACGGGGGCTGCCGCGCCCGGCGGGCCGCAGGCCGCGAGGGGCGCGACGTCGTGCTGGACATCCGGGAGGCGCTGCCGCACAACTGGACCCGCAACGCCACACTCGACATCAACCAGGTGCCCAGCAGCGCCCGGCGACGCCGGGCGGTGAGCGGCAGCCTGCAGGGCGCGGCGCGAGCGCGGCACGCCGCTGAACGGCGTCCTTGACGCAGCGGACGGCTGTGTCACGTGTGGCGCCCTGCTGTGTCGCGTGTAGCGTCCTGCCGGCGCGCTCTGTAGCCGACACCGGCCTCGCGCTCGGAGGCTCTTGGCGCTCCAGCAAAGCACCAGGCTCGACTCTGGGGCGCGCGGGCGCGGGCCAGGGCCAGGGCGTGGTGCGCGCGTGGCTGGGCAGCGAGTGGGCGGCCGCGCTGCAGGCGCGCGGCGCCGCGCTGGTGCGCCAGCAGGTGCCGACCGCGCTCGCGCTGGCCGACGCGCAGCTGGCGGCCCTGGCCGCGCAGCACAACCTGACGCACGTGCGCGGCCGCCCGCCGCGCGCGCCTGCCGGGCCCCGCGCCGCATGCCTGCGTCCTTGCCCCATGCGGCAAGTTGGGTTTGTGGTGATCCCTACGCTCCTTCCGGCCCTGCCAGCCCGGGCGGCCAGGCGCGCGGCGCCTGCGGCAATAGGTTGCGGGCCAGCACGGCCCCAGCCGTGCGCGGCAGCCTGTGCTCGCCCGGCGCACGGGGGAGCGCGGCGCGCGAGGCGGGCCGCCCTGCCTGCCGCAGGCGCTGCCCGCGCAAGCGCGGGCTATCAGGGGGCGCGCGCGCCGCATGCGCCCGCTGGCCCCGCCGGGGCGACGGGGCGCGGGCCCGCACTCAGCACGCGCGCGCGCTGCAGGCGCTGGCGGACATGCGGCTGCTCTACGCCAGCTTCGCGCCGGCGAGCTGCAGCGCGGACGAGCGGCAGGCCCTGGCGATCGCGCGCGCCAAGGCACGCTTGTTGTGCTTGCCCACGCACTCCCTGGCCTATGGAGTCCCTGCCCATGTAGAGGACTAGACGCCTGCATCACTGTTTTTCTTAGCTTGTTGTTTGTGCATGTTGCAGTCGGGATCACGCACTGCTTCACCTTATGCTGTCCGAACCCTCGAGGCTGAACTTGGCGGCAGTCTAACCGAGGGCCCTCCTTCGCGCAGGCCAGCCGGCGCCTGCACATCGCGCAGGCCGCCGCCGCCGGGCTGGAGGCGCAGGTGCGGCCGCACACGCGGCTGATGAGGACCCCTGCATCCTAGCAGGCGTCCAATCAGGCTGCTGTGTGCAGTTTGATGCACGCATCCCGCTGCGCCGGGCGGTATGCGCTTCAGCTGGCTCTGGCAGGGCCGCCAAGCGTCATGTGCTCCAGCCTGTTGCAGCCCTGCTGCTGCTAACCCAGTCAGGGCTAGCTCGTCTACAGCGCTCAGCAGCTTGTACCACGCGTGGTCTGCGACCTTGTCAAGGACTGCCTGGCCATTGGCACGCGCTCTGGCAGGCCCGCGCGCCCGCAGTGCCGGCGCCAATGTGCCGGGGCCTGCCACGGCGCAGGCCATGCAGCAGGAGCAGGCGCTCGGGGCGGCCGTGGCGGTTTGGCACGTGGAAGCTGAGAGCGCGGCGGCGTCAGAGGCGCTCCACGCCGCGGCCGCAGCCGCAGCGGCGGACCCCGCGGCCCCCCAGGGCGCGGCGGCAGCGGAAGCTGGCGAAGCTGGCGCGGGCGGTGGCGCTGGCCTGGCTGCGGAGCCGCCCGTGCGGAGCGGGGAGGGCGCCGCGGCCGAGAGCGCCGCGGCCCAGCAGCCTGGCGGCGCGTCGGCGGATGCCGAGGCGGGCGCGCGCGTCGGCGGCGCTGCCGCCGGTGCGGCCGGGGCGGGCGGCGCGGCCGGAGGGCCAGACGGCAACGCCAGCAGCGCGGTGGCGCCGCTACCGGCCTGGGCCGACGAGCACCCGCTGAGGGCTGCGGAGGATGCCGTGTCGGCCGCGGACGCGGCGCTCGCCGCCGCGCGCGCCGGGCTGCTGGACGCCCGCGTGTGCGCGCTCCTCACGCCCTGCAGTGCTGTCTAGACGATAGGCGCCGCGCTCACTGCTGCTCGCTGCCACCACGCGCCTGCGACATGCGTGCCAACCCACGCCCGCTCCCTCGCGCCTGACACGGGGGCCGCCGAGCCTGCACGCTGCCTTGCAGCGGAAGCTGCTCTGTGCGGCGTCGGGCCCCAGGAGCGCACCGGCGGCGCGCGCGCGGTCACGGGCATGGCGGGGTTAGGGTTGCCATGCCCTGCAGGGCGCTGGAGGGCGCGCGCGAGGAGGCGGCGCTGGCGGAGCGCGCGGCGCGCGGCTGCACGCCAGCCGGCAGGCCCGGCGCGGCCGCGCCGCCGGCGGCGGCCGACGCGGCGCTGGCGGCGGCGGCGGCCGCGCGGCGCGCGGTCGAGCACCTCGGCGGGCAGCTGCGGCGCATGGCCGGCCGCGCGGCCGCGCTGGACCTGCCCGGTGTCTGGGAGGAGCTCAGGGCGCGGGCCCAGCCGCGTCCTCCCGGCCGAGCTGCGTGTGAGGAGAGCCTGTACAGCCTGCGGCAGCGCGCTATGCCTTGCAAGATGCACGCAGCGTTGCATCCCACGCATGCTCCAGCCGTCGCGGCTGCGGTTTTAGTATGCACCAGGCGCTTGCCGAAACAATGCTGTTCTGCATCATCGCATCGTCCCGCTTCACGCCTTGGCGGTTGCGCATGAACATGCAAGGCATGGGCACACAACGCGACGCGCCATGTGGCCAGGCGGTGGGCACCGACGCGGTGGCGGCTGCGCGCGACGCGCTGGGCGCCGAGAGCGCCGACGCGGAGCTGTCGGTGCTGCAACGCCTCGCGCGCAGCAGCCTCGACCCGCTCAAGCGCATCGGTGCGGGCGCCCGGGCCCTGCCGCGGCACCAGCAAGCGTCGGTGCCTGCCGCCCTGTTCTTACATTATTCCAGGGGACGTGCCCGCAGAGGGCGTCGGGCCTGCCCGCTCGCTTACGCAGGGCCTGTCGCCTCATGCGCATGCCGTGCGCGTTTTAAGAGGGCCGCGTCGCTGCTGCTCTTCTGCGTCGCAGGAGGCCTGGCAGCGCTGCTGATTTAAAGCCTGGTGGAGCCCTGTATGTCCAGTGCGGAAAACACATAACCGCCAGCCTGCATTGATGACACTTGCAGGCTGCTTCGCGTCGTGATAACACTTGCAGGCTGCTTCGCGTTGTGAAGGGCAGCGCCTGGCGCGCCCAGGGCGCGCGGCGGGCGCCGCGGCCATACGCGGCCTGGGGGGCGCGGGCTCGCTGGCGCTGTCGGGCGGCGCGTCTGCCTTCCGCGCGGGCGCGGGCGCAGTGACGTTTGGCCTGCAGGCGCGGCTGGCTGTCGCTGCCATACAAGCTGATGATGCCCTGCCAGAACGAGGGAACGTGCGCCCCAGAGCAGCTTGCATGCGGCCGGGAGGGCGCTGCGCCGGCAGCATGGGCAAGAGGACACCAGGCCACACTACTCTCAGCTCGGCGCACCACTGCGCTGTGCGCCGGGAGCGCTGGCGGGGGCCGGGCACTGGCTTGCCCAGGTCGGCTGCCCAGCGCCAGGCCCCGCACGCGCCGGCGGCTGCACAGGCCGCGCCGGGCGAGCGCCCACCCCACGCCTAACCCTAACCCTAGCATCTGGCGCCGCGCGCGCAGTTCCTCGTCTTCGTCGGCATGCTCTCCTTCCTGCTCAGCCTGGAGCAGGACCCGCTGGCCGCGCTCGTCGCCGTCGCGCCCGGTCTGAGCACCGCCGCCCGGCGCGTGCGGGCCCCGCCCCCCGGCAGCGCGCCCGGCCATGCTGCCTGCCCTGCGGTCGGCAGCCACGGCCCATGGCCCCCCCGCGCATGACGCGCTGTGCTGTGCACCGCGCGGCGCGGCGCGCCACGACCCGCGCTGATCAGCCAGCCTGTAGGAGCGCGGTCTCTGTCTGTGCCACCTCCGCCGAGTACGCCTCGTTCTTGTGGCAGGCACACTGGCAAGCCCGCCATGCCCCGCCGCACGCGCTGCGGCCGGCGCGGCGCGCGCGTGCGGGCACCCTGCCCCTAACCCTGGCATCCCTGGCGCAGGAGACGCAGGCGGCGTTCAGCAACGCGCTGCGCGGCGTGTTCCTGACGCCGCTCAAGACGACCGCCTTCCGCGCGCTCGTCACGCGCGCGCGCCGCTCCATGCCTGCTCTGCCGTGTCCCCTGCCTTTGCTGCTGAGGGGACCATGCGCCTGCGCAGTCTCGTGACCCGTGCTAGTTTTGTGATTCTTTACGACACTGTGTAGTGGCTGTGAGCCCCAAGTGTGGCGACGCATCCGCGCGTGGTCAGGTTGTGTGTGCAGGGTGCTCGCTGCCTCTGCTGGCTCCAGGTCAGGGGTAGGGCAAAGACATGCACGGCCCAGCCCGTGCGACCGGCAGGCCCGGCTGCGCGCCAGGTATCTGACGCTGCGCGCGCTGCGCGTGCACCTGCTCTGGACCTGCACGCTGGCGGCCGCCGTGTTCACGCTCATCCCCGTCGCGCCGACCTGGCTGTTCGGCCTGCCCGCAGCGGCGGAGCTGTTCGCCCGGGTGCGCCGCCTATTGCACCATGCGTGTGCAGCGAGCACACGCAGTGGTCAAAAGCGCATTGCATTTGGGAGATGCCTGCATGAGACCTGAGTGTGCCCTAGCCAGGGCGTGGCGGCATGCGCTGCCGGCAGCTACCCAGAAGATGTGCTTGCCCCAGCCTGCGACAAGGCGTCACAGGAGCAGGGTGCTGACCGCGTGTAGGCACCGTAGCGCTGAACTGAAATGGGGCGCGGGTGGCGTGCAGGGGCAGGTGTGGCTGGCGCTGGCGCCGCCGGCGGCGCTCGTGGCGTCCACGTGGGCGGACGAGCTCATCCTGTCGGAGACCAACACCAGCTCGTACCTGATCGGCCTGGGCCTCGCCGGCGGCCTGACGTTTGACAATCCCGTGAAGGGTGCGCGCCCGCGCAGCTTCCCCGCCGTCACATGGGCAGGGTGTGTATGTCCAGTCTACAGGCCTTGAGTAAACAGTGTGCTAATGACCAGACGCTGCATGTGGAGGCATGCTGAATGTGATTGTCGGAGGCACAATCTTCTACAGCACTGTGTGGCTGCCGCAGGCGTGCTCTTCGGGCCGCTCATGATTTCAGGGCTGAGCGCCCTGTACCAGCTGCATGCAAGGCACCTCTCCGGAGGGCCCAGCATGGGAGGGACGCCTGCGGGGCTTGATGGCAAGGCCAAGGATGCAGGCTTGCAGAGTTAGGCTGAATGCTGATGCAGCATGTGCATGTGCTGCGGCTGGCAGACAAGCAATCTGCGTGAGCGGAACAGTTTGTCTCCCTTACGTGACCCGTTGACCTGTGTATGCGACAGCGTAAGAATGAGTGTAGCAAGCAAGAGCGTGCCAAGCACATTGCATGCGCACTGCAAGCAGTGCAGGCTCCCAGCACGGCGGTGGTGTTTAGGAAACACCGGTTGGTTGTGGCTGGCGAGCAGCAGGCGCGGTGGTGCAGCGCCTACTCCTTCTCGGCCTTGGACGTCTTCTTGGGCAGCAGCACCGAGTGAATGTTCGGCAGCACGCCGCCGGCCGCGATCGTCACGCCTGACAGCAGCTTGGACAGCTCCTCGTCGTTGCGCACGGCGAGCTGGATGTGGCGCGGCACGATGCGCGTCTTCTTGTTGTCGCGCGCGGCGTTGCCGGCGAGCTCCAGGATCTCGGCAGCCAGATACTCGAGCACCGCCGCCAGGTAGACCGGCGCGCCAGCACCCACGCGCGTCGCGTACTGCATGCCGCAGGCCTCGCAGCGTCAGCAGGCACGCAAAGAGCGAGGCAACAGCTGCGTTGGAGACTTCAAAAGGCCTGCAAGAGTCAAAGCTAGCTATAGCTTGATGCAGGCGACATACACATCAGACTGAGCACCTGCAGCAGGGCAGCGCAATGTTAACACCGCCTCTGCTGCCAGTCTGTGGGGTTGGTGCAGCGTGGGTTAGCGCGGACAAGGTGGCACGCTCAAACAGCGCCCGCAGGCAACACGCTGGGTGACCGCACCTTGCCCTTCTTGAGGTAGCGCGCAATGCGGCCCACCGGGAACTGCAGCCCGGCCTTGGACGAGCGGCTCACGGCCTTCTTGGCGGTCTTGCCCTTGCCGCGACCCGACATGGTTGCAGGTT
>JAABUV010006838.1_pt1 | contig 12234 bp, 12 predicted proteins | sample 5559971 | NCBI WGS metagenome assembly JAABUV01 (sample SAMN10711881, study PRJNA513362) | rock metagenome | isolation source: Antarctica rocks | place: Antarctica: Victoria Land, Knobhead nord | collected 2015-12-19
GCGGCAGCCGGGTGTTCAGCGGCAGGAACCACAGCGCGAACGCCGGGTTGAGGTGGACCTGATCCGCGTAGCGTGCGCCGAGTTCGCCCAGCCGGTCGGCCGGCGGCGCGTCGAAGGTCCAATCGGCTTGGCCGTTCTGGATCGCCGTGACCTCGGCCTCGTCTTCAAGGCCGAAGTCATAGTTGATCGTGTCGGGGTAGCCGTCGGGCTGCGCGTCCATGCTCCACTCGCGGAAGTGCGGGTTGCGGACCAGGCGCAGGCTGTCGCCGGGGTCGTAGTGGTCGATGCGGTAGGGGCCGGTGCCGGGCAACGGGACGGTGCCTGTGTCCGCGCCGGGCGCACCCGCCGGCAGCACGCTGGCGTGGGGCAGCGCCAGCTTCAATGCGAACTCTGGATCGGGGCGCGACAGGCGGATGATGACCGTGCTGGCGCCGTCGTCGGCCACGACGCCCTCCAACATGCAGCTTGCAGGGGCGTGCAGGCAGGCTTCGGCGCCTTCGATCGCGCCGTAGAAGCTGTCCGCGGTGGGGGACGAGACGCGGAACAGGCGGCGGAAGGAGGCGGCGACGTCGCTCGCTTGGACAGCGGCGCCGTCCGAGAAGCGGATGCCGGGCCGCAGGTGGAACGCCCAGGTCAGGCCGCCGTCGGTGGGCGTGGGCACGGCGTCGGCCAGGTCGGCCACGATCTCGTTGCCGCGCGGACCCGGCACCTTGCGGAACGCCAGCAGCCCGTCATAGGCCATCGAGAAAACCTGCCAGAACTGCGCGGTGTAGTTCACCTGGGGGTCGATCGTGCCGGCGGCGGAGTGGGCCAGCAGCCGCATGGCCCCGCCGCGATGCGCCTGCATCAGCGCGGCCCGATCTTGCTGCAACAAAGGGTCTTGCTGCGGCAATGAGTCCTGCTGCGCCAGCGCCGGCGCAGCAAACAGCGCCAGCAGGACAGCCCAGCGGATCAGCGGCGGAGCACGAAGGCCGTGCCGTCCCATACGCTGAACGGCGCGGCGCCGGCCTGTTCCAAGGTCAGGCCGTGCGCGCCGGCCAGCGCAACGGCGTCGGCGCGGTCGGCCGCCTTGTCGCCGCGGTAGGAGAAGTTCAGCACCGCCAGCGCCCCGCCCGGCCGCAGCACCCGCGCCGCGCCCTCGACGTGGCGGTCGACCAGGCTGTGCCCGGCCTGGACGATGTATGGAAAGCTGTCGATCGCCAGCACGAGGTCAAACGCCGCGCCGGGCAAGGCGTCCAGGTCGCGGCCGGCGGTCTGCTCGAAGCGCGCGTTGGCCAGCGCTGCGTTGCGCCGCCGCGCCTCCGTGACCATGCCGGCCGAGACATCCAGCCCCAGCACGGAGCGGCAGCGCGGCGCGAGTGCTGCGGCGACCCGGCCGATGCCGCAGCCGAGGTCCAGCACGTCGGCGTCCGGTCGCAGCAGTGCGTGCGCCTCCAGCCAATCGATGATTTCCGCGGTGGCCTGGGCCAGGATCGCCGGGTCGCCCAGCGAGTATAGCGCCACGCTGGCCTCCGGCGAGTGCGCCACCGCGCGGTCGAAGAACGCCGCGATCCGCGCCACGCCGTCATCGCCGGATGCGTTGTGCTGCGCGCCGGTCGCCTGCACCTCCGCCGCCAACCGATCAAGCGCTGCCGCCCGGCCCTCGACCAACCGCGCCATCGCCGCCCAGCGCGCATCGTCCGAGCGGTGCCGGGCCAGGCCGGCCACGATCCCCTCCGTCGCGGTGCCGGCCAGCAGCATGCGCGCCACCGCGACCTCCGGCGAGATGCGCGCGGCCAGGCAGTCCGCGATGGCCTGGTCGCAACTCACGCCGCGTTTGCCTGAACGTCGGCCGCTGCGGGCCCGGACGGCGCCAGCCAGCCGAGCCGCGCCAGCCGCGCGCCCTCGCCGGCCAGGAAACGGTCGCCGATGTCGTTGCGCCAGCGCAGGCCGGGGATGATGACGTTGCGCGCCCGTGCCGTGGCCTGCGCCTGCGCCTGCTGCACGGTGGCGCCGGTTCCGGTCACGACCATGGCGTAGCCGGTGCGGCGCCGGGCGAACAACTGCTCATTCTCCCGCCGCATGTCGGAGTAATGGTAGTGCGGCAGCTCCGCGGCGTCCGGCGGTTCGTGGAAGAAGATCGGCGGGTCGGCGGCGGGGTCCGCACCGGGCAGCTCCTCGGGAAAGCCCGGCACCGTTAGCACGATGCCGATGGACCAGCCCGGCAACGTCGCGAAGCCTGCCGCATCACCGCGCATCATGCGGGCAAGCAGGTCGCCCCAGCCGTCCCGCTGCAACGGGGCCAGCACGGCAAAGCCTGGGTTGCCGAAGCGGCAGGTGAATTCCAACGGCCACAGCCCGGCCTCGTTGGCGATCATGTTGAGGTTCAGGTAGCCGACATGCCGCGCGGCGGCGAGCTGCGGGGCGATCCGCCCCAAGGTCGCGTCGAACAGCGCGTCGGCGCCCTCGTAGGACAGCAAGGTGCCCATCTCGCCGGTCATCTCGCCGATCTCGCCGGGAAAGAAGCGTTTGTGCTCGAAGTCCATGCATGCGGGCCGAAAAAATTTCTCCCCGTCGAAATAGGCGCCGACGCCGACCTCCACCCCCTCCAGCCGCTCCATTAGCATGACGCGGCCCGGCGGCGTGCGGGAAAGCTGGAACAGCACGTCCGCACCCTGCCAATGGTCGCCCACGAACGTCGCCCGCGCGTTGTTGTCGTGTTTCAGGACAGTGCGGCCGGGGTGCTGCCTCAGCCATGCGGCGGCGTCGGCCGGGCTGTCGAACGCATGGCTCGCCGCAATATGCAGGCCTGCGTCGCGCAGCATGTCCTGGCCAAAGGCGCGGTCGTATTCCAGCCGGTCCCCCAAGGCGCTGCCGCCGATCACCTGGTAACCCGCCGCCCGCAGCGCATCCTGCTCGGCGCCGCGGCCGACCTTTTCGAACAGCACGAGACCGTCGCGGCCGACCCAGTCGAGCTCGGCCCGCCAGTCCGCCACCGGGTCGAGCAGCCCGGCGAAGCAGCCGGCATAGGACGGGTCCCCGGCGTGGACCCGCACGTCATGGCCTTCGCGCACAAGGGTAAGGTATAGGTCCCCCAGGTCGATCCGCGCTCCGATGCCGAGAACCCGCAACCCTGCCTCCGCCCAATCCCGCACCATGCCGTACCGCTAAACCCCGGCCGTCACAAGATCAGGTGGCGCAGGGGTGAATTTCCTGCCTGAATAGCCGGCACGCCCAGCAGAGGCGCGAAGGGAACGCTGGATGCGACTTGGACACTGGCTGGCTGTGCTGCTGGCGCTCGCGCTGCCCTGCGCCGCGGGCGCCCAGGTCGCGACATCCATGAAGGTGACGCGGCAGCCGAGCGTCATCTACCTGCCGACCTACGTCATGGAGCAGCGGCAGCTCATCGAGAAGCACGCTGCCGCCCTCGGCGCACCGGGCCTCACGGTCGAGTGGCTGACCTTCGCCGGCGGCGGCAACGCGACCGACGCCATGCTGGCCGGCAGCATCGACGTGGTCAACACCGGCCCCGGCAACATGCTGCTGCTGTGGGACCGCACCAAGGGCGGGGTGAAGGGCATCATCGCCACCTCCGCCCTGCCGCTGGTGCTGGTGTCGCGTGACCCGCGGCTGCGGACGCTGCGGGACTTCACCGAAACCGACAAGATCGCCGTGCCGACGGTGCGCGTGTCGACCCAGGCGGTGCTGCTGCAGATCGCCGCGGCGGCGGAGTTCGGCCCAGCGAACTGGAACAGGCTCGACGGCAATACCGTGCAGATGAGTCACCCGGACGCGGCGGTCGCGTTGATGAACCCGCGGCACGAGGTCGCCACGCACTTCTCCGCCCCGCCGTTCGCGTTCCAAACGTTGAAGGCCGTGCCGGGCGCGCACGTGATCACCGACAGCAACCGCATCATGGGCTCGCCGCTGACCGTCGCCGTGTTCTTCGCCACGACCAAGTTCGCCGACGCCAACCCCAAGTTGATCCAGGCGGTCAAGGACGCGACGGTCGAGGCCGAGGCGTTCATCCGCGCCAACCCGCGCGAGGCCATTGAGATGTACCGCAGCGGCTCGAACGACCGCCTGAGCACGGACGAGCTGCTGGCCATGATGCAGGAGCCCGGCATGGACGACTACAGCAGCAAGCCGCAGGGCACCATGCGGTTCGCCGAGCACCTGTTCCGGATCGGCCTGCTGAAGACCAAGCCGTCCGCGTGGACCGACTACTTCTTTCCCGTCTCGCACGACCTCGGTGGCAACTAAACGATGTCGGACATCCCACTTCTGGACGTGAGCGGGGTCACGCTCCGTTACAAAACCCCGAGTTCATTGGTGACGGCGACGCACCGGGTCAGCTTCCAGGTTCAGCAGGGCGACCGCTACGTCGTGCTCGGCCCCTCCGGCTGCGGCAAGTCCACCCTGCTCAAAGCCGTCGGCGGCTACCTGCTGCCCGACGAGGGCACGATCAAGATCAAGGGGCGCAGCGTCACCGGACCCGGCGCCGACCGGATGATGGTGTTCCAGGAGTTCGACCAGCTCATGCCGTGGAAGACGGTGGAGCAGAACGTCGCCTTCCCGCTGCTCGTCGCGCGCCGCATGTCGAGGCGGGACGCCAAGGCCCGCGCCGGCGCATACATCGACAAGGTGGGGCTGACCAAGTTCGCCGGCAGCCTGCCGCACACGCTCTCGGGCGGCATGAAGCAGCGGGTGGCGATCGCGCGGGGGATGGCGATGGAGCCGGACATCCTGCTGATGGACGAGCCGTTCGCGGCGCTCGACGCGCTGACCCGGCGGCGCATGCAGGACGAGCTGTTGCAGCTTTGGGCCGACACGCGGTTCACCGTGCTGTTCGTGACGCACTCGATCGCCGAGGCCATACGCATCGGCAACCGCGTCCTGCTGCTGTCGGCGCATCCCGGCCGGGTGCGGGCCGAGATCGACGGCGTCGACCGGGTGCAGGCGGAGGACGGCAGCGCCGCCCGGCTGGAAGCGCGCATCCACGACCTGCTGTTCAGCGAGCGCGGCGCAGAGGCGGCCGACCTCGCCGAGGCCGCCGTGGAGGAGGCGCATGGCTGAGCCGCGCATCCTAGTCTATGCCGCCGGGGCCATGGACGCCGGCATGGGCCAGCCCGAGGTCGAGCGCCGGCTGCCGCTGTCCGAACGGCTGTGGAACAGCGGCGCGCTGCGCAAAACATTGTTCCTGGTCGTGCTCGCGCTGGTTTGGGAGCTTTACGCCCGGTTCCTCGACAATCCCCTGCTGTTCCCCACCCTGTCCGAAACGCTGGAGGCCGCGCGCGACCAGATCGTCAACGGCGTGCTGCCGGCCCGTGCCTGGACGTCGCTGCGGGTCCTGCTGATCGGCTACGTCTCGGGAATCCTGCTGGCGGCGGCGCTGACGATCCTGGCCATTAGCACGCGGCTGGGCACCGACATCCTCGAAACCATGACGGCCATGTTCAACCCGCTGCCGGCCATAGCGCTGCTGCCGCTCGCCTTGATCTGGTTCGGGCTGGGCACCGGCAGCCTGGTATTCGTGCTGATCCATTCGGTGCTGTGGGCAGTGGCGCTCAACACCCATGCCGGGTTCCTCGGCGTTTCGCAGACGCTGCGCATGGTCGGGCGCAACTACGAGCTGCGCGGATTGCGGTATGTGTACCTCGTGCTGATCCCGGCGGCGTTCCCCTCCATCCTGACGGGGCTGAAGGTCGGCTGGGCGTTCGCCTGGCGCACGCTGATCGCGGCGGAACTGGTGTTCGGCGTGTCGTCGGGCAAGGGCGGGCTGGGCTGGTTCATCTTCGAGAACCGCAACGTGCTCGACATCCCGGCAGTGTTCGCCGGGCTGCTGACGGTGATCCTGATTGGGCTCGCGGTGGAGAACTTGGTGTTCCGCACCATCGAGCGCCGGACCGTGCGCCGCTGGGGGCTGCACTCGTAGCGGGGGCGTCCAAGGCTCACCAAACCATGCGTGCTCCCGGCGTGCTGTCCTGTAGCTTGGCTCCGTTCGCCAAATGCCATTCTTGCACGGGCATGAACCTGGGGGCCAGGAACCGGTAGGTGCGGCCGAGCAGCGGCCAGGTCCCGTCCGACCAGTCGAAGCTGGCCGCTTCCCAGGCCGCAAGGATCGGCTCCCAGCCACGCAGGCTGCAGAACAGCCAGTCCCGCTGCTGGCGTATGACGCCGCGCCGGGTGTCCAGCAGCCGCAGGGTGTCCAGCACGGCCTCCGTCTGGCTGTCGAGCTCGGCGAAGCGCCCGCCGAGCTTTTCGGACGCGATGCCGGTCAGGCGCCTGACCCGCGACAGCAGCTCAAGGCCCGCGAGGTTGTTCGTCAAGCCGCCCGCCAGGTGTCGCAGCCGCTCCGCCAGCCGCAGCACCCGGCGTAACAATCGGTCCCGCAGCGCCTCCACGAAGCCCAGCTCATAGGCGGCGGCCTCGGCCAGTTTCGCCACTGCCGCCGGGTCCGGCAGGCCGAGCCGCGCCGTGGCCTCGATATAGGCCTCTTGCAGCCGCGTCCCCATCCCAGGGCCGGCGGCGGCGGCCAGCACGGCTTTTGGATCAGCCTTGCTCCACTCTGTCGGCTGGTCGCCGCCAAGCTGGCTGATAAGCAGCAGCTTCAAGCGCGAGGCCGCCACTTGTTGATGCAACGCGCTCGACTGCCAGCTTGCGGCCCCGCCGAGCACCTCGACCGGCAACAACTCCTTCAGCCGCAGCTCGGCGACGAAATCCAGCGACCGGGCGATCAGCGCCAGCATGCGGCCGTCCGGGGAGGCGTCCAGGATGTGCAGCTCGGCCTGGAGCGACCGCAGCGGCAGCGCTGCGCAGCCGCGGCCCAGTGGCATGACCAACGAGGGCGCGCCATCCGACTCGGCCGGACGGAACACCACCTCCCCTAGCCGGCCGAACAACGGGTGTTCGAGCATGCAGCGGTCGGGGACGGCTTCGGGCCGGGGTGGCTGCGATGAGGATGCGGCGGACATGCGCGCAGCCTACGCTGGAAACATTAACAGGGTCTGAGCGCGGCCGTCCCGGACAGGAATTGGCGTGGGCCGGTCCCAGCGGCCTGCTAGTCCAGGTCGGCCTCCAACGCCGCGATGTCGGCGTCGCTGAAGCCGAAATGGTGGGCGATCTCGTGGACCAGGACGTTGCGGACCAGGCGGAACAGGTCCTCCCCGGTCTCGATCCACTCCAGCAGGATCGGCTCCCGGTACAGCACGATCAGGTCCGGCGCGTGCGGCGTCCCGCCCGCCTCCTTCTGCCCGAGCGGCACGCCGCGATACAGCCCGGTCAGCTCCCAGGCGTTGTCGATGCCCAGCTCGCCCAGGGTTTCGTCGTCGGCGACCTCCTCCACCAGGATCGAGACGCCGCGCACATGCTGGCGCAGTGCCTTGGGGATGGCCGACAGCGCGCGGTCGGCCAAATCGGCGATGTCTTCGGGCGCGGGAGGCAGGGTATATGTCGGCATGGGCCTATGCGCCCGATCCCGCACCGGAGGTCAACAAAAATGCAGCCCACCGCGAAAATCGAGCCTCTGCCGCCTGGTGCACGTGCCCGGCTCGTGGCCATCTTGCCGGGCTGGCGCGTGTTGCCGGACCGCGACGCCATCGCCCGCGACTTCAAATTCCAGGACTTCAGCGCCGCTTGGGGGTTCATGGCCCGCGTGGCCCTGCTGGCGGAGCAGCGGGACCACCATCCCGAGTGGTCGAACGTCTACAACCGCGTCAGCGTCACGCTCACCACGCACGACGCCGGCGGCCTTTCGGAGCGCGATGTCGGCTTGGCCCAAGCCATTGACGCGCTCGTGCTGGGTTGAGGGCCAGGTTCCCGTTTCGGTGGCGATGGTTTAGGACCAGCCATGGACTCCGCCGCTGCGCCGACCATCCCGGAGCGTTCGCTCGCCATCAGGCGTGCGGCGTCCCGGCTGTGCTTGCGGCTCGGCTGGTCCCCGGTGCATGAGATGCCGCTGCCGAACAACCGCCGGGTCGACATCATGGCGCTGCGGCCCGACGGCGGTTTCGCCTGCATCGAGGTGAAGTCGGGCCCGCGCGACTTCCTGACGGACAACAAGTGGCCGGAGTACCGGGACTACTCCGACAGCGTGTACTTTGCGGTGGACATAGATTTCCCGCAGCGCCTGCTGCCGCCGGAGACCGGGCTGATCGTCGCCTGCGACGGGGACGCCGAGGTGTTGCGCGAGCCCGCGGTCCATGCGCTGTCCCCGGCCCGCCGCCGCGCCCTGCTGCACCGCTTCGCCACCCTGGCCGCCCAGCGTCTGGCTTGGCTGCAGGACCCTGAAGGACAGGCCGGCCTGCGCATGGCGTTGCGCGCCGAGTAGCCTTTCCGTGCCTATAGCAGAACCGGCTGGCAGCCTTGCCGCAGCCAGCCGCCATGCCCATGCTCAACCGGGTGAAGGCAGTTCGTGATATAAGGGGGGGGGCGCATGAGCGACCTGTATGACCGCGACTTTTATGCTTGGGCCAATGAGCAAGCGGGCTTGCTGCGCGCCGGTAACCTGTCCCGCGCTGACGTCGCCAACATCGCCGAGGAGATCGAGACCTTGGCCCGAAGTGAGAAGCGCGAGCTGGTGAGCCGGCTGACAGTCCTGCTGCATCACCTTTTGAAATGGCGGTTCCAGCCAGAGCGTCGCGGCCGATCCTGGGAGTTGTCGATCGCCAATGCACGAGATGAGCTGACCGACTATTTGGGCGAAAACCCGAGTCTTAAAGCAATGTTTTCTGAGGCAATGGCCACCAGTTATCGTCGCGCCCGCCGCAGCGCCGAACAGGAAACTGGTCTGCCAGGGGGCACCTTCCCGGTTGAGTGTCCCTGGACGTTTGACCAGGCCATGTCCGGCGAACCTCTCGGCTCGGTGTAGGAGGAGGCGTGACTACGGCTCTTGAAGCCTAGAAGGGCCTATGAACAAGCCCGGAATGACGGATTTGCTAAGAGTGGTTTGAGGACTAGCTCCAGCAACTACGTCAGCGTGCGGCCGGCGTTCCGCAAGATCATCTCCACCAACGTGGTAGCTGAACCGGGCAACTGTCCCATCGACCCGCTCAACGCTGAAACCGTAGCCGGAACGAGTATCGCCGTTGCTGTAGAGGCCCACACGCCGCACCCCGAACCCAACTTTCTCAGCACATGCCGGATGTCGTTGCAGCGCATCGAGCACCTCTACTGTTTCATCTCCGGTCAGGAAGTCTCCAGGGGCATGTGCATCCTTGATCTGGCGCAAATGTTCTTCAGCTCCGGCCTTATACCAGCCGCCCTTTGTGATGACCGGTTTCCATCAGCCTTGCTGCCCCAAAACTGCTCGCGATGGTGATGGTCGAAACCGGTCAACGCATTGGGCGCTTAGTATTAGACGCGAACAGCCCGCTTCCCAGCGCAATTCTTTCTCCCGGCATGGCTCCTCCCGCTGGTCCTGGAAAGTCTGCAAGCTCTGAAATTATCGTTGCGGCTTAGCCATAAATCTAACGAATGAACCGCCATTTTCTCGAACGCAAGAACTACCCAGCGCTCCGGACCGCCGCGATCCGCTGCACCGTCGCCGTCGTCGAGAACCCCGGCAGCAGCTCCGCCAGCCAGACCCGGCCGCCCCAGCCCTGCACCTGCTCGGCCCCGACCACGGCGTCGATCGTGTAGTCCGCGCCCTTCACCAGCAGCTCCGGCCGGATCGCCTCCAGCGTCTCGGCTGGCGTGTCCTCATCAAAGACGCACACCAAATCCACCGCCGACAGGCTGGCCAGCACCGCCGCACGCGCCGCCTCGGGCTGCACCGGGCGGGCGCTGCCCTTCAGCCGGCGCACGCTCGCGTCGGAGTTGAGACCGACCACCAGGCGGTCGCATTGGCTGCGCGCCTGCTCCAGCAGATGGACATGGCCGGGGTGCAGCAAATCAAAGCAGCCATTGGTGAAGCCGGTCCGCCACCCCCGCCGGCGCCAGCGCTCGACCTGTTCGGCGGCTGCCTCCCGCGTCACGATCTTGCGCAGCGCGCCACCCTGGGGGGTCAGCGCCGAGAGCAGGTCCTCCTCCCGCGCCACCGCCGTGCCGACCTTGCCGACCACGATCCCGGCGGCGATGTTGGCCAAACGTGCCGCCATCGGCAGCGGCAGCCCCGCCGCCATCGCCGCCGCCAAGGTCGCGACCACGGTGTCGCCGGCGCCGGAAACGTCGAACACCTCCGCCGCCTCGGCCGGGAAATGATGGATGCCGGCGGCGTCCAGCAGGGTCATGCCGTCCTCGGCCCGCGTCACCAGCACGGCGCCGAAGCCGTGCGCAATGCGAAGCTCCTGGGCGGCGGCGGCGATCTCGGCCTCGGTGTCGACCGGCATGCCCGTCGCCTCCGCCAGCTCCCGCCGGTTGGGGGTCACCACGTCGGCCCCGGCATAGCGGGAATAGTCGGCCCCTTTGGGGTCCACCACCACGCGACGTCCGCCGGCCTTCGCCGCCGCAATAATCTGCGTCGGGATGTCCCCGGCCAGCACGCCCTTGTTATAGTCGGAAAGGATGGCGACAGAGGTCGCGGCGAGCGTGTCCCGCGCGATGCGCATCATGCGCTCGGCGAGCTTCGGGTTGATCGGCCCGGTCTCCTCGCGGTCGGACCGCAGCAACTGCTGGCCCTGGCTGACGTAGCGCGTCTTGACCGTGGTCGCGCGGGCGCCCTGCACCAGCAGCCAAGGCTCGACGCCGGGTTGGCCGCCGATCAGGCCCGTGAGGTCCGACCCGGCCTGGTCGTCCCCCACCACCGACACGAACGCCACCGCGGCGCCTAGCGCCGTCAGGTTGCGCACCACGTTGCCGGCGCCGCCGGGCATGGCGACCTCGCGCGCCACCGTCAGGATGGGAATGGGCGCCTCCGGGCTGATGCGGTCGACGGTGCCATAGACATAGCGGTCGAGCATCACGTCGCCGATCACCATGACGCTGGTGCGCGCCAGGCGGCGGACGGCGTTTGCCAACCCCTCGATGTCGGGCGCTGCCGGACTTTCGATGCCGGGCGCCACTGGTTCCCCAGCGTCGGGCGCCGCCGGACGTTCGGCGCCTGTGTCCTGGGTTGGGCCGCCGCCGGGCTGGGAAGTGTGCATAGGCATGGGCTACCGTTCCCCTGCGGCCGTGGCAAGCCGCACGTTACCGCCGCATGACCCTTTCGGGCTCGGCGGACGGCTCCGCTTGCAAGAAACGCACGTCGCCGCCGTCGAGCACCGCGCAGGTGAGCGGCCCGCCACGGCCCGCGCCGGTGTCGATGCCAATGCGGTTCGGGCGTATGACCGGCTCAGGCTCCGGAGTGTGGCCGTGCACGACGACAAGCTCAGGCGCATCGGGCAGCAACGGGCCGCGCCGGTCGAGGAACGGGTCGCGGATCCATAGCAGGTCCGACCACGTCTGCTCGTCCAGCGGCACGCCGGGCCGCACCCCGGCGTGGACGAACAAGTACCCGTCGCGTTGGTAGCGGGCCGCCAGCCCGCGCAGGAACAACACCTGTGCCCGCGGCACCAGCTCCGGCCACCGCGCCGGCGGCACGGAGGGATGGATGCCCCAGCTCGACAGCGTCTCGGTGCCGCCGTTGTCGAGCCATTGGTCCGCCTCGCGCCTGCCCTGCCGGGCCAGGGCCGCCAGGAACATCCACTCGTGGTTGCCCATCAGGTTCACCGTCGGCAGGCCCGGCAACGGCGGCCCGGCCTGCAGGAGCGCCAGGACGCCGGCGGAGTCAGGGCCGCGGTCGATCAGGTCGCCCATGTGGACCAGCAACGGCTGGGGAACCGGCCGGTCCTCCAGGTCCTCGCGGATCGCCTCGTGCAACGCGCGCAACTGGGCCAGGTGCCCATGCACGTCGCCAATGGCATAGATCCGTCGTCCGGGCTCCATGCGAGCGTTCTCCAGCGGCCTGGGCCGCATGCCGAACACCGAGGCGAAGTCCGCTAACCTGCGAGTAATCATTCTGCCCCATCTTACCCTGACCACAAAGGGATCACGACACTGAAAATGGCCAGCGCCACCGCCATCGGGGCTGCGGACACCGCGACGCACCATATCGGGCGGCACCTGCTCGACGCCGTCGAGCGTGCGTCGCGTGCGCCGCAGGGCAGGATGGCGCTGGTGCTGCACTTGTCGCATATGAGGTCGCCTGCCCCGCGTGCCCACCACCGTCGCATCGCCCGCGCCGTGATGGACGACGCGGCGCAGCGCCATGCCGGCCAGGTGTTCGCGCTGCATAACGACGACCTGCTGCTGCTGTTCCGCTCCAATGACGCGGGCGCT
>JAABUV010006840.1_pt1 | contig 12230 bp, 13 predicted proteins | sample 5559971 | NCBI WGS metagenome assembly JAABUV01 (sample SAMN10711881, study PRJNA513362) | rock metagenome | isolation source: Antarctica rocks | place: Antarctica: Victoria Land, Knobhead nord | collected 2015-12-19
GGCGGCGCGGCGGACGCGGCCAGCCAGCTGTTGCCGGGCGTGAAGGAGCCCAGCGAGCCCAAGTTAAGCAGCGAGTTGAGCGACAGCAGGCCCGCCGACGGGTGGCCCTGGCCCTGCGTCCGAAATCGTTCAGGTCAGGCGCCTGACCTGACCGGAACTGATGCATGACGGGCTGCTCCTGGATAATCCACTCAGCGCAGTCTCACGTGCGTGGTCTGTAAATAGAGCTTTCATGACAGTGCTGCATCACGACAGACCCTCGCGAGTGCGGCGGACTAATGCTGCAGCAGCCTTACACTGCGCCGCCGCCAGACTTGCTGGGCAGCAGCGTGGGCATGGCACCAAATGGTCGGGGGGTGCACAGGCCGGCCGGGGCGCGCACCGCGCCGCCGCTCGAGTTGTTGGACAGGAGCGCCGGGAAAGCAAAGGGCAGCTGCGAGCCGCCGCCCTCGCCGCCGCCCGCGGCGCCCCGCGCTGCGCGCGTTCACACGGAGCTTTCTTGGCACCGTGACAGCGTGTGCAGCTCGGCGAGGGCGAGCGCTGCCCTCGCCCTGTGTCGCGCGTCCAGGCTGCGGACACGTAGAGGCGCGCAGCACATGCTGACTGCCACACACGCATGGGAGGATCAACGGCGGGCTGACAAGTCTTACCACTTGCTACCTGTGCACGTATGCACTTGCTGCTGGTCATGCAGACCTCTGCACAAGGATACGCTCCATGGTCTTCCGTTAGGCAAGCGGGGGCAGCGGAGCGTCCGCGGAGCGCGACGCATAGCAGCGCTGCGGTCCAGCGAGCCAGGCAGCGCTCGCGAGTAGTGTCAGGGTTCGGCGGGGCGGGGGGCGGGCGCGGAGCGCCGAGGCATGCCGGCAGGGCGGGGCGCGCACCCTCGAGCGAGGCGTTGAGCGCGGTGAGGTCGGGCATGGGCGGCGCATGGCCCTGGAACGGCTGCCCCAGAAACGCCTCGAACGGGTTGTGTCCGTCGCCGGCGGCGCCGCCGGCGCCGGCGCCGGCGCCACCGCCGCCCTGCATCATGGCCGCCAGCGCCGCCGAAGTGTGCGCCTGCTGCAGGTTCTGCGCGCGCGCAGAGGGGTTCAGGAGCTGCTGCGGGACGTGCCGCCCGTGCTTGTGCGATCCGAGCGCTCCCACCCAGCATGCTTACATCAGCATCCATCGCCCGGAACAGGTTGCGGTCAGGGTGGTCACAGAGCGAGTCTGCCAGCGCGGCTGCTGGACGGTTGACAGCGTCGGTCAGCAGCGCCGCTGGCGGCGTGAGAGCGCCGTGAACGAGGTCCACCGCGCCCTTGGCCCTCCAGCTGCCGCGCCCTGCCTGGAAGGGGTAGGGTTAGGGTCCCACCTGGAAGTTGAAGATGCTCTGCGCGGCCGCCAGGTGGTTCATCATGTACGGCGGCGGCGCGGCGCCGCCGGGGCCCGAGCGCGGCGGCGGCGCGCGCATCTCAGCCGCCGCGGCGGCCGCCTGCGTGGCCAGCCGCGGCGGCAGCATGGCCGCGTCGCCCGCCGGCGGCGTCCCCGCGTCGCGCGCCACGCCCTGCCCGCCGGGCCGCGCCCCTGCGCCGCGCGCCAGCACGGCATTTGCCTCACTGCGCCGGCGATAAGCTGGACAAGGCCGGGACTGGAAAGCATCCAAGCCACGCACCCAGCGCCACGGCCATCGACCAACGCCCAGCAGCGACGGGGAACCAGGAGCGCACGAGCTCCAGCACGCTCGTGCTGCTTTGGCCTCTGACATCGTGGCGCCTTCACAGAAGGCATGGCTAACGGCCCTGAAGGCATCGCTAGCAGCCCTCGGGCATGGCAGCTAGGCATTGCTGTGGCGGCCTCCGCGCGGAGGCGCCGGCGGCGCAACACTGCGCCTTTCACGGCGCTCGCATCGCGGGGGCCGCGCGCACCAGGGGTCGGAACCCGCTGCGGCGGGGGCGCGGTCGGCCCAGGCTCCATGCCGGCGCTGGGGTCGTCGTCCGGCGACGAGGCCGGCCAGGGCGCGTCCGGATCGGGCTCCTCGCCCGCCTGCAGCTGCACACGCGCGCCATGAGCGCGCGTGCCAGTGCTGGGCGGCGCGCGCGCGCGCGCGGGCCGCGGCGCAAGCATCGGCGCAGGCAGCGGCGCAAGCAGCGGCGCAAGCAGCAAATCCTCCATGTCCCCCTGCAGCCGCGCCGGCTCAGGAGCGCACTCCCGGGGACGTGCAAGGCAGCGAAAGGTCGCCGGCAGGACCACCGCAGGGGCGTGCATGAGCTACAAGGCCTCCTGCATAAGCAGCGGGGATGGGCGGGACTTAAAGGCATGCAGCGCCCTCGATCGCAGCGCAACACGACGCAAAGGCCAGAGAGCTCCTGACAAGCTCCAGCGCCACACCCGCTGAACTCTCACGTCCTGACAGGAACTGCAGCACAGCTGCAGGCAGCTTGGCTGCAACTCCACTACCAACAACTTTCTGGGGACCTCTAGGGAGTGCGCCAGCCGCGCAGCCTCGATGCCAGGGCCCCGCCCGCCGCATGCGCCCCGGCGCGACCCGCGCCGCGCGGCCTGCGGGCGCGCGCCTGGGCGCCGCCGCTGGTGGGCCAGACCAAACATGGCAGCCACACCTCCAAATAAGGAACATATAGTGTCCTGACCTGTAGTGCTGTGACCAGAGCCCACGGGGCACGCACGGCCCCCGGGCAGCACCTGGCCGTTGCCGCCGTCCAGCTGTGACGGCACGGTCGCCACCACGCCTGCCGCGCCGTCCACCTGCGAGTACTGCAGCCCCGCGCGCGCACACACGCGTCAGCGCCAGCTTGCCGGCCCGTCGCCGCTCCCACACAGCACAGGGCCGCCCGGGCCAGGAGCGCGGCAGCGCGGCAGGGGCGCAGGCGGGCGGCGCGTGCGGCAGGGCGGCGGGCGCGCCCCCGCGCCGCCTGGTACGAAACCCTGCGCGACCCTGACCCTGACCCGCCAGGCCAGGCCGCCTGGTCCGGGCGCGCCTGGATGATCTCGTCCAGCGACTGGAAGTGCTGGTTGCCGAGCGTGAAGATCATCCAGCCCGGGTGCGTGTCCTCCCACCAGCACTGCACGGCCGCCTCGCACACGCGCGCCACCTGCGCCCGCCCGCCGCCGTCGCGCCCGCGCCTCGGCTCCCAGCCGGCCGTGGACCGCATGCCAAAGCGTGCAGGCGCGCCTGCCCGCGCTGGCCGGGCGCCCGGCGATCACAGGGCACCGCCTCATGGAGGGGCAACCTCCGAGCATGAGTTTGGCCAAGCCGTGGCAGGCGGCTGGAAAGCAGTGTGCGGGGTCTGACGTCTGGGAGTATGTTCAAGCAAGTGCCGAGCAAGTGAGGGAGGGCAGCGGGCGGGAGGGGGGCGCGCGCCTGCTCGCGCTGCCCGGGCATCTGGTGCTCGCACGGCACGACCTCCATGAAGTCGGTGCCGTCGGCGCGCCGGTTCTGGATGAGCGCGAGCGGGCAGTCCGGGCGCACGTGGCCCAGCGTGCAGCTGTACAGCAGGCCGAGCGCCATGTCCTTCTGGTACCACGCGCGCATGCGGTTGTCCACCTGAGCGCGCGCGGGCGCGCGTTCATATCTGCGGTTGCGCCCTAACCCGAACCCTATAGCTCTGATGCACCAGTCGAGCGGTGCGGCGCCCGGGGCGCCCGGGCGCCCGGGGACCGCGCCACACGCGTGCGCGCCTGAGCCCGCGGACCGAGCGGCCTGTCTGTGACCCGGCTAACGGCCACCGGCAATGCTCTTTGCCACACAACTTCAACTCTCACGCCTGCCCTCTGCCCCGCAAGCTAAATGCAAACACACCATCTGCACAGTGAGGGTCCTTGGAGCCCGGACGGCGCCGGGAGGCGGCAGTTCCAGCACACCAGGTCTCAGGCGCGGCGCGCCCGAAACACGTCCAGGACCAGAGCCGCGCGACTCTGCACGACAAAGGTGACCTCGACCGGCGCGCGCGCGCGCCTGGACGGCCGTCTTGGCGTGCTCGCACGCGGCGTCCCACTTCTCCTTGGACAGCTTCAGCAGCTGCTTGAGCCGCTGCTGCAGGTGCCCGTCCGCCTCCGACAGCCGCGCCAGCTGCTGGAACTCGCGCACCTTGGTCACCCTGTCGCGGGCCAGCATTCCCTATACCATAACCTTGGTCACCCTGCGCGGGCCAGGATACCCTATACCATAACCTTGGTCACCCTGCCGCGCGCCCGGCCGGCGCGCTCGGCGTGCTGGGGCGCATGCCCAGCGCGAACCCCGCTGAGCGGCGCGGGCGTCGCCCGCCCGGCGCCAGCCGGCGGGCGCGCCCGGCCTGCGCGGTCAGCCCGGCAGGCATCCCGGGAGCGGGGCCCGTGGCGGGCGCGCGCGCGGCGGGTGCTGGAGGCCTAGTGGCAAAGTGTTGCTCGCCTCACCTTCTGTTAACACCCAAGCTCAACAGTATAACACACACCTGCTGAACTGCCATAGAGCCCACACCACCTGTGCTTCACTCCCCGCTTCGAATGTTGACAAGCACAGCGTCAAAGCACCGGTGCCCGCCCAGGTGCGACGCGACGCCCGCCGCGCACCGCCAGAGCGCCTGCGGGATGAGCAGGTCGACGTTGGCCTCGTCGGCGGCCGCCTTGAGCTCGTTGAGCTTCTTGACGGTCTCCTTGCCGATGTGGTTGAGCTTGGAGATGGGGTCGTCCAGCGACGGGATCTCCTGCTTCTTCAGGTTCTTGGTGCGCTTGGTGACCACCTGGCCGCGCGCGCGCGCGCGCGTCAAGCTATAGGGTAGGTTTAGGGTATGTTTAGGGTTAGGTTGACTTTAACGTCAGCCTGTGCGGCTCAGGGGATTCGGGCCCAATGGAGCCGGGCGCAAGCGCCAGGCCGCAAAGCTGACATCATGGCCCTGGCGGGCACAGCCGGGCGCACCGGCGCACGCCTGGCGCCCTGCCATAGCCGCAAGCGGCGCGGCCGGCAGGCGACGCCTTCGGGAGTGCGCAGCTGCCCATGCACAAAGCCCACAGGCGCGGCCGGGCCGACCAGGCAAGGGCAGGCCGGGTCCAGAACGCAGCCGCGGCGCTGCGCCCTGGCCCATAATGCAGCCATGGCGCTGCGCCCTGGTCCAGAACGGCATCGCGCAAACAGAGAAGCGGGGCCCCGGGCGCGCACCACAAACTCCTCGGACACCGCCGGCCGCACGGGCAGGCGCTGGCCGGACGCGGACACGGCGCGCACGACCAGGCGGAACGGCGGCCGCTTCGTGCCCGCCAGCACCGACTCCGAGCTCTCCGTCACCTTCATGTCCCTGCCGGCGCGGGGCGTGCTTCCCGTCAGCGTCACCACAGGACACCCGATCTGGGAGCGTCAGAGTCAGAGCGCTCACACAGTCGCTGCCGGCTCCGGCGGGTTCGGCTGGCCGCCCGCGGGCAGCGCCGCAAACGCGCGCACGCCGGCGTGCGGACGGATGCGGCGGCTCCCCGCAGAGGCGGGGTGCCGCTGATGACAGGCGCCCTGCAACCAGGCGTGATGGGCCGGGACCCATGCGCTGCTGCCGGCGGCACCGGTGCTGCACTTCAGTGGACGCTGTCAGCAAGCTCGCGGCACCGCTGCTGCCGGCCCTCGCGCCGCCAACGCTGTCCGACCGGTGCTGCCTTGGACAGCACACCCAGGCTGCTGGCACCCCGCCTTGGCGCCGACGCCGCCAGCCCACACATGCTCTCTGCCACACCCACCGGCGCAGGCTCAATGCGCGGGCGTGCTGCTGCCCATCGTAGACGAGCGCCTCGCGAGGCCCCGACGCAGCGCGCTGCGGCCAGCCTGCGCAGTGCCAGTACAGGCCTGCGCTGCGGGTGCGCGCGCGCGCGCGGGGCGCGCCGCAGCGAGATGCTGGCGGACCCCGCGCCGAACTTGAGCACGACCTGCGGGTTGTCCGCGTCGTTGCTGGCGGCGCCGGCCACCAGCAGCGGCTCGCCCTTCTGGTTGAGCAGCACCTGCGCGCGGCCCCCGCGGGCGCAGGCGTCAGTGGGAACAGGGCGATGGAATGGCGCGCGCTGGAGACCTTTGTTCTACCATTGGAACTACTCTCCTTTTGTCTGTTCAACTTGGAAGAGGCGAACCACCTGGTGTGTCGTTGGCAAGCACAGTGCACTGCTGCCGCCCGCCAGTGCTGCCGGCCGCCGGCAGGGGCGCGCCTGCGGTGGTGGCCGAGCAGCGCCCGACATACGCGAGGCAGGACAGAGACACGCCGCGCTCCACACGGCTGTGCGTAAAGCAGAGTGTGCTACGGGGCAGCGCGCAGGCAAGAGGCGCGGCGCTCGGCAGGGCGGCGCGTTCGGGGCCGAGGGCGCGCGCCGCACCTCGCACTCGTCCAGGATCTCCAGCCGCTGCTCGCCAGCCTCGCGGCACCGCGTGTTGAACTTGTTGCCATCCATGACAGCGGCCTGCATGTCAACAGCCGACTCTGCTGCGCAGTGGGTTGCATCGAGTGCCAATGCCGCAGGCACCATACATTGGCGGCCTGCACGCTGCAGCGCGGTGCGTGCTGCGCCGAGACGCAGCAGGCTTGCAAAGTAGGGTGCCGCGCCAGCCATGACAGGCAGGACAGGCGTGCGCACCTCGACGCGCACGTCGCTGAGGTCATCCGTCACGCGCTCGCCGGTGTTCAGATCGATGCACTCTACCAGGATCCCGCCCTCGCACTTGGCCAGGAGCTTGTCGCCGACCCAGTACTTGCGCGCGAAATTGCCGAGGCAGCGCTTGTTGGGGTTGTGTTTGCACAGCACGCAGGCGCTAGAGTTGCACCCATGGTTCCTGCGCGCGCTTGCGCGCGCTGTGAGCAGTCGGGCGGCGCTTATCACCTGACATGCACTTGGGTTGCACCTGGGCTGCACCTGACCAGTCCTACAACTTGCGCGCCCCGCCGCGCAGCAAAAAGGCGCCAGAAGGCCAGGCAAACACCCCCCAAAGCGCCCCCGGGCGGGCCCGTGGGCAGCCGCCCGCGCGCGCGCATGCCCCGGGCAACATCCTTTGCGCGCCGCGCGCGGGCCGCGCCTGCAGTCGTGCACGAAGCACAGCTCGAGCCGCTTGTGCTTCTCGACGGCGTGCGGCGGCGGCGCCGCGAGCGGCGCCAATGCCATCTCGCGCTCCGCCGCTCCGCGCGTCTCGCGCAGGACCTGCCGCACTGCGGACTCCACCACCAGCGCGGGCGCGGTGGGTGCCAGCAGCTGTGCCAGCCGCACGCCGAACTCGCGGAGGAAAAGCTCGGAGGGGTCCATCGTGCACCAAAATGGAGTGCGCTCTCTGCCTGGGGCCGGAATGCTGGGCGTCAGGCCGCTGCATCCATCCGGCAGCGCCCTGCCCTGGCCCTTGAAAGCTTGTGTGAGTGCCCGCGCTGCCACTCTTGCGCCCACTCCCTAAACAGTGTATGAGCCTTCCGTGCGCTCCTTGCTTGGGATCTTAGGGTTTTAGGGCTTGCCCCAGCTGGGAGGCGCCACCGCGCCAGAGTAGGTAGAACGCAGCAGCGCACCGGAACGTACGCCGCATTGCCCGAAATCCAGCCTGCCCCAGATGCCGGCAGTGGCGGCCGCGCCGGGCGCGGTCGCGGCGCTGCAGGCCAAGCTGCTGGACCCGGACACCAGCCTGCCCGGCAAGTACCGCGCGCTGTTCGCGCTGCGCGGCGCCGCCGGCGCGCAGGCCGGCGCTGCGCTGCTGCGCGGTGCGGCCCCGCGGCCCCCGCGCGCGGCTCGGTGCCCGCGATGGAGCGCCCGCGCGCCCGCACAAGGCCTCTGCCTGCGTCGCGCTCGGCTGACGCCTGCCCTGCAAGAGTAATATGTTGCTTGCTCTCTGTGGACGCCCACGGCGGCGTGTGCGGCGCGGGCGCGGCGGCGGCCCGGCGCCCGCCAGCGCTCACCGCTGGCTCCCGGGCGCAGGCCTGGAGGACGCGTCAGCGCTGTTCCGGCACGAAGTCGCCTACTGCCTGGGCCAGCGCCAGGACGCGGCCGCGGTCGGCGCGCTGACGGCGCTGCTGTGCGACGCGCGCGAGCACCCCATGTGCGCCCGCCGCCCTGGCGCTCTATGGCCCTGGCGCGGCACAGGCCGCAGGGCGTCGCAGCCGAGTGGGCAGCGCGTGCGCGTCCTGGCGCGCCCGCTGGAGTTCACGCTGCTTGGCTCTGGGGCTGCGCGGCAGCGCGCTCTGCAGCTGGAGGAGGTTGCCGCACTTAGCAACGTCCTCCGTGTGTGCAGGGTGCGCCATGAGGCCGGCGAGGCGCTGGGCGCGATCGGCACGCCCGAGTGCGTGGCCGCGCTGGCGGCGGGCGCCGCGGACGCCTGCCTGGTCGTCGCGCAGACGTGCCAGCTCGCGCTGCAGCGCGTGCAGCATCTCGCGGCGGCGGCGCGGGAGAACGGCGGCGCGGCGGTGCGCCCCGTGGAGAGAGAGAGACGGGGCCGTGCGCCGAGCTGGGCAGGTGTGCGGGCGCGTGTGTGCGGGCTTCGGCGTGCGCTGCAGGCGAGCGGCGGCCCATCTGCGGGAGCTCACCGCAGTGCAGTGCGGGAGCTTGCCTTTGTTAGGGCTTACTAGGGTTGCTAGGGTGCGCAGGCCCTGGACGGCGCGGCAGCGTACACGTCGGTGGACCCGGCGCCGGCCGCGCCGGCGGGCACGCCCGTGGCGGCCATGCGCGCGGCGCTGCTGGACGAGGCCGCGCCTGTGTTCGAACGCTACCGCGCGCTGTTCGGCCTGCGCAATGCGGGCGGGCGCGGCGCGGTGGACGCGCTGGGCGCCGCGTTTGCTGGGCGCAGCGCGCTGCTCAAGCACGAGGTCGCCTACGTGCTCGGGCAGATGCAGGATGCGGGCGCCGTCGAGACGCTGCGGTGTGCGGCCCGCGGCAGCGCTGCGCGCCGCGCGCCGGGCGCCGCCTGCGGCGCAGGGGGGTGCCGTGGTTGCTGGGGCTGGCCGCGGCGTCTGCGGCCTTGCAGGCGTCAGCGTCCCGTCCGCATGAGCATGCAGGGCTGTATGCACACTGCACTGAGGCGCTGCACGCAGCAAGCGCGCGAAGCCGCAGAACGCCGGCGCGTGTGGAGGCGAGCGTACAGTGCCGCCTGTCTTCCCCTGCTGCGCCGCCTACGAGCGAGCGCCCATATGAGGTCATTTGGCACAGGAGGCTGCGACGCGCCCTTTTGCTGCTGCGGTAGGTTGCGACAACGACAAGGAGCGGCCTTTGCCGCGCAGGCGCGTGCTGACGGATGCAAGCGAGGACGCAATGGTGCGCCACGAGGCCGCCGAGGCGCTGGGCGCGATCGGCGACGAGCGCGCGGTCGCGCTGCTGGCCGCGCACGCGGCCGACGCCGAGCCGATCGTCGCCGACAGCTGCGTCGTCGCGCTGGACATGCTAGCGCACGAGCGCAGCGGCGCGTTCCAGTACGCAGACGTCGGGGAGGAGCCAGGGTTAGGGCTGGAGCCAGGGTTAAGGCTAGAGCCAGGGCCTGAGCCGGGGCCTGCCGCCGGCGCGCGGGGCGCGGCTGTAGAAGCGCGCGGCTTCGCGGCTCAGGCCGCCGGTGATGGGGCGCCGTCCGGGCATGGGGCAGGGCTGCGCGGCGCGCAGCGAAGCACTGCCAGTGTCCTGCACGACGCCTCCTGTGCTGCAAGCCGGGGCGCGGGTCGCTGCGGTGCGCCTGGCACGGCGACTGACGCGCAGCGATGCGAGGCCGTCAGCCTCTAGAAGGCGGTCTGGTGAGGCTCGCTTGCGGCATCTGTGTCTGTGGGCTAGGCTGCGAGCGGGTGATGCGTGCGCATGCTGGTGCAGGCACACAGTGGCTGAGCGTGTTCATGCGCTGTGTGCCTCATTGCTTGGGCTCTGTAAACCTGACTCAGCGATTTCATCTTGATTTCCTGCAAGAACTGCCAACCAGGCTGAGTGCTTGGCTTGCCATTCAAGTCATGTCATAGTCATGTTTGGAGCTTGCCTACAAGTAACTTTGCCAAGTAACTTTTGGGAAGTGGTGTAAGGCCAAGCTTGCACATCGAAGCAGCTCTACGCCCTGAGCTACAGGCTCTCAGCAAGTGGGGACGATGGAGCAGGGCTCAGGACAATCCATGTGTTGTTTCGCATGCATGATGAGTTGAAGGAGACGCACGGCTTCAGCTCTGCGCCACCTTTTGCATTCAATGCATGCGGCAAGCGACGCCATGCGCTAACCGACGCCGAGCGCTAAGCAGAACGCAGATGATGGAGCCTGCCGCGTCACGCGGCCGAGAGCACGTTGTTGATCTCGCCCATGACATTGACCGTGCGCCCGGGGAACAGCGCGGCGACGCCGGCCTCCGCGCGCGCCTTGGCGGCCGCCGTGGCGGCCACGAGCGCGGCCAGCCTGGGCCCGTCGGCCGCCAGGCCGCGCTGCGTCTCCGCGCGCCGCGCCCCCACTTCCGCCGCCAGCCTGCGCGCGTCCGCGGGCAGCGCGTGTGCATGCCATGGTATGGAGGCAGCAGCGGCTTTCCGCACATGGCTATTTGCAATGGCAGCCTGCAGGACATTCACCGGTCCGTCTGAAACCTGTCTGCTGGGCCCTCCTGTTGGGACATGGCGGCCGGCTTGCGGGTCTGAGCAGGTCTCGCCGTCGCAAGACACGATGACGCCAGGCAATCCGCTAGGTGTCTGTTCCACGCCGCCCGACGGCGCCACACTGCAGCCACCGGCCCAAACCCAGGCTCGACAGCAGCAGCGCCACACCGCCTCGCCTCTGCGCCCCGGCCGCAGGCAGGCTTGGGCTAGCCGTCCGCGCTTGGCGCACTGGCGGGTCGCGGAGCCTGACAAGGCGGCTGCGAGGACACACGCGCGAAAGCGCAGGGCCGGCAGCCTGCCAAGGCCTGCCAGCGGCCAGGGCGCAGAGGTAGGGCAGGGTAGGGTATGTGTGAGGTATGTCGACCCCCAAATCCAGGGCCTTTGGCGCGCGCGCGCCTGCGGAACTTGGCCTCCTGGCCGCGCTTCTGCTGCAGCCCGGCGACCAGGCGGCCCAGGTAACGCGCGCTGGTGCGCGCCAGCAGCAGCTGCCGCGCGCGCTCGCCCGTCAGCGCGCCCAGCACGGCCCGCACCTGCGCGGCCGCCGGCAGGGTTGAGTACCTGGGCGCGTGCGCTCACACTCTTCAAGGCTCTGAACACACCCCTGTATCATAAGTACTAAAGACTGTTGCAGTCCCCGAGCTCGGAGTACCGCGTGGTGAGTGTGTCTCTGATCCCGGGCACTCTGATCCCGGGCAGTTCCCGAACTCGGAGAACTGAACGGTGCATGTCTCTGATTAGGCCGCTCCTGCAACACATGCAACCCTGCGGGGGCGCAGCGCAGCACCTGCTCCAGCATGTCGCGCGCGCCGGCGGCCGTCACAGTGGCGAGCTCGTCGGGCGCGGCGGCCGCGGCCGCGCCCGCGCCGGGCCCCGGCGCGTCCAGCTCGGCCGCGCGCACGCGCAGGAAGGCGGCCAGCTCGCGCAGGTCGTCCAGCCACGCGCCGCGCAGGCCCGCGTCGCTGACCAGGCGCGCGACCAGGCCTGCGGCGCGGCCGGCCGCGCGCTCGCTGCGCCCATGATGCGGCTTGCGCGGGCAGGGGCCCTGCTGAGCGGCTCGTGGTGCTGCAGCATGTGGCCAGTCAGCTGTAAGGCGTCAGCAGGGACTGCATTCTATGATGAAAAGTGCTGAGGTGGTTTGTGGAAGTCCGCCCTCCGCCACACGCTGACGGCTGCTTCCTGCGAGGGCTGCAGGCGGGCAGAGCAGCTGCGCAGTCACGGCTTGCAGCAGGGGGCGCAGCGCCGCACCTTGCGGCTCGGGGGCAGCAATCGATATACTGGAGCCCGCGTCGCCCTCGGCGGCGCCGCCGTCGCCGTCGCCGCGCGCGCGCGCGCCGCCCGCCTCCGCATCCCCGTCCCCGGTGCCCGCCTCGGCGACGCCGATGTCCCAGTCCACCCCGTCGCCCTCAGGCTCTGCCCCTGCCGGAGAATCCCCGTCGGCGCCGGCCTCCTCTGCGACCACGTCCCAGTCCACGGCCGCGGGCGGCGCCCCGGCGGGGGGCGCTCCGGCCGCGCCGGCCTCCGCACCCTCCGCATCGACCTCCCAGTCCACCGCGGCCGGCGCCGGATCGGCGCCGCGGCCCGCGGGCGCGCCGCCGGCGCCCGCGCCCCAGTCAATGCCGGTGCCCGCGCCGCCGGCTCCATCGGGAGCCCCCGCGGCCGCCGGCAGCTGCAGCGCGGCCGCCGCGTCGCCGGCCGGGTCGCCCAGCGGCGCG
>JAABUV010006841.1_pt1 | contig 12229 bp, 20 predicted proteins | sample 5559971 | NCBI WGS metagenome assembly JAABUV01 (sample SAMN10711881, study PRJNA513362) | rock metagenome | isolation source: Antarctica rocks | place: Antarctica: Victoria Land, Knobhead nord | collected 2015-12-19
CTGGACATCGCGCTGGAGGGGCCGCACGGGCGCGTGGTGGTGGAGGTCGACGGCCCGTACCACTTTGCCATCAACACGCGCCACCCGACCGGCGCGACGCTCATCAGGTGCCGCGGCCGAGTCCGCCAGGGCCCCTGTGTTGCCGGGGCTGGATCTCAGAGGCGGGCGGAAGCGCCGGAAGGTCCTGACTCCCAAGCTGCGGGTGGCATACGCGCGTTTACGTTGTACCGCGCTGAAAACGTGCTGCCCTAGCACACGCCCACATGACAGCTTCAGTAGTTGGTCAGTCGTTGGTGAGTCACAAGGCGGCAGAGCGACACGGTGCGCATGATGGGGGCTCGGAGCTGACATGCTGCGCGCTGGCGCGGCCGCAGGCGGCGCATGCTGACGAGCATGGGCTGGACGCTGCTGAGCGTGCCCTACTACGAGTACTGCGAGCTCACCACGTTCCCCCAGAAGGCGCGGAGGCGGCCCTCATACGCCCCCGCCACGCTGCCAGCCCCCCCAGCGCATGAGCGGGGCGCGGCCGGCGCTGGCCGGCCATGCCTGCTAGCAGTGCCTGCGGACATGATGCGCGCTTAAGTACCTGTGTTACGGCAGCGACCTTTGCAGAGGCAAGTTTGCCTGAAGCTGTGGCCAGTGCATGAGCCGGGCATGACACCAGCATGGACGTACGCTCCGCCCGCTGGCTGGACATCCATGTCAGCCGCGATGTCGAGGCTGGGGCCCCGACCTCGCACCCTCTCATGCGTGCACCGCTCATCGTGCGCGCCCGACCCCGCGCGCAGGCGCAGTACCTTGCGCGACTGCTGGCCATGGTGGGCATCATGGTGCCGCCGGAGCGCGTCGTGGCGGCCGCCGGCGGCGACCCAGCGGCCGGCTGGGCGCGCCCGGGCGCGCCGGAGCCGCCGCGCGGGCGTCCGGGCGCAGGCGAACGCGCGCCGCGCGCCAGGGAGGACGCGCTGGCTGAGCAGGTGCATGCCCGAACCCTAATCTGTCCCTACATTGCTAAGCGCGCTTGTCGTGCGAGGCCGCCGCCGGTGCGCGGGCCGCCAGCGCGCTGCCTGAACAGGGGGTGCGGTCCGGCAAGCGCTCTTGCGCTGCCTGGTGGTGCGGGTGTTGTGGGAGAGGCTGGTTGAGTTTGTCGGCCTGTAGCCGTGAGCGTGCAGTGGCAAGCCTAGGGCATGAGCAGGTGCTTCATCATTCATTGGGGCGCACGATAGCCAGAGGAGCATGCCTGGAGGCGTCCCCCGAGCCGCTGAACGCTCGAGGTCCTGCACGCGCAGGAGCCGGCCATGCCCGCCGTGGCGCGGCCGGGCGCGAGCAGGCGAGCGCCGGGCCCGCAGGCCCGTGACCGGGACAGAGAGGCCGGCCACGGCCCTGCCGCTGAGCCTGCGCCCGCGCGCTCGCGCGCTGAGGGTGCGGCCCGCTCAACGCCCGCCGCCACGGCGCCGGCAGCCGCGCAGCCGGCGCGGCGGCCTGCGGCGGGGGCGGCGCCGCGCGCCTGGCAAGCGCCGATGGCGAGCGTGGATCAGTGGGACGACCTCGGCGGGCCGGACGCGCTGCGAGGGGCGGGGCTCGCGTCCGCCAACGCCGGGGCGGTGCAGGACTCCCTGGGTTGCGCTGCAGTGGGGTCCGCGTCCGCGGGCGGCGCAGGGCTGCCCGCGTCTGCTGGCGCAGCGGCGGGGCAGAGAGCGCTCGCTCCGGCCGCGGCTCGGTCGCCAGCGAGCGAGCATGCTGCCCAGGGCTCGAGCGGCATGCAGGCAGCCGAGGAGGGTGCGGCGTTCGCTGACGGCGCGGCTCATGGCAGAGGCCCCCCACGCGCGGGCGCCGCCGCGGACACGCCTCTGAGCGAAGCAGGGCGGGCGGGCGGCGGCGGGGCCGCGCGCGGCGCCGCCAAGCGGGGCCCCGCCGGCGCCGCGGCGGGCGCCGGCTGGCGCGACGCGCGCCGCCGCGAGCTGGCGAACCTGCGGCTGGACCGCGGCGGCCGCGGCCGGCCGCCCGGCCTGCGCGAGCTGTGCGCTGACGCCGGCCTGCGCACCAACGGCCGCAAGGCCGAGCTGGTGGAGCGGCTGCTCGAGCACGAGGCAGCCGCGCCGAGCGGCCGCGCCGCGCCCGCTGCCTGAACTGGGCTATTGTTTCGGAAAACCGCGGAACCCTGGGTTTACGTGGGGTCTGCGACTGCCCCACACCGTCTCCGCAAGCTGTGCGCCGGCGCCGGCCTGCCCTGCAGCTGCGGGAAGGCTGAGCCTGATGCTTCTGCCGGAGCTTAAGCTGTAGCCACCGAGCAGAGCCAAAGGACAAACTCTTGAGTCGAAGGTGCTGCCCGTAGACCAGGCTGCCCAAAGGGCGCGCACACTCAGAGCCTTGCCTTTCCTTTCCTGCTGTCGCTGTGCTCAGCAAGGTCTGAAGTCGTGCGCGACTGACAATGCTCTGCATTGGATTAAGAACGCATGCATTGTGGGGCTTCAAGCCTTCAAATTTCAAACGGCCTAATGCCTGATGAGGTTATCAACCCTAACTTTTGAATTTAGGAACTTCACAGCGCTGATAGCATGAGTCAGCAGGGGCTTTGATATGGGACGTGGGCTGTCGTGAGAGCTCTGCGCAGCTGCTGCCACTGATGCAACCCTCGATCCAAGCAGCGATGGCTGCCCAAGCTGGGGCATTACTCGCTGCGCACCCACGGCGAACCCGGGCATTGTCGAGCGCACTGAGCTCAGACAGCGAGCGGCGCCGGACGTGTGTGTGTAACTCGACTGGTTCAGCGGCGCAGCAATGGACGAGTGGCTGGTTGAGGACTCCGAGGTGGGCATTCGACGAGACTTGTCCTTCTCCAACTGGTGCTCCGACGACGGCGCCCAAGCGACTTCTTCGGGCCGCTTGAGCTTCGACTCGTCCTCCTCGGGCGCTGACAGCGAAGCTACCGGCGGCAACCCCCAGCCAGCGGCTTCCTGGCAGCTCGCGTTCGAGACAGAGGCGCAGGTGCGGCCCGGAGGTCTCTCAGAGTCGCCAGCGTGACCTCGCTGAGGCTTGGCGTGGCAGCATTGGCGGTAGTTACCCATGCACCACGACCACGACAGCAACCCCAGGCCTGCCTGGTACAGGAGCACTGAGGTGACGTCTCGCTGGGCCGCGCAGCTGTACGCGCGCGTGGCAGAGCAGACCAAGGACAGTGCACAGGCTGCGAGGCGCTCCAGGCGCCGCTGGCAGTTGCGGGGGAAGCGCGCCGCGCCGCCCCTAGCCCCAGAGGTATGCCGCTGCTCACGCCACTGGGCTGTGGCCACAAGGGCGCAGCCTAAGCGCAGTGCTGGCAAGTGTGCAGCAGCAGACGCGTCACCTTACGCGTTGGCCGGCCCCTGCATGCATCTCTGCGTGCATGCTACAGCCTTCCTGGAAGGACTGGTTGTTTCATCCTCTCTCACCATGAACCTGGTCCAGATGGAGGTCGTGCGGCACTGCTGATACAGCTCGTGCCTGCTGCAGGCCGAGGTCAAGGCAGCGCTGCCGTGCGCGGAAGCTGAGCAGGCGCATGGCTTTGACCTGCGCGCGTTCATATATGGCACCGAGAAGAGCACCCCGCGCACGTGAGGCCTGCGGTCCGCGAGCGCGGCAGATGGGGCGGAGAGAGTTTCAGCAGTAAATTTTGGGTCGGGTCTTGCTTACTGGGTGCGGGAGTCCTGCGTCTCCCAAGTCGGTCACCGTCTTGGCTGGGTGCGGTCGCTATGGCGACGCTCGTTAGGCGGTCAAGAGAGCGTGTGCGCTTATGCGGCGCTTCAGAGACCGTACTTTTTGGGCTTGGTTCTTCTCTTTCATTGAGGGTCACGACTTCTCTATGACAAAGGGGATTGAGTCTTCTCTATCATGGGCTGTACATACTAGCCTGCCGTGGCCCGCTGCCACGCCTTGGGAGCAGCGGCGGCTTACTGTGGCGAGCCTGCCGCTTCTCAAGGATGGCAGAGGAGGCTTGCGCAAATAATCACCCTGGCTGGGCACTGCACTCTTGTGTGCGAGAGCTGCTGCCTGTCCGGCACATACAATGTGCGGGCACCTGGGTGCTGTTGAAAAGGGTAGGGCGCTGGCGCCAATACAGGCGGCAGCGGGGAGAACTGAGCACTTGAGAACTTGTGGGTTTTTGGGAGGGTATGATATTGTGTGTTAGAGGGAGTGTGCATGCTCCCAGAAAGGTATTTCAAGGGGCCCGACAGATGTTGCAATTGGCAGTGTGTATGAGATTCTGCGGCCAGGAAGAACTTGCTATGCTATTGTGCTTTGAAGGTATTCAGCTCCTGCAATTGTTGCACAAGCTGTGCCTTGCAACCCATGCCAGCGCTGGATGACGATCTGCCTGATGGAGGCTCTGATGACTTGACTGTGGATGACAGTGTGAAATGCCTGGTGTAGCAAATAAATGCGGGCAAAGAAGCTAGCGCAGGAGCAATGCGTCGTTGTCATTGCTTACAACCGACACCGGATGCACTCTGTACGGTGTGCAATGCTACACTGGCAGCGCTTGCGAGCGCAGGGACACGCCAGCCACAATCACGCCCAGCACCGTCGCACCTGCGCGCAGGGGCAGGCTGTGCTCAGGTTGCAGGCTCCCCCCGACCAGGTGTACCGCTGGCTTTTCTGCACTATCCAACATGCGCTGTCCACAACACAGCAGTCGCAGCACACACCGCCACACAGCGCAGGCCCAGGCGTGCCACAGGGCATGGCCAGGCTCGAGCGCCAGCCTGGCTGCAAAACCCTAGCACAGGCCAACCCTGACCCAGGCGCACCTACGGCCAGCGCGCCGGCCGCGCGCTGCCATGCAGGCGTCGCGTCCGCGACTGAAGCCGCCGCGGGCGCGTCCGCGCGCGCGCCGGGCGCCCCGGGCGCGGCGTCCGTGCCGCCGCGCACCTGCCAGCGCGGCGCCAGGGCCAGGCCCAGCGCGAGGCCGGCCGCCAGGCCGCCCAGGTGGCCTGCCGGCGGGTTGTGAAATACCCTGTCAGCCTACCTGTCGGCAGAGGCTGGCGCCATGCTGGCCGCCATGCCGCACAGCAGCTCGCAGGCTCTCTTTGCGACGCTCCGGCGCCACGCTGCACAGGCAGCCTGCAGGCTCAGCGTCCTGCATTCCACTGGTGAGTCCTCGCCAGGCGCCAAGCACAAGGGCGGTGGTCTCCGCAAGGCCCATCTGTTGCAGCAGCTTGCAGGCTTTCGGGACGGCCTGCAGGACGGCAACCTGGACAGGCTGTTACACTTGAGGATGAATGCGGTGGCTGCCTCCCTGCCGAACCCTCTGTCAGACCCGCCGCCACGCACACGGAAGGCCTGCCCAGGGGCTGGCAGACGCGGCTGCGGTTGCCATGGCTGGACGCTGGCTACACCGCAGCAAGTGGCCAGCAAGTAGCTGCAGCAAGCATGCAGCAGGCTCGCGAAATTTGGTGCGTCTGCAGTCACCGTGCGCGCCGCTCGCGGGCGAGACCGTGCTACCTGTGATGCGGAGGCTGCACACAGCGGGGCGCGCACCGGAGTTGTCGATCATGGAGCCCTGGGCGGCGCCGAGCGCCAGGTTCAGGCCGACGACGCCCGCGATGAACAGCGCCTGCCGGCCCGACCCCTGCAGCCTGGGGTTGCGCAGGAAGTAGGCTGCCAGCGCGCCTGCCGCGCACAAGCGTCATCACGTCAGCATTCACATAGCTGAGTAGCAACCTCGTGCACCTCATCGCCCGCCCACGCACCACAAGTACTTAGGCAGCGGGCCGTCGTGTGTACAGACAAGCGGTACGCCCCGGCTCGCTCAAAGCCCTCCTGAAGACGGTTCACGGGTGTCGCTCAAACGGACTACCCAGCAACAGTCCATGCGAGCGTGCATACTCTGCGAGAACACAGCAACGTGTCCTGTTGGCCTACCAGCAAAGCCTGCATACCCTGTCAGAATAGAGCAACATGTCCTGTTGGCCTACCCAACAGAGCGCGCACACTCTGTAAGAACATGAGAACGCGCCCTGCTGGCGCACCCAGCAGTCCAAAGATGGCGCCGGACGCGCCGACCGTCACGGCGTCGCTGAAGACCAGCGACGCGCCCTCGCCGGCCAGGCCTGCCAGCAGGTACACCTGCGCGCATGCCGTGCACGTTAGTGACTGATCAACCCTTGACCTGACTCCTGACTCGGCCCTCAACTGGCCAAACTGTGTGTGACAGAACGGAAACAGCAAGTCGGAGCACAGGTGGTGATGCACAGCACAGCACACATGCCGGGGGCGCTTCTTCCAAGCGGAAGCTCAAATCAAAGCTCGAACTAAACATCGTTGCACCCAAGCCATGCAACACACACACCACAATATAACCTAACACCGACCATGAGCTAGCACTGAAAGCAGCTCAGCGGGGCACGCACGCGGCCGCGTGTCCCGTTCAATGAACAGGCAGGCACTGCCTTGCAGCACTGTTAGTCAATGCCACACTGCCGTGGGAGATGGGAGGGCCGGCACCGTGGCAAAGCCGGCGTAGCCCAGCACGGCCTCCGCCTCGGGGCCCACCGACGCCAGCGCCGCGCAGTTGAGGCCCAGGTGCAGCAGGCCCGCGTGCAGCGTGGTCGCCGTCAGCAGCCTGCGCGCGGGTGGGTGATCGTCCCGCCCTGCAGGCCACCTCTGGCGCTTGCACCTCGTTCTGCGAGCCTTCTGGAGCGGTGGGCGTGGTCAGATGAGTAATGCGCAGAAGCATCTCCTCCTGTGAGCCTTCTGGAGCGGTGGGCGTGGTCAGGTGAGCAGACCGCGAGAGCAACGTATGTGACAGATACGGAAGAAAGGTCAGAGCCTGTACGCACCTGTAGTACTCGCCGGCAGCCACGCTGGAGTTCTCCTTAGCGAGCGCCAGGAAGAACTCGTTGCTCGCATCGTTGCCCTGGCAGGCACCCACGCATGAACGCATCAGCTCTCCAACAGGGCATGGAGCCATGCTCAAGAGCGGCAGGGCACGCATGGAAAACCAGCCTGCCAGCAGAAGGTAGAGGGGCCAGACAGGTGGGGAAGCCAGCACATGGCATGCACTCCTGCTGGACAAGCTTGGGGGCCGCGCCTGTGTGAGGGCGATGCAGGCGCCCGCAGCATACACCGACAGGTTTATGGCGAGCACCACGTAGCAGAGCCGCGGCTGGACCTGTCGGCGGACAGCAGTTGGTCACAGGGCCTGTTGCGCCCCAAGAGTGCTTAGAGGTGCAAAGCGTTGCAGTCGCGGGCAACAGACGCCTTCAACTGTGCAGCTGCAATAGTGTTGGTGCGCGCACAGCTGCTGAGGTGCACAAGGGGATAGAGACTCCAACAAGCGCACCGTGGGCACGTCAAGTCCCGCTTGACCTGGCCCCACGGGGGCTGTAGCAGGCAGGTCTGCGCCGCCTACCCGCTCCTGGACTGCGGCAGAAGGGCGCCCTGCCCCCTCCGCCTCCTCCCTGCCCGCTCGCCAGTCCTCATCAGACCAGGACACCAAGCAAGGACTGTGAGCAGTGCAGTGAGCGTCAGACAGGTCGTCATGGACCGCTGCTCCACCTGCCTGCTGGATCTGCCTCCCCGCCCGGCTCCGCAAGAGGACCTGGCAGCCGAGTAGACTCTTTGCTGCTTACCGTGCTTGCAGCAGGCAGCAGGAACTCAGAGCAGCATCAGGTGGCCGCTTGCACGCTTGTACCTGGTGCGCCCGGCTCAGCCCGTGCTGCCTCATGCAGCCCAAGCAGGCGGTCCAGTGCTTCCAACGAGCTCCCCTGCTCAGAAGTGCTGGATGCCTCTTCTGCTCGCTCTGCTCTGGGAGCAACAGGACGCGCTTTGCGAGCGGTCAAGCAGCGGACGCAGCCCCAGCCGCGGCTGTGGCACACTCGTATGCGAAGACGTATTGCAAGGGAGTCACTGTGCGAGCACAGGGCTAGCGGCACGCTGGCGCACTGCATCCTGCTTAAGCTGAGGTAAGTCTCGCGACCCTGCTAGCGCACGTCTGTGTGTAACGGGGACGGCGCGTGTGCCTGCTGCTTTATTCCGCTCCGGATCTGCTGCTGTGTGTGCACACACCTGCAGATGCAAAGTGAAGAGCAATCGAGGCACATTAGGCCAATGCTGGGCAAGGCTTGTTTCGATTAATTAAGCAGCCCTTAATTCTTTGGGAAGGCGGCTCCAGAGGATAGTGCGCAGAACTGACAGTTGTAAGGACAATGCTGCGGCCAGGGTCAAGGTTGTTGGTGGCCAAGTGTGGCCAGAGTGCGCCCGTAGGGAGTGACGGCGCCCACGTCCCAGCATTCGGTGACTCACGCGAGGCCGTCACTGAGCGGGAGGTGTTCACAAGTCTGATGGGGGGGGGCTTCTGACGACAGGGGAGTGGTGATGCAGCCAGATGAGCACTGCCTTTGTGTTGTGACCATACAACCAACACCATGCGCCATGTTCAGATTGTGCGGGTGTTCCTGTGGGGAGTGTGGACAATAAGCACACCTTTCCGGCAGTGAACTTTGTCAAGAACGACCAGCGGAACAGCTTGGAGTCGAAGCATGTGAACACCTGTGGCCTGACGCAGGTGTTCAGGTGCTTCAGATCCAACCTGTTGCGCTGGTCGTTCTTGACAAACTTTATTGCCAAAAAAATACGCTCATTGTCTACGCTCCCCACAGGAACCAGCAGCATAGTCTGAATGAGGCGTACAGTGTCGGTGATTGTTGTCAAACACAAGGGCAGTGTTCATCTGGCTGCACCACCACTCCCCTGTTGTCAGGTCAATCCGAGCCTCCCTCTCAGGTTTGTGAACACCCCCCACTCAGTGGCGGCCTTGCATGAGTCAATCAGTGCTGGGACACGGGCGCCGTCCGGTCGCCGCCCTGCCACCGGCCAGTCGCCTTGTGGATGCTATGCAGTGTTTATGCTGTTTAATACAGGGGCAGTGGGTTCACATGGCTGCACCACATCTTGAGCCTGACACAGGTGTTCATGCGCTGCCGGTGGTCGCTGGATGATTTCCCAGTCGATGCTGCTATAGCTGCCTGGCTTCGTCTGAAAGAGCGCCGTGGCAGCTAGATGAAAGAGCGCCGTGGCAGCTAGAGGACAGAGGGAGCTGCAGATGTACAGCTGAGCGCGTGCTTGAGGTGGGGGCGCGCGGTGCCATGTGTCCCTATGCTGGCAACCAGGAGTGTGATGCTGAAGGTCATAGGAGTGGGTACATCGGCGCAACACCTGCAACATATGCCAAATACACCTCCATGCACTCTCAAGCTAACATGCCTTCTCAAGCCAGCAAATTGTGTTTTTTTCTTTGAGCGTCCACCACATTTCCCCTTCATCCTGCCAAAATGGCCCTCCTTCCGGTTCCCATGAGGGAACTGCTAAAGAAATTGCCAGCATTCATTCATTCAAGCACAGTATTGACTAGTCCTTACGGCCACTGCTCGCCCATAGCTGCGTGTGTGACTGACCTGAAGAGCAAATTTGGTTCGCCGCGCTGCTCCTTTGTACACTCGAATCTTTTACACGCACCGTGCTGCTGCTTGTCTTACTGCCCTTGCTGGTCCTTGGTGGCGCCCGTGGCGCCGCGATGAGGAAGGACACTGGCCCCTTCCGGGTCCATGATCGCGTCCTGGTCGCATACACCGACAAGTACTATGAGGCAAAGGTGCGCCAACGTCAGCTGCTTGCCAGCATCTATTTGCAGGACTCAAACTGCTTTTCAGGCCGTGAACGCCAGCACACTGTGTGGTATGTGCAGATTCCCTTTGCACCACGCCACACAAACTGCGAAACGCAGTGCACATTGCGCCCGCTGAGGACACGCCCTTGGCTTGCAGGTCACGAAGGCGGAGAAGCGCGCCGACGGCTGGTACTACATGCTGCACTACACGGTGCGTCGGCGGACCGCCGCGCCCGCCCCCCGCTCGTCGCCAGCACCGAGGCGCCCTGTCAGAAGGCCCCTCCTGCTGCCGCCTTGTGCGGTACACGGCTGGAGCAGAGAGCGCAGTAGGCTGACGGGTGTGGCTGCGAGATTGGAAGGCTGAACAAAGTAGCGTTGCAAGTGTCCCTTGGACTGCGAAAGACACAAACAGGTATGCGCTGGACAGCTAGACGTAGTTACGCAAGAAAACCGGTGGCGACAGCAGGTTGGTGTGGGCTGCAGTGGTGCACCGCTCGTGCTAGGAATCGCTTGGCTTGGTTGACGGCGCTGCTGCAGGCCGCGGCTGCGGCGGGCTTTGCTCGTGCTCCCTGGCAGAGCGCAGCAGGGTGATACAGAGCCCGACCTCAGCCTGCCAGGTGCCTGGCAGGGCTGGAACAAAAAGTACGACGAGTGGGTGGAGGCGCCGGGGCTGACCAAGTTCGACCCGACACTGCTGGGCATGTCGCTGGACACGGTCGGCGCGGCCGCCGGCGCCGGCCCCGGCTCGCGCGGCATGGCAGCGCCCGGCGGTGGCGTGGCGCCCTCCCCGCGCGGCGCGTTCGGCGGCGCCGAGGCGCACGCGGCGAGCGACCCTGCAGACGACGGCGCGCAGGCGCGAGGCCCTGGCCTGGCGGGCCCTGCGAGCGTGGGTGCAGCTTAAAGTGGTGGAAGCCCAGAGGGGCATACTGTAACGGCATGACTGTGGCGCTAAGCCTCGGATTCAAGGCCACCCTGGACACGTGCAAGCATGGACTGACGACAGGCGTTGACTGTACCATGCTGGGAACGAAGGGGAGCTGACGCGATGCGCACGACAGGCGGGGCCGGGCGGCGCGGGCGTTGGCGGCGCGGGCGCGGCGCCAGGCAGCGCGGCCGCGCCGCCGCGGCCGCCAGGCGGCGGCCGCAGCCGCGACCGGCAGCGGCGGCGGCTGGAGGAGGGCGGCGGCAGGCCGCCCCCGCCCCTGCCGGGGCCACCCGTGCGCCCTGCTCAGGCCCAGCCCTGTTCCTGCTGGAGCCGCGGCAGGCCGGCCCCGCCCCTGTCGTGGGCCCCGTGCGCCCTGCCCGTCCAGCCCTGCTGCTGCTGGCCGCGGCGGCGCCACATTGCCAAGATGACGCACGGGCTCCTTCGTATGCCGCGGGCCGCCTCATGCAGAGCCCTGCGCCTGTCTGCACGGAGGCGTCCTGCATGGCGGGGGCAGCCGCAGCCGGCGGCGGCGGCCGCCGCAGGGCGCGGCGGCCGGCGGCTGCGGCTCCTGCTGGGGCAAGGCGCCGGCGCGCAAGCCCCATGCGCGGCTTTGCCGCTGGCGAGCCGGGCTCGTGCGGGGTGGCCGGCGCGCGTGAGCGCCGTACAGCTGCGGCCGCGCGCTGCATCACACAACGCGCGCGCGAACGCGCAGGTGCGCATCGTGCTGCCGGCGGCGCTGAAGCAGGTGCTGCTGGACGACTGGGCGCGCGCGGCGGACGCGGCGGCGCCGCCGCCGCCGCTGCCGCGCAAGCCCTGCGTCGACGCCATCCTGCAGCGCTACCTGGAGTGCGCGCCCGGCTCGCTGGACGGGCCCGGGCTGGAGGAGTCGGTGCGCGGCCCCCTGCCCGCGCCGGAGGGGACACGTGCCTCCCGCAGCCCCTGCATGGGTGCAGGCCTGCGGGGGCCTGCAGCGCTTGCGCCTGCAGCGCTCCTCAGCCGGGCGGCCTGCCTGTGCAGGGCGTGTGCAGCGTCTGGGTCAGCAATAGGGTCGGGCTTCCACCTGCGTCCGCCTGTGCCGTGCGCTGCACCTGGCTCCTTTGCGGCTATGGGGTCTTCTGGCAGCGCCCCGCGGGTCTGTGACGGTGCTGCATCCTCTGCGCGCGCTGCTGTGAGCAGGGTGCGGGCAGTGCCGGGCGCCAACGGGGGCGCGCCATGCAGATCGCCATGGGCCTGCGCATCTACTTCGACAAGGCGCTGCCGCAGCAGCTGCTGTATGCCTCCGAGCTGGAGCAGGCTGAAGAGGTGCTCCCGCAGCCCTGCGCGATGGCCGCACAGAGCTTTGCACCTGTCTCCGCAATGCATGCCAAGTCCTCTGGCTGGCGCTTTTATCACTGCGTCAGGTGTCAGCCGACGTGCATGGCCTCGGGCCGGCAGCACATGTGGGCGACCAGGTCGGCCTGGCAGCGGCACGCCAGAGCGGCCCGGCTGCGGAGCGCCGCCACATCGCGGCCGACCCAGCTCCTCAGGGTCCTCTGAGCGCCGGGCCCCAGCAGTGGCTCCCGGAGCTTGGAGCTGGGAGGGCGGGCGGGGAGGTGCGGGCGCCGGGGGACCCTCTCAGGGCTAGGGCCGCGCGCGCAGGCGCTGGCGGGCGGGCTGGCGCCCAG
>JAABUV010006847.1_pt1 | contig 12226 bp, 8 predicted proteins | sample 5559971 | NCBI WGS metagenome assembly JAABUV01 (sample SAMN10711881, study PRJNA513362) | rock metagenome | isolation source: Antarctica rocks | place: Antarctica: Victoria Land, Knobhead nord | collected 2015-12-19
TCGCAGGGAATCACAGCATTGTGGATTGATGCAAGAATTCATCCAATCTGTCGGGTCACCTTATCTAACGTAGCGTCTCCGAATTTTGACGCGCTCTTTCTTGGAGAATTCCCCAGATCGCCTGTATCTCCTATCGAGACAACGGTCTGAAGCGGACCGGGTCCAGGCGATCTGCCGTTGGGTCCGATTCGATCGAGGCGGAGCGTGGCTGGTCCGACCCCATTTGAGGCGGTTGGGTTCGGCCGGGCATCGATGGGTGGGAACGGAGGTCGGGGTCAGCGCGGTGAGATCCGGGAGGAAATGTCTGCGCGGCGCGAGAGGAGGTCACGATTCGACTCCGGAAAGGTGAGCCCGATGGCTCGCGAACTGGCGAATCGATCGGTGGGGGAATACCGATGGAGGATTTCGCCCGGAGGGTCGTCGGTCCGCCCAGGCTTTCTCCGCCTGGGCTCGCGATTAAGATATTCCCATCGGGGAGTTTGTGCCAGGAAAAACGCCCGATACTTCGAGAAGATTTCGTTGGGACGGTGGGATCGGCCGGATCACCGAGCCGCTCGGACCTGGATCGTGTGGGGATTCTCCCCGTTGCCCGGCTCCCGGGGTCGTGCTAGTCTCCCGTCGCGTTCGATGGAGACCAGCCTGGTGGGCCGATCCGAGAGTCCGAGCCGATGCCGAATCCGCCCGAGCCCGAGACGCTGACGCATCGACTGATCCTGCCCCGTGACGCGAACCACCACGGGACCCTCTACGCGGGGTCGATGCTGGCGCTGGTCCTGGAAGCGGGCTACGCGACGGCCTATCGGGCCGTGGGGCCTTCGGCGAATCTGGTCCTGAAGCGGGTGCTGGACCTCCGGTGCTACGAGCCCGTCTCGATCGGGCGGGTGGTGGAGATCCGGGGCCGGGAGGTCCATCGGGCCCGGGCCCAGGTGGTGGTCGCCCTCTCCGGGAGCCCGCTCCCCGATCGCTCCAAACCCTGGATGGACAGCCTGATGCAATTCGTCCAGGTGGGCGAGTCGGGCCGGCCGGAGCCGCTCTCGGCCGGACCCGAGGCCGCTGCCCCCCGAGAACTCGGCCCGACCTGGTCCCCGCTCCGCGATCGGGCCCGGCGGCTCCTGGCGATCCGGGCGTGATCCCGGGGCTCCGGGGCTCGCCTCGGCGGGTTTCTCCGGATTCTCTGTATCCAAGGCCGTCCCCTCCGGCAGTATAGAGCGAGCCAGTCGCGTCGGGGGAGATTCCCAGTCATGGCGAGCGGGCAGTGGCCGGCGGTCCTCCGGCAAGTCCATCGGCTTTTCCAGGGTGGGGCGGTTTCGGGCCTGACCGAGGGTCAGCTCCTGGACCGTTTCGTCGCCGACCGGGACGAGGTCGCCTTCGGGGCGATCGTGGCCCGGCACGGATCGATGGTCCTGGGGGTCTGCCGGGGCGTGCTCGTCGACCCGGACGACGTCGAGGACGCCTTCCAGGCGACCTTCCTGATCCTGGTCCGGAAGGCCCGGGGCCTCCGGGACCGGGACCGGCTCGCCCCCTGGCTCTATGGGGTCGCCCGGAAGGTCGCGCTCCGGGCCCGTGCCGACGCCTCCCGGAGGAGGGCCCGCGAGCGATCGGTCGCGGGGCCGGATCCCGGGGCCGCCGCGACCTCCGACTCCGACCTCCGCGAGTTGCAAGCGATGGTCCGGGAGGAGGTCGACCGCCTCCCGGGCAACGACCGGATGGCGGTGGTCCTCTGCTACCTGGACGGCCTGACCCACCAGGAGGCGGCCGACCGGCTTGGCTGGCCCGTCGGGACGGTCAAGGGGCGGCTGGCCCGGGCCCGCGACCGGCTCCGGGCCCGCCTGACTCGCCGGGGGGTCGCCCTGCCGGTTGGGGCCCTCGCCTCGGCCCTGGCTCGGGAGGCCCCCGCCGCCGATCTCATGGCCGCCACGGTCGGGGCCGCGGCCCGGCTCGCCGGCGGCGGATCGTTGACCGCCGGGATCGTCTCGGCCCATGCACTCATCCTGACTGAAGGAGTGATCCGAACCATGTTCACCAAGCCTAGCGAGGAAGCCCCTGCCTTCAGGCATGGGGAGGAATCGCGTTAGTTTTTCATCCGAACATTCTTGATCTTGTGAATGATATTATCTATCATAAGATTATGAAATCGACCTTGCAACTCCAACTCTTCCCCGCCGCCGACCACGCCGCCCGCCTCAAGGTGACGGTGGAGCGGTTCAATCAGGCCGCCGATTGGCTGGCCGGGGAGGCGTTCGATCGCAAGGTCGCCAACAAGATCGAACTCCAAAAGACACACTATGGCCAACTCCGCGAGCGATTCGGGCTCTCCGCACAGATGGCCGTGCGGTGTATCGCCCAAGTATGCGAGGCGTATAAGCGAGATAAAGCCAAGCGGCCCCGATTCCGCAAGCATGCCGCAATGCCGTTCGACCAGCGGATGATGTCGTTCAAGGGGGTTGATCGGGTCTCCCTGCTGGCCTTGGACGGCCGGGTGATTGTCCCGTTCGTCATGGGGAAGTACCAAGCCGAGCGCTTCACTAACGCCAAAGGTCAGGCCGATCTCGTCTTGCGTGAGGATTGTAAATGGTTCTTGCTGGTGACGGTCGATCTCCCGGAAGCGGCTCCAACCCCTTCCACTGATTTCATCGGGGTTGACCTCGGGTTGGCGGTTATCGCCACGGACAGCGACGGCAACGCCCACTCGGGAAAGGCCGTCGAGGTGATCCGCCGCAAGCATAACCTCCAGCGAAAACGGCTCCAGAAACGGAACACGAAGGGAGCCAAGAAGAAGCTCAAGCGGATCGTGGGCAAAGAAGCCCGATTCCGCAAGGCGGAAAATCATCGGATCAGTAAGACTATTGTCGGGCTCGCCAGAGACACCAGTCGAGGTATTGCGGTCGAAGACTTGACCGGAATCCGCGACCGGACAACGGGATGGGCGAAGGATGCTCGCAACAGACTCGGCGGTTGGGGATTCGCCCAACTCCGATCGTTCCTCGAATACAAAGCTCGGCTTGCCGGTGTGTTTGTGATGACCGTGGACCCCCGTTACACGTCCCAAACCTGTTCGTCGTGTGGCCACTGCTGCCGAGACAATCGAAAGTCTCAAGCGAAATTCCTCTGCGTGTCGTGCGGTCTCAGCATGAACGCGGACCAAAACGCCGCTTTGAACATCAAATTCAAGGCTCAGGCCGCGAGTAAGACGGCCTTAGAACTGGCGGGGGATTCGATCCTCTAGCCGGAAAGCCCCCGGCTTTAGCCGTGGGGATTCTTACGAATGACCCGAGAGCGCCTCAGAATACCAAGAAGGGTTCCCGCCTGAGAGGCTCTCCGTAATCGAAAATGATGGATGGTCAATGAGTTATGGCCGATAATCGGGACGGCGCACGATGCCGATTCCGGGGAAATCTCCGGGGTTTTCTCACCCATCAACCATCGTCCATTGGCCATAACTCATTGTTAGGTCAAGGAAATGTTTCCGGATAGCCTCTGAATCAGGGCGGCTTCCAATGAGCGCTGGATGATCGCCCAGAGCTTTGCTCACCGTCCCGGACCGATCCCGGCCGGGGCGAACTCGGGCGACCGCCGCTCGCGGTGGCTGGAGTGGCGGATCTCGCCGCGCTCGAAGACGATCAGCTCGCCGAGCCCGAAGGAGTGCCAGCCCGAGGGGCTCAGCGGGCAGGTCGCCACCACGAACCCGTGGTTGACGGCCTGCCCTTTGATGTCGACGCTGAGGGAAGCGTCGCCGAAGTGGCGGTCCTGGCCGTCGTGGACCCGGACCTTCCGGAAGTTCAGGCCCTTCCAGCCGTTCGCGTCGTGGTAGACGAACAGCCGGAGGCCATCGGAGAGCAGGCAGTTGAGCTTCCCCAGGCGGTTGGCCGAGGCCAGGGTCTGGTGGAGCCATCGCCAGTCGGCCTCGCCGTCGAGCGCCGCGCCCCGAGCGGTGATCTCGCCCAGGAGGTGGCAGAAGAACCGCTCCGAGTCGGTCCCGCCGACCGGGCGGTGAGCGCCGAGCGGGAGGTCCCAGGCCGCCCCGGCGAGCGTCCCGTTGTGGGCGAAGCAGTAGTCACGCCCGGCGAGTTCCCGGGCGAAGGGGTGGGTATCGGCGTGGCTGGGCTCGTCGCCCACCGTCTTGTGGCGGACGTGGGCGATATGGATCCGGCTCTGGAGCCGGGCGTAGGATTCGAGGAAGCCGGCGTAGCGGCTGTCGCCCCACTTGACCGGCTCCTTGACGATCGCCAGCGACCGATCGGGATACCAGCCCAGTCCCCAGCCGTCGGCATTCTCCTCGCCCCGGGCGGCGAACTCCCGGATCGAGAAGTCGGCCGAGATCGGGGCGTCGAACGACATCGCCATCAATTCGCACATCGGCCGGGGCCTCGGACCTGGGGGGACGTCCGCGTCGGGCGGGGGATCGTGAGCGGGCGGGAGGGCTCGCTCGGGGTGGATTCCCCACATCTTAACGCGGACGCCCCGGAGGATCGAGACGGTTCGGCCAAGGCTCCGGGTCGATCGGCTTTTCCTGCGGGGGGAACGATTCCGGGCGGCCGGGATTCGTTGCACACACCTGCCACCCGCCGGATACCGAAATCGATTGGGATGTCCCGTTCCCCGTTCACGGGAAAAACTTGGCCATCCGGCGGTCATCGAGTAGCCCTGGGTTCCGACACCGGCATATCCACCGTTGAGGCCGTGGCCGCTCCAGACCCAATAGGTGATGCTATCGTCCTCGTACTTGTCGAGGCTGTCCACGAAGTCTTGGGGACTACTCAGGCCATCCGTTCGGAGCAAACCGAGTCCGGATCCTACAGGAAAAGTATTCATATGGTTTGTTTTTATTTAAAAAGATATTTTGTTATTTGTCATATGTTAATATTTAGTCAGTGGGGCGAATCCGCCGATCCGCGAGGTTCAGGCGGGCGCGGCCGCGTCGTACCAGCGTTGGAGCCGGCGGAGGCCCTCGTCGATCGAGACGGCCGGGCGATAGCCGAGGTCGCGGCGGGCGGCACCGATGTCGAACCAGTGGGCGGTGGAGAGCTGGTGAGCGAGGAACCGGGTCATGGCCGGCTCGCCGGGGAGGCGGAGCAGGCGATGGGCGGTTTCGAGGACGGCCCCGGCCAGGCCGGCGACGGCGGGCGGGACCGTCCGGTCCACCGGCGGGAGGCCCGCGGCGTGGAGGATCCCGTTGATGAGGTCCCAGAGCGGCCAGGGGTCGCCCTGGGAGAGGAAATAGGCCCGGCCGGCGATGGGCGAGCCGATCGCAAGGCGGTCGGCGGCGAGCAGGTGGGCGTCGGCCGCGTTGTCGATGTAGATCGAGTCGACGAGGTTGGGCCGGCGGCCGATCCGACGGAGCCGGCCGAGCCTGGCCCGGGCGAGGATCCGGGGGATCAGGTGGTTGTCCCCCGGCCCCCAGATCAGGTGGGGCCGGAGCCCGACGGTGGCGAGGTCCGGCCCGTTGGCGGCGAGGACCATCCGCTCGGCCTCGGCCTTGGTCGCGGGATACGACGCGGCGAACCGGGCGGGATAGGGCGTCGACTCGTCCACGCCTTCGAGGTCGCCGCCGCCATAGACCACGCTGGGCGAGCTGGTGAAGACCAGGCGGGACACCCCTCGGGCCCGGCAGGCCCCGAGGACGTTCCGCGTCCCCTCGACGTTGGCCCGGACGAACTCGGCATGGGGGCCCCAGATCCCCGCCTTGGCGGCGACGTGGAAGACGAGGTCAGCCCCCTCGGAGGCCCGGGCGACGGCCTCGGGGTCGGCGACGTCCCCCCGGATCGTCTCGACGCCGAGGACCCGGAGGTCGGGGTAATCGCCCCGGGCCAGGCTGGCGACGGAGTCGCCCCGCTCGACGAGCCGGCGGACGATCGCCCGGCCGAGGAACCCGCCGCCGCCGGTGACCAGGGCCCTCATCGCAACTTCCTCGCCGCCCAGGCCGCCAGCTTCTCGCGGAAGATCTTGGCGTTGTGGCGGATGTCGACCGGGAACGAGGGGTGGAGTAAGAACGTCTCGATGTCCTGGGTGATGGGGTTCGCCCGCGCGATCGCCAGGAGCTCGCCCCGGAGTTCCTCCCATCGGGCCCGGCCGACCCGCCCCTTCGCCTCGACGCAGAGGACCGGCCGCGCCCGAGCCGGCTCGCCGACGCCCACCAGGGCCGTCCGGTGGACCCAGGGGTGGACGTTGAAGATCGCCTCGGACGGGATCGTGTCGAGCGTCCCGGCCGCGGTCCGGACCCGGTGCGACTTCCGGCCGCAGAACCAGATCCGCCCCCGGTCGTCGCGATAGCCGACGTCGCCCATCCGGTGGAAGAAGCCGCCGCTCGGAGGGTCGTCGATCTTCGCCAGCGCGGTGGCCTCGGGCCGGCCGAAGTACGACCGGGTGACGACCGGGCCTTGCACGACGATCTCGCCGACCTCGCCGATGGGGACGATCAGGTCGTCCGACCACTCCGGGATGGCCTCGTCGCGGATCGCGATGATCTCGACCCGGATCCCCTCGACGGCTCGGCCGAGGCAGACCCCGGCGCCCCGGTCGGTCGGGTGGCGGGTCCCGCCGAGGATCTCGTCGGAGCCGATCGAGCAGACCGGGAGCGACTCGGTCGCCCCGTACGGGGTGAAGACCTGGACCCCCGGCCCGAGGATCGCGACGAACGACTCCAGGACCCGCGCAGGGACCGGGGCCCCGGCCGAGATCACCCGGCGGAGACTGGGGAGCTTGATCCCGTTCGCCTGGCCGTACTCACCGACCCGGCGGATCAGGGCGGGGGAGCCGAACAGGTTCGTGACCCCGAAGTCGTGGACGGCCTCGATGATCCGCAAAGGGTTGACCTTCCCCGGCCGGGTGAAATCCATCTCGGGGACGACCGAGGTCATCCCCAGGGCCGGGCCGAACAGGGCGAAGAGGGGGAAGGTGCAGAGGTCGACCTCGCCGGCCCGGATGTCGTACTGGTCGCGGAGCGTCGCGACCTGGGCCTCGAAGATCGCGTGGGTGTAGACCGCCCCCTTGGGGACGCCCGTGGATCCGCTGGTGAAGAGGATCGCGGCCGTCTCGTCGGGCCGGGTCGGCGCGATCCCGGGCGGGGGGGCCTCGGCCATCCATTCCAGGTCGTAGATGTCGAGCCAGCCGGCGGGCCAGCCGCGGTTGACCGTCATCGCCTTCCGGATCGTCGCCTTGCCCCACCCGAGGAGCTTCCGGGCGATCTGGGCCTTGGGGATCCCCAGGAACGCCTCGGGCCGGGCCTCGGCCAGGCAGGCGCCGAGGTTCCGGATCCCCAGGCCGGGGTCAACCAGGATGGGGACGGCCCCCGCCTTGAACAGGCCGAAGGTCAGCGCGAAGAAGCTCAGGCCCGGCCGGACCATCAAGACCGTCCGGGTCCCCCGGCGGATCCCGGCCTCGATCAGGCCCGCCGCCGCGTAATCGCTCCACTCGTCGAGCTGGCGAAACGTCCAGTGAACGTGCCTGGCCCGGCCGAAGGCGTCGCGCCCGGCGGGGGCCAGGACCGCCAGGGCTCCGGGCCGGTCGCGGGCCATCGCGGCCAGGCCCGAGGCGATGTTCGAGGTCTCCAGGCCGGTCATCCGCCCTCCCGGAGGATCGGATGCGCGGCCAGGAACGAGTGGACCAGCGGGATGATCCGGTCGCCGGCGTCCTCCAGGACATAGTGTCCGCAGTCCGGGTAGGCATGGACCTCGGCCCCGGGGAACCGGCGGGTCCACTCGTCCAGGAAGTGGCGGTCGAAGACGAAATCTTTCAGACCCCAGGCGATCAGGATCGGGACGTCCGCGAACAGCCCCAGGCGGTCGGCCGTGGCGGCGACGATGTCGTAGCCCCGGTCGCCGGGGCCGAGCGGGATGTCCTGGACGAACCGGAGGGTCGCGATCCGGTTGGCCCACGAGTCATACGGGGCCAGGTATGCCTGGCGGAGATCCCGCGACATCGGCTTGCGTTTGCAGCCGATCCGGGCGGCGAGTCGGGCGAAGGCGTTCTGCCCCCGGACCAGCCAGGCCCCAATCCGGGTATCCCGGCAGATCCAGAGCGGCCAGGGGAACGGCTTGGACTCCGGGAGCGGGAAGGCCCCGGTGTTCAGGATCACCAGCCGGGCGATCCGCTCGGGGTGGCGGGCGGCGTAGGCCATCCCGATCATCCCGCCCCAGTCGTGGACGACCAGGGTGATCCCCCGGTCGACCTCCAGGTGGTCCAGCAGCGCCTCCAGGTCGTCGACCCGGCTCTTGAGGGTGTAGTCGTAGCGGTCATCGCCCGGCTTCTCGGACCGGCCGCAGCCGAGGTGGTCGGGGACGATCGTCCGGTAGGATCCGTTGAGGGCCTCGACCAGGTTCCGGTAGTAGAACGACCAGGTCGGGTTGCCGTGGACCATGACGACCGGCTCCCCCTCCCCCTCGTCAAGGTAGTGGAGGCGGAGGCCGTCGCGGAGGAAGTCGCGTCCCGGGTGGGCGGCGTCGAAGGCTCCGAGGGCGTGGCTCATCGTCGGGTCACCACTCCACGCCGAGCATCAGGCAGTTCAGGCCGCTGCCGATCCCGAGGAAGCCGACCCGGTCGCCGGGGCGGAGGAAGTCGCGCTCCTCGGCCACGGCGGCGGTCAGGGGGAGCGAGACCGTCCCGATGTTCCCGAGGTGGGCGAAGGTCGAATATTCCTTGCGCTGGTCGATCCCCAGGGCTTGCAGAACGGTCTGGCGGTGGCTGATCCCGACCTGGTGGCAGATCACCTTGTCGACCTGCTCCTCATGCCAGCCGAGCTTCCGGAGGAACGCCTTCCAGCTCCGGTGGCCGAGTTCGACGCCGTGCTTGAGGACGGCGATCGAGTCGGTCGCCATGAACTGGTGGAACTGCGAGGGGGCCAGGGATCCCAGGGCCTCGATCCCCCATCGGCAGAGGGCGTGGAACTGGGGGGCGTTCTGGGTGACCCCGCCGACCAGCCGCCGCCGCTTCGGGCCGGTGAACGACCCGTCGGTCAGGATCACCGCCACCGCGCCCGAGCCGCCGGTCAGGGTGGCCAGCGAGTCCTTGAAGTTGTCCATCGTCCGGGCCCTGAGCATCTTGTCGATGGCGATGTCGTTGATCTCGCGCGAGGTCTCGCACGAGACGACCATCCCGGCCCGGATCTGCCCCAGCTCGATCCGGTTGGCGATGTCGACCATCCCGTTGAGCACGCCCAGGCAGGCGTTGCTCAGGTCGTAGATCGCCGCGCCGGGGCTCACGCCCACCCGGGCCGCCACCCGGCAGGCCGTGGCCGGCTCGAACAGCTCGCGGCAGACCCCGGCGTAGATCAGGACGTCGACGTCGACCGGTCGGACCGACGAACCCAGCAGCGCGTGCTTGGCCGCCGCCACCGCCCCCTCGGAGAGGGGATAGCCGGGATCCCACCAGCGACGCTCGACGATTCCCGTCAGAGCCTCCAGTTGCCCCCGGGGGATCCGGAGGGTGTCGTAGACCCCCGCGAGCCGGTTTTCCAGCTCCTCCGAGGTGACCACCACCGGCGGCAGCTCGTAGCCGATCGCCTCGATGAAGACTCTCGAATATCTCATCGGCTATCCGTCCAGCCTCAGCGTGAAGTCATTCATCCCGTAGATGATCCGGCCGTCGACTCCGAGGAAGCCGTCGGCCTTGATCCAGAAACGAGCGTCGTCGACCGCCGTGACGATGGCCCGGACGGTCACGATCCCGTCGCTCGGGAGGATCTGGCCCCGGTAGGTCCATCGGTGGACGTCGCCCAGGCCCATCGACTCGAACCTCGTTCCGGAGTTGGTTCCCCAACGCTTCGATGCTACCACTTTAAGGAGTTGTTGGAAGGATTCCAAACCCAGAGATCCCGGGCAGACCGGATCCTGGTGGAAGTGGGCCGCGAAGAACCACTCGTTCGGGTCGACCCGCTTGGTCCCCCGGATGAACCCCAGCCCGAGCGGGCCGCCCCCGGGATGGTACTCCTCGACCCGGTCGATCATCCCCCACCGGCGGTCCGGGAATGGCGGGGCGTCGGGGTAAGCGAACGACTCGGCCGGGCCCTCCGAAGGCTCGGACCAGGGGCTCGCGTCGCGGATCCCCACCTGATTCGCCAGCGACGGCTTGCTGAAGAAGCCGAACGTCGTCTCGCCTTTGTAGATAGGACGCCCGCCGGCCGACATCTCGAAATCGTATTGCTGGATAATCATCCCGCCCGACCGCGAAACCTTGGTCAGCGTGGCGGCCGTGGTCAAGGTCCCCACCTCGGGCCCGACCGGGGCAACCTGGACCGCCGAGCCGCCCAGGTTCCGGAACGACAGGTCGACCTCGCTCGTCAGGGCCGAGCCGACGTAGGCCGCCAGCCAGCCGCAGGGTTGCAGGGCGACTTCTAAAAGGACGGCGAACGGCATCCGAGCCTGGCGGTCGGCCTCGAAGTACCAGGCGTTCGGCGGGACGTCGTACTCGGCCACCGCCCGAGGACCCGCCACCATCTTCCAGGGCTCGCCGCCCACCTCGACGATCCGGTCCAGGAACTGGTAGGGCGGTCCCGGGAGCCGGGCGATCACCCGGCCCTCGTCGAAGATCCGGTACGGCTCGCCGAACGCCTCCGACGGCTTGCCCACGGCGAACGCCAGGATCTTCGAGCCGTCGTAGACCGCCGGCCGGCTGGCCGTCTTCCTCGCGCCCGCCCAGATCCGATCGAGGGCCTCGCGGTCGAGCCCGGTCATCCGGAGCGACATGTCGGTGATCTCGACGATCGCCCGGCCGTCGGCGGACATCAACGCATCGACGATCGCGTAGGGCTCGGGCCGGTAGCCCAGCTCCTTGATCGAGACCTCGTACGTCACTTTTTGCGTCGATTCGATCACCTGCCCCCGGCATTTCAGCTTGCTGGCGACGCCCGGGACCGGCTGGCAGGCCACTTGCCCCTCCTCGCCGATCCAGCCCATCCGCATCAGGAAGATCCGGAGCGTGTGGAGGCAGCACTCGTACATCAGGGTGCCCGGCATCACCCGGTCGTCGACGAAGTGGCAGGTCATGAACCAGTCGTCGGGCCGGATGTCGGCCTCGGCGCGGATCAGGCCGAGCCCGAACCGGCCGCCCTCCGGCTCGATCGCCAGGACCCGATCCACCAGCCGCATCAGGCCGCCCGGGAGCCGGGCCGGCTCGACGAGGTCCAGCCCCTCGAAGCTCGGCCCGAACGCCCCGACCAGGTCGCCCTGGCGGAGCGCCTCGACCCGATCATCCCCCAGCGACTCGGCGGACATCGGGACCGGGGGCGACCAGCCCTCGGGCCGGATCCCGGGCTCGGCTCGGAGGTCGAGCGCGGTCTTGACGATCCCCCGGCCGGCCCCGAGCGCCTCCGTGGTGAAGAATCCGGCGCAGCCATCCCGCATCGACATCAGGGGTTCGCCGTCGACGGTCGCCTCGAACCGGAACCGGAACAGCCGCGAGTCGCCCTGCCGGAAGAAGCCGTCGATGGCGATGTCGTACCGGATCACCGCGCCCGGCCCGGGAAGCTCGCGGTGGAACGTGACCACGGCGTCCAGGAGCCGGTAGACCGCCAGCCCTTTCGTCTCGAAGTCGACCCCGAGGTACGCCGAGAGGAACAGGTCGGCCTGGCCCGACTCGACGGCGATGCAGGTCGGGATCCGGCCTCCGTCGAGATACCAGGCCCCGGCGAGGACGTCGTGCTCGGTGACGACCCGGCCACTCGCCATTGACCGGGGCGTCCCCTCGATCTCCAGGATCCGATCGACCAGCATCAGCGGCTCGTCCGGGAGCCGGACCCGAGTGGGATGGGCGTCGATCGCGGCGAACTCGGGCCCGAGGACTCCGCCGATCCGGCCGACGGCGAATTCCAGGCATTGCTCGCGATCGAGCGCCGGGGGCGGCTCCGGCGGGGGAAAAACGAACCCAACGCCCGGACCCCCGCCCGCGAGCCGCTCGATCAGCCCCATCTGGAAAGCCATCTGCTGGGCGAGGGCCTGGCCGATCCCGCCCGAAGCCCGGAGAAACGCCTCATGCGCCCCGGCGTGGGCCGATCTGGTGGCGAAGACCTGGCGGAGGAGCGGGTCGGAGACCGCCAGGGGCGCGGTCGAGGCGGCGAAATCCGGCACCGGGGAGGGCTCCCGAAGGGTCTGGCCGTGGCGAGGGGAATAGGCGACAAGGGGGTGACTCGGTTCCGGCCAGGGACGCTGGGTGGTGGATGCCACGTTCGACGCCCCCTCTCCCCAACCCTCCCCCACAAGGGGGGAGGGAGTCAGAGGGGAGGGAGTCAGAGGGG
>JAABUV010006848.1_pt1 | contig 12224 bp, 11 predicted proteins | sample 5559971 | NCBI WGS metagenome assembly JAABUV01 (sample SAMN10711881, study PRJNA513362) | rock metagenome | isolation source: Antarctica rocks | place: Antarctica: Victoria Land, Knobhead nord | collected 2015-12-19
CTCCGTTCCCCCTGTCGGGCGACCCGAAGGGGCACTTTGGACTATTCCCCAGGTCTCCCCGGGACGCCCCCTGAAGCCATTCCGGAGGTGGACTTCGGGAGGGTTACGAGAAATATGCATCCGTCGTCCGTGTTGCGCACGGTGACGTCGCCTCCCATCGCGTTGACGAATCCGCGGACGATTGGGAGCCCCAGGCCTGCTCGTCCATCTTCGGCGGGGCGATTCGTTGCACCGCGGAATCCGGGATCGAAGACACGGGGCAGGGCGTCCGCGCTGATACCGCCGCAGGTGTCGCGGACTTCCAACCACACTGCGTCTGCGCGTTGTCCGGCTGTGATTTCGATGGTGCCGCCGGACGAGGTCTCCCGCAGGGCGTTGGACACGAGGTTGTCGAGCACCCGGTTTAGCAGGCGTGGGTCGGCGTCGACCGCGAGGCCACGGGGGGCGACGCCGGTCAGCGCGACCGGTTTCGCGCGCGCGGCCGGCTGCGCGGTGGCGAGCATGTCGGAGATCAGGTCGTCCAGGACGACCGGCACGAGAACGGGCTGCAGCGCGCCGGCGTCGATGGTCGACAGGTCGAAGACGTCGTCGACCAGCGCGGCCAGCCGGTCGGCCTCGATGCGGATCGCGCGATGGTAGCGGTCGATCTCGGGGGATCGGACGACACCGTCCTCCAGCCCTTCCGCCATCGCTTTGAGCCGCGACAGCGGAGTCCGCAGATCGTGGCCGATCCACCTCAGAAGCTGGCGGCGGCTGCTCTCCGCCGCCCTTTCCCGTGCCCGCGCGTCAACGAGCCGCTGCCGCGTCGCCACCAGCTCCTCTGCTACCCCTCTCAGTTCCGCGGTGGGGATACGGCGCAGCCGAAGCTCCTCGTAGTCGTCGAGCAGGCGGACAGCCCGCCGCAGCTCCCCACTAGCGGCCATGATCAGCTTCGCCAGCCCCACCCCGATGATCAGGCTGAGCAGCGCGGCCACCGACATTGAGGTGAGGAGGTCGCGGAGCTGTTTCCCGCGCAGCACGGTCGCGGTGCTGGTGAGGACCCCGGTGGTCAGGACAGCGATCGCGGTGAGGACGGTCGCCATGAGGACTGTCGTCACGGAACGGTGACGCAGCAAATACAGCAGACCCGCCCCCAACGCCGCCATGGCGACCGTGGCCACGATAGTGCCAATAAGCGACGCTGCCGAAAAGGACACGCTCATGACTGCCCCGTCTGGTAACGGTATCCGACTGCCCACACCGTGAGAATGCGCCGCGGCTGGTTCGGATTCGTCTCAATCTTTTCGCGCAGCCGGCGCACCTGCACCGTCACTGTGGCCGGATCCCCGTAGGACCACCCCCACACCTGTTCGAGCAACTGCTGGCGGCTGAACACCGTTTGGGGATGATTCAGGAAGAACAACAGCAGGTCATGTTCCCGGCCCGTCAGCGTCACCGGCTCGCCACCCAGCCGGACCTCCCTGGAGCTAGTGCTCACGATGAGGTCACCGTCGGGCAGGACCGTGTCAATTCGCTCGCCAGATTTGGTTGATTGCGTCCGGCGCAGGATCGCGCGGACGCGAAGGACGAGCTCCTGCAGGCTGAACGGTTTCATGACGTAGTCGTCGGCACCGGCCTCGAACCCAGCAACGCGGTCGGGCTCGTCGCGCAGGGCGGTCAGCATGAGTATCGGGACCTGGCTTGTCAGCCGGACGTCCCGGCAGACCTCCCGCCCGTCGCGATCGGGCAGGAGCAGGTCGAGGATGACGAGGTCGGGGGTGTTGCTGGCGACGGCCGAGGCAACGAGCCTGCCGTCAGCGAGCCATCGCACAGCGTAACCGTCCCGCCGCAGATAGCGCATCACCATGTCGGCGAGGACCGGATCGTCCTCAACGAGTAAGACTGTGGCGCCTGCCACGACCGCCTCCCTTCCGCAACGACGACACCGCCGACCTCCAATCAACGCGCCACTTGACGCAAGCGACCTCGTGTCGCACCACTTAGCAGATGCCCTTCCTGAGCAGCGTAACGGCGCCTTCGACAGCACCATTATCGCAGGTCAGGAGGGCATTTGGCTCGTTACGACACCCCCCGAAACCCCCAGTCAACCGGTGGATCCAGGCTGAGTGTGCCAGTCCCTCCGCCGGTTGCACGTGTGAACTTCCGCGAAGTTGGCGCCAGTTGCGACCGGCCCGATTCGGTGCGCCCTGCCGAGGCTCTCGGCAGGGCGGATCGCGCAGCAGGTCACCGACGACGAGAGCAGCGGCGGCGGCCGCGGCGAGCCGGCGACGGAGGAGGTCCGCTGCTTTTCGCGGACGAGTCGACGATGCACGTGGCCTTGTCCCTCTTTGCCATCCAACGGCGGAGAGACAAGGCAACGTCACGCGACTGATTCGCAGGTGGGACGTGGGCGCATGCGGTCATCACTGTTCCGGGAGGTGAATATGCCCACCTCCTGCCGTGCCGTGCCGGGTGGAGCAGAGACCACGCCGTCGTTCTTAACGTGACCGATCGGCGCTGCCCAGACTTCACACGGACATACATTTATTTACAGGGGCCCTATTTTTCGTTTTGGCGGCAAATCGACAAGTAGCGCTGACAGCCACCACGGCACCGGCACACGCTTCCGGTGACCTTCAGCGGTGCATGGCACGGTTCTCACCGCGCTATTTGGCGTGGGCACTGTTAACCGACCATGATCGCCTGGTGCCGTCACGGCACTCTACGGGGACTGCTTCGAGGGCGGCGCGTAGGACTTCAGCTGGCCTAGAGCGGCGGCGAGCGCGTTGCGCATGGGGCGTATGTCCCGCTTCGTGGAGGACAGGAGGTAGCCGCCCTGCAGCACGGCGATCGTCGACTCTGCAAGGGCGTAGGGATCGGCGTCGTCGCGCAGCAGTCCTGTGGCTTGCATGGCCCGTAGTCCGTCGCCCAAGAAGGACTCCCAGCGGGTGAAGGCCTCCGCGGCCCGACTGCGGAGCAGATCACCTTGGTCGAGCAGCTCGCTGACGATCGACCCGAGCGGGCAACCGCGGTAGCCCCGCTGGTTCCGCTGCATGTCGACCATCGCCTGGAACCAGGCGGAGATGCCCTCCCAGGTGTCTAGCTGGAACAGGCTCTGTTCCTGCAGGACTTGCTGAAGCTGGTGCCGGAGCACCTCGGCGATGAGCTCCTCCTTGCTGGAGAAGTAGTGATAGAACTGGCTTTTACCCGTCCCCGAGGCGGCCAGGATGTCCTCGATGCTGGTGGCGCTGACGCCCCGCTCGTACATCAGCGCAGCCGCCAACTCCACGATCCGACCCTTGGTGTCCTTCCCTCGGCGGGTGGTCGGTTCCGGCATCGCTGGCCTTGCTCAAGAGGTGGGAGGCGTTCGGCTGGGGTCGTACACGACCGCCCAGGAGCGGTAAGTAAGGCGGAGCGGGCGCTCGGGCGGGGCCCAGCCGTGGGGCCACGGGAGACAACAGCAGTGACGTTACCCGGGCCGCTGCACCAACTGGAACTGTACCGAGGGGTACAGTTGAGATATGCTCCGGGCTGGGCAGGTCAGCAGCGGTGGTCGGGAGCTGGGCCGCCACGGACGCACCCCGGTCCGCTCCCGTTCCGATCGGCGAGGAGGTCACATGAGGGCACTGACGTGGCAGGGCACGCAGAAGGTGTCGGTGGAGACGGTCCCGGATCCGCAGATCCAGGAACCGACGGACGCGATCGTGCGGATGGCCTCGACGGCGATCTGCGGCTCGGACCTGCACCTGTACGACGTGCTCGGGATGTACCTCACGCCGGGTGACATCATCGGGCACGAGCCGATGGGCATCGTGGAGGAGGTCGGGCCGCAGGTCAGCCATATCAAGCCCGGTGACCGGGTGGTTGTGCCGTTCAACATCTCCTGCGGGCACTGCTGGATGTGCACCCACGGTTTCTTCGCGCAGTGCGAGACCACCCAGGTCGCCGAGCAGGGCAAGGGCGCGCGCCTGTTCGGCTACACCGCCCTGTACGGGTCGGTGCCCGGCGCGCAGGCTGAGCTGCTGCGGGTGCCGCAGGCCCAGTTCGGGCCGATCAAGGTTCCCCACGAGCACCCCGACGAACGGTTCCTGTTCCTGTCCGACGTGCTCACCACTGCCTGGCAGGCGGTGAAGTACGCCGACGTCGGGGCCGGCAGTACCTGTGCGGTCATCGGCCTCGGGCCGATCGGGCAGATGTGCGCCCGGATCGCCAAGTACCTCGGCGCGGAGCAGGTCATCGCGGTCGACAGCATTCCCGAACGGCTGGAGCTCGCCCGGCGGCACGGCATCGCCGTGCTCGACGAACGCACGGTCGACGACGTCCCCGCCGCGATACTGGAGATGACCGGCGGCCGAGGGGTCGACGGGGTCGTGGACGCCGTCGGCATGGAGGCGCACGGCACGCCGTTGCAGGCCTTCGCGCTCGCCGCAGCCGGCGAGCTCCCCGGCCCGCTGGGCCGCAAGGCCGCCGAGACGATGGGCGTGGACCGGATGGGCGCGACGCGAACCGCGTTCGCGTCGGTCCGCTGGGCCGGGACGATCTCGCTGATCGGGGTGTACGGCGGGCAGGCCGATCCGTTCCCGATGATGAACTTGTTCGACAAGGGCGTGACCATCCGGATGGGCCAGGCGCACGTCAAGCGCTGGGTCGACGACATCATGCCCGCGCTCACCGGCGACGACGACCCGCTGGGCACCGAGGACCTCACCACCCACGTGCTCCCGCTCGAGCAGGCCCCGTACGGCTACAAGATCTTCCAGAAGAAGCAGGACGGTTGCATCAAGGTCGTCCTCAAGCCCTGACAGCACCTCCCGGCCATCCATGGCAGGGCCAAGACGCCGCACCCACAACGACCTCGGAGGAACACCATGCAGCTGAACAACAAGCCGTCGACCGCAACCGTACTGGGCCGGGGGGTGCTCGCCGGGCTGGCCGGGACGGTGGTGATGACCGCGGTCCAGAAGCTCATCGAGATGCCGCTCACCCAGCGCGAGGACAGCTACGCCCCGGCGGACTTCGCCGAGAAGCTCCTCCCGGTGCACCCCACGACCCCGGCGGGTCGACGGCGGCTGAACTACACCACCCACTTCGCGCTGGGCGGGATGTGGGGCACCGCGTACGGCATCGCGGCCGCCAAGGGGCTGCGCGGGCAGAAGGCGGTCAACACCGTCTTCGCGGTCGTCTACACCGGCGACGTCCTACTCAACACCGCGCTCGGGCTCTACCAGCCGAGCACGTGGGCGGCCAAGGACTGGGCCATCGACGTCGTGGATAAGTACGTACAGGCCCAGGCCACCGGCGCCGTCTTCGACCGCGCCTTGGACCCGGCCCGCCAGTCCTGACCGTCCCACCCGAGCCGTCACCCCCTGCCGGCTGAACAGAGGAGGCACACCGTGGGCACGACCAGCCGACGCGTCGTGGTGATCACCGGAGCATCCTCAGGGATCGGACGGGAGACCGCCCGTCTGTTCGCCGCCCGGGGCGCGGCCGTGGTGCTGGCCGCCGAACCGGCGCTGCACGCCACCGCCGAACAGGTCACCCAGGCCGGTGGGACAGCGCTGGTCGTGCCCACCGACATCGCGGTGTGGCCGCAGGTGCAGCACCTCGCGCAAGCGGCCCGCGAGCGCTTCGGCCGGGATCGACGTCTGGGTCAACAACGCCCGCGGTGTCCGGCTACGGGCAGCTCAACACGCTGCCGGTCGAGGTGATCGACCGGATACTGGACGTCGACCTGCGCGGCCAGGTGTACGGGGTCAAGGCGGTCCTGCCGATCCTGCGCGAGCAGAGGCACGGCACGATCATTGGCGTCAGCTCCGGGGTGGGGGTGCGCGCCGTCCCGTTGATGATCCCGTACTGCATCGCCAAGTCCGGGGTCAACGCCCTGTACGAGGGGCTGCGGCTGGAGGAACGGCACGCCAAGTCCAATGTGCGGGTCACCACGATCCTGCCGGCGTCGATCGACACCCCGTTCTACGACTCCGTGCCGTCCTGGATGGGTGTGCGGCCGGCACCGATCCCGCCGGTGTACCAGCCCCTGGCGGTCGCCGAGGCCATCGTGTTCGCCGCGGACCACCCGCGGCGCGACATCTACATCGGCGCCGCCGCCCAGCTCGCCATGCTGCAGCGGATCAGCCCCGCCCTGACCGACCGGCTGCTGACCGTCGGCGGCCAGGTCTTCACCCGCCAGCAGCGCAACAAGCCCGACCGCGGCCAGAGCAACCTCACCGAACCGACGCCCGGCAGTGGAGCCGTGGACGGCGGGGTCGTCCGGTTCGCGCTGCCCCGCAGCGGCTGGACCCGCCTGGTCGGCTTCCACCCCGGCCTGGCCAGAAGCGCCGCGCTCGCTGCGGCCGGCGCCCTCGGCTGGCGGCTGACCCCCCGCCGACCAGCCTCGCTCCGCTGATGGCAGCCACGACGTCCGGAGCCCGACCGTCCGGGCGCCGGTGAGCATCGACCCGGCCTCGGCTGCCGTCGCGGGACTGCTCGCCGCCCAGCTCATGGAAGCCCCCACCTACCTGCAGCGAGCAGCCGGGCTCGGTCTGCGACAGGACGTCTTCGCCGAGGGCGGAGCCATCCTGCGCGCCCCCCGGCGCTACCGCCGGCTCGCCGGCTGGGCCGGCCATGCCACCCTGGCCGTCGCGATCGTGCTGCTGTACGCCACTTTTTTCCAGGCCGTCGCGCACAACGACCATCTCGCCTGGTGGGGGTTGCTCGCCGGTGCGGTCCACGGCATGCTCGGCGGGATCGTCGTGGGAGCCTGGCCCGACCTGCACCCCGAAACATGCCCGACCCGGTCCCGCCGCCCGGCGTGTTCTACCGCCACTACGGCCGACACGACGTGGTCGAGTTCGTGATCGGGCACCTGTGGTTCGGCCTGGCCGCCGGCGTCCTCTACGCCCTGCTGCACGCCAACCTCCCGTTCAGCGCAGCCCTGTAACCGGCCCCTGCCTCTCACGCGCTACGCCGCTGCCATACAGCACAAGGTCAGCTGTTCCACTTCCTTGGATTGCGACGTCCCACAACCCTGGTGACCAGGTTCGGCGCGGCCTGTGGTGGGACATTGTGCAGGCTGGGCGATTTTGGCGAGCCGCAGCAAAGGGCAAGACGTCGTCAGAGGCGTGGAGATCCGGTTTACCCAGGCTGCGCGCAAGCACCGCATCGGTCGGGCCTCCGCTCGCTACGTCATGGCTCACGCAGTTCCTACCGGAGCTGTGACCGGGCAAGGCAACCCCGCCTGGCGTTACGTCGGCCGCCGTCGCCGCGGCCTGCTCGATCGCGTCGCTGTGGAGCTTGAAGGCGATCACGATCGGCCGCCGGTTCTCCTCGTCATCCACGTCATGCCCACGCAGTTTCGAGGAAGTGATCCCCATGCTTGAGCGCACACCCCCCGTCATCACCGACAACACCCCCATCGGCCCGGACGTCGACGTCGATCGCGAGGACATTCGGTTGGCCAACGGAACCCGCCTCACCAACGAGGTTGCCGAGGAGATCGTCGAGCAGGTTCGCCGCTCGTCGGGGCGGCCGTCGCTATCCGGTAAGGCGGCGGCGTCGCCGCAGATCGCGTTCCGTGTCGCTCCGGCTGTTCGAGACCGTGCGGCAGAGGTGGCGCCCCGGGAGGGAAAGACGATCTCTCAACTCGCCCGAGAAGCACTGGAGCAGTTCCCGCCGCCACTGTTGATACGTTCCACGCCCCATACGCCGGAGAGTTCTTCAGCACCTGCACATCCAGGTCTTCGGTGCCTTCCATAGGCCTTCACCGTGGTTTCGGCGGCTCGGCACTCTCTTCACCCCACCCAACGGGCAGGACCTCTAACGACGCCGCAGGCTTCGCTTCATGCTGCGGACCGCATCATCGCTCCCCCTCACAGGGCCTTTGACGCTGGGCTTCGACCCGACCCGTTTCCAGACCAAGCCGCCAGCCTGCTACCGGGCCACCTGGCAGCTACCCGGACCGGACTCACACCGGCAAGCGACGACGAGCTTACGAACAGCAACCACCTACATCAGGCAACCTCCTGTTCTGCTGGACGCACGAAAGCGCGAGGCTAGGCTGGCCGGCGAGACACAAGCAACGATGTGAGGAGCGACAGCGCCGTGCCGGTGACCAAGGAAATCAAGGCCCTCACCCAGGCGAACTACCCCGCGGACTGGTCCGAGCTGGACACCAAGGCCGTGAACACCATCCGCGTGCTGGCCGCCGACGCGGTGCAGAAGGTCGGCAACGGACACCCCGGCACCGCGATGAGCCTGGCTCCCCTGGCGTACACCCTGTTCCAGCGCGTCATGCGGCACGACCCCACCGATCAGGACTGGATTGGCCGGGACCGCTTCGTGCTCTCCTGCGGGCACTCCAGCCTGACGCTGTACATCCAGCTGTACCTGGCCGGGTACGGGCTGCAGCTGCAGGACCTCAAGGAGCTGCGCACCTGGGGCTCGGCGACGCCGGGACACCCCGAGCACCGGCACACTCCTGGTATCGAGATCACCACCGGTCCGCTCGGTCAGGGGCTGGCGTCCGCTGTGGGGATGGCGATGGCCGCGCGGCGCGAGCGCGGCCTGTTCGACCCGGACGCCAAGGCGGGTAAGAGCCCCTTCGACCACCACGTCTTCGTCATCGCCTCCGACGGCGACATCGAGGAGGGCATCACCTCGGAGGCATCCTCCCTCGCGGGACACCAGCAGCTGGGCAACCTGGTACTCGTCTACGACGACAACAAGATCTCCATCGAGGACAACACCGACATCGCGCTCAGCGAGGACACGGCCAAGCGCTACGAGGCCTACGGCTGGCACGTGCAGGTGGTGGAGGGTGGCGAGGACGTCGCGGCCATCGAGAAGGCCTTGCTGGCGGCAAAGGCGGAGGCGGGCAAGCCGTCGTTGATCCTGCTGCGCACCATCATCGGCTACCCGGCGCCGAAGAAGATGAACACCGGTGCGGCGCACGGAGCCGCACTCGGTGACGACGAGGTCGCCGCCGTGAAGAAGGCGCTCGGGTTCGACCCGAAGAAGACTTTCGAGGTCAGCGACGAGGTGCTGGCGCATACGCGAGCGGTCCAGCAGCGCGCCAGGAAAGCTCGGGACAAGTGGGCGCCGGAGTTCGAGGCGTGGGCCAAGCGCGAGCCCGAGCGCAAGGCTTTGCTGGACCGGGTGCTCGGTCGGACCCTGCCCGACGGCTATGCCGACGTGCTGCCCACCTGGAAGCCGGGCGACAAGGCCGTGGCCACCCGCAAGGCCTCCGAGGCGGTGCTGGCCGCGCTGGGACCGATCCTGCCCGAGCTGTGGGGCGGCTCGGCCGACCTGGCCGGGAGCAACAACACCACCATCAAGGGTGCCGACTCCTTCGGGCCCACCTCGGTGTCCACCGACATGTGGAAGGCCAACCCCTACGGGCGCACCCTGCACTTCGGGGTCCGGGAGCACGCCATGGCGGCGATCCTCAACGGCATCGCGCTGCACGGGCCGACCCGTCCGTACGGCGGTACATTCCTGGTGTTCAGCGACTACCAGCGTCCCGCCGTCCGCCTCGGTGCGCTGATGAAGTCCTCCGTCGTGCACGTCTGGACCCATGACTCCATCGGGCTCGGCGAGGACGGCCCGAGCCACCAGCCGATCGAGCACCTGGCTGCGCTGCGGGCAATCCCCGGTCTGGATGTCGTGCGTCCTGGTGACGCCAACGAGACTGCCGCGGCGTGGAAGGCGGCGCTGGAGCGGCCAGAAGGTCCCGCCGGGCTGGCACTGACCCGCCAGGACCTGCCGATCCTCGAGGGCACCAGCACGGCGGGCGTGGCCAAGGGCGGGTATGTGCTGCAGGACGCGGAGACCGGTCCGATCCGGATGGTGCTCATTGCCACCGGTTCGGAGCTGCAGATTGCGGTCGCCGCGCGGAAGGCCTTGGAAGCGCAGGGGATCGGCACCAGAGTGGTGTCGATGCCTTGTGTTGAGTGGTTCGACGAGCAGGACCAGAACTACCGCGACGCCGTCATTCCGCCGACCGTCCGCGCGCGGGTGGCGGTCGAGGCCGGAATAGCCATGCCGTGGTACCGGTTTGTCGGAACGGAGGGCGAGATTGTGTCCATCGAGCACTTCGGCGCCTCCGCCGACTACCAGACCCTGTTCCGGAAGTTCGGGTTCACCGATGAGGCGGTGACCGCTGCCGCGCAGCGCTCACTCGCCCGAGTGGAGGGTTGATCGACATGAGCAAGCAGAACAAGAACCTCGCCGAGCTGAGCGCCGCAGGCGTCTCCGTCTGGTTGGACGATCTCTCCAGGGAGCGGCTGCGGACGGGAAACCTGGCCGAGCTGGCCGAGACCAAGAGTGTGGTGGGGGTGACCACCAACCCCACCATCTTCGCAGGCGCCCTGTCCAAGGGCGACGCTTATGACCAGCAGCTACGGGAGCTGGTCGCCCAGGGCGCGGACGTGGACGAGATCGTCCGCGTGCTCACCACCGACGACGTGCGCCAGGCCTGCGACGTCCTGCGCCCGGCGTGGGAGGCCACCGATGGCCGTGACGGCCGGGTGTCCATCGAGGTCGATCCACGACTGGCGCACGACACCGAGAAGACCGTTGCGCAGGCGGTGGAGCTGTGGAAGATCGTCGACCGCCCCAACGTCATGATCAAGATCCCCGCCACCGAGGCCGGGGTGCCCGCCATCGCGCAGACCCTGGCCCAAGGCATCACCGTCAACGTTACGTTGATCTTCTCGGTGGAGCGTCACCGTGCGGTGATGGACGCGTTTCTGGACGGCATGGAGCAGGCCAAGGGAGCCGGGCACGACCTGTCCACCATGGAAAGTGTGGCGTCGTTCTTCGTCTCCCGCGTGGACACCGAGGTGGACAAGCGGCTGGAGGCGATCGGCACACCGGAGGCGATGGGGCTGCGGGGCAAAGCGGCCATCGCCAACGCGCGGCTGGCCTACGGCGCCTACGAAGAGGTCTTTCAGGTGGGGTCGCGTTATCGGGCGCTGGCCGCGGCCGGGGCCACGCCTCAGCGGCCGCTGTGGGCCTCCACCGGCGTAAAGAACCCGGACTACCCGGACACGATGTACGTCACCGAGCTGGTGGCGCCGAACACGGTGAACACGATGCCGGAGAAGACGATGGATGCCGTCGCGGACCACGGCGTGATCAGCGGCGACACCGTCAGCGACACGTCCGTGGCCGCGCAGCAGGTCTTCGATGCGCTGGAGTCGGTCGGGATCGATGTCACCGACGTGTTCCTGACCCTGGAGAACGAGGGTGTGCAGAAGTTCGAGGCGTCCTGGTCGGAGCTGGCGGAGACGGTGCAAGGTCAGCTCGACGGGGTTTCCTCGAGCTGGACGGTGGCCGAACCGGCGTCGGGGCTCGTCGACCGGGAGCTGTCGGAGTTCCTCACCCTGCCCGCCTACGCCCGGATGCCCTAGTCCGATGGCCGCCCCAGTGGTGAAGGCCCCAGTGGTGAACGCCTCCGTGCTGGCCGGCCGGTTCCGCGAGGAGCTGGCCGAGAAGTCGGTGATCACCGACCCCACCCGGTTGCGCACCTACCAGTGCGACGGCCTCGCGCACTACCGGGTGACCCCGGCGGTGGTGGTGTTGCCCCAGGACGCCCGCCAGGTGCAGCACTGCGTACGGGTGTGCGCCGAGCTGGACGTGCCGTTCGTGGCCCGCGGATCCGGCACCGGCCTCTCCGGTGGTGCACTGCCGCACTCCGACGGGGTGCTCATCGTGACCTCGCAGATGCGCCGCATCCTGGAGATCGACGTGGACAACGAGCTGGCGGTCGTCGAACCCGGGGTGATCAACCTGGACGTCAGCAAGGCGACGGGCCCACTGGGGTGGTACTTCGCGCCGGACCCGTCCAGCCAACAGGTGTGCTCGGTCGGGGGTAACGTCGCGGAGAACTCCGGCGGTGCGCACTGCCTCAAGTACGGCTTCACCACCAACCACGTGCTCGGCGTGGAGGTCGTCACCCCGGACGGCGAGCTGGTCACCTTTGGCGGCCGTTCTCGCGACACCCCGGGCTATGACCTGCTGGGAGCGTTCGTGGGCAGCGAGGGAACGCTGGGGGTGACCACCAAGATCATCGTCCGGCTTCTGCGGCGACCCGAGGCCGTGCAGACCCTGCTGGCCGGCTTCCGTTCCACCGACGCCGCCGGAGCTGCGGTCTCGGCCATCATCGGTGCCGGGGTGGTGCCCGCCGCGATCGAGATGATGGACGCGTTGGCCATCGAGGCAGCCGAGGCGGCGGTGCACTGCAACTATCC
>JAABUV010006849.1_pt1 | contig 12224 bp, 10 predicted proteins | sample 5559971 | NCBI WGS metagenome assembly JAABUV01 (sample SAMN10711881, study PRJNA513362) | rock metagenome | isolation source: Antarctica rocks | place: Antarctica: Victoria Land, Knobhead nord | collected 2015-12-19
GAAAAACGCTGAAGCCTGCGATATCGGCTGTGGCCTGCGCAGCGCGAAGCAAAGGAGGAAAGAAGGGATTTGCGATGTCCGGGACTACGATAGCGATGTTGCCCTGCCGACCAGTGCTGAGGGCCCGCGCCATGGGGTTCGGCAGGTAGCCGAGTCTCGTTGCGAAGGAACGTACCTGGCTCACCGTTTCTTCCTTCAGCATCTCAGGACGGCTAAACGCGCGCGAGACAGTGGATGTAGAAACCCCCGCGGCCTTGGCTACATCGCTGATGGTTGGTGCTGCAGAGGATTTCGTCGGTGCCATGAGCTAAGTCTAAGCGCGATATCGGCCTGACATTGCAAACGACTTTCCGAGCAGGAACAGCGATCAGTGATAGTTCCTTTCGATCAAGTCCTGCAGGAATAGCTTGGACCGCAGGATGTCATGTTCCTGTTGAAGGCCGTCGATCTCGCGCTCTATCGTGACCGCTCCCGTGTACCCTACTTGTCGAAGCCGCTGGAAGAGCACCGGGAAGTTCACCCTTCCCTTGCCTATCGGAACTTCGTTGCCGAGATCGCGTGAGTTCGTTGGGAACATCCCATCTTTCGCGTGCACCCCTCGCACCAAATGTCCGAAAACATCCATGGCGTCCACGGGGTTTCCCTTGCCATAAAGGATTAAGTTAGCGGTGTCGAGATTCACGAAGACGTTGCCCGTGCCCACGTCTTGGATCATCCGCAGCATGGTGATCGGGGTTTCTTCCCCAGTCTCGCAGAGAAGCATCCTTCCCTGATCTTTGCAATGCTGCGCGACCTCCCTAATCGATTCGACCGCTACAGCATAGGTCGGATTATTCGGGTCTTCCGGGATGAAGCCTAGATGCGTGTGAATGGAGGGAATATCGCATGCGTGCGCGAACTGCGCGGCCAAATTCAAAGCATCGATCCTGGCGCGGCGGTTTTCTGGCGGAATGACTCCGATGGTGCGGGGACCTTGATAGAAATCGAAGATCCTCTTTCCAGGGTTGTGCTCGCTAACTGCCGTAGCTTCGACACCGTACGCCTTGAGTGCCGCAGTAAGCGGCACCACCTCTTTCATGCTGAGGTGCTCGAAGAAGATTTGGCAGGTCGGGAGACCTAGGTCATGAACGCGTTTTACCGCTGCTTGTGCGGAACCACCGGGTTGCACTTTAGCGACCGTCCCAAGCCGGGGAGCGTGCATATCCGCGAGGGGAGCTAGCGACGGCGGCTGGGCCCCAGTGGAACGGACGGATCTTGCGAAACAGGTCGCTCCGAATAGCTGGACGAAATGGCGCCGGTTCAGGACTCGCATCCAGTGTGTTTTCTCCGTGGCAGAATGGCGATCAAGGAGGAGATGATATCATGCAAGCGGTTGCACTTGGCCAAGGGGCGGTTGATATGTTTGGGACTAAACGGGTCAGATCTGCCGTGTCTTGTGGACAGCACACGCAGGAACTGGTGCTCACCAGAAGGGGTATATGAAGATTCTCGTAGCGCGTCGTCAGTTCCTCAAGACAATTAGTGCAGGCGTACTTGCGGCTGCCGGATCGGAAGTGCTTAGCGCCCCACCCGCACAAGCGCAGGCTAAGCTTTCCCTAGTCGCCGCGGCGAAGGCACCACGGCTCTTCTCCAGCTGCTGCGCGTACACGTACCGGGGCGAGTTCAAACGAGGTTTGACGCTGGAGAGGTTCATCGAGCAGGCGGTCGGGCTTCGTCTCGACGCGGTTGATATGACGGTGTATTACATGACTTCGACCAATCCTGGGTATATCGAGAGCCTGCGCCGTCTCGCATATAAGAACGGGGTGGCATTCTCTGGCGCGGCCTGTGGTGTGAGCATGGTGGCTGCCGATCCCGCGAAGCGCGCTGATGCGCTTGTGCAGATTAAGAAGTGGGTGGACGTCACGGATCGTCTTGGGGCACCGCATCTACGAGTCTTTGCGGGCAAGCTTCCAGAGGGCAGCAACTTGTCCGAGGCAACTACGTGGGTGGTGGAAACGATGAAGGCTGCCTCTGACTACTCGGCCACTAAAGGAATCATGCTCGGGTTGGAGGACCACGTGGGGGTCTCGCAGAGTGCAGATGTCAATATCGACATCTCACATTTTGTGCCCACGCCGACGCAGGACTCCTATCAGCAGATCGCAGCGTGCATACCATACGCAACAAATACACACATTCGAAACACGTTTGACGACGGATCGATGATCGACATGGATCGAGTGTGGAAGCTGTTTGCAGATGCGGGCTTCAAGGGCTTTATGTCCTACGAGGGCGAAGAGGTGAATCAACCGGGAGTTCCACCGCAAATCGCCGACATCCAGCGACTCTGCAAAAAGTACTCGAGCGTTTAGAGTTCATCGACATCAACCGTGACGGTAGCGCGGCTTCACGTGTTCGTGAAAACGGGTTTCCCGGCGAGCCAAACGTCCCTTATAGTAGCCACGCTCTCTCGCGCATCCCACTCGAACCGTATGATGTCGGCGCGGTCTCCAGGCCGCAGGCGTCCACGATTGCCGGCAAAGCGCCCGGGATTTTCTGTAGTCATAGAGATGACCTGGGCTAGGGAGAAGCCCGTCATCTGCACAGCCCTTCCGACACAGGCGATAAGCGGAAGGACCGCGCCGGCCAAGGTCGATGTCCCTATCATCGTGAGACGACCAGTGTCGGTCAGTTCCACGGCACCGCCGACAGGAGTGACGTAGCGGCCGGGCGGCATTCCTGCTAGCGCAATGAGGTCGGAGACGAGGATGCTTCGTTCTAGACCCTTTGCACGCAGCATTGCAGTGAGCACCTCGCCAGGAAGGTGATGGCCGTCTGCGATGAAGGATGCAGTGAGGCGGTTGTCCGCGAGTTGACTCCAGATTGGATTTGGGTGACGGTCGATCTGCAGGGCGATGCCGTTTCCAAGATGCGTCGAAAGGCGAGCACCGGCGTGAACCGCTGACTCAATCTCCTCTTGCGAAGCATGGGTGTGTCCCAACGAGACATGAACGCCGTGCTGCCGGAGAGCATAGATGTACTCTCTCGAGCCAGGGAAATGAGGCGAGAGCGTCACCAACCCCACTCGACCATCACAACACGCCTGCCATTGAGCGAACTCCGCCAGCGATGGAGGCCTGACACAGTCGGCCGCGTGAGCGCCACGATAACCTTCTCGCGGTGAAATGTATGGACCTTCCACGTGGATGTAGGGGATACATGCTGCTGCGATAGGGTCTTGTGCGCAGGCTCCAGCGATGCACGCGATCCGCTCACGCAGAGCACCTTCGGGTGCGGTAATGACCGTGGGCGCGAAGGTGGTTACTCCGGTTGAGAGGAGAGCTCTCGCCAGCTTCGACACCGTCGCCGAAGTTAGGTCCGGCCCGTTTAGATCCAAGCCGAGGTAACCGTTGACCTGCAAGTCGACCAGGCCAGCGGATACCCACAGCGCGGCCATCTCTTCGGAACGTCGGATCGATGTGACGATGTCATTCTCGATCGTTACCAGGATGGAACGCCCAGATGACAGTTCGCGGCCGAGTATCTCTTTCTGGCGCACAATGAACCTCCTAGCCGACGCCTATGGTTCAAGCAGAGCACTTGAATTCAGATCGAGATAAACAGTGCAAGCTGGATGCTTCCTCAGCGCCGTCGCGGGGCACTCACCACTGATTGGATCGCGAACCATGCTTCGTACTGCGCGGCTCTTGCTTGACCCTGGAACACAGCAAAAGAGCCGGTCACCTTTTAGCAACATGGGAACGGTCAGAGTGATCGCCCTCTGCGGAACGTCAGCAAACGATGCAAAACATTCATCATCGACCTGCTGCTGCCGGCAAACGTCATCGAGGCTGACGACTTTGACACAAAGTGGATCATTCATATCGACCGGGGGATCATTAAAAGCCAGATGGCCGTTGGTGCCGATGCCTAGCAGAACGAAGTCAATCGGCGCTTCCAAAAGTTTATGCGCATAGTCACGGCAGGTCTGATCCGGATCGTCGCCCGGCTCGATGAGGTGATAACTGGCCAAAGGAACCCGGTCGAAGATGTTTTCGCGGAGCCACATACCGAAGCGTTGCGGTGCGTGGGAGGACAGACCGATGTATTCGTCCATGTGAAATGCCGTGATACGGTTCCAATCGACGCCAGGTTGCTGGATAAGGGCCCGAAGCATCTCGCTTTGGCTGGGAGCCGCGGCGAAGATCATTCTCAGGTGAGGCTGTGACTGGAGGCGGCTACGGATAACGGCGGCTATATCGGTTGCGGCCTGCCGGCCGAGATCTTCCCGCGAGGGGGCGATTCGAAGGTCAATGGCGGTGTTCGAGATTTCGCGTGTAGCGGTCATGAAGCTGACGCTCTCCTGGGTGTGACGTTCATATCTGGGTATTGTGGGTCGGGCACATTCAATACTTCCGTGTGGAGCGCTTGCAGAAATGCCTCAGAGGCTGGTCGACGTGAGGGCGCAAACAGTCCGACGACAACGTATGTCACGAAGGACGCGAGCATGGGACCGCCGACGGCCAGTGCATTGGCGTAGCGCGGGTCGAAGCTGCCCCATCGCTCCATCGGATACATTTTGAGAATGCCGAAGGTGAGAGCGCCCATAATCCAGCACGCAATAGCGGCGATGGGGCCGCTACGCCGGAAGGGCAGCAGAAGACCCAGGAGCATCGGGATCGCGATGGGTCCTAGCAAGGCGCCATACCAGAGGATTACGATGCCGATCACTCCACCAAAGTGCGAGGCGAAGAGCGCGAGCACCATACTGAGCGTCAGGAAGAAGAACGTTGTGACGCGACCGAGCAGAAGCTGTGTTGAGTCTTGCAACTTTTCTCTGCCACAGCGGAGCACCGGGATGATATCGCGCACAACCACAGCCGAGACAGCGTTGGCGTCGGAAGATGTCATCGCCATGGTATGCGCGAAGAGCCCAGCAAGCACTAAACCTATCAGTCCAGACGGCAGGAGAGTCTTTGTAAGAAGTGCATAGGACTCCGACGGGTCTTGCAGGTGGGGAAAGATGACAGGGGCCGCCCACATAGGAAAGAAAAGAATGGGCGGCCAAAGGAGGTACAGACTTGCAGACAGGAGAGATGACTTACGAGCATCTTCTCCTGTTGAAGCTGCGAGGAACCGTTGTGCAAGGCTCCAGCTTCCTCCGTTATACGAGAGCATGTTCACGAAAAAGTAGGTCCCTGCGAAGACGACCGTGTAGTCGCCGTGAAAGGGCTTGAGATGACTTGGTGGAAGGCTGCTCCACATAGTCCAGATCGAACTCAGTCCGCCGAGACGGTGCAGCACGGCGACAAGCATGGCAATGCCCGCCACCAACTGGATGATGAATTGGCTGAGGTCGGTCAGGGCGTCGGCCCAGAGGCCACCCATGACGGAATAGATGACAGTGACTCCGCCGGTAAGGAAAACACCCGAGAGGAACGGGACGTCTGCAAAGGCGTGTAGAAGGATGGCGGAAGCGCTCCATTTTGCACCTACGTCGAAGATCTTCAGAAGGGCTCCGCTCCAGCCCAGCAGCTGCTGCGTGGGCAAATCGTAACGAATTTTCAGGTACTCGAGCGGTGAGATAACGTGCAGATGCTGACGCATACGCGCCCACTTAGCCGGGAATATACGCGATCCGATGATCAGCGACAGGAAGATAGAGCATGCCCACCAGAAGTACACTGTAATGCCGGACGTGTACGCTAGAGCGGCATACCCGACAAACACAGCGGAGCTATACCCCGACATATGGTGCGATATGCCGGAGAGCCACCACGGCATTGAGCCACCCGCAGTGAAGAAGTCACTGGCGTTCTTGACCTTTTTGCGAGCCCAGACACCGACGCCGATCATCAGAACGAAGTAAGCGACAAGGACGATCCAGCCGTAAATTGTCATGTCGCGACCCCGGAATACGCCTGCCTCATATTGCCATGCAACCGTTTGCATAGCAATCGTTCATAAGGAATCTAACGCCCTGTTCTTAGACGGCGACAATCAGACTGTCCGGATTCCCGATAAGTACGGATTCAGACCGGCGAGGTTTACATCCCTCAGGACTCACCCTCCGAAGATCTAATTCTGTCAGAGCAGCCGCCGCTGCTATCGTTCGCTGAGATGCCTGCGAAGCTGGATGAGGCAAGAGCCGCTGGCTTCGTCGTGAATCGTGATCTCTCCCTACCTACAGAACGAGAGGAGTTGTGATCAGCTGAGACACAAGTTTTAGAACTGTGCAAGCCTGGTTGAGCTCTCTGCACCTTCAAGCAAGGTCGCTCATTTAAGAGCGACCTTAACAGCCCATATAGCTACTCCGCAATGCCCCGGAATCGGTATCCGGCGCGGGCGCGTGCTGAACGTATACGCACCCCACCTTTGCACCTCGGCGAGGTTTGGTCTGGTCAGACATACTTCCCTGCACCAATGCAGGCTACCGGGCAGGTCAGAAACAATGAACAACCACTTGCCTTTGCAGGCCCAAACAAGCAATCCGACTTACCTTACGGTTGGCGTTTGGTCTGGTACCGCCTATGTCACAGGAAAAGAGAAAAGACCCGGCCTCACGGGAGAGGACCGGGTCTTCTGGTGTGTTTTGTCAAAAGATGTACTTTGCCGAGAGCTGAATCTGGCGCGCTCCCGAGCGGGTGCTCGTGATTCTGCCGAAGCTTGCGCTCTGCGGAGTTGCTATGGGGTTGTTGTAGCTGGAGATATTGAAGACGTTCGAGGCGTCCACACGGAAGCTCACACGCTGTCCCTCCGTGACGGAGAACTCTTTGAACGCTGAGGCGTCGTACTGACGGTATCCGGGAGCACGCTCCGAGTTGGGGCGAGCGGATCCAAAGGTGCCGTCTGAAGGGGTTCCGTACGCGCAAACACCGTTGTCGACGGCCACACCGTTCACCGAGCCGCAAGGAACCGTGGAGGGGTCATTGCCGAACCACTGGTTGACACTGCGGTTGACAATCTTGAGCTTGCGATAGTGGTTCGCACGCTGCTGACCTTCGTTGACGCCTGCGTTCCTGTTTACGTTAGGGAGCGTGATGGGGAAGCCGCTGTACATGAATCCTGTGACGGCAACCTTCCATCCGCCGGCGATCTCATCGAAGGCACGGTTCATATTTCCGCCGAAGATCCGACCACGACCGAACGGAAGCTCATACGTCATGTTGAAGTTGAGGTTGTGCGTGGCATCGGCGCCCGCTGGCCCGTACTCGAGGCTGGTGTTTCGAGGATCCGAAGCATAGGCGGTCGCGTTGCTAATACCTGATACACCATAGAAACCGATGCTGTTCGTCATCGCTCTACTGTAGGCATAGTTCACGGTGTACTGCAGTCCATGCGAGATCCGCTGACGGTACACCGCCTGCAAGGCGTTGTAGTTGCTCATTCCCTCAGACTGGGTGATAGCCACCTTGCCACTCTGACCGACCAGAGCATAGTAGGGTGCCTTGTTGACGGCGAAGCAGGCGGCATTGTTGTAAGTAAGCAGAGCTCCGGTGGAACCGAAGCATGGATGGGTGAGCTGGTTGCCGTTGTTCGCCTGGATAAGGTGATATCCGTGCTCGCCCACATAGCCAACCGTGAGGGAGGCCGAATTGCTTACCTGGTACTCCGTTGTGAGGCTGTACTCCTCGATGGTGGAGGGCCGCAGGTTCTGATCCCAGGCACGGAAAATTTGCCCGCAGGCTGGGTTGGTTGTGAATGCGCAGACACCGCCGGCGCCAGCGACAGCGAATGCAGTCTCAGCTGTCGTGTAGGAACCAGTGTTGCTTGCGTTCGGGGCAGAACCGGCGAAGCTGAGCGAGGTCTGGAACGGGGGGTTGATGGTAGGCCGGAGGTTGGCGCCGGTGCCTTCCAGGTAGGTTGTCATGCCAAAGCCACCGCGTACAACGTAGCGCGGGGCGGGATTGTAGGAGAACCCGATGCGAGGCATGAAGTTGGTCCAGACCGAGTGGTAGAGCGCACGGCTGGCGCCATTCACCCCGGCGAGCTGAACGGCTCCCGTCTGCAGGTTGAGGTTGGCTTCCTTGTTGTTCACCTCGTAGATCGGTTGATCGAACTCCCAGCGCAGGCCGAGATTCACGGTCAGGTTTGGAAACATCTTGTAATCGTCCTGAACGAACACCGCGTCCCTCCACTGCCGTTGGCCGGTGTGGCCGGCCAGTGTACCGCGAGCTCCAGTGATTGCCTTATCGAGATTGAAGTCCGCCACCGAGTATCCGGTTGCACGAATTTGAAGGGGGGCGCTTCCGATATTTGGATTCGCGGTGAAGTTGCCGTTGAAGGTCAGCGTTCCTTGAGCACCGTCGTTGCCCGTGTAGATGCTGTTCTGCTGGTAGCGAATGAACTGCCCGCCCATCTTGACGAGATGCTTGCCTTTCTGCCATGTCAGGTTGTCGCCATAGGTGAAGTTGTTCATCTCGTTGTCGGAGTACAAGGCTGAGTTGCCGATTGTCGTCAGGGCGCTCACAACCTGTGCTGAAAACCCAGGCGTAAACGTACCGCCGCTAATTCCGACAGTTGCGTTGCCGCCGCTGCCGAAGGTTCCGGTGGCATCGTTCGGAATACCCTGATGCCAGATGGTGCGAAAGAAGCCGATGCGCAGCTCGTTCTGCAGCGAAGGACTGAAGGTATGGACCTGGTTGAACGCGACGAGTTTTGTCGGGTAGGTAGAGGCACCCGGAAAGGTGATGAGAAGGGGATTCAACGTTGTATCGCCCGCCGTGCTCTGGCTGTAGCTGCCGAACATGGAATCCCTGTCGCTCAGCTTGTAGTCGATCTTTACATCGAACTGGTCGTTGTAGATGCGGTTCTTGGATGGGCCTACGTAGTTGCCCGATAGGGGAGACCCGGCGGCTGGCTTCTGGTTGGGTAGAGGATAGAGCTCCGGATGCGCATAGAGATATTTGGCAACCGGGTTCACGGGCGCACCAAGCTGATTATTGGCGTACGGCACGAAGGTTGTCGTCGAGGCGTTGTACAGTTGCGTCAGATCGGAGGGTGAAGCAGCCTTGCCGGGGGTGAAGTTCAGGGCCGGATCAAGCAGCTCGGAGAAGTCGCCGAGCCGCATCTTCGCCGTCGCGACGGTCGAGGTGGCGACCCCGCCTGCGTGGTACCGGTCGCCCGCGTAGTCACCGAAGAAGAAGAGCTTGTCCTTGATGATCGGGCCACCGATCGTCCCACCGAAGATGTTGTTCGTAGAGCTCTGTTTCGGAGTGATGACGGTGCCGTTCTTGTTTGCGTAGGTGTTCGAGCTCAGCTTGTAGTCGGTGACGTAATAGTAGGCGCTGCCGTGAATGCCGTTGGTGCCGCTCTGGAGCAGAGCGATCACGTCGCCGCCATTTACGTTGCCGTACTCCGCTTGCGCATTAGCGGAGATCGTGCGAACCTCGCCCAGGGCATCGGGGCTGGGGTTGTAGCCGATAGTGTTGTTGATGGTCTCGTTGATCTCGATGCCGCCCAGAAGGAAGTTATTGGACTGCTGGCGGTTGCCATTGACGGCGACCTGGCCGCTGCCATTCTGGCTGCGCTCGATCGCGTTTGTCCCGGTGAAGCCGGTGGGGTTGGTTGCCACAGCGCCCGGAGTGAAGATAGTCAAGCTCGAAAAGTTACGGCCTGCCAGCGGAATGTTGTCGATTGCGGTTCGATCCATCGTGGTGCCGAGTTCCGCGCTTTCGGTATTCAGCAGCGGAACCAGGCTCTCACTCACCACCACACTCGCTTTTGCGCCTTCAAGGTTCATCTTGGCGTCGAACTTCGCATCCTGGCCGGCTTCCAGGGAAAAGGGTCCAAGCGTCTGCCCGGCAAATCCGGGGGCCTCGATCGTTACCTTGTATTGGCCGATCTGAAGGAAGCGAATACTGTAGAGCCCGGACTTGTTGGTCTCGTCGGTCGTGGTCACACCTGTGTTGATTTCAAGAGCCGTGACCTTGGCACCGGCGATGATCGCACCGGACGGATCGGTGACGGTGCCGTTCACACCGCCTGTGATTGTCTGGGCGAGGCCACTCACGCTGCATATCGCGAGAACCGTGAAAGCCAGGTACTGAAGTGATTTGTTCAGAGCGCGCATGCTGATCTCCTGAGTCTTTGGTTCCGTTATTTACGGTCACTGCCTTCACAGCGGTTGAGCGAGGCGGCAACCTCTTCGAAAAGGAGCGTCCGTCTGATCGACTGAGTTTAATCAACAGCACCGACACTGACAACAAGGAAAATCAGCAGTCCGCGTGTTCCATCGTGCGGTCACATAGGCCCATTGACGTATCCTGCGCCCCCTCAGGCTAAGCTCGATACTGAACAGAGCAGGTGAGCAAGGGAGAAGGCGGTTCCTGAGAGCGGCCGAATTATCCAGCTGGCTTTCAGCGGTCCGGTCGGGGCCATTCGGAGAGTTCCTCCGATGTGAGCGGCGGTTCTAAGACTTGGCCGCTTACGCCAGATTGGATTGATGTTTCCAGGATAGCCATGACCGCGACTGCGTCCCGTGCTGGTATGGGGGCCGCTCGTCTCCCCAACATTGCGTCTCGGATCTCTGCATAGTACATCTGCTGTGCACCTCGGGGAGGGAGGATCTTGGTTCGATCGCCAGTAGCTCCGTCAATCAGGGTTCCAGGGTCTTTATCAAGACCGAATGCGGGATCGCTCGGGAGCATTCCTTCCTGAAGCTGTCGCTCCTGCACGTCGGCTCCGATCTTCATCCAGCTGGCGCGGGTCCCGTGAAGCATCGAGCGGGGACCACCTGCGGCAACGAGCAAGGAGGCGTGAAGGATGACGCGGAGGCGAGGATAGATCAGTTGGACGTGGGCCCAGTCGTCCGTCTGGCCGCCCTGGCGCAGGATGCCGAAGCTGGCATTAACGGCTCGGGGCAGGCCAAAGAGATAGACTGCCTGATCGATCAGGTGCGGCCCGAGGTCAAACCAAAGTCCAGCTCCGGGACCGCGATCTTCGCGCCAGCGCTGGCGTATGACGGGGCGAAAGCGATCCATGTGGCACTCGTAATGGGAGACCTCGCCCAGAACGCCTGATTGCAAAATGGCCTTCGTAGCAAGGATCTCGCTGTCCCATCGCCGGTTGTGAAATACCGACAAAAGCCCGTGGTGGCGCTTTGCGATCTCGGCGAGCGACCGTGCCTCAGCGAGCGTGACGGTGAAGGGCTTGTCCACGACGACGCCTTTGCCTGATCGCAGCGCGGCGGAGGCAAGGCGAAAGTGGCTCTCGTTGGGAGTGGCAACAACGACGAGGTCGACCGCGGGATGTGCCGGCACCTCATCGACGGCGCAAACGATCACTCCTGGGATCTCAGCCTGCACCAACTCGGGTCTAGTCGAACCGACGACGACAAGGGAGAGGCCTGGGACGGATTGAAGGAGCGGTGCATGAAAGGTTTTGCCGGCGTAGCCATAGCCAATGAGACCTACGCGGATGGTACGGTCATCTGAGATGGTGGAAGGTGTAGAGTCCGCCAATATGCTCTCCATCACTTGCCGCGCCCTCGATCATCTGGTCGCAACATTGTTTAAAGGTTCTCCGCAATGTCAGCGACAAGGTGCACTTATATCTTAGTGGCGAACGTTCAGGCCAAACACAGAATTTAGTGGGCGCATGGAGGCGTTTAGGCAATGAGATTTGGTCGCCTTGGATGGCATCGGCAAACACTTAGTAAACGATCGCATCGGAATCGATGCTCAGAGCGGACTGCTGATCAAAAGGTCTGCCGACACGAAAACAATTTTGCGCTCGAATGAGCAGGGGCACGGTGCCCGGACGTGTGCCGCCGACGGAGCAGCACGCACCCTTCACCCACCCGCAAATCGCTGCTTCGCTTAGGACGAATGCCTTGAACTCGCCCTTGAGTGCCTCGATCGCACACGCGCAGGTTGCCAACATCTTACTGGTCGGCACGGTGACAGATCCGGCCGGTCGCGTCGTCCCCGCCGCCTAGGTGACCGGTACCAACCTCGACACCAAGGTCGACTACACCGGCACGACGAACGCCGAGGGCTACTACTCCATCCCCTATGTTCTTCCCGGCACCTACGACGTCACCATCGATACCCCAGGTTTTCGGAAGGTAGTTACCAGGGGCGTCATCGCAACGGTCAACTTGGCGGTTCGTACCGATGCTACGTTGACGGTGTGTTGCTGCAAAGTTCGTTTGTCCAACGTTCTGCAAAGTAGAAATGTCCGTAGCAGTCGTGCGGTGGGAATGTGTGAAATCACGTACTTGTGATTTCCAAGGACTGTGG
>JAABUV010006850.1_pt1 | contig 12224 bp, 9 predicted proteins | sample 5559971 | NCBI WGS metagenome assembly JAABUV01 (sample SAMN10711881, study PRJNA513362) | rock metagenome | isolation source: Antarctica rocks | place: Antarctica: Victoria Land, Knobhead nord | collected 2015-12-19
CCTGCAACAGCGCAGGCAGCGAGACAATCGGGCCTTTAGACGGCTTGTGGGCACCCGAGGGTCGCGGAGGCGCAGCAAGGCTAGTCAAAAACACGACTGGTTCCGCATGGACGCAGAAAGCGTAAGGTGTGTCAATTGCAACGAGATGCCGGCATTGGGCGGCACGCCGACGCCGCCTGCGTGCACTGGCCACCCAGTGCTCCCGCCCGGTGTTCTGCTCCCGCCAACAAAAAGGGCGGACCCTGCGGTCCGCCCTCCTTTATCCCTAAGCAGTGGGCGGACTTTAGAAGTCCATGTCGCCCATGCCGCCCATTCCACCCATGCCGCCGCCGCCGCCGCCGGGCATGCCGCCAGCGGCCTTCTTCTCAGGCCGCTCAGCGATCATCGCCTCCGTGGTGATCAGCAGGCTGGCGACCGAAGCCGCATCCTGCAACGCGGTGCGCACGACCTTGGTGGGGTCGATGATCCCCGCAGAAACCATGTCCTTGAACTCCGCCATCTGGGCGTCGAAGCCGAAGTTGTAGTCGCTGTTCTCCAGCACCTTGCCGGCGATCACCGCACCATCCTCGCCGGCGTTCTCGGCGATCTGGCGCAGCGGCACCTGAACCGCTTTGCGAACGATCTCAATGCCGAAGCGCTGGTCCTCGTTCTCGAACTTCAACTGCGCCAGAATCAGGCTGGCACGCGCCAGGGCGACGCCGCCGCCGGGCACGATGCCCTCCTCGACGGCCGCACGGGTCGCGTGCAGCGCGTCGTCCACGCGGTCCTTGCGCTCCTTCACCTCGACCTCGGTCGAGCCGCCGACGCGGATCACCGCCACGCCGCCAGCGAGCTTCGCCAGCCGCTCCTGCAGCTTCTCGCGGTCGTAGTCGCTCGTGGTCTCCTCGACCTGCGCGCGGATCTGGTTGCAACGGCCCTTGATGTCGTCCGCCGACCCGGCGCCCTCCACCACGGTCGTGTTCTCCTTCTCGATCAGCACGCGCTTGGCACGGCCGAGCATGGCCAGCGTCACGCTCTCAAGCTTGATGCCGAGGTCCTCCGAGATCACCTGGCCACCGGTCAGGATCGCGATGTCTTCCAGCATCGCCTTGCGGCGGTCGCCGAAGCCGGGCGCCTTCACGGCCGCGACCTTCAGGCCGCCGCGCAGCTTGTTCACCACGAGCGTGGCCAACGCCTCACCCTCGATGTCCTCGGCAATGATCAGCAGCGGACGGCCCGACTGCACGACCGTCTCCAGCAACGGCAGCATGGTCTGCAGGCCCGACAGCTTCTTCTCGTGGATCAGGATATACGGCTGGTCCAGCTCGGCGACCATCTTCTCCGCATTGGTGATGAAGTACGGGGAGATGTAGCCGCGGTCGAACTGCATGCCCTCGACGACATCGAGCTCGGTCTGGATGCCCTTGGCCTCCTCGACGGTGATGACGCCCTCGTTGCCAACTTTCTGCATGGCCTCAGAGATCATGCGGCCGATCTCGGTCTCGCCGTTCGACGAGATCGTGCCGACCTGGGCGGTCTCGGCCTCGGTCGTGATCTTGCGGCTGCGGTTCTTCAGCTCGGCGACAACCGCCGTCACGGCCGCGTCGACGCCGCGCTTCAGGTCCATCGGGTTCAGGCCGGCGGCGACGCCCTTGGCGCCCTCGCGCACGATCGCCTGGGCCAGCACAGTCGCGGTCGTGGTGCCGTCACCGGCGACGTCGTTGGTCTTGGTCGCGACCTCGCGCAGCATCTGCGCGCCCATGTTCTCGAACTTGTCGCCAAGCTCGATCTCCTTGGCGACCGTCACGCCGTCCTTGGTGATGCGTGGGGCGCCGAAGCTCTTGTCGATGACCACGTTGCGGCCCTTGGGGCCGAGCGTCACCTTCACAGCGTCGGCGAGGATGTCCACGCCGCGCAGCATGCGCTGGCGGGCATCGCCACCAAAACGTACGTCCTTAGCAGCCATTTGCGTCTTCCTTGATCAATTTAGTTAACGAAGCAGACCAGTTGGCGGAACAGGTCTGCCCTAGGCAGCCTTCGCAGTCGCCGCTGGAGCTTCGATGATGCCCATGATGTCGCTCTCCTTCATGATCAGGAGCTCCTCGCCATCGAGCTTCACCTCGGTCCCGGACCACTTGCCGAACAGCACGCGGTCGCCGGCCTTCACGTCCAGCGCCACAATGGCGCCCTGCTCGTTGCGGGCGCCCGGCCCGGCAGCGATGACCTCGCCCTCCATCGGCTTTTCCTTGGCGGTGTCGGGGATGATGATCCCGCCAGAGGTCTTCTCCTCGGCGGTGATGCGCTTGACCACGATCCGGTCGTGCAGCGGACGGAATTTCATAGGGGATCGCCTCCTTGTTGGCAGCCCAATGAGCGGGCGCTGGCACTCTCAAGCCGAGAGTGCCAGCGATCTATAGGCTGGTCGCCTCAAAGTCAAGGCTACAGCAGCACTAAGGGATGATGAGTGCTAAAATACTGGGAAGGTTGGGTTTTCCCTTTCACATTGCAGCCAGCAACTGGAACATCCTGCGCTGATCGGCATTACGATCCTACCGCTGTCACGTTCAGCGGCGAAGCGTTCACTGAAAGGAAACCGGCATGACCCTGGGCTTGCAGTTGAAGGACTACCGCCTGACCACCGCCGAAATCCTCTATCACATGCCGGACCATCCCGGCCTGCTGCAAAGCTACGTCTGGCAGGACCTCGACCTGGCGCCTCGTTTCCCCACGCTGCGCCGCTTCCTGGCGTTCTGGGCGCGCGAGCTCGACGGCCGCCTGCACTCGATCCGCGTCGCCAGCGGCGGCCCAATCCGCCCGGCGTCGATGCGGCACACGCCCCACCTACTGCGCCTGCATTAGCGTCGATCAAGGCAGGCGGGCAGGACAGGCGATCAGGGCAGCCCGCGGCGGCGCAGCAGCAACAGGCCAAGCGCGGTCGACGCCGCAAGCAACGCGACTGCAAGCGCCACCTGCGCACCCTGCGACACCCGCACGCCGCCGCCCAGCAGGGCGAACACGGCGGTCTGCGGCACGTAGCCCAACACCGAGGCCAGCAGGAACGGCCCCGCCGCGACGTTGGACACCCCCGCCAGCAGGTTCAGCACCAGGTTGCTCCCGACCGGCAGCAGCCGCAGGGTGAGCGTGGCGGTGAAGGCGTTGGCAACCAAAAAACGGTGCAGCCGGTCGAGGCGCCCTCCGCCGGCGCGCGTCAGCCAGCGCGCTGCCCAGGAGCGGGCAGCCAGCCGTGCCCAGAACAAGTCGGCAGCGCAGCCAAGCGCCTCGGCCACGAGCGCCAGCGCTGCGCCGGGCCAGAAGCCGAACGCCAGCCCGCCGGAGTAGGCCACCACCTGCCGCGGCACCCCCACGGCACAAGCCGCCGCCCCAACAGCGAGGAAGGCGACAGGCCCATTTCGTCCAGCCGCCTCGATTCCGGCATCGAGTCCCAACCCGCGCAGCGCGAAGCCGGCCATAATAAGACCCAAAAACAGCAGTGTCGGCCGGGCTGCGGCGCGCAGCGAGCGCGAGATGCATTGCCGAATGTTGGAGGCCACTCCATCTCCGATGCGGACGTGCGGCTGGATGTCGCCTGGACAGCCGCCTTGTTGACGGGCATCGAAAGTCGCGCTGCTTATGCTGGCGGACGGCTCGAATTTATAGTTTGTTCACACCTCGGAGGCTAGACTCTAAAAATGCCGTTCGACGCGACTCCTTCAGCAACCAGCCGGCCCGGCGTCCAACGCCCTGCTACGCGCGCCGTGGCGCTTTGGCTTTTTATCGTCTGCGGCATGCTGCTGGTGATGGTGGCGTTGGGTGGGGCCACGCGCCTGACGGGGTCGGGCCTCTCCATCATGGAGTGGGCGCCGCTGATGGGCGCCCTGCCCCCGCTGTCGGACGCCGAGTGGCAGCGGCTCTATGGGCTGTACCAGGGGATTCCGCAGTATTCGTTGGTGAACGACGGGTTCGGCCTGGAAGGGTTCAAGCACATTTTCTGGCTGGAGTGGGCGCACCGGTTGTGGGGCCGGCTGATTGGGCTGGCCTTCCTCGCGCCGTTGGCCTGGTTCGCGCTGCGCGGCAGGATCGACCGGCGGCTGGCGAAGCGGCTCGGCTTGCTGTTCTTGCTTGGCGGCCTGCAAGGCGGGATCGGCTGGTTCATGGTCGCCAGCGGCTTTGCCGCCGACAGCACGGCCGTGTCCCCCTACCGGCTCGTCATCCACCTGGCGATGGCGCTCACGCTTTATGCCGCGATTCTCTGGACAGCGTTGTCGTTGTGGCACGCCCCGTCGGAGTCTCCGGCCATTCCGGCTCCTGGGTTGCGGCGGCTGACGGTCGCGACCTGCGCATCGGTCGGGCTGACAATCCTGGCGGGGGGCTTCGTCGCGGGGCTGAAGGCCGGCCTGACCTATAACTCCTTCCCGCTGATGGATGGCTCGCTGGTGCCGGACGGCTACGCGCGTCTGCATCCGTTCCTGCGCAATCTCACGGAGAACGTCGCGACCGTGCAGTTTGACCACCGGGTGCTGGCCACGTTGACGGCAACCTTGGCGCTCGCGACGGTTGTCGCCGGCCTGCGCAGGGGCGTCACGGGACGGCTGCGGGCCGCGTTGGCGGCGTTGGGCCTCGCGGTGGCGGGGCAGTATGCCTTGGGGGTGACGACGCTGCTTTGGGTCGTGCCCGTCAGCCTGGGCACGGCGCATCAGGCGATGGCCGTCCTCGTCCTCACTGCGGCGCTGGTGGCGGCGCACGCCCAAGTGGGAAGTGGCCAAGTGGGAGGCGGCGCTGCGGAACGGCGTGAGCCAAAGCAATGGGCTCGCCTATGAACCGGGCCGTGTCTAGAGGTTGCGCCCCGCGGCGGCGGACGTGCTGCGATGGCCGCTGAGGCCGCAGCGCCCATCCAAGCAGGGGACGGCGCCCGGCACCGTGCGGAGGTGCTTGACAGCATCGTGCAGCACATCCCGCATGGCATCGCCGTCTACGGCCCCGACCGGCGCCTGACGCTGGTGAACGCAGCATACCGGGTCATCATGGCTGGCGCGCCCATTGAGATCGGCGACACGCTGGAAGAGGTCGTGCGCCGCCGGAGCCTCAGCGGAGAGTACGGGCCTGGCGACGCCGAGCAAGTGTTCGCCGAGCAGATGAACTTCACCCTTGACCATTCCCGGCTGCGGCGGCGGCGGCGGCCCAATGGCGCCACCATCGACATCCGCACCACTCCGTTGCCGGATGGCGGCCACATAAGCGTCGTGACGGATGTCACCCCACTCGTCGCCGCCGAAACCGAGCTGGCGCAGCAGGCCAAGTTCATGGATGCGATGCTCGCCAACATCCGTCATGGCATCGTGCTGTGGGACCGGCAGCAGCGGGTCGTCGCCTGCAATGCGGTTGCCGAGCAGTTGCTGTCGGCGCCGCCTGGATTGTTGGTGCCAGGCCGTACGCTGGAAGAGGTGATCAAGAGCGCGCAGGACCGCGGCAACCTCGGCGTCGGGCGGGTCGCGATCGACACCGCTGTTCGGCTCGGGGAGCAGGACCGGTCGAAATCGCACCAGGACCAACGGCTCACGCGCACGGGACGGGTGCTTGAGGTCCGGACCGACCCGACACCCGAGGGCGGTTTCGTCACGACCTACACCGATGTCACCGACATCCGCCAGGCTGAGAAGGCGCTGCAACAGGCCCGGCATGCCGCCGAGGCGGCGAACACGGCAAAGTCGCGGTTCCTGGCGGCTATGAGCCACGAGCTGCGGACGCCGCTCAATACGGTCATAGCGTCGTCTGAACTCATCACCCGCGCCCTGGACCGTCCAGGCGCTGCGCACGTTTTGGACGCGGCCGAGGCCGCCCATGCCGCCGGGCGGCAGTTGATGTCCATGATCGACACCATTCTCGACGTCGCGCGCCTGGAGGCGGGCCGGTTCGACATCTCGGAGGACCAGGTCGACCTCTGCCTGCTGGTGCGCCGCTGCGTGAGGCTGTCCGACGCCTCCGCGGCGGCTGCCGAGGTGTCGCTGAGCGTTGACTTGCCCGAGGGCCTGCCGGGTGTCCGGGGCGACGAGCGGCGGTTGCGCCAGTCGTTGCAGCATTTGGTGAACAATGCAGTAAAGTTCACCGGCTCCGGCGGCGAGGTCCGCATCACGACAGAGCGCGACGGAGCGGCCGGGGACCTGCTGCTCAAGGTCTGCGACACAGGGATCGGCATTGCCGAGGCCGACCTCGGCCGGGTGTTCGAGCCTTTTGCCGGCGCGGACACCGGACTGAATGGGCGCTTTCCGGGGAGCGGGTTGGGCCTGTATGTCAGCCGTGCCCTGATGCGCGCCCATGGCGGGGAGCTGATGCTGCACAGCCGTCCCGGCGAGGGCACGACCGCGGCGATGCGGATTCCGGTCGAGCGGCTGCTGCCTGCCGGCCCTGCCGGCTCCGCTGGCATTCACCTGCTTGAGGATATCCTATGACCCTGCCCGCTCTTTCACCTTTAGAAGCCACTGACGCGCTGTTCTTCGGCCGGTTGGATTCGGCGCTGGACCGCGACGCTGCCGAGCGCATCGTCGGGGGCGCATTGTCCGGCATGGACGACGGCGAGCTGTTCCTGGAGTACCGGGAAAGCGAGCAGCTCAGCCTCGACGACGGGCGAATCCGCAGCGCCGGGTTCGATACGCAGCTCGGCTTCGGACTACGCGCCGTGCTGGGCGAGGAGGCCGGGTACGCCCACGCTGGGGAGATTTCAGAGGATGCGCTGAGCCGTGCCGCTGCGACGGTGTCGGCCGTCCGGGCTGGCCGCTCCGGCGCCGCCGCCGCGCCGCCGCGCGCCAGCAACGCCCGGCTCTACTCCGACGCCAACCCGTTGACCGCCGCGGACTTCCCGAACCGCACGGCAGTCCTGGGCGAGATCGACGCCTATGCGCGCGGCAGGGACCCACGGGTGCGGCAGGTCATGGCATCCTTGTTCGGGGAGTGGCAGGCGGTCCAGGTGCTGCGGGCGGACGGCACGCGGGTCGCCGACTTGCGGCCTTTGGTGCGGCTGAACGTTTCGGTTGTGGTGGAGCAAGACGGGCGGCGGGAGAGCGGCACCCACGGCGCTGGCGGGCGCCACAGCTACGACCGCTTGCTGGACGCGGCATTTTGGCGCGGCGCCGTGGACGAGGCGCTGCGCCAGGCTTTGGTCAACCTCGACAGCCGCCCGGCGCCCGCCGGAGAGATGCCGGTGGTGCTCGGCCCCGGCTGGCCCGGCATTTTGCTGCACGAGGCGATCGGGCACGGTTTGGAGGGGGATTTCAACCGCAAGAAGACGTCGGCCTTCGCCGGGCTGCTGGGCCAGCGCATCGCCAGCCCTGGGGTGACGGTCGTGGACGACGGCACCATGCCGGACCGGCGCGGCAGCCTGACCGTCGACGACGAGGGAACGCCGTCCGGGCGCACCGTGATGATCGAGGACGGGATACTGACGGGCTATATCCAGGATCGTATGAATGCCCGGCTGATGGGCGTGGCGCCGACAGGGAACGGACGGCGGCAAAGCTTCGCGCACGCGCCGATGCCGCGGATGACCAACACGGTCATGCTGGGCGGCGCTTCGGACCCGGACGAGATCATCCGCTCTGTGCCGCGTGGCCTGTATGCGGTGAACTTCGGCGGCGGCTCGGTCGACATCACCTCGGGCAAGTTCGTGTTTTCGGCCAGTGAGGCCTACCTGGTCGAGGACGGCCGTGTGACGGCGCCGGTAAAGGGTGCGACGCTGATCGGCAACGGTCCCGATGCCCTGTTGAAAATTGAGATGATTGGCAACGATCCTGGCCTTGACCATGGAATTGGCACATGTGGCAAGAATGGCCAGGGAGTTCCGGTCGGCGTGGGACAACCGACCCTGAGGCTCTCCGCCTTGACGGTCGGCGGCACAGCATCATAATTTATTGACATGTTGACGTACTCATCACGTTTGGCGCTGGCCTGTATGGCAATGGTGGCAAGCGCCCTGCCAGCATCGGCTAGTCCCGACACTTTCGAGTCCTGTCCTGCGGCGCGCGTCGCCCCGTTGGCTTTGCCGCATGTCAAGGACGCCCTCGCCGGCAACTCTGAGCTGACGATCGTGGCGCTTGGTTCATCGTCGACAGCGGGGTGGCACTCCACCAGCATCGCCCAAAGCTACCCCGCCATCCTGCAAGCGGAGTTGTCGGCAGCGTTGCCCTATGCGCATGTGGCGGTGATCAACCGCGGCATCGGCGGCCAGGACGCAGCCGAGATGGTGCCGCGGATCGACGCCGATGTATTGGGCGTGCGCCCAAGCCTGGTGGTCTGGCAAGTGGGCGCAAATGGGGCGATGAAGGACCGCGACCCCGACACTTTCCGCAAGCTCGTCATCGAGGGCGTGCAGGAGTTGAGGGGCGCCGGCATCGACGTCGTGCTGATGGACAACCAGCGTGCGCCAGCGATCCTAGCGGCACCGCATCATCTTGAGATTGACCAGGCGATGGCTGACGTGGCCGCACGCACGGGGGCCGGGCTGTTCGACCGCGGTGCCCTGATGGACCAGTGGCGCTCGAACGGACACCCTTATGAGCAGTTCATCTCAAACGATGGGGTGCATCATAATGACCTCGGCTACCATTGCGTGGCGAGTGCCCTGGCCTCTGCGATCCTTGAGGGACTAGGCAGGCCAATAACGCTGGCCCGCTCCGCTTTAGCGCATCGTTAGGGAGTAGTGGACACTACAACCTGTTAAACCGCTGTCACTTAAACTGTGCAAAGCTCTCCAGATGTCATTGCGAGGAGTGCTTGCGATGAGGCGATCCAGGATTGGACGCCTAAATGTCGGCCCCTGTGGCCCTGAATTGCCGCGCCGAAGCCCGCTCGCAATGACAGGCTCTTTTAAGCAAGTTCCAGTCTGGGCTACTTTAGACTAGAGCGCGAGCGGGGCAGGCTCGACCTCGATTGGACTGGGGTCTGGCGGACCACGCTCTGGCACGCCGGCGAGCCGCAGGCCTTGGGCAAAATGCTCGCGATCCTGCGCCCGCTCGAACGGCGTGGTTTTAAGATGCTTTTCGACGGTGAAGCTGGGATCAATGGCCAACAGCCTGCGGCACACGACAGCCGCCTCCTGTAGCTGCCCGAGATGGCCGAGCGCCGCGAGGTAGGGTTTGCAGGCCGCCGAAAAGGCCGGGTTCATCTCGCTGACGGTGCGCCCGGACGCTACGGCGCCCTCGTAATCCCGCTTCATCAGCGCAACGAGGCTGAACCCGACATCGTAGTGGAACGTGTTCGGGTCCATTGGCGAGAGTTGCTTGTAGCGCAGGAGCCGCCGTTCGCCCTCCTCCCAATCGCCGAGGTAGAGGTAGGCGATACCCGAGAATGCCCAAGCCATGGCCAGGTTCGGGTTAAGCGCCAGGGCACGCTCATGCAGCGCCACTCCCTCCCGGATGCGGTGATGCAGGTAGGCGCGGATATGGCCCGCGATCGTCAGGCCCTTCGCGTCCTGCGGATCGAGCACGATCGCACGCTCCGCATGTTGCGCGGCGTCGCTGAGCGAAGCCTCCGGGTCGTCCGCCCATCCCTGCCCCACCAGGAAGTGCAGCCAGCAGGCATACCAAGCGTGAACGGCGGCGTAGTCGGGCTCCAGCGCGATCGCCTGGCGCAACAAGTGGCCGGACTGCATGAAGTGGCCGCGTTCCAGCCGGCTCAGGCCAGGCAGGGCGCGCAGCAGCAGGTCATAGGCCGATGCGTCCTGCGGGGGGCGGTGCGCCGCCCAGCGGGTCTCGATCAGCAAGATTTCTGGATCGATCTGCCCCACCACCTCGGCCGCGACTTCATCCTGCAGGGTCAGCAGGTCGTGCGTGTGGCGGTCGAACCGCCGGGCCCAGACGATCTGGTTGCCGTCGCGGAGGTCTATAAGCCGCAAGGTGACGCGCAGGCGGCGGCCGACGCGCTGGACCGAGCCGTCCAGCACGAAGTCGAGACCGAACGTGTGCCGCAATGCCGAGTCGTCGCGGCCATTCTGGACGAACTGCGCGATCGACGAGCTGGACACCAGGAACATCCAGCGGAACCGCTGGAGCGCCGAGGTGATCTCCTCGGCGAGGCCCAGCGCCAGGTGCGCCTCGGTCTCGTCCGTGCCGACCAGGGCCAGCGGCAACACGCCGACCTTCGCCCCGCCCCGGCCGACCGCAGGGCGGCTCTCGAACCGGATTTCGGCGGGCGGCGGAGCGGGATATCTGCCAGACTGCCCGGCAACGGGCGCGGTCCGGCCAGAGCGGATGTCGGCCAGCAGCGCCTGCGTCTCCGGCGAAGGCGTCGCATCCAGCGTGTCCGCCAGCACCGCACGGCAGCGGTCATAGGACTGGATCGCCATGCCGCGTTCGCCACGGTCGGCGTGGGCGCGCATCAACGCGCGCCACGCTCCCTCATGGGCGCGGTCGATGGACAAAAGCTGCTGGGCGACGGTGATCAACGCTTCGGGCGACACCTGCTCCTGCAGCAGCGATTGGGCGACGGACCGCGCGCGGTCGCGCAGGCGTTCGCGCTCGTTCTGCAGCCAGCCGTCGAAGGCAGGATCGATGCCGTCCAGCTCCTCCAGCAGCTCGCTGTCGAGCAGCGCGAGCGAGCCGGGGTGGGTAGTGGTCGCGCGCAGCACCTCCTCGACGTCGACCCAGACGACGCCGGGCCGGAGCGCAAGGCTGTCCCGGTTGATGGACAGCACGTCCTGGCCGACCGGGGCCAACACCTCGAGCAGGCGATGGATTTCCTGGCGGAGCGAGGCCCTGGCCTGTTCCTCCGGGCGGCGGCTCCACAGCAACTCAGCCAGCCGCGAGCGGAGCACTGGCCGCGGCGACGACAACGCGATGATCGCGAGCAACGCGCGCGTCTTGCGGCCCGGCGGCAGGACGCTCTCGCTGTTCAGCGTCCACGCCTCCATCTGCCCGATCAGGCGCAGGCGCACCGCCACGAGGTCGCCGAAGGCGATGCCGGCCCGTTGGTGGCCTATGTCAGGTGAACTAATATTCATCACGGCATTACCGCTGATCTAACGCCCTGATACAAGGTGAATTTGGCCCAACCGGCATAACTTATCATGAGTTGGTGGCAACTCGCGCAGAATTCAGAATATGCCCTGGTTCATAGATCGCTGCCTCAGAAAAGATATGGGTAGCGTCACCGTGCCAGGGGCCGTTGTAACGGTCTAGCCAATGTTCTGCCTGATTGGGCGCACCATGGACCACCACATCCAACGGCGCGAGATAGATGGATTCATCCTCGCCGTCTGGATTGAGGCAGGCGCGGGCGCGCAGGCCGTCGCGCGCGATGGCGACCACGTCGCGCGCCAGGTCGCGCACGGTGCCGCCAGCCCATGGAGCGCCCAACGCAAGCCGGGGCACCTCGGCCCGCAATGCCTGGTAGTCCGTCCACGGCGCACGGCGGACCAGCGCCTCGGCGGCGGCCAGCGCGGCGTCGTCATACAGCAGCCCGACCCAGAGCGCGCTTTGCGCGACCATCATGTCGGGCCGGCCGGCGTCGGAGCCGCGCATCTCCAGGAACTGCTTGAGCCGGACGTCGGTGAACGCCGTCGTCATATGGTCGGCGAAGTCCCCCATGGTCGCGCGGCCGTTGCCGATGTGGGGTCGGCGCCCGGCCATGTACTCGCGGAACGACTCGCCCGCGACGTCCTTGTAAGCGCCATGGCGCTCGATGAAATACATCGGCACGTCGAGCAGCCACTCGACATACCGCTCGAAGCCGAAACCCTCCTCGAACATGACGGCCGGCATGCCGGACCGGCTGGCGTCGGTGTCGGTCCAGACGCGGGCACGGCTCGACAGGAACCCGCTCGGCTTGCCGTCGATGAACGGCGAGTTGGCGAACAGCGCGGTCGCCACCGGCTGCAGCGCGAGCGACACGCGGAGCTTGCGGGCCATGTCCGCCTCAGATGAATAGTCCAGGTTCACCTGCACGGTGCAGGTGCGCTGCATCATGTCGAGCCCAAGCTGCCCGACCAGCGGCATGTAGCGGCGCATGATGGCGTAGCGGCCCTTCGGCATCCAGGGCATGTCGGCCCGGCCGAGCGTCGGATGGTGGCCCAGCGGCACGAACCCGATCCCGAGCGGCCCAGCGACCGCGTGGAGCGCGGCGATATGCGCGGCCAGCTCGGCGTGCGTCGCATGCAGGTCCGGCAGCGGAGCCCCGGACAGCTCGAACTGGCCGGCCGGCTCCAGTGAAACCGAGGCTTTCCGGTGCGGCCCCAGCCCCTTGAGCCCGATTGGCGCCCC
>JAABUV010006852.1_pt1 | contig 12221 bp, 22 predicted proteins | sample 5559971 | NCBI WGS metagenome assembly JAABUV01 (sample SAMN10711881, study PRJNA513362) | rock metagenome | isolation source: Antarctica rocks | place: Antarctica: Victoria Land, Knobhead nord | collected 2015-12-19
AAGCGGCCGCCGGCGGGCCCGGGCGCGCGCAAGGGCGCCGCGCGCAAGGGCGCGCCGGAGAAAAAGCCGGCCAAGGCGGACGAGAAGGCCAAGCCCAGCAAGGCGTGCGCCAGCTCTTAATACCCTTTTGATACCCTATTGATTCCCTATTGATACCCTGGCATGGTTGTCCTGCTTGATACACGTCCACGTTGATCAGCAGCCCTGCTTGTTGCATGTCCAAGTTGATGAGCAGAGGCAGGCAAGGAGTGGCCCGCGGGTGAGCTGCGCGGCGGTGATGGACGTCCCGGGATGCTGCGCTCGCGATGTCGCTGATGCCTGGGTGTGCGGTATCTTGGAGGCCATTTTTGGCACTGCGTCATCACCACAACTGCCGATCGTAGCGCGCCGGCACTGCTCACCTCCCACCGCGCGATCATTGTGTCTGACTCGAGCTTCCTCAAGGCGATGAGACAGCTGCGGAGCGCTTGGTGTCGAGGGAGGCGCCACTTGCGCGGGCTGACCAGGCATCCTGACGGGGCCGCGGGTGGCGCCCCCGCGGCAACGCCACGTCACTACTGCCGAAGCTGCTTCGCTGTTGCCACAGCCGCATCGCCACGCGTGGCAGGTCTGCCAGCGGGGGCGCCGGCGGCGGCGCGGCCGGATGCAGCGCCGCGGCCGGCGCGCCGGGTTACGATTAGGATTGCCGTGCCGCTGGCGCGCGCCGACGGGCGCGCCGCGCGCGCGCAGGTCGCGCGCAAGTGGGACAGCAGCAGCGAGGGCGAGGCGCTCGACTTCAGCGAGCAGCCGGAGGGCACGTCCGGCGACTCCGACGGCGGCGGCGCCGCCGGCGCCGGCGCGCCCACCGTCGACCTGACCGCCAAGTCGCGCGTGGACGTGGACGAGGAAGTCGAGGAGGAAGAGGAAGAAGACGAGGAGGAGGAGGAGGAGGCCGTGGCGGGCGGCGCGGCCGGCACGGCCGCCGCGGCCGCGCCAGGTGCGCCGGCCACGGGCGTCTCGGCGCCTGCCCGAGCGCTGCCGCTGTTCCCTGCACGGAGGTGCCCTGCTCAGCTCGTGCGGAGGTTTGAGCAGCGCTCCTCACGCCGTGGCTTCTGGCCTGACCACGAGCAGTGCGAGGCGGGCTTTTTTAGGGGCGTGCCATGCAGTTGCACGCTGCACCCAGCGTGGGGCAGAGGCAGCTCAGGCACAGTGCCTTACCAGGCCGACACGGCCACACTGCGGCGCGGCGCGCTCCGGCGCGCGCGCATGCAGCCCGGACGTAGCCGCGGTCGGCGCGCCGGCGGTGCGTGAAGGCGCTCCGTGTGCAACGGCGCGCAGGCAAGGCCAAGGCGGGCGGCGGGCTGCTGGGCGCGTTCGTGCGCAGCCTGGGCGTGAGCGTGGTCGGCACGGCGGCGCTGACGCGCGAGGACATCGCGGGCGCGCTCGCGCAGCTCAAGCGCAAGCTCATGGAGCGCAACGTGGCCGAGGAGATCGCCGAGAAGTGCGGGCCGCCGCGCCTGATGCCGCTGCCCCCTGCCCTTGCGCCTTGCAGCGCCTTGCAGCGCGCTCAGGAGCTGCCGGGCTGTGGCGGAAGCACCGTGCCGCAAGGGCCAGAGGCCATCCGTCTGCTCACCCCATTTGTTTGGTCTGACAAGCAGTGGTTACTTACCTGGAACGACCATCTGGGCCGGCTGCCTTCGCCTCGAGGCGATAGGGCTCTGACAGGGCGGGGCCCCTGCGGCCAGGGTGTGCGAGTCGGTGGCTGCCAACCTGGAGGGCCGCCGCCTGGCCAGCTTCACGCGCATCGGCACCGCCGTGCGCGCGGCGGTCGAGGAGGCGCTGCACCGCATCCTCACGCCGCGCCGCTCGATCGACGTGCTGCGCGAGGTGCGCGCGCTCGACGGCGGTCCGGCCCGGCATGGTGGGGCGCGCTGCCGCGGCTCTCGGGCGGGCCGCTGCGCCCTGTGGCGCGCCCGCCCTGCACCGCGCGGTGCGCGTCTGCTGACAGACGGCAAGGGGCTTGTCGGAGCGCTCGTGGCAGGCACTTGTGCGGTCGCGGGTGCTGTGTTCGGCCGACTTGTCATGTGACCAAGGCTGTCTGCGGTGTCTGGCTCGCCACGGCGGCATATCCCTCAAGATGCCCAGAGATGCCCGCTAGGGCTACTACTAGGCACCGGGGGCATGCGCGACTTGTGCAGGCCGCGCGAGGTCTGCAGGTGCAGTGCGCGCGTGCAAAACCTTATCGGCGGCCTGTCGCGATGGCTGAGCGCGGGCCTCAATGCGCCTGGCGCGCGCGCGCAGGTGCGCGAGGCCAAGGCGCGCGGGCGGCCGTACACGATCGTGTTTGTCGGCGTCAACGGCGTCGGCAAGTCCACCAACCTGGCCAAGGTCGCGTACTGGCTGCTGCAGAACGGCGTGTCGGCGCGCTCCCGGTCGCCCGCCCCGCTCCCGTTGTGTCTGGAACCGTGGGTGGTGGCGCAGTCCGCAAGGAGTGTCGGCAAAGGTTCCGGATGTTGCATACGGCCTCGCTGCAAAGGAAGCAGCTAGACCAGTCCAAAACAGGCGCCCACTAGTCAGCGCGGGTCACCTCTCCCATGCGGTCTGTCTGCTGGCCAGGGTTGGGGTTAGGGCGGCGCAGCGCATGATGACCACTTCGTGCAACACGTTCCGCGGCGGCGTGGTGGAGCAGTCGAAGACGCACGCCGGCTGACCAAGTATTAGGGTTGATGACCCAAGGATTGATGACCCGAGGGCTGAGCTTCGGCGCGGCCGCGCAGGTGATGATCGCCGCGTGCGACACGTTCCGCAGCGGCGCGGTGGAGCAGCTGAAGACGCACTGCGCGCGCCTGGGCGTGCCGCTGTACGAGCGCGGCTACGAGAAGGACCCGGCCAACGTCGCGTACGAGGCGCAGCGCGCCGCCGCGCGCGCGTCCACCGACGTCCTGCTCGTCGACACGGCCGGTGCGGCGCCGGCCTCGGCAGGACGCCCGCTCCCCGCCAGTCACGGGCCGCAGCCAGGGCGCAGCGCGCTGCCGCGCGCGCATCCGCCATCGTCCCAAGTCGACGCGACCGTAGACCTGCGGTGCCCATTTAGGCGACTGTAGAAAAGTTGCAGGGTTTGTCAGGGAACGCCGTGCAGCAGGCACATGGCCAGGGCAGGCGCGCGCACGGACTCAAAAACTGCTTTGCTTCTATGGCCGTGCGAGCACCGCTCTCAAGCCGCTGCGGTGCGCGTGCTAGGGCGCATGCAGGACAACGAGCCGCTGATGCGCGCGCTGTCGTCGCTGATTGCGAAGAACGAGCCGGACCTGGTGCTGTTCGTCGGTGAGGCGCTGGTCGGCAACGACGCGGTGGACCAACTGACCAAGTTCAACCGCCGCCTCACCGACCTCGCGCGCAACCAGGCGCGCCGCGCCGTGGCGCTCGCGAGGCTCTTCGGGTCTGCTTAGGGTCTGCCCAGTGTCTGTTCAGGGTGTGCCCAGGGTCTCCGGGCCGCGCTGGCTTCGCGAGTCTGTCGCCTGGATGCCGCAGCCGCCGCGCCGACCTGCAGGCTGCACGGCCTGCCTTTGTCTTGGAGAGGCTGCGGTCCCTGGAAGCGTCACAGGCGCTGTGCTGCATGCAAGCAGCGCGCCGCGCAGCAGCGCGCCCGCAGGCGCTGAGTGCCCGGCGTGCTCTATTGGGCAGGCGCTCGCTGATGGCAGGGTCGCGCGGGTGTCGCAGGCGCAGGCGCACACCATCGACGGCATCCTGCTCACCAAGTTCGACACCATCGACGACAAGGCGCGCCCCGCTTGCCCCAGCCACAGGTGCTGTGGAGCGTGTGTTGTGGAGTTTACTTGCGTGCTTAGTTACGGTGCCCTGGCTGTGTGCAACAAAGGACTGGCAGTGCAATTGCATGCATGTTAACTTGGTATGCGTGCTGTCTGTTGCGCGATGCCCGGCCCGCATCGTCATATGTAAGTAGAAACATTGCTGGTAATGAGATCATGGCGCATGTTGGGACTGCACTGCACTGCTGCCTCTCAAGCAAAGAGCATGCATGCTGTCGCAGTTCGTCATCAGCCAATGGTGCCTGCGCGGCCAGGTGGGCGCGGCGCTGTCCATGGTGTACAGCTCGGGCGCGCCCATCATGTTTGTGGGCTGTGGGCAGACCTACGTGGACCTCACCAAGCTCAATGTGAAGTCCATTGTGCGCAGCCTGCTAAAGTGAGTGAGTGTGGCGGGCGTCGGCGTGCTACCGCGCTGCACATGGTCGCTGCCTGGCTGGGCATGGCTTCAGCTTGGGCAGCACTGGCTCAGGTGCCCTACCCCGTTACTGCAGCTGAGAGCAGGCGTCCAAGGGTCGACTTGCACAGCGTTCATGGGCTTTGGGCTAGCTACCCATGTTGTTGTTGGCATCATATATAATTAAGTGTGTAAGCGGTCATGGTGTTGTAAGGAAGGCCTAAGGCGCACCTTGACAGGGGCTCTGAGCAACTCAAAAATCCTTCGAGCTCGCTTGAAGTAGTAGTTGAAATAGTATAAGTTTACTCATATTCCATGCTTGTTTTACTTCGTCCATCAGCTCCGCCACGCCTCGTCACAGCATGCAGCACACGCATGAGTCATCAGCCAAACCTAACGCACTGCGCGCCCCGCTCTTGGGCAGAGCGCGCCGCTGCGCGAGCAGCCATGCACAGCTGGGCAGCATGTCCTGGGCCCTGCAAAAACACAGGGCCCTGCAAAAACCAATGCCCTGCAGCCAGCCGCGACAGCGCAGCAAAAATTGGAACAAGAGTCACTATCACCGCAACACTCGCCCGACGCGCACACAGATGGGGCCCCACACGCACACCGCGCCAAAATCCGGCTCGGGGATCACCGCGCCCCTACATACTCGCCGCACAAGGACTCTGCAGTGACTTGCCGCACAAGGACTCACCCCCGTGCCTGGCACCCTGGCACGCCAGCGCTCAGCCGGGCGGAGCAATAAGGGCAAGATAATCAGTACCCCCCTCGCTCTCCACCTTGCCGCCCAGGCCTCACGCATTGCCCTGCACCTTGGACTTGAACTGCGACATCTTGTCCGCGATCTGCGCGCAGGCGGGGCCGACAACTGTCGAGCCTTGCATGCAGTCTGCCAGGACATCAGCCGGGGTACAGCTGGAACCCATCGTGAAGGAAACAATACACTGGAGTCCAGCTGGCTTTGATACACAGGTGCAGAGAGGAGGAAATGCAGAACAGGAGGCAGGCTGTCTCCCACACCTCAGACGGGCCGCCAGCAGCGTTGCTCTTGCCCTCTGCCGTGGACGCGCCCGGGAACTGGGCCGCCTGCAGGTCGCGCACATTTCAGGAGGGGGGAAGGGGTGGGAGCACATGACACGTGCCATTGCGAACATGCACAAAACAAGTCCGATCCATAAAGTACTCGTTTGTGCGTCGACTCAAAAGAAGAGGTCTGAGCTTGGCAGTATCTCTGCCATGCTCGATAAACGACGCTGCTCAGCACGCTGCCAATGCACTGCGTCTATGCACGCAAGCAGGGCCGGACCTTGTCCTTGATGTCGCCGGCCTTGCTCTGCAGGTTCTGGCCAACCTGCACCGCGTCCGCCGCACCAAGATCAGGCCTGAACCTACACTGCTGTGGGGTGGTGGCCAGTGTCAGGTCAAAACATTGCCCACTGCCCCACTGGCCTGCATAGATACTGCAACCCAGCCACCACATGATGCTGCTGTCCCGCAGCTTGTGGGGCTCACCGCGCCGCCGCCGCCGCCGCCGCCGCTCACCGCGCTCTTGGCCTTGTCGGCCAGCTGCCGCGCCACACCAGCCACGCCAGTCAGACCACACCCCATGTAGCTCTGCAAGCCAACAGCCACTCCGCATGCTGCGGTCCAAAACACCATGCTCTGGCCACAGCACCTTGCAAGTACGTGCAACTAGTGGACCCAGGTCCACAAGCAACACAGTGCAGAGCAAAATGGAGGGGCCCATCAGCGGTGGCTGCGGCGCGCACGTCCTGCGGGCTGGGCAGCTGGGAGGTGTTGCCTACGGCGTTCTGCGCCTTGCGGCCGGCCTCGTTGGCCTTGCCCTTCAGCTTGTCGCCAGCCTGCTCCAAATGACAGTGTCAATGTCATGTAGATGACGATGCAGCATCACTTCAGCCTCTATACGCGCATCACACTGCCGTATTCTGTCAGAGAGATCCCGCCCCAACGTGCCCGTGCAACGCACCTCCTGCGGGCTGGGGACGTTGCCGCTGAACGGGTTGTTGCTGCCGGCGCCCTGCACGTTGCGGCCGACCTCGTCGACCTTGCCCTTCAGCTTGTCGGCCGCCTCCTGCGGGCTGGGCAGCCCGGACAGGTCGCCGGTGCTGTTGCTCTGAACCTGCAGGCGACACAGTATGCATCAGCATTCCACCCCAAGCCATGGTTTGCACCAGCGTAGGCGCCCTCCCCAACACAATGTGGGAGGTTGAAAGCTCGCGAAGCACATCCGTGTAACCCGCATAGTACAAGTGTGCGTACAAAGATAATACACTTGCTCAACACTCACACGCTCGCACACAATTTCTGTCACAATATTGCCCAGGCCAGACGCGCAGTGCCCTGCACCTTAGACTTAAAGGCCGACATCTTGTCCGCAATCTGCGCACAACGAAATATTGGGCAATCAGCTGAGGAAGTGTTTACTATGCGGAATGTAACATACAATTTGCAATTGAAGTCAATTTCTCATCTAACACTTCCATGTCCAGAAGCTCCGGCAGGTATCACTCCGTGCAAGCCACCCATGCTTAGGAGTCCTTAGCAGGGTCTTGCTCCGCATGTAGGACTGATTAGGATATCAACAGAGTCGTAAAAACTGCACTCACACATATAACTGCACATTGGGGTAAAATTCGCCCTAATTCAGGCAAAACACGAGCGTAGCCGTACCTCGGACGGGCCGCCAGCGGCGTTGCCCTTGCCCTCAGCCGTGGAGGCGCCCGGGAACTGGGCCGCCTGCGCAACATACAGCCCATGCAATTCAGCTGGCACGCACCGCATTTCGTGCAAAAGCGCAGACTGCAGTGCAGGGTGGCAAGGTGATGTGCCGTGACGCATGCGTTGCAGCACAGTGCAATGATCAGGAGAGGAGCACCTACGCCGCACCTACGCAACCCAACTAAACACTCAGTGCTGAAGCAAGCGCAGTTCCATGCGTCATAAGCGCACCTTGTCCTTAATGTCGCCGGCCTTGCTCTGCAGGTTCTGGCCGACCTGCATCACATCAACCACACCCAAGATTGGCACTGACTGTCTTGAAATTGTATCGTAACAATAGTAACGTTACGCCAATGCTTGCATAGCAGCGACGTCGCATATTACAAGACTGTCAAGTGGATGTAAGTGCTAGGCACAGACGTCATATGATGATAAGTAACACGCAGCCAAGGGGCTCACTGCGCCACCGTCGCCGCCGCCGCTGCCGAAGCCGCTCACCGCGTCCTTGGCCTTGTCAGCCAGCTGTCGCGGCACACCAACCAAGCCCATCAGCCTCACTCGCAACTGGCGATCAAAGGTCGCGAGGCAGATAGATTGCCTCACGACCTCTGGCAGCATCCCGCATCACATGGTGTACCAAGACACAACTCCTCCGAGAATGTCAAACTTGGTATAAACACTTAAGCTCGCTAATCAGGGCTGGAACACACGCTGCACAGCCATATCCAACAAGACTCGGGAAGCAGCTGGGGCGCACGTCCTGCGGGCTGGGCAGCTGGGAGGTGTTGCCCACGGCGTTCTGCGCCTTGCGGCCAGCCTCGTTGGCCTTGCCCTTCAGCTTGTCGCCGGCCTGCTCCAAATGACAGTGTCAGTGTCATGCAGACGACGACGCAGCAGCGCCTCAGCCTCTCACACATCACACAGCCATATCCTGTCAAATACGTACGGCCCCAATGTGCCCGTGCAACGCACCTCCTGCGGGCTCGGGACGTTGCCACTGAGCGGGTTGTTGCTGCCGGCGCCCTGCACGTTGCGGCCGACCTCGTCGACCTTGCCCTTCAGCTTGTCGGCCGCCTCCTGCGGGCTGGGCAGCCCGGACAGGTCACCGGTGCTGTTGCTCTTAACCTGCACGCGACACAGCGTCTGTCAGCATCACACTCTACATTCATGCCTTTGAAGTCGCTCCACATATCCCGCGCTCCATCTTGGACCAGGTAGTGAATATCCCCTGTCACACATTGGCATCACCGCAACCCCACCCTGCGCACCACGCAACGGCACAAGTGCGCAAACATACCTCGCATGTTGTAGAACCCTCACACCCATCCCATCCCAGTGATCAGGCAAGCATATCGCCCCGCACCTTGGACTTGAACTCCGACATCTTGTCCGCAATCTGCGCGCATACAAGCAAAGCATCATCAGCTAAACTTATATCTCAGATGTCATGTATAGCTGACTCATTTGAGCTCCGAAAGCACCAGCAGTCAAAACTTCATGTAAACCCGTGCACGCTCAGGACCTATCAATAAACTTACGCTCAACTGCTCAGCTGTTGCCACTGAACAGGCCACAGTCAACCAGTCTCCCTTGCGAACAACAAATTTATGCGTGGAGCAGGCACTTGGCTGGCCTTTTAGACCAAGCACGTTTCAGCACAGCCGTACCTCAGACGGCCCGCCAGCAGCGTTGCCCTTGCCCTCAGCCGTGGAGGCGCCCGGGAACTGAGCTGCCTGCGCACAAAAAAGCTCCAATATGGGCCCAGCTGGCACGCATCCCAGTACACATAGAGCATGCATCGCACAGCAAGGTGCAAAGCGGTGTGCGTCAATGCATGCCTCGAACAGCAACGTGGCAAGGCGATATGCCTTGAACACACCCACGGTGGCTTCCACGCTACTCATCACGGGCTGTTTCACACAATACAGGCGGACCTTGTCCTTGATGTCGCCGGCCTTGCTCTGCAGGTTCTGGCCGACCTGCATGACCCACGGCACCACATTCATAACTTCTTCAGAGCCAATACTTCGAGGAGATTGCCAGGCATCACAATAATAATGACCAATGAGCCAGTATAGATGCTCGGGCGCAAACGTCCATGTCGTGATACAGGAAATGCAGAGTTGAGGGCTCACCGCGCCGCCGCCGCCGCCACCGCTGCCGAAGCCGCTCACTGCGTCCTTGGCCTTGTCAGCCAGCTGTCGCGGCACACCAGCCACGCCAGTAAGACTTGGTTGCAAGTAGCCACGGGAAGCAGAAAACGCGAGCAGGCCACTTGGCAACTTGTCGACCAGGTTTTGCAGGACACACCGCACGGCTAAGTTCAATTTCATGTCAAAAATCGGTAAGATTTGCGCGTTGTTTCGAATGAAACCACATGTTCTGACTCTTGTATGAGCCCTCGTCTATTCCTTTGAGTTCCAACCTTGCGGCCATACTCCTCAGGCGGATAATATAACGCGTTGGCGGCAACTTGTCGACCAGGTTTTGCAAGACACACCGCACAGCTAAATTGACCGTTTCTGGCGGTGGCTGTGGCGCACGTCCTGCGGGCTGGGCAGCTGGGAGGTGTTGCCCACGGCGTTCTGCGCCTTGCGGCCAGCCTCGTTGGCCTTGCCCTTCAGCTTGTCGCCGGCCTGCGATCCAACAGCTTGTCTCGGTACCCCAACTGAGAGCATAGATGTCTCCAGTCCCCTAACTGCGCGCCATGCTAACACAGCCAGGCATACTATCAAAGCAAAACTCAAGAGTACATCAACGCCACGCCGGCTGTCCACACGCGCACCTCCTGCGGACTCGGGACGTTGCCGCTGAGCGGGTTGTTGCTGCCGGCGCCCTGCACGTTGCGGCCGACCTCGTCAACCTTGCCCTTCAGCTTGTCGGCCGCCTCCTGCGGGCTGGGCAGCCCGGACAGGTCGCCGGTGCTGTTGCTCTTAACCTGCACGCGACACAGCATTTGTCAGCATCACACTCTACATTCATGCCTTTGAAGTCGCTCCACCTATCCCTTGCGCACTTGTTTAGCGCAAATGAAGCTCGCATGCTCATCAACCCTAGCACGACCGTACACCCATCCCCTCCCAGTTATCAGGCAAGCGTATCGCCCGCACCTTGGACTTGAACTCCGACATCTTGTCTGCGATCTGCGCGCTTGCAGGCAGTGCAACATCAGCTGAACTGATCTTTCAGACACTGCATTCGCTGATTCAGTGAGCTCTGTGAGCACCAGCCGACAGTCCATCATGCATGTTCATGCACACATACGAAACCTAATCGCGAGATTAGGCTCGACTGCTCAGCCGTCGCCACTGAACAGGCCACAATGCATTCCTAATGAACAACAGGTACATGTGAGGAGCAGGTAGTTGGGTCGTCTTTCAGACCAATCATGTCTTCAGCACAGCCGTACCTCGGACGGGCCGCCAGCGGCATTGCCCTTGCCCTCAGCCGTGGAGGCGCCCGGGAACTGGGCCGCCTGCGCAGCAAACAGCCCCACTCGCCCCAGCTGGCACGCGTCCACTACGCACAGAGCATGCACTGCACAGCAAGGTAGCACGGCAAATGCCTCGACGCATGTCCCGCATGACATCGCAAGGCGCTGTGCTTCAGGAACCGATGCTGGCTTCCATGTAGCTCCTTGAGCCTCTTCCACAAATTTCAGGCGCACCTTGTCCTTGATGTCGCCGGCCTTGCTCTGCAGGTTCTGGCCGACCTGCATCATGTGCACCGCACCAGGGTTGGCTTCTCAGATTTCCACATTTTAGCACTACTACCAGCGTTGTGCTAACTTTGACCGAGAGGCCAGTGCATATGCTCAGGCACAAACATCAGCATATGATAATGATACAACAATGCGGAACTGAGGGGCCCACCGCGCCGCCGCCGCCGCCGCCGAAGCCGCTCACCGCGTCCTTGGCCTTGTCAGCCAGCTGTCGCGGCACATCAGCCACGCCGGTAAGGTTTGATCGCAATTAGCCATGGGAGACACGAGATGCGAGCAGGTGACTTGGCGAATTGTCACTCAGGGCTTTTAGAACCACACCGCACAGCCCAATCAAATATTCCTGGCGGTGGCTGTGGCGCACGTCCTGCGGGCTGGGCAGCTGGGAGGTGTTGCCCACAGCGTTCTGCGCCTTGCGGCCGGCCTCGTTGGCCTTGCCCTTCAGCTTGTCGCCGGCCTGCGATACACCCACTTGTCTCAGCACCCGATTTCAGACCAAACCTGTATACAGTCCCGACTGCGCACCGTCCTAACAGGCCAGGCATACTGTCCATGCAAACACTGAGAATGAGCCAATCACCGCGCCAAATGTCCACGCGCGCACCTCCTGCGGGCTGGGGACGTTGCCGCTGAGCGGGTTGTTGCTGCCGGCGCCCTGCACGTTGCGGCCGACCTCGTCCACCTTGCCCTTCAGCTTGTCGGCCGCCTCCTGCGGGCTGGGCAGGCCCGCGTTGTCGCCGACTGCGTTCTGCACCTTCGACACGGCGCCCTTCGCCTGCGCAACAGCTTCCACACCTCTTAACACACAGCGTTCCCTGGTGCTGTACAAGTCCTGCAGCACAGGCAACCTCAAGATCTGTGGCTTGCCTGCAATACACGCACACCAAGTACATTGTAAACAACAAGGCGAGCGGGTCAGCCGTTGTGAGGCAGGCTGTGACAGCATAAATGCAAGGAACAATGCACAGCAAGTTTGCGAGAGGCAATGCACTAGCGCGCGCGCGCGGCAGCGCGCTGCAGCTGGTGGCGAGCAACTCATGCTGCTCATGGTGTGCAGGCAAAAGCCTAGCAGACCTATAGGGTTTGCCAACCGCGCACGCGTACCTTGTCCGCCACTTTGGCGCCAGCGTTCTTCACGTCGCCGGCAAACGCCTAGCAGACCTAGAGGGTTTGCCAAATGCGCGCACGCACCTTGTCCGCCACGTTGGCGCCCGCGTTCTTCACGTCGCCGGCGTCTGGCGCGTTCTTGGCCACGTCGCCGCCCAGCGAGGCGCCGGCCTGGAGGCCAAACATAGCGTCATTGGCGTGCGAACTGCACAGCGGAGAGCACTGGCAGCGTGAGCATCCAGCATGCAGGTTATGTAGCGCTGTCAGCGCAAGCTGCGGTGAAGGAACCATATCCTTTTTACCCAAAATTACCGCTCTTAGGCTGGAGGCTGGGCCTCATGCATCTGTCATGCAAGCAACCTCACCAGCCCATTAACATCATTGCAAGTCACACATGTCCACGCCTTGGTTACATAGCACAGCTTCCATGATTGGCGCCTGTCCCAGT
>JAABUV010006854.1_pt1 | contig 12218 bp, 13 predicted proteins | sample 5559971 | NCBI WGS metagenome assembly JAABUV01 (sample SAMN10711881, study PRJNA513362) | rock metagenome | isolation source: Antarctica rocks | place: Antarctica: Victoria Land, Knobhead nord | collected 2015-12-19
CCCAGCGCCGCCGCCAGTCAGCCGCCGCCGCGTCGGCCTCGGCGTCGCGCCGCGATGCCACTGCGTCGCCCATGCGCTGCAGGCGCGCCAGCCGCGCGCGCAGCAGCGCCTCCACCTGCCGGCAAGCAGACACATGCGCTTGTGGCCATATTCCCTACACATAATCTGAAGGAACGCCTTCTGGGGCGACTTCTGAGGTGCTTATCCTCAGACAAGCATCCAAGCAGCATCCAGCAGATGCTGAGCATGCACATGACGCGTGCGCCGAGCTGCAAGTTCAGGGGCACCCAGGCTACAAAGGCCGCAGGCTGCATGGGCGGCAAGTGCGTCGCATGCTCCCAGCGCACCATGAGCACACCCAGCAGCTTTCCTGCAGGTAGCGCAAACACGTGACACGATTCCAGTGGCCGGGACGCGCGACGTGAGCTGCCACCGCAGAGACATCCACGCACGCTGTCTGACACAGCAGCAGCGACAGCAGCGCACGGGCCGCACCTCCGCCGCTTGCAGTCGAGCCTCCTCGCGGCCGGCCGCGCGCCCGACCGCGCCCGCCACCAGCCGCGCGACCGCCGCGCCGCGCGCCGCCGCCTCGGGGTCTGCCCCCATGGCGGCCCCAGGCTCGCCGGGCCCGCCCCGCCCCTGCGCACCCTCCACGCTCCCAGCGGCAGGTCCGGCGCCCCTGGGCAGCGCCGCATCCGGTAGCGCGCTCGGCCTCCTGGCGCCGGACGCCGCCTCCGCGCCCGCTGTGCGCGCGCCGGTGCTTTTCCGCGCACGCGGCGCGGCTGCGCGCGCCGCTGCCGCGGGCCCGGCCGCCACCGCAGCGGCGCGCAGCGCGCCCGGCGCCTCGCCCTCTGGCGCTGCTGCATCGCCCGCGGGCTCCGGACCGCGGGCGTAATCAAGGCTCGCCGCGCGGCGAGCGCTGCGGGCCTCGCCCGCGTGGCTAGCCGCTGGGCGCGCGCGCGCCGCGGGCTCACGCTCGCGACCCGCGCCTTGCCCGGAGGCCGCACGCTGCGGCTGCTGCGCGGCCGTGAGCTGGCGCTCCAGCTCGGCGCAGCGCGAGCGCAGCGCGGCCAGCGCGGCGTCGGCGTCCCCGGCGCGCCGGCGCTCGTCGTCGCAGCGCGTCCGCCTGCGCGCGGGGTGGGCCGGGCGTCAGCCACGCGTACAGTACTCGCCCACGCCCAGGATATCCCCTGTCGCAAACAGATACAGAGGCCAGGCATCATAGGTCAACCACGTTGTGCGCACTCGTGTCATCAGTCACTTCTGAGGACAAAAACAGAGCAACACGGTGAGATTTGCTGCCAGTGCGGCAGCGGGCATGCCACTGCCGACAGCATGCACTCCTAGCGTGTGCAGTCAGAGAGGCTCTGTCGAAGCAGACGGCTGCAGGGCGCTCAGCGCACCAGTCTGCCTCGGAGGTATCCGCAGAGCGGGCGCCCCCTGCAGGCGCGGCGCCGCTGTCGGGAGGCCGCGCATAGCTGGCGAAGCTCTCTGCTGCGCGGCAACGAACGACGTGTTTGTACAGAGAGCGCAGCCCGGCGACACGTCCGTATGGGACCGACCGCTGTAACGTTGGGCTGCTTGCTGAAGTAGTGCTGCAGGTGCGGTCTCAGGAAGCGCTAATAGCGCTCGGAGAGGGGTGGGGGGAGCAGCCAGCGCGAGCGGTCGGCCCACACACGCGCACCGGTGCCGGCACCGGGGCTGTCGTCCGCCAGGCTCGAGCCGCCGGAGCTGGTGCTGTTCGCTGCGAAACAGGCGCTCGCTCAACTTCAGGCAGGCACTAATGTCAGGAGAGCACTGCAGCTGTTACTGGGGGGGAAACACATGGGTGAACGTGGCAGGCCCGGCACCTTCGCTGCGGCACTCGTAGAAGCTGCTGGCGGCCGAGGCCGGCTGCTCGCCGTGGATGCCCTCATATTCGTCTTGCTCCTCCTCGCCGGCATAGGGCGAAGCATCCACGGCAACGTGCGCTTGCATGGCTGCTCGGCCGTCGTTAATATCCCAGGGCGCACTGGCTGCGAGCTTTTGTTGCACTTCAGGCGCCGCATCCACCATATGCGTGCTCTTCAGGCTGCACCACGGCTCGGCCAGCTCTGTGCGCTGCAGCAGCACAGACGTCATACTGAGCTTGCAAGCAGGCGCTCAAAGCGTATATGTCCGTTTGTCCAGCATGGCGCTCGGTCGGGCTGCTAGGCGGTTTGCCTAAACTGACTTTCCCATCAAAAGCTGGAAGCAGCTAATGTTAAAAGCTTTGCACTGCGCAGTAGGTAGTGCCCCTGCGCACTATCTTTCACCTCAGCCACTAGTGCATAAGCAGACGCTCCATGTTTCGAAGCAGCCGCACAGTAGGCAGTAGCGAATCTGATACCAGAGCTCAGTGTGGAGCCAACCTTGCACACCGCCCGGTGGTGCGCTTAGGCACACCAGCCACGGCATCCCGCTGGGACGATCAACTAAATGAATACCTGCAGGAAGGCAAGCTAACTGTGGCCGCATGCCTGCCCCCTCGCAATACGCTTGTACGCAATACGCAATACACAGCATCGGTCTGCAACGCAGCTCTGGTCGATGCTGCTAGCTGCACCCACACAGCACCAGATTGGCAGGCGCGCTGAGCGGCTACGCGCTGGTGGACGCGGCCGGGCGCTGCGAGTGCGCGGCGGGCGCGCTGCGCGAGCAGCTCAGCGCCGACGAGCTGCGTGCGCTCAGCGCCATCTTCCACGCGCCCGCGCCACCGCCCGCGCTGCGGCTGGCCGGGCAGACGGCGGTGGTGGTGCGGGCCACCGCGTGCGACGTGTACGCCACGGCTGCGCGGCGGAGGCAGAGCTTCTGCGTCAGCCGCGTGAAGGCCGGCCTGCTGGTCTGCGCGAGCGAGCGGCCGCTGCCCCTGCTGGCGCCACTGGTCTTCCAGGCGTGCGAGGCTCTGCGGCAGTGACAGGCTCCGGTTGGCAGTCGCGGCCCCCGGCGGCTTGCGGCACGAGCAGCACGCTCACGTACGGCTTCTGAACGCCCCTTGCTTCAAGGCGTATGGAACAAGTTGTCAGGTGACAGGCATTTCATTAGGTACAAGACGTGCCAGTGTGTGTCAGCAGCTGCCCACGGCGAGCCGGACGTGTGCTGGGTTGGTGGTGTGTCCTGAAACACATGGACCTTAAAGAGGGTCCCGCAATGCTAGCCTGGGCCTCTACTTTTCAGCGCGCCGCTGCACAGATGCCGGCGATGCTGTGCACCAGAGGCTATGGTCCAAGTCCTGGCAGTATTAAATAGCCGGCATAGAACCATGCATAGGCTTGCAGGTGCACCATATTCGGAGAACAAGGCATGTGCTACATATATCAACGCCTTGGACTGCTTGTTGCCATGATGCCGATGCATGATGTTTGCTCAGTACTTGCGCAGTCTGGACACTAAGCCTGTCCTTTTCGCTACATCATGAGTCCGCAGCTGTACCTCGAGCGGTCACTCACTGCTTCACGCTGGAGTGCTGTTGAGTCAAGTGCTGGGCTGCGTGCTTGATGAGTTGCTTTCGTTCCGCTGGCACTGTCTTGCTGCAGACACGGACCCTGACTGCAGACACCCAGTGTTGTCAGCACATGCAGGATGTGACGTTTCATTCATTGCTAAACGCCCAGCATGTGCCTATTTAGAACGCATGGCTTGTAAACTGCACATGCTCAACAGACTTCTCAGCGCTGCATGCATGACGCGCCATTCCAGTGCCTGCATGGCTACGAAGCAAGTGCCAACTTGCCATCTTCCAGCCACCATGGTGGCTGGAAGATCTTGCAAAATGAGGTCCGCCTCATTGGCGGGGGTTACAGGGTGGGTTCTGCAGTTTGCATTGCAACCTTTGCAGACTTTTTGCAAGTCTGCACACAGATCTCTTGGCCCTGCCGCGAGTTCCTGCAAGTGGCAAGGAGCTCTGAAGCACTGAAGGATTGCTGTGCTGATGGCTGCTGGTGACGGCCTCGAGTTCTTTGATGCGCACTGTCATCTGCAGGTGCCGAGTGCTCTGAGGACCCCCTGCCCTGTTGCTCACTGCTCAGAACGCCTGCTTGACCAGCAAGCGACCGCCAACGTGCCTGCAGGACCCCCGACTGGCGCACTGCCTGCGCCGCGTGATGGCCGAGGCGCGCGCCGCGGGCGTGCGGCGCTTTGCGGTGAACGGCTGCTGGGAGGGCGACTGGGACGCGGTCAGCAAGCACTGCCCGGTGTGTTTCTCCCCTGCTCGCTGCGGAGCTCAGTGAGCCATGCGCATGCTCGGGCTGCGCAGGTGGGCCAGCTCGCCGCGGACAACGCCGACGTGGTGCCCAACTTCGGTCTGCACCCCTGGTGCGCCGTCGCTGCCCGCAGGCCGGCTGCTCTTTGCTTTGCAGGGGCGCTGGCGATGCATGAGGCGAGCCCGTCTGGCACGGCGCAGGTGGGTGGCGAGCCGCGCGGAGGGCTGGCTGGCGCGGCTGCGGCGGCGGCTAGCCGCCGCCCCGCACGCCGGCGTGGGCGAGGTGACGCGGCCAGGCCTGCCCCTCTGGCCAGGACGGCGCGGCGCGCTCTGGCCCTGGCTCGCTTTGTCCGGGCCTCCTGCCACAGGCGCCCGGCCGCCACGCTCTTTGGCACTTCAGTGCACAGCCAGTGCGCAGCAAGCCTTGGCGCGCGCGCGCAGTGGCAGGGCGCTGACGCCCTGCGCGCGCGCAGTGCGGCCTGGACTTTGGGCCGCGCGAGGGTCTGGCGGGGCGTGACGCGCAGCTGGAGGCCTTCCGCGCGCAGCTGCGCCTGAGCGCCGAGCTGCGCCGGCCCGTGTCGGTGCGGCCACCCGCCGCGTGCGTGCGCGCGCCCCTGCGCTGCCAGCGTTCGCGGCCCTGCCGGGGCCGCGCGGGCGGCGCCGCCTGAGCGCGGTGGCGGTGTCATGATCCCCCAGGCTGCGTCAGCGCGCATAAGCGCGCGCGGGCAGCCGACTGGGCTCTGGCCGAGGGCGGCGCCGCCGTGCGCCGCGTGTGGCTGGCTGGCTGCACTACAGGCCGTGCTTTCAATTGCGCGACAGGGTACTGTCCAAGGCGAACCAGGGGACCTGCTATATCACTTGCGGGCGTCACATGCCGTTACCCCCCCAGAGCGCCCGCAAAAGCGCGCCCAGGGCGGCGCTTGCGCGCCCGGACGCCCCGGCCGGGCTCAGGTGCACTGCGTGCGCACGGCGGGGGCCCGTGGCGGCGGAGCTCGCCGGCGTGGCCGGCGGCTTCCCGGCCGGCCAAACCCTACCCTAAGCCTGGACGCGAACGCCCAGGTGCACTGCGTGCCCGCGGCGGGGCCCGTGGCGGCAGAGCTGCGCGGCGTGGCCGGCGGCTTTCCGGCCGGCCTGACCCAACCCTAACCCTGGTCGCGCACGCCCAGGTGCACTGCGTGCGCGCGGCGGGGCCCGTGGCGGCGGAGCTGCGCGGCGTGGCCGGCGGCTTTCCGGCCGGCCTTGTCCTGCACTCGTGGGCGGGCGCGGCGGAGGTGACGCGGCAGCTGGCGGCCGTGCGCGGCGTGCACTTCTCGCTGTCGGGGCACACGCTGCGGCTCGCGCCGCACAGGCTGGCGCCCATGCTTTCCCAGGCACGCACCCCGGAAGCGGCGCCGCCGGGGCTCGCTGTGCGCCCTGGTGCGCAAAAAGACGCGCGCAGCTCTGTGGCCGAGGCCCTCCCGCCTGGCTGCCGGCCCGCCGAGCTTGCGCAGTCTCCCAGACCGCCCGCGTTGCAGACAACAGCGAGCAGGGCTCCCTGGGCAGGCCCCTCTGTGTGCAGGACCTCCACGAGTAGCCGCCGTGTGCATGCCGTGTACAACCCTAACCCTATCACCCTAACCCTATCACCGCAGGTCCCCCTGGACCGGCTGCTGCTGGAGACGGACAGCCCTGACGGCCGGCCGCGGCCGGCCGGCGAGCCGGCCGCCGCGCTGCGCGCCGTGCCCGCCTCCGCCACTGCGGGCGGTGGCGCGGTAGGCGGCGCCGGCCCAGGTGAACGCAAGAGCCTGGCGCAGCGCACGCGCTGTGGGCCCGCACCTGCTCAGCAGCGCCGCAGCCTCGGACCGCTGCATGTGCTGTTGCAGTCCAGCTGCTATCCTGCGCACGCCCACGGCCTGAAAGGCCTGAGCACAGGGGCGTGCGCACCCAGGCAGTGAGACACAGCCGCGGGCCGGCGGCGGCGGCGCCGACGCCCGCAGAGCGCCGCCCCGGCGGGAGGCTGAGCGCGAGCGCGGCGCGCCCACGGGCGACGGGTGCGTCTCGCCGCGGGACACGCCTGCGCAGGGCGAGCGAGGCGCGAACCAGGGCGCGCCTGCGCCCGCCGGGCGCGTGGCAGGGCAGGCTCGCAGCGCGGACCGGGATGCCGGCAGCGCCCTGGAGCAGCTGAACCACCCCGCAAACATCAGGCGAGCGCGCCCGCACGGCTCCCGCACCCCTGATGACGGGCGCTTGCTCCGCATGCGTGCGGGTATGTTATCAGCCAACTGATGCGGGGGGCTTTTTTTCATCTGAGGAGGGTCCACACCTGCTGAAACATGGTGACGCCGCACCATGCAGGCAGCGTCCTGACAGCCACCCGTGCTTCTCTACACTGATGTTCTCTACACTGATGCAACCCTGCTGCAGGCCGGAGGTCGTCAGGGTTTGTTACCTGCAGGCTGGTCCTGGCGCAAGTGGCGCAGCTGATGGGCAGGAGCGAGCGCGAGGTGGCCGCAGCCGCGTACCAGAATGCTGAGAGGCTGTTCTCTGCGTTTGCCGAGCGCCCGCCGGGCACGCCCGGTGTGGGTAGTGGAGGCACTTGCCCATGAGCTTTAGTGTCACAACTTGTTGGCAGCAATACGTGGCACAGTGTGCACTCTGCCATGCATTGATGGCCCAGGATGGCATCTCTGGAGTCGGCCTGTTCCGTTCAAAGACGTCACATATTCTGCTGCAAAAGCCAATCTTGTGGCGGGCGCCTTTTGGAGTACCAGGAATTGAATAACTGCAGTGCACAATCGTTCCAACTTTACGTGCAAACTAGCTGGCACACCAATGAGCTTGAAACACCAGCAGCATGCTCTGCAGACCGGTTCACCAGTCAACTGTGCACCGCCACACATGTCGGTCATTGCGTTCCCCGCAGTCACCCGCTCGCGGCAGCTGTGAAGCAATCCCTTACGACACAGCATTCGCCGCAACAGCTTCATCCCGGTGACCCCGCAGCACAGCTGCAGACCCGGGTGAGCAAAGGCGTCCGGTCATGCCGACCTCGGGCGCTCAGCACGAGCCCTGCCGTGCGCGCCAAGCAACGCACCGCCCGCATCGTCGTTGGCGCAGCGGGCCGCTTTCCCGCCACATCCCCGTATCACATTGCACGCCGGAGCACGGGCTCGCTAGCAGTACAGGGTGAGGCTCAACCAAATGCTATCTGGCCAGGTGCGTTGCGGTGCACAACAAGCACCGTACAAGGCCGGCCCGGGCAGCACCGCTCGTCAACCCCCACACAGTGCGTGTGTGTGGTGTCAGCAGCGCCCATCCCCTCTCCACACGGTCCAGATCGCAATGCACAGGCGCGGCTGCAGAGCGCCCCACGCGCAGCGCCGCGCTTGCGCCCAGGCTGTGGCTGCCGTCGCGCTCAGCGAGCGCGGGTGCCGGCGCTCACTTGTACCGCGCGGACTTGGCCTTGCCGCCGGTCTTTGCCTCCGCATTGCGCTTGCGCGTCTCGGCCGCCTTCTTGGCGGCTGCCGACTTTGTCGCGCCGCCGCCGCGCCCCTTGGCTGCGCGGTGCAGGGACCGCCTCAGGCGCGCCACTTCAAAACCTTGCGCTTGATGAGGCGTTGAGACCCACATAAGCAGTAAATCCAGCACATGCAAGCGGGCATCGGAGACACCGTGCGGGTCGGCATGCAGGGGGACACCAGGCGCAATGAATACTGCCCTGCCCTACCCTACACCCCGGGGGTCACCGGTGGTGACCGCCTTGCCCCTGGGCTTGGCGCGGCTGCGCTTCGGCTTCTCGTCCTCGTCGTCGTCCTCGTCAAAGTCGTCGTCGTCGTCCTCCTCCTCCTCCTCCTCGTCCTCGTCGGTCACGTCCTCCACCTGCGCGCACGGCCGCACGCTCGGCCCCACACCTCGCTCTGGAGCGCGCGTGGACCACCCGGGTCTTGCGCAAAGCGTCCGACTCCTCCGCATGCAGCCGCATGCAGCACCGGCTGTCCGAGCTGCACTATCCCCACTGCTCCAGCGCCTCCCAAGCGTGCGAAAATGAAGCCGGCATGGTCCGATCACCTCGCTGCGCTCGCTCAAGCGACACGGCGGCCCCGCAGCACACGCCACGTCGGCTCCCCGCCCTCCGACAACACCCCCCCACGCAACGCTTGGCACGCGCGCACGCGCAGAGGCAGGGCGGCGGGCGGGCGCGCGCGTCAAAGTCCTCATCGTCCTTCTTCAGCACGTCCTCGTCGGGCGCCTCCTCCTCCTCCTCCTCCTCCTCCTCGACCACCTCCACCTCCTCGACCGCGGGCGCCTCCTCCGCCGCCTCCGCCGCAGCCTCCTCGGCGGTCGGCTCGGCGCCGCCCTCGGCCGCCTCCTTCTCCTCGGCCTCTGCGCGCCGCGGCCGCGCCCGCTCAGGCTGTGCGCCCAATCTGCCCCACCCTCTGCCGCCTCCCTTCCTCGGGCTCTGCTGACAAGGAATATACATGGTCGGGCTGTGTGCCGAAGTCCGCCTGTCAGCGCCCACAGCGGCAAGCAGATGTGACACCAATGCCTTGCCTTGCCTTGCCTGCAGGGCACCAGCGGGCATGCCACCCAGGCGGGGCGCGGGCGCACCCTCGGCCGCGGTCAGGGGCACCTCCGCCTCCGCCGGCTCCGCCTCGTCGCCCGCCTTGTCCGCCACGATCGGGACGACGGTCTTGTCGTCCTCCGCCCTCACCTCCGTCTCAGCCTTTGCATCCTCCTTGTGCTCCTGGCGAATCAGAACGCACCCTTTGCTAGCGCTCTCTCGCAGATAAGTAGAGCAGGTATGACCGCCGCACGACTGTTGTGAGCTGTCCCGCAGGCCTGCCCCACTGCGCATGCAGTGTGAAGCCTCCGTGCTTCCAGCGCCTGGCCTCCAAGCACGTGGCACCTGCAGCTTCAGCCCCGGCCCTACCCCACGACACGACCCACCATAGCATGCCGCGCCGCTACACTCGCACAGATTATCACAGTTGGGAGACAAGCACGTATGCGCATGCTCTGCAGTGCAGCAGAGGAGGTGCAGGACAGCGAACGCGCTGTCCCAGGTCGGCCACAAGTGCAGGCAGTGACGCCACAGCAGCGGGTCACCAGGCTTCAGGGACGCCCAAGAGGTTCGCACCTTCTCGGCCTTGCCGTCGGCCGCCACAGCATGTTCTGCAAACCCCGGGCACCACTGGCGTCAGTGCCCGCCACCAGAGACCTCAACCGCAAGTATGGCAGAGCCAGTCGCAATCCGCATGGAACAGCATATCATACTGTGAGGTGTCCGGAGCTAACAACGGAGCTTCTGGGAGCACGCGCTGTGGCCCCATCGGGCTGCAACGGAGCGGAGGGTGGGGCGGACACATGGAAACCGGCAGCGCCCCAGATGCGCACTGGCAGCACACCGCAGGTGGGGGCAAAGCATATTGCGCTGCAGAGCCATGCCAGAAGGCCTGGAGGCCAAAACATCTCACCCCAGAACGTCTGCAGGCGGCCAGTGTAGGCAGGCAGCCCTCACACACTAAGAAGCCAGAGCTGCAGACATCCCGCAATCAGCCAGCATCCCCGAACCCAGCACCTGCGAAACCCCCGTCCCGGTGACACGCGCCCCCCTCACACTGGCAGCGCGCCCACGATCTGGCCATGCGCCGCCCGGACAGGCTGAGTTGGCTGCAGCATTAGGCAGACCCAGACACGCGGCTGCTCACGGCGGCGCCCGCCATGCCTGCATTACAGCCATCAGGCGCACACGCTGCCGCGTCCCGGGCGTCGGCAGCGCACTCATTGCGCCTCGCGCGTGACGCATGGCCGGGACCCTCCGCTGCGGGCCTTTGGGCAGGGGTTCCCCAGCGATGCTGGGCTACATGGCAGATGATAATACAACGTAATTTGCCCGTTAGCCCGGCCCCCACTCGACCGCGCTGGGAGAACCTGCCGGCTCGGGGGCCGCACCCGCAGCCTTGTCCGCCATCCTGCTGCGGCGTAAAACCTGGTCACAAGCCTCTCTCGGCCACGGTGTGTGTATCGCTTTGCACACGCTCCACTGTCCTCCTCGTACACGAGCAGTCCAACTTCACAGCGTGCCTAGCTCCTACGACTCCGCTTGACGTCGGAGCCGGCCTCGCTGCCGGCCTAGGTCATGCTGGGGAATAGGGCCAACCACGCACCTACCCAAGCTCATTTCAACATGATAATGTTGAAATTGAAATTTGATATGATAATGTCAAAGCGCACCACCAGCACCTAAGCGTGCATTGCAAAGGCAGCCCCGGGTCGGCAGCACAGCCTGCTGCGCCAGCCGCGCGCATGCAAGCGGCCTGGAGGCCCGCGCGCGCCGCGGCCGCAGACCGGCGACCTGCGCAGCGCTCCCCGCAGCGCCGGGGGCCGCGGCGCTAGCTCAGCAGCGACAGCCAGGTGTCGGCGAGCAGCGCCGGCAGGTGGCGCCGCACGGCGTTGGGCGGCGCCGCGCCGAAGCGACCCAGCTCGTCGGCGAACGCCGCCAGCTGGCCCACGACCTGCGGCCACCAGCGTCTTGCGTGAACTTTGCAAAGGTTGCTGCATGCGGGCTTCAGGTGACTGTCGTCCCCCCCACTCCAGGCACAGTATCACCGGTTTGACTGCAGGCGCCCCCGCTCAAGCACCTAAGCCAGCTGGCCCATGCCGTGACACCGAGGGGTCGCGTCACGTCGCTTGGTTGTTGCATGGTAGGCGAATGTATACGTGCTAGCCAAGCATAGCTGCGGTAGTGTTGCACAACTACAACGAGGTTCAATACCATACCCCGCACAGGCCATGGTCTCAAAGCGCACATGCAGCATGAGCTCAGGACAGAAGCGCACTCGCTACGCTGGCATACCCACAGAGCCTGCGCAGGCCGGCGCTCCTGAGCACGCCAGCAGGTAGGCACATCGGGCGTGCCAGCCCCACGTCAGGCGTGCAAGCCTCCACAAAGGCATGCCCAGCCTCCCATGCCCTGGGTGGGGCTACCCGGCCCGCACAGCGAGCGGTGGCGGCACCTGCGGTAGGCCAACCTCGATGCCCGCGGCGGCCACGCTCTGCGCGACGGCGCCCGTCGCGGCGCGCAGGAACGTGCGCCCGCACTGGCCCAGCAGCTGCAGCAGCGCCTGAGCGCCGCACGACCCCAGCCGCATGTAAACACGCTGCCTGTTGGCTCGACGCCCCTGGGTCAAGCCTCCCTCGCTCGCAGCGTGCCTCCGCGTGAGGTCAGGGCCACACGTGCACCTGCAGCGTTCCTCCGAGCGGGCGCGGCTTCAGGTCCGGACCCCGCACACCCAAGCGCGCTTGGGCCACCAGCCCAGGCTGCACGCACTCCTGCCGGGGCGCAGGCCCGACATGGCGCAGCAGGCGCGCGGCGGGCGCGCACGTCCGTGTAGGCCGGGTGGAACTGGCGCAGCAGCGCGGCGGCGCCGGCGGCGAGCGCCGCCGCGTCGGGCGCGCGGCGTGCGGCGCGCTGCAGCAGCGCCAGGTGCGGGCTGTACGCGTAGCCGTCGCGCCCGGCGAACGCCACCAGCAGCAGCGCGGCCGGCAGCTGCGGCAGCGGCGCCACCTCGACGTACACCTGGCGCCCGGCGCCGCCGCCCGTCGCCTGCGGCCCCAGCCGGGACGCCAGGAGCGCACGGGCAGCAAGGAAGCAGGCATGCATGTATGCTGTATTCCCTTGTAATCGCAACAGTGTCATCGCACAGCATTGTGTCAGCTGGTGCCGCGCTTGTCAGCTCGGCACCCCAATCGCGGCGCAGGCGGCTTGGCGCAGGAGCTGCGCGTGAGCCAGCTGGCGCGTCACGGCGCTGCCTTTCGTGCAAGCGTCATGATCCCCCGCCCGCTGGTCCTGCACGCGCTCCGGCCGACAGGCTCGGCTGCAGGAGCCGCGCGCGCCTGCTCAGACGGCGCGCTCCAGCCCGAGCGCTCCAGCAGCGGCGCCAGCTCCTCGGCCAGCGGGCTGGTCGGCGACGCGGGCCGCGGCGCCGCGTCGCACCCCGGCCCCTCCGCCGCCGCGCCG
>JAABUV010006857.1_pt1 | contig 12209 bp, 23 predicted proteins | sample 5559971 | NCBI WGS metagenome assembly JAABUV01 (sample SAMN10711881, study PRJNA513362) | rock metagenome | isolation source: Antarctica rocks | place: Antarctica: Victoria Land, Knobhead nord | collected 2015-12-19
GCACCGCGTCGTGCACGTAGACCTGCGGCCGGCGCGCGCCCGGGGTCCCGCTCTGGCTGCGCTGCGGGGACCAGGTCGCGCGCACAGGCCGTGGGCGCGTCGAGAGGCTCACGGCAGGGTGGCGTGGGTTGCAATCTGCGTGCGATCGGCAGCAAGGGGGCGGTCCGCGGGCGCACCAGGTCGCCCTCGGCGGGCGAGGCGCCGCCCTCGCCAGGCGCCACTGTGGCCTTGCGGATCGCGCCCGACTGCAGGTCATCGAGCTCCCTGGAGAGCACACGGTGCTGGATCACGCTGTCGCTCAATAACACAGCATAGCAGCTGGCGTTTGCGCTGCGCTTGGATTGCACCGATGCTCCACGAGCAGCGCTTTGTGCTCTGGCCCAGCAAGAGACCACCAGGCTCCGCAGTGAGGACAATGTGTATGGCTCTGCCGCCAAGTGCCGAGGCACAGGAGGCGCGCAGTGCTCGCCGCCACGCACTAGCTCACCGTAGCTTTTTGTCCTGCGCGGAGTCGATGTCCTCGACGTCTGGGTCGAAGGAGGGCAGCTCTGGCAGGCGCTTGAGCTCAGCTATGTATGCCTCCAGCTGGACAGTCATACTTGCCTGATCGCCGCACTCGCCTCAGCGCTGCGCCACTTTCTCAAGCGCACATACCGTGTACTAAAAGGCAGCGGTGGACATCGCCCCGCTGTCGAGCTCATCCAACGCAAGGAGTGATCACAGACTGACCTCTCGGAGTTGCTGGGACGCTACCGTACAATCGAGTACGCAACCCTGGCCAAACACAAGATTGGATGCCGTCACAAGGTCGGACTGCATGGCATGGCCCAGTGCTTGCAGCAGTCTCCATAGCGGGGTCGCGTGGGCTGGCAACCGCGCGCATGTGCTGCGAGCAGGGCAAAATATAAACCAGCAGACGCAGCTGTCGCACGCACCAAGGCTCAGCGAGCCCTGAGGCACTCAAATGTGGCAAGCACGTGCGGGTGAGTGGTGAGGGTACCGCAGACGCGCGCCGTGAGTCAGGCGGGGCGGCGCTGACAGAGCGAGCGGCGAGCCAGCATGCGCAAGCCCGTGCCCCCCGCGGCGGAAACCGAGGAGAATGCCCTGGCCGACGAGCCCCCGCTGGAGCTGCCGGCCCGGCTGACTCTGACGCCGGGGCGCAGCGGCCGCATCACCGCGACCATACACATCAAGACAGAGGCGGAGGAGGAGGCTGAGCAGCTCGGCGCGTCGCCAATGTCGTCCGTGCTGACGCTGTGCAACTCGGCGATCGGCGCCGGCGTGCTGTCGCTGCCCTATGCGTTCCGCCTCTCAGGCGCGCTGGGCTGACCTGGGGTGGGGTGCTCGTCCTGCTGCGCGGCCTGCCCGTGGCCCTAGCAGAGGACGGTGCAGCCGACGTGCGTGTCGGCGGGTGCAGGCGCGGTGGGGTGCTTCCTGCTGTGCGTGGCGCTAGGCGTGTGCGAGGCGTTCACGCTGTACGTGCTGTCAAAGTTCTCGGAGCGCTACCGCGCGCGCACGTACAGCGTGCTCGTGCGCAAGGCGCTCGGCCGCAAGCTGTCCGCGCGTGCGCTCCGCTTCCCATCTTTGAGTGTACACATTGGAAAAACAACAGTAATAGACGTGCTGTCGGCTGTAAGCATGGTTGTCTCAATCTTCTGAACTGAATGGTCCGCCATGGATGGACCGCCGTGCTGCCTGTGCGCCGTGCTGCCGCGCTGCCTGCCGCACTGCCTGCGCGCGCGCTTGCTGCAAGCGCCTCTCCGCTCGAGCACGGCGTGCACAGAGTATGGGCTGTACAGCCTGCAAGCAAGGTGCTCAGCTGTCGCACGCCGGCGCGTCCGAGCCCGCTGTGCCGGGGGCAGTGCTGTCGATAATCATGGTGGTGTACCTGTGGGGCTCGTGCATCGCGTACCTGGTCATCATCGGCGACTCCTTCAGCCCCCTGCTGGAGCTCGCTGCGGGCGCGCCCCCAGAGAGCGTGTGCATTATTTCAGAGCCTGTTGACAGCGCGGCACCTCTGTGGATCCTTAAGAGCGTGCATTCCTGCCTGCTCGTGACTCGGTACACAGGTCAGCCATGTCCATGCAGTGCAATAACATGAGGCCGCGAAAGTGCGGATTCCTAGTGTTGTGGGTCGCACGGCGACTCGCTGCGCGCAAGTGTCGTGCTGGCTGCGGTCTAGAGGTACGTGCTGACGCGAGAGTGGACGGGCGCCCTGACGGCGCGTGGGGGGCGGCCGCCGGCCAGGCGCCGACAGCATGCTGGCGGACAGGCGGCTGGTGATCGCGGCGCTGGGCGTGGTGGTCGTGCTGCCGCTGTGCTTCCCGCGCGACCTGGGCGCGCTGTCGTGGGTCAGCGCGGCCGCTGTGCGCCCCGCGCACGGCTCGGCGCCCCGGGAGGGCCGGCGTGAGCCTGTCATGCATGTTAGATGCTCTCTGCTATGTTCTCGATGTCCTAAGTTAGATTGCTGCCGAGCAGCGGCGTTGCTAGGCATGGGGCTGCCGAAGAGGCGCTGCAGACCGCGTGTGCGGCCTGCGACCTGTCACCATATGACGCACTCACGGCACCTTGCCTGGCAGATTTCGTCCCGACGTTCCTTCCTGAAGCAGCGCCGTGCCGCTCTTTAGCCCCGATCGTGTGCCTGCAAGCCGCGCGCGCCGCTCCCTTGGGACGTAAAAAGGCGCTCAACCGGGCATGCCGGCACGCAGGTGCTAGGCTTTGTGTTCACGGCGTGCGCGGTGGTCGCGCGGAGCGCCCAGATCGTGACGGCGCGCGCTGACTGGTCGGACGTGCACACGTTTAATTGGCGCTACGACTCGCTGTTCGCGATCCCGATCATCGTATTTGGCTTCAACTGCCATGCCAATGTCGTTACCATCTTCTCGTGCGCGCGCGCGCGCCCCCGGCCCCCCGGCGGGCCGTACGCCCGCCTTGCGAACTACTAGCCGGGGGCCCACAGGCGGCGTTCAGCGTTTTGCGCGCTGCTCTGATTTCGCGCGCCCACGTGTCACATCAGGACTGCATATGCGGCAGCTGTCGTGCGGGCCCTGCGGGGCTCTTGGATGCAGCGCGCGTCGGGGCGCGAGAAGTGGTGCGCTGGGGCGCAACAAGGGGTGCATGGCCGCGCGCGGCTGGCGGCCTGCGCACAAGGCGGCCGAGGCGCTGCGCGCGCGCAGGGAGCTGCAGGACCGGCCCAAGCAGATCCTGGGTGGCCTGCCGACGCGCCCGGACGAGTACCGGGCGCTGGGCCCCGCCATCGCGCCGCGGCCGCGCACGATCAAGCTGGCGCGCCCCAGCTCGTCATTTTGCGGCTGCCGCGCGCGGGGCCTGCGTGCCTGTATGCCTGACACAAGGGCTCGGTGGCCGACGTGCCCGGCCCGGGCTGCGTGCATGAAGATACGGGAGAGGGGCGGCGGCGGTCGGCGCCATTGCCCAGCAGGCAGCCCCCCGTGCAGGCGCGGCGCAGGCTTGCGGTGCTGTTACGACCTCCCTTCACCCTATGCGCCCTATGCGCCAGGGCCAGCGCCGCGACTGCCCCCGCGCGCGCGGCAGATCGGCATGCTGGGCGTGATCATCAGCGCGGTGGCGATCATCATGCTGGGCTACCTGTGCGTGGGCCTGGCCGGCTACCTGGCCTTCCCGACGACCGTCGCGAGCAACGTGCTGCTCAGCTTCCCGCCCGACGACTGGCTCATGCAGGCGCGCGGGCCCTCACCCCAACCCTAACCCGCATGCGAGCAGCATTGCACCCGGGCGCAGCCCAGCGCAGCATGCGCCGCGCGTCGCGCGCAGCACAACGCGGCGGGTCGGAGGCCGCACCGCGGGCCGCGCTGCGCGAGCTGCCGTGGTGCTCACGGGGTCGGGGCGCGCAGATCGCGCGCGGCGTGATCGGCGTGGTGGTGACGTTCCACTACCCGCTCAACCACCACCCGGCGCGCCTGGCGGCCGAGCACCTGGAGGGCTTCTGGTTCGGCTGGACGTCCATCTCGCGCGCGTTCTCGGTCGCGCAGACGTGCGTATTCGTGGCCGCCTCGCTCGGCGTCGCCATGGTGGTGCGCGCCGCGCCCGCCCGGGCCGGCGCTGCGCGCGCGCTGGCGGGGCGCGCGCGCGCGGTCCAGCGCCGCCGCATGCTCGGCTTTGTGCCTGCGCTGGGCCCGCATCATGAGCGGCTTGAGGCGCATGCACCGTCTTGGGCGTGCATCAGGAGCCGCTTGGGGCGCACGCACGGTTTTGGCCTGCAGCGCGCCCACAGAGCGCGCCGCGCGGGCTGGCCGCTGCCCAAGGAGGCAGTGCCCGCGCGCACGGTCCCGCGCGCGCGCTCATGCCCGCGCACCATTGCTTACCCTACCCCAACCCTGGGGGTGGCCAGGTGACGGACCTGGGCAACGTGCTGCACCTGGTCGGCGGCACGGCGGCCGCCTTTATGATCTTCTTCCTGCCGGGCCTGCTGCTCGTGAACGCGGCCATCATCAAGGAGTCCGCCTCCACCGCCGACCTGGCCGCGCTGGAGGTCCGCCCGCCTTGCCCGGGTCGGCAGAGGCTCCCCAGCGGTGCTCGCAGCCGCGCACCTTGTGCTGTGCGGTGCTGGGAACGCTGCATGGGCGCCTGTGCGCGCCCACACTGCGCCTGAGGCGATTCTCTGGGCGCATGCGGGTGGCCTGCACCAAATCCAATTAAGTCACGAAGTGGGCGGCGCGCCGCAGGGCGGCGCATCAGCGTCCGGCGATGGCGACGTCAGCGCGCCGCTGCTGGCGCGCGCGCGTGAGCTGGGCATCAAGCGCGTGGGCCTCATCTACTCGCCGCGCAAGAGCTGGTGGACCGGCGTGTTTTTCGTCACGCTCAGTATCGTCATCTTCCTCATCACGATTGTCACCGCCGTCTGGAAGTGACGCGTGTGCGCCGTCAGGCTGCGCACTGGCAGGCCGTCGCCGTGCGTTGGCGTCGCTGCGGCGTAGTCACGACCGGTGCCGCCGCGGCCGAGTTTGCCGCTGGAGTGGGCGGTCAGGCCTGGTCTCGGCAGGCGCTGACAGCCTAACTTCCGTGTTTCGTTATCAACATGGTGGCTGGAGTACTGGGCACTCGCTTGTGCGCAGCCATGCGTGGGCTGGCACCCCGTGGGCCTGCTACTGCTTGCCCAGCCAGGCGTGCATGCGAGGCCGGCGTACATGGTGCTGCCTGCGCTCCGCGACTGGTTGACGCCGCGGGTGAGCCGAGTGCCGTGTGTGCCAATCGGCATGTGCGGCACTGAACAACTGATGCCTCTGCTCAAATGCATTCCCCAAGGGATGTTTGCTGCTTGCTGTTTGGTTTCTGCTTGTCACCTGGCATGTCAGAATGCATGTACTGATGAACAGAGTGCCACGCTTGGGCAAGGCCAAACGTCTCCCTATGTATCAGAAGTACAATCTGTGCACCAGCCACCTGCGGTTGTTCAAAGGGTGCAGCCGCATGCAGGCCACACAGCACGCCATTCGGCAGGTGCATAGCAAGTGTGGCTAGGCCCGCTGAGTTAGCAGGCCACCGCCCGAGTCTCCTGGTGCTGCATGGAACCACAGCATGCCTGCATGCTCTGAGTCAATCCCCTTGCAAGGGGACAATCCCCCAAATGAGGTCATCGACATGTGTATCTCATAATGCTGCAACCAACCAGCAAGCATTATGAGATACACAAACCCCCTTGGAATGGGAGCATGCTTGCGTGCAGGAGCTCTTTGACACGCATACACGTTAGCTTGTGTGCAGCCTGGTCCGCTCGGTCGTTCACTCCAGGCGCTGCACTCGCCCGGCAACCAGCCTTTGCCCAACCCAGCTACAGAAGCAGCGCTTGGAGGAGGCTCTTCTTTGCGCCTGTAACGACCATGGAGGGCAGCAAAGTGCGGACTGCGCTGGAGGAGCTGGGCACTGATGGTGCATTTAAGGTGCGCTGATGAGGACGGTCATTGCTGTGGCAAGCTGCATGCGAACGACGACTGTTGAAATATACGGCGGTCAGTGCTGTCTAGCAAGCTGCCAGTCTGAGCCGCTGAGGAGGCCTGTGTTTGCTGCTGCAGCGCAAGGAGTCGCAGTTCCGAAACAGGATTGAGCTGGGCGGCCGCTTCCCGCCAGTTGGTACACCACGCACGGCTCAGACAAATGTTCGTGTTGCAACAAACATGCTGGTGTGAGCACGTGTATGTACTCCATTGCTGCTGAGCTCCCTTGCGCGTGCCGCGCGCAGCGGGCAGGTATCACTTGTACATCTCGCTCGCGTGCCCCTGGGCAAACCGCTGCCTTGCCGTGCGCAACCTGAAGGTGCGCCCGAAGCGTGCCTCGCACACCTCGGTGCAAATGCGTTCATCTTGCCAACTGGACTCCAGCGTTGACACAGTCGACTGCGTTCTCTCCAGCAGTCTGACAGCGCTTGTGACGAGCGGGAGCGCAGGGCTTGCAAGACGTGATCGGGCTGTCGGTCACGCACCCCACCTGGCAGCGCACGCGCCCGGACGACCCCAAGGACGAGCACACCGGCTGGGTGTTTGCCAAGCCGGACGACCCGCCATTCACGTCGACCACAGGTGGGGACCGGCCCCTGAGCGGGTCTGGCGCGGCCGGCACCCAGGGCGCACGCTGAGTCTGCCGGCACAGGCAGGCTTTGGCAGCTTCCCGCCGCAGAACTGCATCCCGGACACGGTCAACGGCTTCAGGTCCGTGCGCGACCTGTACGACAACGCGGGCGACACATTCGGTGCGCGGCCGGGGCGCTCCGCTCCAAAGAGTGCTCCTGCGCGTCTGGCTCTAGCGTTTGTTCAGGTAGCGGGTGTGCTTTGCGCCGCTGCAAACCGCGCGTCCCGAGAAGCGTGCATGTGAAATTGTAGCGGTGCTCCTCATGGACAACATGGACATACAAGGATAGCTTGGTACACGTGCCGAGCTGAAAGATTGATATCAAGAGAGAGGCAAAGTCCTACTCGCATGGCTACCGCGCAGGCAAGTACACGGTGCCGGTGCTGTGGGACAAGGAGGAAGGCACGATCGTGAACAACGAGAGCGCAGAGATCGTGCGCATGTTCAACAGCGCCTTCAACGACCTGGCCAAGAAGCCAGACTTGGACCTGTGCGCCGGGCCGCCTCGATCGGCATTGCCCTGCCTGCCAGCCACGGGCGTGTAGGGCATGGGTCTATCTGTGCATGCACTGGCGTTGCACTTTGGGGCGTCCTTTGCAACGCGAGCGGGAGCTGGTCTGCTGTCTACAGGTACCCCGAGCCGCTGCGCAAGACCATCGACGAGATCAATGAGTGGGTGTACAACGTGCGCCGCCCGCTGGTCATACTGTAAAGTTGCTTCAAGGTTGTTCCAGTTGGCAAGGTTGTGGGATGCAGCTCTGTGCTGAGCCTCCTTCGTGCAAATCGCAGACCATCAACAACGGCGTCTACCGCTGCGGTGGGCGGCCCGATTCTGTCAATACATGTTGTAGGGGGTATTGATTTTGGTCAGCACACTGAGCACTTGCTCAAGTCCACCGCTTGAACAAGGTACTGGGTCGGACATGCAGGCTTTGCACAGAAGCAGACGGCGTACGAGGAGGCCTTTGGGTGAGCGCCCAGACATGCGCACGGCTGCCTGGCGGCTGTGACTTGCTGCTGCCACGCACTGTGTGGGCAATGCACCGACACAGCTGCGTCCGGCAGCGAGCTGTTTGCGTCGCTGGACCGCTGCGAGGAGATCCTGGGCCGCCAGAAGTACATCGCGGGCGACCAGCTGACGGAGGCCGACATCCGCCTGTTCATGACGCTGATCCGCTTCGACCATGTGTACGGCCCGCCGCCGGCCCCCGCCACCCGGCCTGGCAGGATCACAATGCATGATTTTGAGCAGTTTTGTGGCTGAGGGAGTATGTACCTGCGCGCCTGGTGGGGCGCCGGTCTGCATGATCCGCCTGGCGTGCTGGCGCTGCTGCTGCACGCCGGTGCTGGGCCGTGTGGGCTGGCATGTGGGGGCTGAAGGCAGTGGCTCGAGTAGGGCCGCGGCTGGCCGAGTTGGGCAAAGCGCCGCGCGCGCAGGTACGTGGCCTACTTCAAGTGCAACCGGCAGTTTATCCACCGGTTCCCGGGCCTGGCGCGGCACACGCGGGACGTCTACCACCTCCCGGGTGCGCGGGCGGCGCCGGCGCTGCCTTGCAGCCAGTCTTCTGCAGACCTGGCGCCTCGCATGCGACGTGTGCAACTGTGCGCTGATGGCGCAAACAAGCCCAGCGTCTGCATGGACCCTGTGAGAGAGGTCCCCTCATGCTGTGTGCAACAGGTGTGGTAGACCCATGAACTTGGCCTGAGGACCCTAGATGCGTTTCAGCCCTCCAGTGTGTTTGGTCAGGTCATCAGATGTACTGTGTGCCTGAGCCACGGCAGGGACGGCGCTGCGCCAATGTCCTTGCACGCCCTCTGCTTGTGTGCCTTGGCATTGGAGCGGCTCTGCGCGCCTGCAGGCTGGCGCCGGCGCTGGGCTCTGGCCCCAAGCCGCTGCACGCTTGACGAGCAGGCTTGTGACGAGGTAAGAGTGAGCGTGTATGGCGCGCAGGCATGGCAGAGGCCGTTGACCTGTACCACATCAAGACGCACTACTTCACCTCGCACCCCAAGCTCAACTACTACGCCATTGTTCCGGTGCGGCCCCTCGCACCCTCCTCCCTCCCACGCCCGCTCGCCTCTGCCTGGCGCCTGCGCAGCCTGCACTGCCTGCATGTCGGCTGTCATGCTGGGGATGCGCTGAAGCCCGGGAGCGTGCTGCTCAGGTGGGCCCGCCGGAGTGGTGGAAGACGCCTGCCTGAGGGAGGCTGGGAGCGGAGGGGGCGCATCTGGAGAGGACACAGGCTGCAGTACGATGCCTATCAGTGCTTGTCTTTCATACCTCACTGCTGTGTCTCGTCGCGTTCTGCTGACTCTCTGCCAGCCGGGCCGTCTGCAAGTACATGATGCGTTTGTTTCTGTAGGGGCAGTGTTGTCTACCAACCGAATCCATCATGCCTGCTGTGCACTGCATGGTCGGTTCATTGCTGGGTTGCAGTGTGCAAGGCTACTGTCTTTCAGGTTGAAGAAGGTGAAGGATATCAATACATTTAAAGTCGACAGCGCTGACTAATCAGCCACAACTGAGGCAGCCTACATCTGTAGCCGTAGCTTTACATCCCGAGTGAGCCATAGCTCACAAGTGCAGATTTCCCTGATTGCGGGGAGGCCTGTCATGGCTGGTGCTTCGTGGTGTGCCTACTTTACATGCTCAGCTGTAAGGTAGGCACACCATGAAGCACCAGCTGGCTAGCATGGGTAGGCTAGCAGTGCATCCAGCAGATGCACTGCAAATGTCCTAAGGCCCACCCACGTGCAAGGGTGCGACAGCGGGTGCCTGCACTTCTGCAGAACCTCCCGCAGCAGAGCCAGCTGTGGGACAGACAGTTTCCGCGTCGCCTACCCCATATGCCTCTGCTTGTGCCGTCCAGGAGGATAGCCATGGACGCTGCCTCGGGCAGCGGTCTGCTGGATGCAGACAAGTACCACGGCAAGGCGCGCCCCCCGCACCCGCGCTCCCAGGGGCTTGTCCGGCCAGGCCCAGGCGCCACCCTGACGCCGCGGCCCGCGCCAGGCGCAGCGGCCGGACACCACCTACGACCCGGAGTCGCAGGAGGAGGTGCCGCTCGTGCCGGGCCTGTCAAAGCTGGACAACGCGCTGCGCTGGGGGTTTATAAAGAAGGTGTACGGCATCCTGAGCGCGCAGCTGCTGCTGTCCGCGTGCGTCGCGGCCGGTGCGCCCCGCGCCCGGGCCCGGCGCAGGCCCGGCACCGCTTGCCCGTCCTCTCTTCTTTTGTGCAGGCTTAACAAGTGGCTGACGGGGTGTGCGCGCTGGCGCCAGTGATCATGTTCAACGCGCCCGTGCAGCGCTTTGTCATGGGCAGCCTCGCCTTCCAGCTGACCTTTGCCATCCTGCCGCTCGTCGGTGCGCGCCCTCCCCCGCTGTGCCGGCTCCCGTCCCTGCTCGGTCTTGCTCGGACGGAACTGAACAGCCGCGCTGGCGCAGGCCTCATCCCGCTGTTCATATACTCGCGCCGGCACCCGCACAACCTCATCATCCTGGGCCTCTGGGTGCGCCGCCAGCCTTGGTGCACCGCCTGGCGTCGCGCTGCTGCCAGTCCAGCCAGCGCCCTGCACGCCGGCCAGCCCGCGGGGGCGCCCCGCGCGCGGAAGAGCGCGTGGCGGGCCTTGGTGCCAGCGCCGTCCCGGCCGAGGCTGCGTGGCGCCGGCGTTGGTGGTTGCTGTTAGCTGCGTCCTTGGCCCCAGAGGACCAGTGCACAGGCAGCTTGGCCTTTGGGCCCCAGCAGGACCAGTGCACAGGCAGCTTGGCCTTTGCGCCCAGACGGTCGGCCCCCGGCGGGACTCCCGAGTGGCGCCGGAGCTGAGGCGCCGCGCGGCGGCAGACGGCGGCGATGTCGGTGGGCGTGGGCACCGCGTGCACGCTGTATGAGCCGCTGGTGGTGCTGGAGGCGCTGGCGCTGACGGGCTCGGTCACCGTGTCGCTGACCGTCTACACGTTCTGGGCGGCGCGCAAGGGCGTGACATTCCAGAAGTGGGGCCCTATGTTGTTCACCTGTGCGCGCCCCCCCGCCGCCCGGCCCGGCCCGCAGTGCCTGCTTTGGAGTCTGCGGTCATGCATGCCCTCGCCGCCTGAACGGGCTCGCGATGCCTACTGGGAGTATGCGGTCATGTGCGCGCCTTGCAGTGTAGCCAGGCTCATGATGCATACTCGGGTGTCTGTTGTGGGCGTGCACAAGCGTAGCTGCCCAGCCCGGCACGCAGTGCCTGTCGGGAGTCTGCCATTGTGCACGGCTGTGTCTCGCCTGCTCTACCCTCATCCGGGTGCCTGGACTGCAACGCCGCATGTGCCCTGGCCGTTCACTGCTGCCAAGCGTGGCAAGGACCGCTTGGCTGCTCCGCAGGCCTGTGGGCGTCAGTGGTGTGGAGCTTCCTCCAAATCTTCCTCCCCGTGCCGCCCATCGGCAAGACCATCTTCGCGCTGCTCGGTGCGCGCTTCACACCCGGCTCGCTCGCGCCGCACGCGGCTGCACTGCCGGCACATGTGCCGACACTGCGCTTCTTTGTCCTGTTGTCTGCTTCGTGACAAAATAGAATTCCGAAAATGCTGACGTCTGCGTGCCTGCCGCAGGGGCCGTCCTGTTCTCGCTGTACATCATCTATGTGCGCCGGCCCTCCGCTTGCCGCCCCCTCGCGCAGCGAGTGCCGCTCCTTCTTTCCGCCTCAATTGGCTGCGGATGCATGAGGGGTCCGCGCGCGGCCTAAGAGGCACGGCGCGCCCGACACTGCAGGACACGGAGCAGCTGATCAGCCGGCACGACCTGGACGACTACATCATCGCGTCGCTGTCCCTGTACCTCGACATCCTCAACCTGTTCATGAAGGCGCGCCGGCGGCCGGGCGCAGCCTGTGCAGTCCTACTTAGGCATGGGTGCAAGAGCGATCATGATGTCGTCAGCACGTAAGAAAGCATGGGCACGAGCTTTGCTGAGTACCTCCCCGGCTGGCTTATATGACAAGCCATGACTTGAGGCAGAGGAGTGGTGTGCGCAGCAGGCCACCCATATGTTTTCATGCCGCCTTGCATCACGGGGCCGCAGCTAACAGGAGGATGTGTGTGCGCGCAGCTGCTCCAGCTCCTGGGCAACAACCGGCAGTGACCTATGTGCAGGCGGGCCTATGTGTGCACTAGACCTGGGCTGCCGGTGGTGAATGTGAGTCTGTGCCATTGGTACCCAAGGAATGATAGGTCTGTTGGGTTACTGTGTACAGTTCCCCGTTTGTAGGCATGCTGTATTAACGACTCTGAAGCTGACCATCAACTCTGAAGCCGACCCACTGACCTAGACGCCTGATAGCAGTGGAACCAACAGAGGGATGCCGACCCCAGACTGTGAAAAAACATCAGAGCAGAGTGACCTGCATTCAGATAGCACAGTGTGCCTGCGTAAAAACATGCTAAAAATTATGTGAAGCACGACTGTGTCTGCAGGATCAACGGCCGGCCGCACCCAGGTGACAAACCGCACGCGTCACGTCAGCGCATGCGCCCTGCACCCCAGACCTGTGGCGATCTACTGCAGGCCGGCCAAGCGCGCCCATGCCACCCACATGGCGCTGCCCAGGTACGTGTTGCTGAAGCGCAGCAC
>JAABUV010006861.1_pt1 | contig 12207 bp, 11 predicted proteins | sample 5559971 | NCBI WGS metagenome assembly JAABUV01 (sample SAMN10711881, study PRJNA513362) | rock metagenome | isolation source: Antarctica rocks | place: Antarctica: Victoria Land, Knobhead nord | collected 2015-12-19
CCGCCGCGCCCGTGGCGCGCACGCGCGCCTTGTACACGGAGCCGTACGACCCGCGGCCTGCGCCGCAGCGCCGCCGGGGTCGCGCCGCAGTGCCGGACTCGGCAAGCGGCATGCTGCGGTCCTGCGCTGTGCGCCAGGGCACGCAGTGTGCGCGCTGGAATTGCTCCGGTCCTCCGGCACGAAGCAGGTTGGTACGCCGTTGAGGCGACAGCCCTCGCACGCTCCAGCTGCCAGAGTGTGATGCAGTTGGGAGTGCAAGCACGGTGTTTCACTTGCTGTGATACATGCCGGCTGCCTGTCGCTGTGTTGCACTCTGGTTGCCAGCGGTGCACCAAGCGCTCGCTTGTATGGAGGTCTGCCTTGTCGAGCGCGTTTGCCAAAGTCGCTGTGCACAGAAAGTGTACAGCGCTTGGTGGTTCGCACGCACAAGAGGAGCGACTGTGGAGCAGGGGCTGCTTGAGGGCAGTATTCATTAACGCCACAGCGTAGCAGGCTGCTGCTCGGACGCCACTGCACAGTCGCAGTCCTTGTGCTTAGCCGTGGCGCCTGCCAGGCGAGGACAGCCTCTTGTATCCCAAATACAGGAGAGGTTCGCACCCAGGATGTGCAGCAGCTCAAAGTACTCATCCACGGCCGCCTCATCGCCTGCACGCAGAACACAGACTCCAGCACTTGGTCTCTCCACAGCAGCCAAGCAGGTAGGCCCGGCAAAGCAGTGCGAAGCGCACCGCCCGACAGCAGCGGCCAGCTCGCTTGGTCTGAGCACTCCTCCACAGCAGCAGCGTCATCGGGAGCGTCTTGGCGTGCTACTATGCCGGCGCCCAGCGGCCCAAGGCCCGCATACATGACTGGATCACATGCCACCGAGCGGGGAGCCACAGAGCTGCATGGCACCAGGTGTCAGGTCCTGATGCTTACCCACTCACACGGTATTTCGCCTCCTGCAGGCCAGTGTACTCTGGCAGTAGGCAATGCAGCCCGAGTCTTCTTCACCTTCACCCGAGACTGGCAGGGAGTTTGAATGCTCGAACAGCCTCCCACGCCGTCTGACGTTGCGATAGACGTCTCATGTGAGCAGACGTCCAATAGACGTCCCGCAGACGTCATAAGCACATCGCACGCACACCCACTCAACAGCTCGTTTCCGCGCAGCTGCTTGCAAACATGGCCCACACCACCATCACCTTCCACGGCGTGGAGGTCACGCTGCCTGCAGGCGTCAGCTTCTCCTCTGACGGCACCACGCTGACGCTCGACCTCTCCGCCGGCTTTGCTGGCGTGCTGCGGCTGCGCGGGGGTGCGCCCACGGCGTGCTTAAGCCCATGCCTCGTCCAGCCCGCCAGCAGCCCCACTCCTCACAACGAACGCTGGGCCGACAGTGGGAGCCGGCGCCGCGCACGGGCCGACCGGCGTGGGCATGGCGGCGCCCAGCGTGATCCAGGACACGCTCGCCGGCGGCAGCCAGGCCGCTGCGCACGGCGCGGCGCTGCCGTACTGGTTCAACGCATCGCCGCGCGCTACGCAGGACGGCGCGTCCGCCGACGCGGCGGCGCCCGGCGTCGGCGGCGCCCCCGACGCTGCGCCGCAGCGCTGCGCCGCGCCCGAGCGCCGCTGTCTGCTGCAGCCGCTAGATGCGGCTGCGGCCGACGCATGCGGCGCTGCGCCGCCCGCCGCGAGCGTTGACACTGCTGCAGAGGATGCCAGACCTGCGTCTGCACCAGCCGATGGCAACGGCCCGCAAGGCTGCGAGGCAGGCGGCGCTGGCATCGAGCCCGGCGTGGCGCCCGCCCCCGCGCCTGAGGGCGCCGCCGCCAAGCCTGACGAGCTGGACGCAAGCGCCCGGGGGCCTGCTCTGGCTGTCGCCAGCGCGCCAGACGCTGAGCGCGCACCGGCCGTCGACGAGGCAGCCGCTGACGCTGGCGCTGCCTGCACAGCGGCCGCCGCGGCAGACCAGAACAGGGAATCCAATGCGCCGCTCGTGCTGCCGCTGTCGCCGCTTGCCGCCGCCGCCGCCGCCGCCACGCCGAGCGCGGCGGAGCCGGCGGTCGCGACCGCGCCCGCGCAGGCCGCAGCCACAGGCGCAGCCGCGCCTGCCACGGGCCCTGCGCCTTCGACGGGCCCGAAAGCGCTGCCGCCGGGCGCGACGACCCCCGGCAGCGCAGCGACGCCCGCGGCGATTGCAAGCGAAGGGGCCAAGGATCGGACGCCGCGCGGGGGCCCTGCCAGCAGCAGGAGCGCCGGCAAGGAGAATGCCGGCAAGGCTAGCGCCGGCAAGGCGAGCGGCGGCAAGGCAAGCGCCGGCGGCGGGAGCGCCACGGACAAGCGCAAGTCTGGCGGGCGGACCGGGTGAGCCTGCTGATTGTGCCCGCCAGTGGCGCATGCAAGTCAATCTCTTAGCCGCAGCAGCTTTCTGCCCTCAGGCACATTATACACTAAACATGTTAACCACCGCTTTTGACTGCCTGCGCTCATGCGGAAGAAGGCAGGGTTGGTGTGTACACATGAGGCATCGTTGAGGGGCTGCTATGGTTGTCACCACGGAGGACAGTATGCGCCAGCCATGATCCGCAGCTTTGACGCTGACAGGGCAGCGCGGCCTGCGGCGCGCGGCAGGCCGGGGTCAGGCAAGCGCCAGCGCACCAAGGGCACGCCGCCGTCGCCCGCCGGCGGTGCGCCCAGCCGTGCGTTCATGCTGCGCGCGGCTTGCAGCGCCGGTCCGGGGTGCTGCGCAGGCGCTGCGTCATTCCGACGGGCTTGCAATGAAGCGCGCCGCAGCTGCCCATGCCATATGCACCGGGGTTGCCCATGGCATGCAATGCCCGACCGCACTCGGGCAAGGGCTTTGCTCCAGCGAGGTTGGAGGCTGATGGCACACCTGTCATGCGCCTGTCGCATGTGCTCCAAGTGCGTTGCAGTGGCTTCCTGCGTGGCGGCACCGGCCTGCCTGCCAGGCAGGCCAGGCAGCCATCTGCCTGACCAGGGGCATGCAGTGCATCCAATCACTGCTAGGACTTCAACACGGGGGAGGCAGCTGGAATGGAGCCGCCCGCCCGGTGCACAGCAAGCCGCCCGCAGAGCGCTGTGCGCGGCCGGCAGAGCTCGCGCTGCGCTGGCGCGCGATGGAGGCCGGCGCGGGCGAGCAGCCGCCGCCGCGCTGGGGGGCCACCTTCACGTCCCTGACCACCGCGCAGGTGCGTGCTGTAAGGTTCAGGGCTGCAGGGTTTGCTTGGGTTATCCGAACATGCACACGCCTGGCCCTCCTGCCCCGTGCAAATGTCTCCCAACCCCAGCTAACCCCAGACTCACCTGGGGTTAGCAGGGCTGCGTGTTCTGTCCGGAAGGGTGGGGCGCGCCCCGCGCGTGTTGGGGCGCGCCCCGCGGCGTGTTGGGGCGCGCCCCGCGCGTGTTGGGGCGCGCCCCGCGGCGTGTTCGTGACAGCGATTCTGGAGGGCATGCGCAACTGACGAGCCGCCGCTGTCCTCTGCTATGCTCTCCGGCGCTCAGCTCGCAGCGGAATGGGCCGCAGCGCCTGAGCCGGGCCCTGCGGCAGGCATGCCTCTTTGGCGGCGCGGGCGAGGAGGGCCCCCTCGGCGACGCCTGGCTGCTGGAGGGCGGCGGCGGCGGCGCCGCGCCGCGCTGGCGCCGCGCGGCCGCCGAGGCCGCTGCCGGGCGCGCCTGGCACGCCGCCGCGCTCGTCGCCACGCCGGAGGCGCGCGCCCGCCTCGGCAGGCGGGCTGGCGCCGTCTCGCACGAATCCGCTGTGCAGGGCAGGCCGCGCATTTGTGCATGGCAGCGGCAACAGGCAGAAGCGGCCATGGCATGGACTGATTACAGGCCCAACGGCTTTAAAGGCATAGCATGGCCGGCCATGTCACAGACACAGGGTGTGCGCGGATCAGCTGTGGTCGGGCACCAGGCGCGCGCTGACAGCCCAGCGCGCTGACCCGCCAAACCCTGCGCAGGGCCAGCGACTGCTGGCGTACGGCGGCGAGCGCGCGCTGCCAGCTGGCGCGGCGCGCGGCACGGGGGGGGACGCAGACGCGGACGGTGACGAGGACGAGGAGGACGACACGGAGACGGTCGGGGACGCGGCGCTGCTGGATGCCGGCGCGCAGCTGTGGGTGCCGCTGGCGCTCGCCGGTGCGCGCTAGGGTAGGGTCAACGCCCGCCCCCGCGCCCGCGCCTGGCGGCGCCTGACGTGCGCGGCTGCCCGCGCAGCTGTGGGGGCCGCTGTCGCTCGCCGATGCGCGCAACGTGGTGCCGCCCTCCGCGCAAGCCTGACGTATGGGGCTGCTTGAGGGTCCAGCTCCTGCTGTGCGGCTTCTGCTGTCCGGCGTCTGCTGTGCGGGGCTGCTTGAGGGTCCGGCTTCTGCTTGTCGCGCGCCCCCTATCCGCCGCACTGCCTGCTGGGCGCAGGGGTGCGTGGGCGTTTGTGCAGTGCAGCTAGGGCATGCAGACGGTGGCAAACCGGGCCGGTAGGCTCTCTGAGCACGCGCCGCCCTGGCCATGTGAGGAAAAATGACAACCTCAGCACGTGCAGTGGCGGGAATGTCATCAGGCCGCACGAGCATGCCCACTTGATATTGAATGTGTGTGGTGTGTGCTGAGCTGCGAGGGCACGCGCGGTGCATGCAGGCGAGGGCGGCGCGCCGCCGGTGCGCGCGGGCGCGGCGATGGCGGCGCTGCCGGACGGGCGCGCGCTCGTGTTTGGCGGCGTGGACGAGGGCGGGCGCTACCGCAATGACGCCTACGTGCTCGACTCCCGCCGGCTCAACTGGATCAGCCTGGCCGGCATTGCGCGCGGCGCGCCGCCCAAGCCGCGCGCGTACCACACGTGCGGCGCCCGCCGCCGTGCCCTAATAATCCTAGCCTAAACTACCCATGCCCTAGCCTAAACTACCCAAGCCGCGTGCGTACAACTCATTAAGCACCCGCCGCCGTGCCCGCCTCAGCATGGCGCAGCTGCTCTGCAACTCGGCCGCCGCGTGAGCGATGAGCGGCACTCGCGCACGGCAGCCTGCCATCAAGGGTCCTTACGCGCTCTGTGTGACCCTTTGGCGGGCCGCCGGCCGCACCTGGGCTCGCACCTGCCTGCGCAGCGCGGGCTGCTGCAGCGCACGGCGAATAAGTGCAGGCGCTGAGGTCAGGTTCCGGGTGCTGCAGGGCGACGCTGGTGGGCGACCGCGTGGTCGTGCTGGGCGGCCTGGGGCCAAAGTGCCTGTGGAGCCTGAGCGAGGTGCGCGCGCGGGGGGACCCCGCTCGCTGGCGCGCCCGCGGGAGAGGCACTGTTGCAGCCCTCTGGCCGTGATCCATTGCCAGCTTCACTGACGCATGTGGCGCCTGGCCCGTCGGCCTGTCTTTGACAGGACCCGGCGCTCTCCGATGGATTGGCAAGGGCAGTGCGCTTTGACACTGCACACGCCTGGAATGGTAACAGCATGGGCGGCGGCCCTGCTGGCCGCCCGCCAGGGGGAGGGCGCGTGCGAGCAGCGCCGACACCGCGGCCCGCACGCGCGCCGCGCGCAGGTGTACTCGCTGCGCGTGGGCAGCTGGCAGTGGCGCGAGCACACCGCGGATGTCACCGGCGAGGCGCCCTCGCCGCGCTCCGGGCACGCAGCCGTGGCGCTGCCCGGCGACCGTCACCTGCTCGTCTTCGGCGGCGGCGCGCTGCCCGCCCGTCAGGATAGGGTAGGACTAGGGTTAGGACTGCAGCGCTGCCCGGCGACTGCCACCTGCTCGTCCTTGGCGGCGGCGCGCCCTCCCGGCGTGCGCTTGCCGCGCCGGTGAAGAAGGACAGGGGTAAGGTTAGTATAGGGCCTTTCTGGGCAGGCCGCAAGATGATAGCGCTGACTCTCATCGGAGCAGACGTGCCCATGCCGATTGCGCCGCGGCCGCTGCGGCGAGCCACGCACTGCCGCCCGATTGACCGCGCCGCGCCGCGCGCACAGGCAACGCGGACAGCGATATTTTCTTTAGCTCGGTCGCGGTGCTGGACACGCGCACGTGGGCCTGGAGCACGCCGCGGCTGCAGGCGCGCCCGCTCGCAGGGCCCCCTCAGGACGGCCGCAGCGCATGCGGCCACAGCCCTCGCAGCAAAGGCGCCTAGCGCGCCCGGTGGCAGCGCTCTGCATCGCGTGCGGCCGCAGCCAGCCGGACCAGGCCGCCCCTGCAGGCGCGCGCAGCGCAGCAGCCTGCCGCACAGCCCGCGAGCCGGCGCGTCCAAGCCCTCGGCCACGCGAGCGCCACGCAGGGCAAAGCGGGCCCAGTGATTGAGCTGGCAGCATGCGACCAGGCTGCGGCCGCGAGCCACGAGCAGCTGACTGTCTGCTGCAGCAGCCCTGCTGCTCCTCCTGCGCATGCCCGCGGGCGGCCGAGCGGCGCCTGCGACGCAGCAGCGCGGGGGCTGCCATAAGGCCGCACGGCGGCTGCAGCGTGCTTGCAGTCCACTGTCGCGCGCCGGGGCTTAGGAGCGATGCTCATGCCTTGCATGTGCTGCAACGCGCCTAAGGCGCGGCGCGGCCGGCGGCAACCTGCACGGCGTCACCCGGGGCACAAGGAAGGGTCATGCATGTTTATGTGCTGCCGCGCACCTGAGGTGCGGCGCGCCTGGCGCTCGCAGGGCGTGGAGCGGCCGGCAGGGCGCGCGGGCCACGCCATGGCGCTGCTGCAGACGGGCGCGGGCGCGCGCGCGCTGGCTGTCTGCTGCGGCCGCACTGGCGGCGACCGCCTGTGCCGCGACACCTGGCTGCTGGAGCTGCCGGCCTGCATGTGACACAGCCGGGGCGTCTCGCGCGCTGCCTGCTGGCGCAAGCGCGTGACTGTGAGCGCGGAGCACGGGCCAATGCGGTATGCGCTTGACCAGTGGTGATGCTAGGTGTGAGCGCTGCGCGTACACGTCCTCATTGCGAGGCCCCGTCGAGGCGCGGCGGCTGGTTGCTGCTGCGTGGTGCTGCGCGTGAGCTTAGATGGGGTAATGCAGTCAAAGATGAACAGGGCCGGCGCGAAAAGTGGCGGGCCCCGGGGCAGACTAGAGCGTGCATGCAAGCGCCCGCCTCCAATTTGCAACATCATTATTGGATCGTTGCATGCGTGAGCAGTTACGCAAGCTGGCGCGCATGCACTCTTGCGTGTCCTGTCACATGACAGGCCTGTTACCTGCCCGCGGGAGAGCATCCCTGCTCAGGAGGTTCCCTGGACTGTTCATGGCTAGCGGCACCAGCCTAGCGCAGGACGTCCGTGCCTTGCTGCGAGTAACGATGCGAGGGGTGTATGCAGGGCCCTGCCCAGGCAGGACTTCGAGACAAGGCCCCGGCGTCTTGGCGCACGGCGCAGACAAGCACATTGTAAGCTTACCAGCTGCCGAGCTCGCCCGCTGACTCCATGCCCTAGCACAAAGCACACACGGAGGAGCCCACAGCCCTGCAGGCACCCTGGCTCGACCGCCGTGCCGCTCGCTCCAGCAGGCAGGCTCTGCAGCAGGCCGGGCGCCCAGCCACATGCCATGACGGTTAAAGCAGCCTCAATCACATACAAGCAGCAAGGCACTCAGCGTTGGCACGACACTGCTAATGACACGCGGAGCAAAGCTGGCTCAAGGCCCGCCAGGAGCACCGCGAGGGCCGGGCAGCCGCCGGCCCCCGCGCCGGCACACGCGGCCGCTCACGTGTGCAGCGGCCAGCTGGGTGGCAGCGCCGGCGGCGGCGCATGCGCTGACGGCAGCGCCGCCTGAGGCGCCGCCGACGTCGGCGCCGCCTGGCCCGGCGCGGGCAGCGCCCCGGGCGCAGGCCCCCCCGGGCCGTCGGCCGGCGCGTCGGGGGCGGTCGCGCCGCCCGCCACGCTCGCCTGGCTCGCCTGCAGCGCGCCCAGCAGCCCCGGCAGCCAAGACGCATCGCCGCCCGCAGCCGCCGGCGCGGCCGGCGCCGGCGCGCCCGCGCCGCCCCACGCCGCCTGCGGCACGGCCGCGTGCAGGCGCGCCAGCGCGGCCGCGGCCGCGGCCGCCGCGTCAGCGAGCCCGGGCGCGCTCGCGGCGGCGTCGGCGACCGGGCCCAGCGCCGCGCCGCCGGCGGCGGCCGCCTCGGACTTGGGCGGGCGCCCGCGGCGGCGCCGCCCGAGCGCGCCGGCGAGCTCCGGGCCGGCCGGCTCGGCGCCGTAGTCGGTGCGCGGGAAGTTAGTCTTGGCGCGGCCGCCGCGCAGCGCGATGGCCGCGCGGTCGTACGCGCGCGCCGCGTCGTCCTCTGTGTCGTACGTGCCCAGCGTGATCTTGCGCTGCTCCTTGTCCTGCGCGCGTTGGGGTCAGGGTGAGGTGATCGATACCCCCACGCGGCGCAGGAGGCGCTCAGGGCGCGCGGCGCGCGGTCGGCGGTGCGACGCAGTCGCCCCGACCCCGCCGCCCACATGCAGCCTGCAGAGCGCCTCCCGGAGCAGCGCGACAGACAGAACCTGTGCACTCATGAAGTGGCTACGTGACTGTTGAAGTGCAGCGGCTCGGCTTTTCCATGCCGCGTGCTGCCGCGGTAGGCGCTCTGGATGCGCACGTGGGCGCGCCTTGATCTTGGCGACCCATCTGCCCGGGCTCTGCCGACGCCGCAGCGAGACGCCCTTGAACGTCGACTTGGGCGGCGCGTCGGGCGCGCCGGCCCCGTTTGCCGCGGCGGCCGCGCCCGTAGGGTCCCTGGCGGGGCCGTCGCCGGCTGCGCCTGCGGCTGCGGCCGCGGCGCTCGCCGGCGGCGGCCGCTTGCGCTTGCGCGCGCGCGGCGCCGTGCCCGCGCCCGCTGCCGCCGCGCCCCTGCGCTGCCGCGCACGCAGTCCATGAACGAGTCAGGCATGTGCAGAGCGTCTGCACTCGCTTGTCAACAGTTAATGCATCCGTGCAATGCAGGGGCCCCACCCCTTATACAGTGCACACCTGTGTTACCGGACAAGCTGCGTCCCTATGAACCCAGCGTGCTGGTCGCTCAGCCCAAAGGGCTCCCGCCCCTCTCCCTTTACCAGGCACCGCGCCGCGCCCCGCGCGCACCGCCGTCGGGTCGGGCGGCTGCGCGGCCTCCGCCGCGCCCGCGTCGCCCGCGCGCTCCGGGCCGGGCGGCGCCAGGGCCGCGTTGACGATCGCCGTCACGGCCGCGGTCAAGGCAGGGTCGCCGGGCGGCCGCGCGGCCGCGGGCGGCAGCACCTGCGGGGTCACACAGCGTTTTGCAGCATCAGGGTAGGGTTGGGGCATCTGTAGGGTTAGGCCACATGTAGGCTTATGTCACCTGTGGGTTAGGTTACACAGCGCTTTGCAGCGGTGTGCTGCGCCAGACAGTCCAGGCGGCTGGCCTCCCCCGCGCACGCCCGCCCAGCTGTGCCTGGGGGCTGGGTCAGGTAGGGGCAATCGCGCTGTGCGCGCCGCCTCCAAACAGAGCCGGGCCGTGCTCCAGCGAACGGCCCTGCCCAATCCTTGCCTTGGGTGCGCGGTGGCGCGCCTGCAGGCCGGCGCTGGGAGGCCCCGCCTGCGCGATGCCGGGGCCCAGGCCGACCGCGGCGGCGACCTTGGCGCGCGCCCACCGCAGCGCCTGCCGCCGCCGCGCCGCCTCGTCGCCCGCGTGCGTGCCTGCGCGCGCCGGGGCGGCGGCTCAGGCGCCGGCCGCGGCCGCCCGCCCGCTGCTCCCGGGTGCGTGGTCGCCTACGGCCTTGCGGGGCGGCTCGCCTGCGCGTGTGGGACTGCAGGACAGGCACGGAGCTGATCTGAGCCAGCAGCTGCATGACGGCACTCCTGACCGAAGCGATGCTGGATCAGGGCTTCCTGTTGCAGCGCTGTCCCGCAGGACGGGTTGGGGCTGCTCGGGGTCCGGCTATGCTGCAGGCAGGCGGCCCTGCGGAGCGGCGCGCACCCGCAGCCAGGCCGGCCGTGCCTTCGATCAGAACAGGCGGGAGCTGCACCGGGGACCTGTCTATCCATAATGACGCAACAACCACCAGACTTCCCCAATGACGCCCGACTGCGCCCAGCGGGCCCCACCCGGTGCGGCAGCGACCGGCGCAACGGGGTCGCCGGCGGGCGCGGCGGCCGCCGCGGCGGGCACGTGCGCCATGAGCAGGTAGTCGTCACGCAACGGCAGGCCCGGCAGCGCGACGCGCGGCGGCGCGGCGTCCGGCAGCGCGGCGCCGCCGCGCCACTCCTCCAGCTCGGCCGGGTAGCGCGCCAGGCCAAAGTTGGTGGCCGTGGCGGGGCCGCGCCGCCTGGCGCGCGCGCCCATAAACCCTGTTAGGTTACACATGCCGGTCTCAGTGGACGTGATCACGCGCGCGGCTCCGGCCCGCTCCGCTGGGGACCCCCGCCGCGCGGCGCGCGCGCGCCCGCAGCCCCGTCACGACCCTAAGCGAATGTGATGCGCCCGCAGCTCCGGCCGGCTTCGGCGGGCGCGTGGCTGGGCCGGGGCTGGCGCCCGGCGCGCCGCCGCGCGCGCGGCGCGCCGGCCTAGGGGTAGAGTAGGGTTGGGGTAGGGTTAGGCGCGCGAGGGCACGCCTGACGGCCTCGCTGTCAAACACGCGCGCGGCCTGCGCCTCGTCCAGGTAGGAGCCCAGCGAGACCTTCTTGCCCTCGATCTTGATGTTGGCGCGCCAGCGCTGGCTCGTCCTGTGCCACGAGACGCCCCTGCGCGCGCCGCGCGGCCCGCGCTCGCACCCCGCCGTCACGCAGCGCTGCGCGGAAGAACTCGCACGCTCAAAGGATTAGAGGAACAGTGGTGTCGTGCAGGCGCGAGGCGAGCCACTGGCGCTGCCCGCGCTCGTCTGGGGGCGCGCCTGAACGCGGAGCGCGGCTCCTCGCCGGCCGCGCCGGATGCCAGCACCTCCAGGCCCAGGGGCCGGTCCGGCATGGCAGCGTCGGCGCTCTGTGGGGGAGCCTGGTCGTCAGCAGGCAGTGCGGGAGGCTGTATGGCGGCCGGCGCGCTGGAGCAGGCATGCTCGGCATCCGCGGCCTCGCGCTCAGCCGGTGCTGGCTGGACAGCGGCCTGCAGCGCGCGCGCCGCGGGCGGCAGCGGCATGGCAGCCATGCGCCGCACGCTCTGGCGACCCGAGCTGGCCCTCACCGCCTGCGTGCGCTCAGCACACTCGGACAGCCACTCCACGAGCTAGCGCCTGCACACCTTCAAAGATGGGCACAGGCGATGAGCGCTCTCACATCCTGCACAGCGGTTGTCCGCCTGCAGCTAAGCGAGCCCACCCGAGGCCAGGCAGCTGTCATGTGCGCTCTGGCCGCTGTCATGCGCAGCTCACATTGGCGCTCAAAGCGTGCGCCTCCAGAGGATGTTGCTGACAAACAAGAGGCTTGCTGCCGCGTTCAAAAGGTTGCACCCCTTCTTCTTGTGCCGACCGGGAGAGGAAGAACATGCTGATGGTAGTTCACAACACGCTCTTGGCACAGCGCGTGTGCCCAACTTGTCGCAAGAGGGACACCAGGCAGTGCGGAGCGCGCCTGTTCCAAGCACCCGGCACAGTGCGAGTTCGTGCACTTTGTGTCCAGCAAGGGTGTGAAGCAGCCTCGCACTAGCACATTCAGCACACAGACGGCTTAGGCTTGTCTCCTGCTAACGTAACGCTGACTTTGCACAAAGCACAAAAAGCTTATTGGTTGCCTCCACTTGCTAGGTGGGCACCTCCATCAACTAAGGAGCTTATAAGGGCTAATCAGGGCTGGGGCTGACTGGCTTGGCACCTCTCCACTGACTCTCTCACATCTCTCAATATAGCTCCTCACCAACATCAAGTATGCTACAAACAACTGACCCCCCACCCATGCATATTATACATGCAAGTACACACGTGCATAGTTAATTAACTATGTGTTAATTAACTATGCGTTAGCACCAACGTTGGTGCTAACGCAAACTCATCATACACCCCTGCACAAAGCGTTCACAAAGTGGCGGCGGTATGCCTGCACCACAGTCAGGCGATAGCGCGCCCCGCGCGCCTCACGACGCTCACCACTGAAAGTCTGACGGCATGAGGACCGGCGGTGCCTGGCGGTCGGGAAAACTGCCCCCTGGCGCCCTGCTATGACACACGCGGCCACTGCCGGGCCTAGCCGAGGCCGCAGTCGGGCGGACTGGGTGAGTTGAGCGGCGTGCAGGCACGCCGCTGGGCGATCCCATCGAGGTGGGCGCGCTGCGCCAGGCGCTGGGCGCCGGGGGCGGCGCGACCGCACAGGCGCTGCTGTCGTCCAAG
>JAABUV010006862.1_pt1 | contig 12205 bp, 17 predicted proteins | sample 5559971 | NCBI WGS metagenome assembly JAABUV01 (sample SAMN10711881, study PRJNA513362) | rock metagenome | isolation source: Antarctica rocks | place: Antarctica: Victoria Land, Knobhead nord | collected 2015-12-19
CCGGCGTTCTTCGTAGGCGGCTCGGCGGCAGGCTTGGGAGCACCAACGGGCTCGGCGGCCCCGCCCGGACCAGTGCACCGGTCCGCCGCAGCGGGGACATGATTCGACGGCCATCGACACCTCTCCCGGTTTCGTACGGACGTTTCTACCGCACGTAGTGGCACCCGAGTGCAAGAGGTGTGTCGGTTACGGGATAGTCGTTGGCACGGTAAGTGGGAGGTGCTCGGGATGGACGGTGGCGTGCGCGGTGAGCGCGGGGATGTGGGTCGCCCGGATGTGGTGGCGTGTGAGTGGTGTGGCAGCGAGGTTGTGGTGGCGGTGCGGGGTCGGGTTCCGCGCTGGTGTGGGTCGGGGTGTCGGCATCGGGCGTGGGAGCGGCGTCGGGCGGCGGGACCGGTGTCGCCACCGGCTTCGGCGGCGCCGAGGGGACCGGAGTGGCCGGGGTTGCTGGCTGAACTGACCCGGCAGCTGGACGCTGGCCGCGTCGAGGTGTGCGACCTGCCTGCGATCACCGCCGAGTTCGAGGCGGCGTTAGCGGCCATCAACCGGTACCTGCTTTTCTAGCGGCGCCCCCTGCAATCTCGGCCGAAACAGGGCGGCGACGGTGTTGCGGTTGGCCACCGGGCATTTAATCGGGCGGGGCTACTGGGAATGCGCAGGTCCAGGTCACGGCGGGTCGATGGTGGGCGATCGGTGTGTGCGGTGGGGGTTCCCCTTGTGCGACGTCATGATTCTGGTGGGCGGTGAAGCCGGTGCGCGCCGTTAGGTGCCGGCTGGTGTGATGGCCGTGGATACCTCCGCGAGGAGGGTGGGGACGTCTTCGGTCCAGTGGGAGCTGAGGACGAGGTCTCGGGCGGGGTCGATCCACAGCAGGTGGCGGCCGCCGTTGCCGCGGGCGCTGCGCCCCGTCGGGGGTGCGGTGGGCCAGGGGATGCGGTCGTCGTTGAGCCACCACAGGTAGCCGTACTCGGGTTTGACCGCGCACGGTGTGAAGGACCGCTTGATCCAGTCGGTACTGATCAGCTGGCGCCCGGCGCCGACGCCGTGGTCGAGATAGAGCTGGCCGAGCAGGGCGAGGTCGGTGGCCGAGATGAACAGCCCGCCTCCCCAGTGGGCGCCGCCGCTGACCACCGGGACCCGTGCACCGTGGGCGATGATGTACGAGTTGGTGTATCCGTGCCAGGACCAGGTGATGGAGGCGCCGAGGGGGTGCATCACCGCCTCACGCAGCACGTGGTCCAGTGGTCGGGCGAGCAGGGCGGTGAGGGCGTAGGTGAGCAGGTTCATCCGGACGTCGTTGTAGGCCCAGCCCTGCCCGGGTGGAGTGTCGTGGACTTCGGTTCCTTCGCGGTAGCTCTGCGCGTCCACCGATGTCGGCTTGGTCCACAGCGTGCCCTGCCACTGCGAGGTCTGCTGCAGCAGGTGCTCCCAGGTGATGGCGCTGGCGTCACCGCTCGCGAACTCGGGGAGGTCGAGGACCTCGCTGACCCGCCGGTCGGGCACCAGCAGCCCCGAGTCGAATGCGACGCCAGCGACGACGGACACGACGCTCTTGGTCGCGCTGAAGGCCATCTCCGGCACCGACGGGTCCCCCCACTGCCCGACCTCGATCCCGCGGTGCAGCACCACGCCGCTACCGCCGCTAGCGGCCAGCAGCGGTCCGATGACCTCGCGGTCGCTGGCGTCGTCCACCTGCGCGGACAGGTAGGTGCCGATGTCCTGCGCCGCGGACGTCCACACCGCGTCGCAGGCGTTGAGCGCCTGATCCAGTCGTGACTGATCGAGCCGTGATCCGCTGCCACCCATCGACGAAACTCCCTCCGCCCCGCCCGCCAGCTCAACTGGCGTTCAGCCTGCCAGGAAACCACGCGCGTCCAACGTGGGGGCAGCCGGATCCAGGACCCCAGCTCGCACCAGGATCTTCCCCTGCGGCGGAGGAACTCCGTGGGCGCTGGATACTGCCTACCGTGCGAGAGGCGGTTAGCGTCGCGTCATGGCTTCCGGCGTCGTCGTCCCCTACGACCCTGCGTGGCGCGACGAATTCGAGGTCGAGCGTGACCGCCTCCGTGACGTTCTGGCGCCGTGGCTGGCCGCCGATGTCGAGCACGTCGGCTCGACCGCGATACCGGGCATGGCCGCCAAGCCCGTAATCGACATGATCGCCCCCGTGGCTGATCTGGACGGGGCTCGAGACGCCTTCGAAGCGTTAACGGCCGTGGACTACCAGTACCGGCCCCACCGTCCGGAAGCCCACCTGTTCGACAAGCCACGCCACGCCGGATGGGAAGCGCACACCCATCACCTGCACCTGACCGAGCCCGGTACTGCGTTGTGGCTGGAACGGCTCGCTTTTCGTGACGCCCTCCGTGAGGATCCCGCGCTCGTCGCCGAGTACAACGCGTGGAAGGTTCGTCATGCCGCCACGGCGACCGGAGAAGAGTCGGCCTACAGGGAGACCAAGTGGCCGTTCATCGCACGTGTCCTCCAAACCAAGGGTCTTTACCTCGGGACGGACGCGCAGCGGCTCGTCCAGCCCGGCGGATGACGACCGGGTGCGCTTCGAGTTGAACGGCGCCCGCAGGACGATCCTCAACTGACACGGGGTGCTGTCGAAGATTGGTCTACCCGCTGGGTGGGTTTCGGCGGCTAGGGTCTGGGCATGACCGCTGTTGCCGTGACGCCGCCGTTTACGGATGCTTCGCCGGCGGAGGTCCGCGCGGCGTTGCTGGCTGAGGAGCGGCCCGCTTTCGACGTCGAGTATCGGCGGGCGCTGGGGGTGGCGGCGGAGTCGTTGACCCTGGATGAGCTGTACGCGACGTTGGTGTGTTGGCGGCGGGTGGCGTGGATGACGCACCGTGACCCTGCGGGGCACCGGCGCATGTTGCGGACGGCGGCCGAGCGGTTCAGTGGTGAGCGGATTCCTGTCGAGGAGCCGGTGGAGCGTACGAAGGCCCGGCTCGGCCTGTAGGCGCGTTTGTACAGGGTCGAGACCGACGAGCAGGCTCAACAGCAAGTCGCGGCGTTGCCACCGGGGGCTTTGTCCGCGTACGCCGAGGCGCGGACGCTGCTGGAGGTCAATCCGTGGGCTGGGGAGTCCTATCACCGGGGAAATCCGGACGCGGCGCTGCGCACCGTCGCGTTCGGCGGCGCCGGGATGGTCGCCTACCTGGTGTTGGACGAGCAGCGCCGGGTGGATGTGTTGGTGGTGCTGTGGGCGGGGTGATCCAGGAGAAGCACCGACGCGGACCGTTGGTGGCGCGTTACGTTATTGGTGTGGGTGAGTGCGCGCAGTGTGGTGCTCGGTTGCCGCGGGCGTTGCCGGGTGCGGGTCGGTTGCCGGTGTACTGCTCGGCGGCGTGCAAGCAGAAGGCTTATCGGGGGCGGGGTGGTCGGGCGTCGGGGACCACCGGCGCTCAGCGCCGGCGCGCGGTGAGTCGTCGGTGCAATGGTGCGGACCCCACACGTGGGGTGTCGGGCACGGGCGCTGGGGCGCCCGTTTAGCCGCCGCGCTGGGCGCGTCGGTGTGACCGGTCGCGGGCTCGTCGGCGTGACGTAAATTCGGGCGCTGGGCGCCCTCTTTCCGTCCGCGCCCGACGTGGCCCGCTCGCGGTCACCTGGGGTCTGGCCTGTTCCCCCGTCGGCTCGTTCCTCGCCTATGCTGGTGCCCAAACCACAGAGCGAGCTATGCCCTTGCGCTTCGCAGCTACTGCGTAGCTGCTTGCGCCGGGGGCTCGTCTCTACTCGCTCCACTCGCAGAGAAAGGAGCTGCGCCGCATGGCTGACGCCGATGCTGCTTCGCCGGAGAAGCGCACCCACACCGTGTCGGTGCGGGTGAACCCGGCCGAGTTCGCGGTGTGGGAGGCCGCGACGTTGGCGGCGTCGCGGCGGCAGATCGGGGCGTGGGTGCGGGAGGTCGCGGTGGCCGGTTATTTGGCCGGGCCGCGCACTCCGCATACCGCGGAGGCGGACCCGGCCATCGCGGGTCTGCGGGGGGAGTTGGCCCGGATCGGGTCCAACATCAACCAGATCGCGGCCGCCCTGAACCAACCCACGCACCCGCATCATGAGCAGGCGCGGATGGACGCGGCGCGGGTGATGGGCGAACTCACCCCGGTGGTGGGGGCGCTGTATGAATCGCTGAATGCGGCCCGGGAGCGGCGGTGATCGCGAAGATCACCCGGGGTGGTTCGGCCCGGGGATTGGCGGAGTATCTGCACGGGCCGGGGCGGGCGGATGAGCACACCTGGCGCACCGAGAAGGGGGTGACGTTCGCGGGCGGCCGCGTTATTGCCGGGACGGTGCCCCTGGCTGATCCGGTGAAGGGGAAAGGGTGGGCGAAGGACTTTCAGGTCGCCCATTCGCTGCGCCCGGGGGTGACCAAGAATGTGTGGCACTGCGCGCTGCGGGCGGCCCCGACCGACCGCAGGCTGACGGATGCGGAGTGGACGCAGATCGGGCACCGCATGGCCGCCGGGATGGGGTACGCCGAGCATCCGTGGGTGCTGGTCCGCCACGCCGATGATCACGTGCACATCGCGGTGTCCCGGGTCTCTCACGAGGGAACCGTGTGGAAGGGCTCCCATGATCGGTACGCGGTGCGCCCCATCATGCGGGAGGTCGAAGCCCGGCACGGGCTGGTCCAGGTGGCGGATGTGCAGCAGGCACCGGGTCCGCAGACCCGGCTGTCCCAGGGTGAGCACCGCCGGGCGCAACGCACCAGCGAAGTCCCGGGCCGGGCGGAACTGGCCATCACCGTGCGGGCCGCCCGCGACCTGGCGGCCGGGACTGGGCGGAGCGGGTTCGAAACCGAACTGGATCGGGTCGGGGTGTCCTGGCGGGTGAACGTGGCCAGCACCGGGCGGGTGTCCGGGTACAGCTTCGCCACCGGCGAGATGGACGCCGCGGGGGCCCCGGTGGCGTTCACCGCCTCCCAGCTGGACCGGGGCCTGTCCTGGGCCACACTCGGGCCCGTGTTGGACGGGCCACGCCCGGTGTTGCCGGTCGTCGACGAGCGGTGGGAGCCCCGCAAGCGGTTCGAGCTGCCCGGCACCTATAAGGCGCGGCGCCTGGTGTTAAACGAGGACACCTTCCGGGCGCAACGCAGCAACGCGGTGACCCGCGAGCGGGCCGGGCAACGGCAGTTCTGGGCGGAGCGCCCGGTCATCGACCCCGCCAAGACTGCCGCCGACCACCAACGCGCCGAACGGATCGCGGGCGCTCAGCGTGCGCACCGGCTGGCAGCCCAGTTCCTGCCCACCGAGGGAACTTTGCCGCAGGCGGCGGACGCAGCGCGAGTGGCGATGCTGTCGCACCCGCGCAGCATCAGCGAGCAACTAGCGAACCGCAAACGCGGCGTGGATCACGGGCGAGCACCCCAACCCCACCCAGGACTCAACCCCCACCAGGACCGCGACCAAGAACGGGGACGCTGACCACCGGGGGCCAGGCCCCCGGATCGGCTTCGCGTGCTCCGGGGGGTGTCACAGGGGTGTGAACGCCGAGCTAGGCCGAAGGGGAAAGAACCGGCTGTTCGTCGGCACCCCCCAGGTAGGAACAGGCTCGCCCAGGTCCCCCGCCTGCGGTCGTGGCCGGGTGGGGCGTGTCCATCCCTGTCTATTGGCCATTGTCGGTGTGTCCTCCCTGATTGGGGTGGGGGTGACCGAGACACTTAGCCCATGGTGTCTCAGGCTCAGACGTTCACCGTCAGCCGCGCCGCCGAGGTCTGCCAGGTGTCGGTCAAGACGGTGGGGCGGCGCCTGGACCAGCTGAAACAAGGCGGTGCGTACAAGGACAAGACCGGTCAGTGGGTGATCCCACTCGGCGCTCTGCTGGTCGCGGGGTTCACCCCAGGCCGACCGGCTGGCCCAGACACTGTCCATGGACACCAGGATGGACACGCGGTGGACAACCACGGTCAGCGGATCGCCGAACTGGAGGCCGAACTCAGCGCAGCCATCCAGCGGGCGGTGATGGCCGAAGCCATCGCCGCAGAGCGGGAACGCACCATCGCGGCCCAGGCTCAAACGCTCCGCATGATCACTGCCGGACCCCTCACCCCGGAACCGGGACCAACCCCAGCACCTGACGAGGCTGCGGCTGCACCCGTAGACGGTGCGGACACTGCTGGTCCGGCACCCGCTGGAGGTGTTCGGCGGCGCTTCTTCAACCGCGCCAACCGCCACCGGGGACTGCGACTGGTCCGTAGCTAGCAGGTGCTGCCGCGCCACCGCTACGCGCCGGCTTGCCCTCGATTCGATGGTGTCGTGTCCGGGTCGGTGCGGTGCCGTTGGCAGGGACTTTTGCCGCCCGTGGCGATGTGGCAGCGGGTGCCGTCGTCCTGGATGACCCCGCATTGGCGTTCCGGGGCGTGGATGTGGCACACGTCCCGACCGCGCAGAGCGATGTTCGAGCAGGTCCCGCCGCCGCGTCTCGCAGGGGCAGTGCACATGGGGAACCTGGACTGTGTCACCACTTCAGTTCACCGTACTTGCGGGCATCGTGCAGGAACTTGCCGACCGTCCCGGTGGAACAGCCCATCTCTTCGGCAATCTCTCGGTACTTGAATCCCCGTTCCCACAGCTCCGCGGCCTGTTTCCGGTGATCAGCGGCACGAGCGAGGAACGTGGCGCGGGGCTCCGCGATGATGCGCTGAATGGTGCGGGGGGACACACCAAGTCGGGCGGCACCTTCACGTGCAGTCATTTGGCGGCGTGCAGGCGTTTCAGCGGTCATCGCAGCATTTCCAACGCGTTCACTCGGTTCACCTTGGTGGCGCGGATCCGGTTGGCTGCCCGTTTCTTGGTGGTCATCACTTTGCCGCCTTTGTGGCCGCGGTGGCGCTGTTGCTCACGGAAACGGTCGGTGTCGAAGTTGTCCCAGACCCACCCGGCGATGCTGGCGGCGGTGGACTGGACTTCGGCGAACGGCAGCGGCCCGCCGAGCGGGGCGGTGAACTGGGTGTTCACCGCGTGGCAGTGCTGCACAACCACCCGGTGCCAGTCCTGGTAGGGGCCGTGCTCGTAGTGCTTGTGCAGCGGATATATCTCATCGCGCGCGGTGTCGAACAGGGTGCAGTTGCGCCCGAGGCCGGAGGACCGTTCCGGTTTGCGCGGCAACTGGCGCGGGGTGCGCACGGTCTGGAGCTCGCGCAGGCTGTAGGGCTCGGGATGGCCCCAGATGGTCTCCCAATCGGGGTTGATCGGGTTCTTCGTCAGCAACCCGACGTAGGCGGGGTCACCACCGACACAGCGGCGCAGGCCCTCCTGCCCTCGAGCGAGGAACCGCAGCGGCGCTTGGCGGGCGGCTTCGGTGTTGCACACCCGGGAGGTGAGCCACCACCCCAGATGGCCGCGCCCGGACGGGGACAGGCACACCCAGTTCGGCTTGGGATGGTCGGCGGGTTGCTCGAACGCCCGCAACGCGGCGTCGGGGTGGTCGCAGTCGATCACCACCGCCGTCACCAACGAGGACGGCGAGTGCTCCAGGTACCGCATCGCCAACGCCCTAGCCCGGCTTGTGCGGTACACACCCTCCGCGGCGGGGTGATCGGAAGCGAGCGGCCACCGCGGCAGCCACAGGCCCTCCCAGGCCGCCGCGGTGTGCACCGCTGACGATGTGGTCATGCCCGGCACCCTGCACCACCCAGACTGTTTATTGCGGTACGCCGCGCCAAGCCAATCAGATATTTCCGCTCGCGTAGTTCCCAAACCAACCTAAATGGGACGAGCTACTTGGCAAGTCATGCCCGATATCACGCACTCTCAGGGTCCGGCTTTTCGGGGGTTGGGCCGCTCTGTACCGAGTGCGCGGTTCCGGAGGTCACCAGGTGTCGTCAGCGGTGAGGGTGTGCACGAGTCGTCCCAGGGCGGTGAGGGTGGCGGTGTGGGCTCCGGTGTCCAGTTGTCCACTGGCGGCGAGGGTGGTGAGGCCGTTGAGGACTTCCCGGCAGGCCCGCGGGGAGGCCAGCACCCGGGCCACGCATTCGGCGGGGCTGGGTTCGCGGGTGGTTTCCCGCTGCACGACCCGGACGGCGATGGCCCCGGTGGCGGCGGCCCGGCGTTCTTCGTAGGTGGCTCGGCGGCAGGCTTGGGAGCACCAGCGGGCTCGGCGGCCCCGCCCGGACCAGTGCACCGGTCCGCCGCAGCGGGGACATGATTCGACGGCCATCGACACCCCTCCCGGTTTCGTACGGACGTTTCTACCGCACGTAGTGGCACCCGAGTGCAAGAGGTGTGTGTGCCTTTTGTTGTGTCGGCTAGCTGCACCGTCGTACCAAGACCTGAGCCTGTCCGGGGGCTGCGGGTGTGTTGGTCGTTGGGGACTTGTCGGTGGGTCAAGGGGTTGGCTGTGCTGGCTCGTTATCGGGTGGAGAGTTCTTCGGTGACCGCGTCGCATCAGAAGGGCGCGTCAACACCGGTCAGTGGCGGAATCGGCCCGTGCAGGAACAGCGGAGCGAAATCGACCCCACCGATGGTGCAGGCAGCGGCCACCTGGTTAGTCGGTGGCTTTACCACGGTCCACCGGAAAGTGCCAGTATGGGTTTATGCGCCTCGGTGGAAGTTCGTGGAGGGTCAGTTTCGGTGAGCCGGAACGTCTGGTCGTCGCGTTGTATGTGCGCGACGCGACAGGGTTGCAGGTAGCCACCGATCCCCTCATCCCACCGCTGGAACCACTTGTGGCCGTTCATGATTCACTGCCCCTAGGTGTGGATCGGGTCGCGGCGAGCACCCAATGGGGCGAGTGGTGGGGTGGGCTGCTCCTGCTGGGTGGCGAGGTCGGGCGGGTTCGGCTGCCCGAGCCCCGTATCGAGTTGCGGGAGTTGGCTGACCGTCCGGCGTTGCAGGCACTCGCGCGGGAGGTGTTCTCGGAGGCCTCGGCGTGGGCTGGGCAGCGCAAGCGGGAGACGGCGACGATGATGCACGGCCCGGAGGAGGGAGCAGTCCGGACCGAGCGCCGACTGATCCAGGAGGTCACCCGCCGGCATCGTTGGCGACGATTGCAGGCCTTCCACCTCCAGATCACCCAGCTGCCGGTGGCAGGCGTGCAGGGTTGGCGGGTGAGTGAGGATCACGTGGTGGTGACACGGGGGCTGCGCCGCGACGTGGACGCCTACCGGGAGTGGTTATCACCGGTGGTGGACGAACTCGCCCGCGGTGTTGCGGACGCCTACGCCCACTGACCCTTCCTGGCACTTACCTGTGAGAACGCAGAAGGTTGTACCCGCTTGCAACCCAGGCGGGTACAACCTTCTGATGTGAAGGGTCAACTGATCCAGGTGCTGTCGGCAGGGTCGTACAGGGTGCAGGTCCCGCCCCACCACAGACCTATGCTGCCGCCCATTGAGGCGTAGGCGTCACCGATACCGACCGGGAGGTATTCCCTAGAACTGCTGTAGGACGAGGAACTCATCCAGCCGCTGTCCGACCAGCCATCTGAACTCTCCGACCCTGCGTAACCGATGGACAGGTTGCGGTAAACCGCGGCTCCCCAGTTGGAGTCAAATCCGTAGTCGATGTCCGCGTCCCCGCCACCAGCGTCGAAGATGTAGATCCAACTGTCCCCGCAGTCGCCGTACACCACGCCGTTCGGCGCTACCTTGGTGTTCGCCGCGGTGCAGTATCTATGGTCTGTGGCGTACTCGTGTGCTGCCGCGCTCATGTGGGTGCAATCAAGACCCATCTCGGCGTGCACCGCCTTGACTGGTATGCGGTGGGTTGAATTCTGGACGGTCGCCGCGGAGGCGCTGGCTATACCGCTACCGGTAATCAGAGCTGCCACCACGGCGACAGCCGACATCAGGGTCACGCAGACCCGACGAATGATTCCTTCTCTGGACATGTGGATTCTCCTCATTGTCGAAGCATTGGTGGCTGCGCTAAATGCTTCAAGAGGACGTTTCCGTAAACGTCAAGACCCCCGGTCACGCAGGCGAAGCCCTGGTTGGCAGGCATCCATTGCCTGACGAGCGAAACGTAGCGGTGTGATGTGCGTCACGTCAAGCGATCTTTAACACTAGATCCAGATGCACGGGTTCGGTGGGGTGCGGACAAGTGGGTCGCTGGGGTCTGCCTCGCGGCCCGATGGTCTTGCGGGACGGTTGGCGGGCCGACCTCAGGTTGGTCGGCAGCGGCGCCGATACGCCTAAACGTCAGGGTATACTGACGGCGTGGAGTTGTGGGAGGCGCCGGTGGTGGCCAGCGCTTACCGCCATGGCGTCACCGATGACGACATCCGGCATGCCTTACGCAACTTTATCGCCGTCGCCGCCGATCCCCGGGACGACGACGTCACCTTGTTTCTCGGTTCCGATCGGGCCGTCAATCTGATCGAGGTCGGGGTGTTGGGCACCGACGAGGGCCCGTTGATTATTTATGCCATGGCCGCCAGGGCCGGCCGATTCCGAGCGTCGAGGGAGTGATGATGGCTCGAACCATCGTGGAGAAGGAGCGGATCGCCGCGGAGATCGCCGAGCGGCTCGCCCATCAGGAGGAACAACCGTCGTGGTGGGATGCTGAGCCGCTGCACCGGATCGCCGAGGCTTTCCACCGCTCGGTGGCCGCCGACGCGGAGCTGGCCGAGGCGGTGAAGGCGGCCCGAGCCGACGGCTACTCCTGGGCGGGCATCGCCGCCATGCTGGGCGTGTCGAAGCAGACCGCCCAAGTCCGCTACGGCGCCTGAGCCACTCCAGGGAAGGTAGCGCCCCTCGATGTGGCGCGTGACGTTATTGGTGTGGGTGAGTGCGCGCAGTGCGATGGTCGGTTGCCGCGAGTGTTGCCGGGTGCGGGTCGGTTGCCGGCGCTGGGCGTCGGGGACCACCGGCGCCCAGCGCCGGCGCGCGGTGAGTCGTCGGGGCAATGGTGCGGACCCCACACGTGGGTTGTCGGGCACGGGCGCTGGGGCGCCCGTTTAGCCGCCGCGCTGGGCGCGTCGGTGTGACCGGTCGCGGGCTCGTCGGCGTGGCGTAAATTCGGGCGCTGGGCGCCCTCTTTCCGTCAGCGCCCGACGTGGCCCGCTCGCGGTCACCTGGGGTCTGGCCTGTTCCCCTGTCGGCTCGTTCCTCGCCTATGCTGGTGACCCAACCCCAGAGCGAGCTATGCCCCAGGGTTACTCCGCAACTGCGTTGCTGCGTAACTTGAGGGGGCTCGTCTCTTCTCGCTTCGCTCGCAGAGAGGACCGGCGCGTGGCTGACGCCAACTCGACCGGCAGTGCCGAGGGCACCGCGACGGTGACCCCGTTGCGGCGGCGCACGGTCGCGGTGCGCTTGTCGGATGCGGAGTTCACCGCGTGGGAGCAGGCGTGTCTGGCGGCGGGGCGTCGCCAGCTGGGGGCGTGGGTGCGGGAGGTCGCGGTGGCCGGTTACTTGGCTGGGCCGCGCACCCCGCATATTGCGGAGGCGGATCCGGCGGTGGCGGGGTTGCGGGGGGAGTTGGCCCGGATCGGGTCCAACATCAACCAGATCGCGGCCGCCCTGAACCAACCCACGCACCCGCACCATGAGCAGGCGCGGATGGACGCGGCGCGGGTGATGGGCGAACTCACCCCGGTGGTGGGGGCGTTGTATGAGTCGCTGAATGCGGCCGGGGAGCGGCGGTGATCGCGAAGATCACCCGAGGCAGTTCGGCCCGGGGGTTGGCGGAGTATTTGCACGGGCCGGGGCGCGCCCAGGAACATTCCTGGCGCACCGAGAAAGGTGTGACGTTCGCGGGCGGCCGCGTTATTGCCGGCACCGTGCCCCTGGCCGATCCGGCGAAGGGGAAAGGGTGGGCGAAGGACTTTCAGGTGGCGCATTCGCTGCGCCCGGGGGTGACCAAAAATGTGTGGCACTGCTCGCTGCGGGCGGCCCCGACCGACCGCAGGCTCTCGGATGCGGAGTGGACGCAGATCGGGCACCGCATGGCGGCGGGAATGGGGTACGCCGAGCACCCGTGGGTGCTGGTCCGCCACGCCGATGATCATGTGCACATCGCGGTGTCCCGGGTCTCTCACGAGGGGGCGGTGTGGAAGGGCTCGCACGATCGGTACGCGGTGCGCCCCATCATGCGGGAGGTCGAAGCCCGGCACGGGCTGGTCCAGGTCCCTGATGTGCAGCAGGCACCGGGTCCGCAGACCCGGCTGTCCCAGGGTGAGCACCGCCGGGCGCAACGCACCAGCGAAGTCCCGGGCCGGGCGGAACTGGCCATCACCGTGCGGGCCGCCCGCGACCTGG
>JAABUV010006863.1_pt1 | contig 12200 bp, 14 predicted proteins | sample 5559971 | NCBI WGS metagenome assembly JAABUV01 (sample SAMN10711881, study PRJNA513362) | rock metagenome | isolation source: Antarctica rocks | place: Antarctica: Victoria Land, Knobhead nord | collected 2015-12-19
TACCACGGACTCGCTGCACTTTGCCCCGTCCGACGCAATCAACCCTGCACGGGAGTTCTTCCCAGCCTTTTTGCGTTGCGCTTTCAATCGGATGGACTGAGTCTGGTCACGCAGCACGAGATCAAAGTGGTGGATGTATCCGGGGCAGATCCGTCTTGATTTGACACATTGAGAGCAGGCAGGCAAGCCTTCATCGCACTAGAAATGCCACACCAGAGCCTTAGTCGGATTGTCTGAGACTGTGATCGCGCGGATGTTTTTTCAGGGCAGGACAAGCGTACCTTGATTTTGCGCTTCTTGCAGTTCAAACACGCCGCGCTCGGCTTTCCACCATAGACCATGGCCAGAAGTTTGGGGTAGGACGCAGAGACCAGCTTCCCATCTCGCCGGTATTACTTATAAAGGAGAAATTCGAAGACGCTCAGCATGCATGAGGGTCCAGGCTGCACATCACAAGTGTGGCGAGGCTGGCTGGCTCCTTGAATCTATTCTTGAATCTCCAAGGGATCCTTCAAGCCACCGCTCTTTCGTTTCCGCAGTCTCTTTGCTTTGGGTGATGGTACTCGAGTACATTGTGCAGGTAGGTAGGTACGTACTGTAGATACGTTGTAAAGTGGGGCTGTGTTTGATTGGAGCCTATTCTACAGGACTTCCCGTTACGCTAAGCTTGTTCTGGGGGATGCTTGCGCGGCGCGCGGCCATGACTAGAACTACACACAGTACGGAATACGTCCGTACGGAGTACATACTCTCGAGATGTTTAGTTTATACACAATTACTGTACTTTTCATGCCTAGAATTTAGATGGGTTGTCCCCTAAACTTAGGTGATCATGGCCTAGAAATCCACGGGGTTCGGCTATGGTAGGGCTATAAACTAAAAACTATCTCGAGAGTAAGGTACAGTACGGAGTACGGAGTACGTACTTCCGTACGTACTAGAAGAGAAAGATAACCCCAACACCATTGTACCAGCGCTGTTAGGAATCGAACCTAATTACCCAACGACTGTACTGTGGTAAGGCGGCTTATCAACGGTCGCTAAGCCAATCAGAGTAAATAATACGGACGTATTAAAGTATGGTACGGAAGTACGGATCAACCAATGCTCCTGAAACTCATCATCATCTCCCTCTCCTCCCTTCCTCCACATCTTATACGGAATAAGTTACACGTGATGATGTGCTCCACCATCAACTACCTTACTCGCTTGGTACAAGAATAGGCAAGACAGCCACCGAAACTTTCACTTTGCCTAAAGTAGTCTGTCTCTCTTGGATACAGCCACGTTGTTGCTAACTTGCTATGTATCTATCGTTGGCTCTATGTCACTATGTGTGGGAAGTAAGCCTGAAGAAACATGCCGAGGACCATCACGACGTTCCATGTTTCTGTGATAGTACTCCCTACGGAGTATTCCGTATACATAACCAACCGCCTACGGATTACTTTCTACCTTAAGGTATCTTTCTTCAAGCATGCCACTCCTCCAAGCTCCAAGCTCCAAGCTCCACTTCTTTGCGATGCTGACTTCGCTTGATCCTTCGCCATGTACTCGGAGCAATAAACATGCCGCTTTGTCATATCCTATTGGGCCGAACTCATCAATCCTGTACTCGTAAATCTGATACTGCTAATCTGCGACACCGCCCGTATGCCGCACCACCACCGCAACCCCTTTCTTGGCAGAGGCAGGCAGGGGCATCAACGTAGTAACGCTGTATTCCGTAACCGACCGTGAGATCCTATCAAGCTGCATGTGGTAGTCATGCCGAATGCATCTTCATGGACACGCGGCTCGTCTTCTTTCTACCTGAATCCCCCAAGGCTGTGTCTCGCTGTCCATGAAACCCTCGGTTGATATATAATCTAATCCCGTCTTTCTGACTACTCGTACTCTGCCCTGTTCTTTATCGATCAGGCAAACAGCGTGCTTGACGACCTTGCCTCTCTCCAACCGTATCAACCCTACTTCTATTTCTTTTCTTTTCTTTTCTTTTGATTGATTTCCATTCAAACAACATCAGCAGCAAGACACTGAAAGATGGCACCCGGCCAGGATTGTCTCAATATCAATGCAACTTGTACAATTGAAAAGACCATTTATGGCTACTACCCTTCAGTACCCGCCAACGTCTTTTTCTGCGCCTTCTTCGGCCTCTGCCTCATCATCCAGATCGTTCAAGGTATAACCTTCAGATCATGGTCCTTTATGGTAGCATTGGGCGTAGGATGTCTCGGAGAAGCAATCGGTATGTCCAACACACTTTCCTCCGTTCCCCTCAATACCGACTAATGAACCCCAGGCTATGTCGGCCGGATAATGCTACACAGCAACCCTTATGACAATAACGGCTTCGACATCCAAATCACCTGCCTCATCATCGCGCCCGCCTTTTTCTCCGCCGGCATCTACCTCACCCTCAAACACATGATCCTCACCTTTGGCTCCGAACCCTCGCGCATCCCGGCAAAATGGTACACCTGGATCTTCATTGGCTGCGATCTCCTGTCGCTCGTGCTCCAAGGCGCCGGCGGAGGTATCGCTGCGACGGCCAAGACCACGTCCAACCAGAATCTGGGAAATAACATGATGATGGCGGGTATCGTGTGGCAGGTGTTTACCTTGCTCGTCTTCGGAGTCCTCGCCTGCGACTACTTCTACCGCCTGTATTCACGACGCGGGGAGATGGGACCAACGGCCACGACCATGATCGAAGACATCAAATTCCGCCTCTTCGCCGCCGGGCTCGTTCTCGCCTTCTTCGCCATCTTCACCCGCTGCTCCTACCGTATCGCCGAAATGGCCAAGGGCTGGAGAAACCCCATCATGCAAAACGAGACCGATTTCATCGTTCTCGACGGAGTGTAAGCCGCCCCCCCCCCCCAAAAACGACCACCTTCCCATTCTTATGCAAATCAAAAATTTACTAACACATTATCCCCCACCAGCATGAACACCCTCGCCGTCCTCGCCCTCACAATCTTCCACCCGGGCTACTGCTTCCCGCAAATGCAAACGCGCAACAAACACCTCGTCACGGACGGCAACTTTGCAAAGTCCAAAATCGAATTGGACTACGAGTCCAACACCGCCTCGCCAGGGTATGACGAGGCGGTGCCGGAGAAGCAGCGCAGGGGGATTTTCCGCCGATGAGACTCCTCGTTCGATCAGAGTCTCTGCTCTGGCTAGACTGGAAGGATACCCTACTGTAACACCTGCAGCTTTGGTTTGTTCGGCGGTTCGTTGACGGATGCGAGGGTTTTTTATATTTTGCATATAATGGGAGGGGTAGATGGAGCATGGGATATGTAGATGGTCTAGACTGCGATAGAAATCTCTTCGGTTGAGTACCTGAGCGACAGACTCTCTGACGCGCAGTGCCATGCAATTGTGTGACATACCCGTGAACACATGGTCCCAAAGCCTCGAGTCTTCGCGCCCTTGCTACAATTCGCCAGGGTTCGGTCCCGGCTTCGCAAGGCATAAAGCGTAACTCAAGAACCAAGACCTGCCCTTCTCGCTCCCTCTTCCCCACAAACCATACCCATTTCTCTTCGCTCTCCCGCACATCCCACAGATCCCAACAATCCCACCTTCCCATCCCTCACCCCGCAGTCTCAAACCCCAGAACCCCAAACACAAACGCCCAATCTCCATCCCGCCAACGCTCTTCTCCACAGAACAAAACCCGCACCCTTACCAAATTCCGGGCACATGCGATACCGCTCAGCTCTGTTTGCCCTGGTGCATCCGTCCATGGCAAAGACTGCGAGGCACGCCTTTGCTTTGGGGTGACATCGAGTCTGTCCTTGGCCCCGGGGGGGCTTGTCGCTGAGGCAGTCTGCGTGCGATAAGTCAAGTCGGTTTGGTTGCCGGATTCCTCGGCTTTCGGCTCAATTGGGTTCTCGATGACCTTTTCTTTCTTTGGAGGCCTCTGCGATGACGAGGTCGCTGCTATGCCGTTGGACATGCGGCTCCGAGGGTCTGATGGGCGGGGAAACGTTGGGGGCTTGGGTGTTGGTTGTTTGGATACGGACGCTGGGTGCGCAGGCGTTGGTGGAAGGTTGGTTTGTTCGAGCCGGGGAGGGTTAGGCTCGTTGGTTATGATACCCACTGCTGGCTCGCTGCTTTGAGATCCTCTGTTCTTGGATAGCATAATACTGATCATGTCGTTAATGTACGGCTTGTCACGCTTCCACTGGCATGGAGATTGCGTGGATCGCTCGAGTTCCAATCGCCACCACAGGCGCTGTCCCTGAAGATCATGACTTTTCTTGACCTCCTACAATCCCTCTGCGAGGTGTTGACCGGAAAGATTAGTTGAGAAGGAATCTATGCCGATGGGAATGTGGCGCCATCTTATTCATACTTTTCTAGACATTCTTAAAACCCTTCTTCTAGCCTTTATTGAGAAGTCACTTACCTTTGTGTGTAGTATGTTGCATTGAGGCCTGATCTATGCGAAACTGTTCTCACATTCTTGAATACCTTGAATACACGAAACACATCCACCACAGAACGTCATACATGACTGTACAGCACAAGAAGAAGTAAGAATGAGGGGCGCAAAGGGGAACTTATGAGCGAAGATAGTGGTAAACTACACGACCGTAAATGCCAAAAAAACTACAAAAACACACAACAAAAAACAACAGGTATTGAGTTATTGTTGGTAGGTGTCACGTCAACTTTCATATCAAAGACGGCAGGTACTCTTGTCTTAAGATCAAATGAAAGGCGCTGTGATACTGCCCAAACTCCCTCAGCTTGATTCGTCATAGCTTAGCCGGTTTCCGCTTGGAGTGCTCATCCAACCTCGTCATTCACGATGTCGGCTAGATCGTATATCGATTGATGATACTAATGCCTGAGAGTTTTGTTTCCTTATAGAGAAACTCTTTGGGAAGTTACACAAGGACGGATAGTATATCTGATGTATCAGCCGTAGTAATCATGACTGCGCTGTTGGGAGGAAGGGAACACTAGTCTCCACCGAGAGCCCTTCTCTTGTCAGAGATGGGCGTGAACAAGAGGTCGAAGACCCACGATGTTAGCAGCGTCTAATGAATACGAGAGAAGGGAAGATACTGAGAGGTCCAGTTTGTACAATAGCAATTAGACACGACAGATAGTAATGCCAAGACTTTGGGTCACTTAAACCAAAACACAATAGCGGAGCGCATATCTTTTCGATACGGAAGCTCACAATGAGATCCTAGGAAGGAGCGTCCCCAACTTACGTTACTCCTTGCCCATCCCAATAGTAGATGGGCCCCTCGTCTTCCCAACAAAGTGAAGAGGGAAGATGGTCGAAGTTAGCTGACTTCTTCGTCTCTAAGGAGACTTCCCTTGTTTCCTTTCCTTCTTCCACAGTACTCACTCAGCGTATCTCTATCACTCCCACTCATGATAGATACCGCTCTCGTTGAGGATTCGTTGAAGCATCTTCCTATGATGCTTTTGATGCAGACATCTTCGAATCACCGCATCAAATTCGTCCAGTACTGGCTCGATAAACGACCTGATAGGTATGCAATTGCAAGTACCGTTTCGCAGCACTATGCTGTAAGAGTGCCAATCACTGATTCTCTTCTCCAGCATCGAGATCCTTCGTCGACGGCCTTTACCGAGACACTCCGCCCGCCGGGAACGCTCAACATAAACGTCGTCGCCATCGCAGCTCTAGCTGAGTGAGGTACACCTTCAGCATACCACACACTGTAAGTGGAGCACCCTGGCACCATGCTATCCATCTGACCTTGGCTGAAGCTATCCTGCAGCGTTGAGTTCCTCATCACCACCTGCATCAGGGACTCAGAGCTTGCTATGGTTGTTCTGAGAACAGTGACTTTGCATGAACTGCAAGCAATATAGAGCACGTTCGGTCCCCTAATCCGGAACAATGAGATCATATATCTTTTTGAGCCACGGCAATGACAATCATAGATTACGACTTTCGGAGGATGGAAAAGCACCTTGGTACTAGCTCTACCACTGGGGGATTTATAGGTCTTTGAAGAGTCGCCAAGGAATACCCCGAGCACTAGGCAAGCGCAAAGTTCTCTCACACTTGCTTTCTCAGGACTACGGTAAGTCTTGCTCAAGTATATCCGCTTTCGTCTACCGCAAGGCCTTTGAGGGCAGTGCTGCATCGCTCGTGCTCGGTATTTACGACGTTCTTCAAAGTCGCACTAGTTGGATAATTACGATCTTTTTACTTGATGACAGGTATGTCACGTACTTGTTGAGTGATTGTATCCAACATTCATGAGAAGAATCAAAGGCGGAAACTTGTTTGCAAGCGGTTTAACAGCGACAGGATTCTGGCCTGGGATCGCTGTAGGCCGGATTCTCCTTGAGCTCGTCACGGCACGGGTTTGGGAAAGGGTGGCTGTCCCTGTAAGTCGTCGCTTTCAATGATGAAGAATGATTCGCGGGCGAAGAAAGGAAATACTGATGCTGCAAAATCGCCGACCTACATTGCACCCTCGGTCTGATGACTTCATGCGAGGTTGTTTTCTACGTGGTGCGGGATTTCATCGTTTCCGGCGTAGCTATCGCCTTTAAGGGACACTCTGTAGGTCCTGTGTTGCCGACCAGTATGGCAGCCATTTCAAAGTTCTGTCACCACCTTGTCGATTTTCCAATACACGCGCATTTGCTGATTGGAGAAGCAGCTTTCGGCTCACATGCAGGTGAACGCAATGGGTCTCGGTGCTAGCAGTGGCGTCGTTGGCGCTATTGCGTTCCCGTTTTTGATCAGGCCTATAGCTCAGGCGAATGGAGTGACTATGAAGCATCCTGTGATACTGGCTCTGTTGGGACCTGTGTATGTCCTTGTGGTTGATAATACCTCTCAACAGACCTCAGTCGGTTCTACGTCCTGCAGAACCACCTATGTCTGCTTGAGCGGAAGATGTATGCAGGTGAATTACTTCCTGCGGTAAAGCGTATCCGCAATTAGTCTTCGACTACGCCGCCCTCCACTTTCTTGCTCTCCATCGGTTGATGACAGCCGTACCAGCCATGAATGCTTTCTCACCGTCTATGTGACTACGCCTCCGTATCCTGCTTTCTTCGTAACTTTCCCAGTACATTCATGCTTATTGGACCTCAACCAGGCTCCCAGGAGTAAGGCGGTGCCACTGTCGATCATAGCACCTGGCCTATTAAGGGACTCCTGGCCTCGTCTTCTCTCTTTCCTTCCCTTTTCACCCTTGATCACTTCTCCCTTCTTCGCCCTTGGTCTCTCTCTCCGATCCCTGGTTTCCTCCTTTGCTCCGTCCTTTTCTACCTCCATAACCTTTGCACCATCAATTTTCTATAATGAGCGTCTTTGCATTCCGGAACGCATACCTTAACACATATAAAATATCTAGTAGTTGAAAGCGACGAAAAATAGGCGGATTTCAGTATCGGTTTCAAGGCTTTTAATACGGACCCTCTCGAGCTAAAAGCAGGAATCGAACAAATCAGGGCCGGAAAATATACAAGGACATTTAACAGATTCTTCGGACACCCTGCCATCTATTGTAACCGTGGAACCGAGCGGTCGATCAAGTACCCCCTTCCTCCATGCTTAATTCCATAGCTTTCGATCAAGCCTTGGAAGACATCCGCGCCATAGACTGCTTTTAAGCAAACAGAGCCTCAAAACCGTTCTTGATCCATTGCAGTCGGATATGATCAAGATCTCCTTCAGCCAACGCACAAGCAATATCATAAAGGTGGCGGTCGTCGTCGTCTGGTAGCTCGGTGAGAGATCCATCAGAATTATGGCAAACTATCTCATTATATATTTTCTCCACAATTTCAACCGTGCAGATTGGCTCGTCGGCCGCGTTCTTCAAACTCTCAATGATGATCGAGTTGCGTGTTAGCTTACTCCCATCTTCAGTCGTACAGCACGCCTCCATGAACTCCAAGTACATAGACCGGTAAATAGCAAGCTCCTTTGGTGAGTTCTCGTGATATCCGACATATCCGTCCACATCGGGCTCACTACGGTAGTCATACTTCGCGGGATCCCAATCGCGCGTCAGCCAGCCAGGATATCGCTCATTCCCGATGTAGCGTGGCACTATTGCAACGCCATCCCAATCAATGAGTCCACGAAGTTTCCCATCGCTTGAGACCAGAACGTTTTGGCTATCGTAATCGGGATGTGACAGGACGAAGTCGGATTTATCGGCGCCCGCAGTGCTAGGTATCCAGTCGACAAAGAGCCGCAGAAGCTTATGTATGCCTTGATCGAAAGGGTCGGTTGGAGGGTCACGACGATCTAGCATACAGAGAAGGAAGGATTTTGGGTCGGAGAAAGGTCCGACTTCACAGTGGATTGCAGATTCGTAAGGATCATCGGTTTCTGGCCGGTTCCACATAGCTGATATATCATTTTGCTTCAAGGGGCCGACGCCAGCTGGCTTGCCGCTCTTATCGAAGAGAGGTGCGCCGCCTTCCGAGTACACAAATTTGTTCAGCTGTACCATTACGCGAGCAAGATCCTGTAAGGTTTTTATTCGATGCTGCTCCAAGGAAGCCTTCGACGCCATGTTGTCGAACCAACATTCGCTCAACGAGATTCCGACTATAAATTCCATCAAGATGAAGGGGCAATTGATAGCGTTGTCGAGTGAACTGTTGAATGAATAAACCTCTGGGACGGAAACGGTCGTTTCGCTTTTCAAAAGTCGCATAGTCAGCGCCTCAGATGTCAAGGCTCGAGCAGCGACTTCGGTGAACCGATCGCGATAACCCGTTGCCGGAACTTTAAGCACCCATTGGAGCCCGTCGGCAAATTTAAGGACGAAAACGATATGGTATGACCCGAAAAGCGGTGGAGAAAGAATGGTGCAGTTTGCGGAATTGGTGGTGAAAGCGACTCCATCAGGAGCACTCAGATTTGGAGATTTCCAGTGGTCCTTGCGAACGGATAAGGCATAGGTAGGCAGAAGATCGAAACGAATATTGGAGACAACGGGCTTGAACATATTAGCATTGTCGTCGTCCTCATCCTCTGGAAGGAAAGTTTGCAAAACAGACATGGTATCCATTGTCGGACTGTTGTTCCCCAGGCTCACAAAGCTAGTGAACGGAGCCCCATTTGATTATGTGTCGAATCTAGGAGTGTAGAAGCTATGAGAGAAGTATCCAGGGTCTGATGAACTGATGGAGCGGAGCATTTAAGTGGTTAGACCTAAACTATGGACTGACAACCCTAAGCTAGGGTCTTGATTGCTCTAAAATAAGCGCTTGGTAGGCTCATAAACTTCAGCATTAAAGCCTGCCAAACCTAGCTCGTCGTATCAATTTGTATATATACTCTCCAATGCAAATGGAAGGACGAAAACTTAAGAAAATAACGAGAAGATCCTGGATAAGCGCCGTCTAAGCGCTAAATTAGACGCTAGGTCACCAACCCTAGACGCTGCCAAGACCCAAGAGCTGACCGAAGAGATCACACAAAAGACGTACAATGTACAATCTTTGCTACAAAAGGATTTCGTTATTCAGAGCCAGTAGTCTAAGCGGCAGATCAAACACGTCTGCTATCTTAGTACCAGATTCTCATTGGTAGGGAAAACATCCTATGGTATTTAGGGGGCTATATTCAGCGGCTGCGATTGCTTTGTTGAAATCATGAAAATTTTATGTCCAATCAATAACCGCCTAGTTAAAGAGGCGGATATCTTACGCGTCACGATCCCAAATCTCTGTTAGAAATATCTGTCAGCCCTTCAACTTAGCAAGAATGCTTTGCTTTCTATCGAAATCCTTCACCCCACATCTTCTGATAATAGGTCTACTACATATGAATATACATAGTTGATGCACTAATATGTCAATGTTCCGGGAGTGTTTCAGTGGGTTTGCAGAGCTCAATTTCCAAGGACTTTGATTTGCTTTCTGGTGGAATCCCTTCAGCGCTCAAGAGTTTGACACTATTGCGTAGGACCAGTAGCCGTTGGGTCAAGGAAGAAAGATGAGATCTATAAAGGATATGTTGTTTCTCTGCTAAAAGCAATTGCCATCAGTCCCCTACACATACACATACACACACACACATATATACTTGTCCGTATACTTGGGCGTTCGGTACTTTCGTCTCAAAAGTGCATTTTTAAGAGCGAACATCTCAATTCACCTCTCGAGTCAAAATGGGTTATCACTGGTATGATTTCCTTTTCACAGATTGGAATGTATGATCAAGATCCTATGCTGACAATGTCAATCAGTGGTGCATGTGGAAAAACATTTACCAACACTTGCGCGAAAAAAGGGCACATGGTGCAGTGCCCTTAACACCCTGACAAGTGGAACTTGCCCAGACACGAATGTGCCTCATGCCGTAATGTTCGCCAGGCCGCTGAGAGAGCCGCGAAGAGCAAGGAAGTCAAGAAGTAGGCAATTCTGGCATGCTCATGTGGAGCGCACTAGCCCGGCATCGGTGAGTCACGGTCTCGATAGGGCAAAACCTTCCAACGCTAATAAAGACCTTCAGCAAAGGAATGAGTCGCGTTTTGATTTTTTGCTTAGCGATGAGTCTTTGAGGGCATGACTTGTTCTACGCGCAGTCTCTCGTTTATGTATAATTAGACAGCCCAGGGTTAGTATAGTAGGCAAGCAAGTTTACCTTAGTGCGAGCCTTGAAGCTCTCTACATTCAGTCATCCCGGCATTTCTCTTTTTTTTCGGCATTTTGTGAGAGTGTCGCTACCCGAGTACGGTTCTTCGTATGAACATGTAGATCTCGGGTCTTGCATGTTACCATATCTTCTGTTGCTGACCCTCTATCACGGGCAATCTTTAAGGTTAGGTAATAATTTGTTGATTTCAGTTCTCACTTTGGATTCTTGAGGCAAAACCGGGCAACAACAGAGCCCTTCTACGCACTCTCAGTATCAGAGGTTGGACTTTATAAGCAGTACTGGCCAGGAAATTAATTTGGCAATCCCGAAGTATCGAGCACTTCAGATCTCGCTACTGTTCGGTTCGGGGCATCGCTCAAGAAATAGCCGGCCAAGCCGATTTAAAAGAACAGAGGACGGGCTGACTTCGATTGCTCACCTGTCGAGGGTCGAAGACTTATGAACGACCACCTGTCACGCGAACCTAGCCATCAGATAAATTGCCAGAACGTCAAATATGTCAACGGAATTAAATTGGATAATGCATAGCAAGAAGGCCTAGAAAGTCCCCGATATTATACAGAGGAACGCGGTATCTATGCGTCTTACCAATGTACAAACCCCACTTCTTCCTTGCCCATATCTCTCCGATATTTTCATCATTCTACTTGCCAGCCTCGAAAGCCTGCAGTGTATCTCTACTCTCGGCAATACAGACGGGACGCAGACGGGCCAAATAAATTGTGATGATGGTTAGAAAAACATGGAACCATATAACGATGGTCCATGAGCGAAGTCAATAGAAGAACGTGCTTGCGATGGCCGCTGTTATCAACGACTAAGCAGGACGAAGCTCGGCTGGTTCGACCTTCGGAAATTTTAATCGCCATTGTAAGGAGCGAGTAGGCAGCTAGACGAACAGTAACCCTGGGCGGATGCTTGAAAGTTGAGTGTGAGTTTGTAGGGTGTCTAGGGTACATGAACGGTTCTTTCTTTGGGTATGACAGCGAGTAAATACCAATGCTGCTAAGGAACCATTTTGTCTGAAGGAAGTTTCATATGCAGTGGGAATCTAATTAGCTGGATGAAAGAATGCGATGTTTTCGCGTGACTATGATGTTTCAGAAACTATGTAGTGGTGCCGGGTGGGCGATTTTCCTTGGTGCTCTACTGCGTAATTCTTGGCCATTGCAGGCGTGAGAGGGATATCGCTCGGAGCAAATCATCTTCGCTCATGCTCTTCTCGCAGGAGAAAGATCAAGGATAATCGAGTGCTCTCTATTAATTGTGTCATTGAAACTAAAACTATCTTAAGCTGCATTGATGCGCCGCCTTTCCCCGTCATCAGTATTAGTGACGATCTATTTCTGAAGAAATGGGAAAAGAAAGGAGCTCGAAGAAGTTTACAGAGAGGTCTTTGTTTCCTTCGCAGTCTAGTCGAGTGCGAAGTCGACGGCTTGGTATGCCTTCATATTTGTGGGGCTTCTCTATGTGCCGTTGGGCAGATTGTCGTATAGCTGTATAGGAGGCTGCTGAGCATGCGATCGATTCACTGGGTCCTTGATCTCGG
>JAABUV010006864.1_pt1 | contig 12199 bp, 18 predicted proteins | sample 5559971 | NCBI WGS metagenome assembly JAABUV01 (sample SAMN10711881, study PRJNA513362) | rock metagenome | isolation source: Antarctica rocks | place: Antarctica: Victoria Land, Knobhead nord | collected 2015-12-19
ATGATCCCATACAACGGATCATTAGCACGTGACCATGACCTTACTAGGTCAGGGTCCACCATGCTGTGAACTACGCTTTATCCCGCCGTAGTTCCTATCCCAACCCGGGCCGTGTCCTAACATCTGAGTTGAGTTGAGATGATGAAGATTGAACTTCAAGTTCTTGATATTGACATTGAGACATCACACATGACAATACATGTGATTCTTTGACAATAGAATTGACGAGATGATATTCATTGAGTGCTTACTCACAATTATTCAGAAGATGAAAAGACTTTCAAGTAGAAAAGTGATCTTTTCAATCAATGTAATACTTGAGCAGAGATGAATTATAGTGTCTATCACGCTTGAAGTTTAGTATGCTGTTTACATATCAGAATCTTTTGTCATTCTTGATGACAATGAGTTCTTGAAATTTCTGACATTAACTTAAAAGAGAATCACTTGCGATATGATTCAGAAGAATGACATGAAAGATTGAATGAATCTTCATGAATGCTGAAAGATTTAACTCAATGATCAGAGAATTATTCTTAAAGACACGCTTGATCTTGAAGAAATCAATGTTACGATCATTTAACTTGACAGCAAGATGAACGATGCTGAGATTGCAAACATTCAATCAGACTTCATCTTCAACGAAGTATTTAAAACAAGAATGATGAAAGAGATTGACATTGAATTTGTAGATGATCTGAGCTATAAGCATTTCATCATGTAAATGCTCAGTTAGTTTCTTCATCTTCTTGATGAACTTTTTGACATTGATTAACTTGTCTCAAGCTTGAGATGTAAGATTCTTAAGCAGAGACTCAGAAGACTTGAAGTCTAGACGTGAGTTCTGACTTGAATTGATCAAGAAGAGTGATGCTAAAGTGATTGATGATGATGCATTATTGACGATGAATTTGACTTCAGAAAGTCACTTAGCTCAGTCATTCTGCATGTAGTTGATGAAGACTCAAAGATAATGCTTCATGACAGCATTGACTTTCTTGATTTGATCATCAATCTCAAAGTGATACGTCGTTGATAACTTAATGTTTATCTTCAACATTTTACACATATGCTTTCAGACATTGAAAATAAATTGTATGTCTTGATTAAACATGAAGAACTCAAGTAAATCGTGATGTTTTCAAACATAAGCATAGAAGCAGTTGATAACTTCTTCAACTTTCATAGAAGTGATGAGAACTAAATGTCTCATTTTGATAAGATGATCAATGAAGATTAAAACATATTTATATGTGATATTCATGAAGATACTGAGCGATAAAGAATCTACATAGTTCATGAAGACATCACGTCAACGACGTTCAAAGATTGAAAGAGAACACAATTATTCTTGAGTTCATTGTCTAGAAATCTTGAAACGTGTGCATATGTAACAGTTTTGTACAAAGCATTGAACATACTTATAAATGTTTGATCATCAGTAAACTCGACTGATCAGTTCATAGCTTTTTGCTCTTTCTGAGTGATCATTAATAACATTATCATGAGTGAGCTGAATGATATGAAGACGTAGTTTATCTGAGTTGAACATGTACTTTCTTTCTCAAAAGTACAGATGATTCTCGTATTCTTCACACTTAACTAGAGAAATCTTGTTGTAATGTCGTGCTTCATTGCAAAGCACTTCAATTATCTGAGCTGCGAATTTGTCATTGATTTTGACTTGCTTTCACAATGTCTGAGTGAGAATGTCAGCAGAATCTTCATCAAGATTCAGAATGTCTTGATCTAGCTGAGACTTGACATCTTTAACGTCGAATTCTTCGATTTCTAGATTCATGAGAACTAGAATTTGCAAGAATGCTGAGATAATTGAAAACAGATGTAACTGAACTGAATTTAGAGCAATGATTTGTGATTGAAGCTTCATGATTTTGATGTTGAAGACATTGAAGACGAGATTCTCAACAATATCAAGATTTAAAACATGAGTTTTCAGAATTGTCTGATGTTAATATTAATGTCAAGAATCAAATGTATTCTTCTCTTTAAAGAGATCTTCTGAGCGACGTGTCAAAGCATTCAACTTATCATTGATCTTGTTGAAATGATAAGCGATGCAATAGTTGAATCTAGACAGAAACTCACTTCAACGAGCTTGACAACGACTCAACTGCTTAATTGACATGAAATACTCAAGATTTTTGTGATTCGTGATCATCTCAATAGAGTAGATAAAGTCTTTGAGCTCTGATCATCATTTTTCGAAAGCGCAAACAATGATCATGAGTTCTTTATCGTAGATCTCATAGTTACACTCGACTGAGTTATGCTTCTTCGAAAAGTAAGCGACTGAATGAAGAATCTCGTTCTCATCGTACTGAAAGAGAATGTTTTTGAACATATAGTTCAAAGCATCAATTTCTATCACAATCTTGTGATCTGAATTATAGTGATGAAGAATAATCTTGAAAATGAAAACTTTCTTAAGAATGTTGAATGCAATCTGACATTTCTGAAATCAGACAAAGAGTACATCTTTTCTGATGAGACAAGTGAGCGAAGTAGCTATTCTACTATAGTCATAAATGAATCTTTTATAGAAGTTCGCGAAATCTAGAAAACTTTGAACGTCTTTAACGTTGATCAAGATGAGTCAGTTGACAACGATGTTTATCTTAGAAGAATTCATCTTAATCTTTTTGATGATGATTATCAATTCTAAATACAAGACTTGAGTGACGTGAAACTTGCATTTGATTATATTCATCTGAAGATCTGCTTCTCGCAGCTTTTGCAGAATAAGCTTGACATGAATCTCATGCTCGAGTTCATTGTTGAAATAAATCAAGATGTCATTCAAATAAGCTGTACAGAACTTATTTAAATGTTTGCAAAGAATATTGTTGATATACTTCTGAAATGAGACAGACTCATTACATAAATCAAAGAGCATGACTAGATACTTGAATAATTCAAATCGAGTGTGAAAGACAATGAGAGCTTCATCTTCTTCTTTGATTCAAAGTCGATTGAACGCAGAGATGATATTCAGCTTGATAAAGATTTTAGCTCAACTTAAATGATTCAGCGTTTCTGAGATCAGAGACAGAGAATATCAATTCTTGACTGTGATAGCGTTCAGATCTCGATAGTTCATGCAGAAGCAAAGTTCTTCTTCGAATTTCTTGACGAAGAAAACAGAGACAATCATCTGAAAGCGACTGACTTGAATGAAATCTTTGCTCAGATTCTCATTCAGATAACGATGAAGTTCTAGAATTTCATCATGACTTATGTTGTACAAAGTGAAGACTGAGAATTGAGCATCTTCTTTAAGATGTATGACATGATCATGAACTTGATGCAAAAACAAGATATCAACGTTCTTCTTGAAGAAGATGTTTAGAAACTTGAAATATCTAAACGATAGAATTGTGACTGAATCGACGTTCTTACTTTGTTAATAGACTTCAAGATCTTCTTGTGTCGTGAATGCAGTCAAATGAAATTTCTTTTTCATTTGATGAAGATTCAGACGATAATTCTTATTATACATACTGTCTTGAAAGCGAGATGAGAACTGAGCAAGAGTTGAACTGTTCTTTAAATGAACAGTCAAAGTTGCATGATGCAATTTTGACTCATTAGAATCTAGACTAAAAGACGAGATTGATTCAAGATTCAAAAAGATGAGATTGATTCAAGATTCAAAAAGACATCGATTTTCTTTAGAATGATGCTAAACACTTCAATGTCTTTGACATAAGCAGCATGATCAAAGTTTTGAGCTCTCAACTCAACTATGTCAAGTTGTATAAAAGATTGATTGAATTGATCTGCTTGAGAAACAACAGAAGTTTTAAAGAAAAAAGAATTTTGACACTTGATTTTTGATGAGTATTCTTTTTGAATGACTTGAAGAATACAACTAGAAGCTTCTTGTTTCAAACGAGAGACAAGATTGAACGAGATTTGTTTCTTGTGAACGAGCTGAGTATTAGTTGACTTCTCATGAGCAAACGGGAAATTATATTGCTTCTTGTGAGCAGACGAAAAACTGAATTACTTCTTACAAGCGAATTGAGAACTGAATTGCTTCTTGTGAGTGAACTGAAAACTAAGTTACTTCTTTCAAGTGAATGAGAAACTAGATTGCTTCTTGTGAGCGAACTGAATGCTGAATTGCTTCTTGTGAGCAATCTGTAGACTGAATTACTTCTTGTGAATGATCTGTAAATTGAATTGCTTCTTGTGAGCAATTCATGAACTGAGTTGCTTCTTATGAGTGAATTGAGAGCGAGACTGAAAGAAAGCTACTTTGTTAACTTCGAATGAGAAATTTTCTTCTTGTTGATTAAGATCATAGATCTTGACGAGAGATGAGCAACAATGATTAAGACAGAAGAAAAAAGACAAGATGAGAATATTGTGTTCAAAATTGACATCAATGACGTGATGACAAAGTCATGATAGACTCATGATGATGAGATATTGACTTAATTCAATGACATAGAAGAATAGTCTTTCAATGTGTTCATTGAGAATCATTGTGATTTCAACGACATGAATAATGTCATCGATTAAAGTGACTTGATCATCAAATTCTCAAAGTCTGCGAGAGTGAGTTAATTGATGCAAGAAAAGATGATGTTGTTGCGCGAAGAATTTATTCATAAAGACATAAGCAGAAACTTCACTATCAATTAAAGCGAGAGCGAGAACTTTAAATCAAGCTTGACATAAAATACAGAATACTATCATGTGACTATCTTTGAATGTCAAATCAAATTCAAAGAGTTTCAAGACAGATTTAGCAGAAAACTTTCTATATAATTAAAGTGAGAGTGAAAAGATTGAAACTAGTAGACAAGATGATATGTATACAGATTTCTGAGCGCGACTTAGCTCAGAAACTAAATTTTTCTTGCAAACAGCGAGACTTCTTCATTTATATTGATGACATCACTGTCATAGATGTTCATGATATGCAGAGTGAAGAGCTTCTTATTTGAGCATTCTTTAATGATTTTGCTTGAATGTTGCAACTTGCAGTAGTAGCACAGCTTTCACTTGTTGCAAATTTTCTTGATCTCAGAAATGATCAGAATCTTATCTTGAATGATGATAATGACAAAGCTTAGATTCATTGACTCATTGAGAAATGAGAAAGAAAGAGACGAAGATACTGTTGAAATAACAGTCACAGAAATGATGATTTTTAAATTCAAAGAATTACTAGTCAACGCAAAGATGCTCTTGACTTTGATGAATGAAACAATGATGAAGACGAAGCGAGATTAATGATGCTTAAGCTGCTAAAAATCTTCGTTGATGTCAGAGAATGCTTGAACTCATTGATAAAAGATGAATGATTGAGTTTCATTGAGATTTCGTCAGAAGAAGATGATGACTTGAGTGAAATAATTGACATTGCGCTTCAGACAGTCAATCAATGAGAAATCTTTCATCAAAGAATGTTCTTTCTTTTGATAAAAGAGATTGTAGTAGTTGACAAAGCTATTCATGTCTTACTTCAGAATTTCGCGAAGATATAAATGAGCATCTTCTGTCTTGAAAGAGTTGTTGCAGCAATGACGTAACTTGTGTCATCAATCTGCGAAGATGAAAATGATACAGAGATCATTGACTTGATATTGACTCATTAAATTGTGAATCTTCTTATTTATGATAAGTTGTGACTTGACATAGACGATCTTGACTCGATGAGAGAAGTAATGATCATTATTCACGTTCATGCGCTGTATCAAACTTTGCTCTCATGCATTCAATCAATTTTTGTTCTTCTCATACTCAGATATGTCAAGAAGCTTCTTGAATCTAGAAGCAATGAAGACAATGACAGAGTTCGCAAAAAGATGAACAACAAAAGAAGATTGATTGTTCAAGATTTGTGTGATGATCTGAGTTATCATCGTAAGAAACTGAGAATTCAACTCTATATAAATTGAAGAATTGAAAACGATGAACAAGAATGAAGCAATAACATCATGTTGTTGAACTTGATTTTGAAGCTTTCGCATTACGCGAAAGATCTCAACTGAATTTTTGATCACACTTTGAGTGAACTGTTTGACAGCACGCTCATCGTTGATTAAAAGATTGTGAGATGACTTCATTTGAACAAAAGAATAACTAAATGAGATTTCAATATATGAAAACGTTGCAGAAAGTGTAGATCTTTTGTAATGTCAAAGACTGAGCTAAACTAAAGATACTATCAATATAAAAGACTGATATTATTATTACTTTGATAGAATTTAAATACAAGACAATACATCAGATAATGTATAAAATGAAAGACAAAAAGTGAAAGAAAAGAATGAAAGCTCAACTTCTATATACATGAATCGAGCAGAATCAAGACTAAACAATAGTTTTATAACTTAAAATTGCAGAGATTCATGCACACGACTGAAATAATTGAAACAAAATTGCTGAAACTAAATTAAAATGATGATGACTAGATTGATGACTTGATTCATTGAACTGCAAAACAGGTTCAATGAATCAAGATTATTTAAAACATTGACGATTTATGTTTTAAATCAAGTTAATGATCTGACATTATGACAGTAACATTGTCTCTGCTATCACTGTCATTCAAGTAAACTCTTTGCTTTGACATGAATATGTCGAGATTATGTTATCTTATTGACATTTTCTTGTTTGCAACTATAACTATCTTCAATGACTCTGATCAGAAAGTCACTGTGTAAAGATGACTTTGATTCATCTTCATTTGCTTGAGTGTTTCTTTCATTCACTTTCGCTTCAGCTGTAAAGATGTCTTACACAGCTTTGATTTTTGATCTCTTTTGAGTGTCAAGTCGTTGCAAATTTAACGCATTGTCATCTTGATAACTTTGTCTGATTTTCAAGAGTTCATGTTTGTTATCGATTTTTATATCAGCTTTCATAAGTGAATATTTATTGATATCATGTTTGTTTTCATCTGTAGAGTTTCTGTTATGTTGCATGATAAATGTTGATGATCTGTTGCAATGCTCTTTCTTGCACTGATTTCAGCTTGACATTCAGACTTTTTCAATGATCTTTCACTCTTTGTAATGTATATCATATGATGACTTCGTGACTAAGCAGAAAGTGCGTCATCATGAAGTATATTTGCTTACTCATCATCATTGATGAGTCTCAAGTAAACTCAATGATTGTCTGCATGATTTTTTGTTTAATCACTAGTTTTGCTTTGACATGATACATGTGAATCACTTATTTCAGTTTGAAGTTCAGTTGAACTCTCAAGACTCTGATATTTGATTTCAAGTCAATCTGATGTTTTATCAGCTTTACATCAACTTTCATATTGAATCATTTAGAAGTTCTTGTAAAGTGAATCAACTTATGCTTTGTCATCAAGAATTTGATGTCATGCATTTTTGATCACTGTTCGCATCTATCATAAATCTCGCTAAAAACTCTGCAATTGCATTTCATAAACTCTTTGTATGTCAAGATATTAATGTCATTCACGAAGTTTGTGAAGTTAGTTTTCAGCTTGATATCATCACATGCTTTTAACAAGTTCACATTGTAGAACAGATATAATATCGATGATAGCAAAAAGTTTTGTAATATGTTGATGTTTATGCTGCATTTCATCGTCGTGTAATCATCAATTATGATTGTGATGCGTCAATCTTTCAGAAAGTTTTTCACAAACTTAAAAAGCAGTCTAGAAACTTTTCTCTTCTTCATGTCATGTAAAAGTTTGCTGTGCATCACATTGTCAAATGCATTCTTCTCATTTAGACTCAACAGTGAAACTACTCTTCTTCTTGTATCACTTCACACAGTATGTATCTTTTCTGTAATTAGTTGCAAAGTCGTATCTGTTGATCTGTGCTTGCAAACTCTCATCTGAATGTTCAATATTAAGTTGCAAGCTTCTATAATATTTTGCAAACATTTAAATATAATGAATTTCAGTATTTTGCTCAGTGTATTGAGTAACATAATTGATTTATATATTTTTGCATTGAAATAATCTTTCTTATCTGACTTTCACATCACTATTGTGACTGTGCTTTTGAACTGAGTTGATTGTATTTTCTTCTATAAACATTTTTCAAAAAGAGAATGTATTTATTCTAATACATCATCAACGAGTCTGCGCATTATTCTATTTATATATCTCATGTGTTTTAACATCTTGTCAGATGTCACTTTGTAAATGACTTTTTTAATCTTGTGATGCATCAGCGAGATATCATCTTCAATCAAGAGTGAGTACTTGAAGTCTATTATGTTCAGCATGAAAATCTTTGAAGATGATGAAAAGTGAGTCTGAAACATCATCTTCACTTTATTCTGCATTGTTATAATGATGTCAGAGTACTTTGACTTTGTCAGTGAGAAAATTGTCGTCTGAGTGAGTGTGTCTGTGACTGTATTTCTTGCTCATTTTGCAATTTGAAACAGTTTTCTTGAGAATTGCTTAACATTCTGCATGATCTTTCAATATTCACTGCGCTTCTGTTTTCTGATAATCTTACTTTTCTTATCATATGCTTGAATGTACTTTATTCAATCATTGATGATTTGACAGTCTCTTTTCATTCATCACACACTTTTGATGATCTTTGTACACTTCTTCATTCATTCTGCTTTGATCATTTCATGTGATTTCATTCAGAAAGTAAAAATCTCAACAATCTTTCTCAGTGCATTCAGCAATTGCTTCATGTATTCATTTATACACTGATGTTTCATCTTTTGATTTGACAGTGATTCTGACATTTGTTCTCTCAGAGTATTGATGAATTTCTCTTCATTCATTGTCTTTCAATTGCAATGCAATCTTCGCGTTGATTCTTTGCAGACTTTAAGATCTATTACTGTCTGTATCAACAGATGATTTAAGAAGTTTTTCATTTCTTTATTGATTTTGTATCATATCAATCTGTTTGTGATGTTCTCTGTCATGAAGATTAAATTTATTGTCATTTGAGATTCTTGATAATTTCTTGTAATTGTGTCTTAAGATAATGCTAGCGATGCATTGATGTTTGTGATCATTTCAATTAACTTATTCAACAATAAATGTTATCTTGAGTAGAATGATTCTTCTCATGTGAAGTGATGCAAATTGAAGTCTTCTACAAGAATGCTTTCTCTCAACATGTGCAGCATCTTTTCAATGTTTGAAAGATTTTCTTTTTCATGAATGATTTTATGATCTCTAAGTGATGAATTGTATGCTTCATGAATGTGTATAACTTTCTGAATCATCTGTGCATCATTTGTTAATGTTTGTAGCATAATTGTATCTACATCTTTAAAGTATCATGTTGAGTATCAGATGTTGCTGTTGATTCTTTTGTTTATGTAGAAACAAATTCTATCTTCATTATTTTTCAGCGTGAAGTCAACAATTGCTGAGCAGTATGCTTTGAAAATGTCATCAAATTGTCAGAGTTCTTGAAGAATTAGAATGTCATAATTCTTTATCTTTTTCTCATGTAATAACATTATCATCATTTTGTTTCTGAACTTGTGAATGTTGTACTGTAGTATTCGAAGCTTCTTTTGCTGAAATATTAAAGTTCACATTTCAGACTGTTTAATATTCTCTTGAATGTCTGCAAAGCATTTGCTTCATCTGTAAAATTCTCAATAAAAGATGACATTGATAATGATGTGATTGATGTTGATTTCAATTCATTTGATCTTGACTTCTTGATCAAGTGATTCAGTATAGTGTTTTCTGATGTGATAACTGCGCTGAGCAGATGACTTTCATTCATTGAGCATCTCTGCTTTCTTTTCAAGTTGTTGTTCATCAATGATTTTAAACTAATAAATGTCTTTATGAATGTCTTTAACATCGTTGCTTTGAGTTCTTTCTGTCTTCATACAGCATGATATAGAGATCTGTGCTTTGTGACTCTTTTTATTCTTTCTTTTTCAGCTTATCATTTATGACATTAAGAATCAAAGACTTTGTATGTATTTCAACATGCTTCACATTTTTACATGTCTTAAATCTGTTTGTAAAAACAATGCTTCAAATGATGATTTAACATGCAATAAACACATTTTTGCTTATTTTTGCATTCATACATCTTGTGATCATATTCTTGACACTTTAAACATTGATGCACTTTGCAGCTTAAGTCATAAAACTGTGTGATCTTTATGTTGATTTCATGATATACTTTCTCATTGATCAGCTTGTTCATCATCTCAGCGTTGATTACATGTATCATCAGCAAGATGTATCTCTTTTGCTCACTCTTCTTTGTGAATCACTCAATCTTTTCAATCATCATCTTTGAATGTATGTCTTTGTTGATCTTGATGAGCGTTCTCGCTTCTTTCTTCTTTATGTTCTTAGACATTTCTTTGATTTTAATTTCATGTATCACTACTTCAAAACTGACTCTGTGCAGACATGCATTCAACGATATCTTTTTGATTCAAAAATCATTTTTCTTCAGTATTCTTTTGCTGCTTTTCATCTTAATTCAAAATATCAGCAGTTTTGATCATTTCTTCATCATCTCTATGTTCTTGCGTGCTGATAGCATTTCGTTGATATCAATCTCTCTCATTCATCTTACTATGTTCTTTGTTGTTGTCATCATGATTTTCTTTATTTCTTCTTTCTCTTTAATGAAGATCTTTACTTCAAATTTCTTACAATGATTTTGCACTGACAACGATATGTTGACGTTGAACATAAGATAACTCTCAAATGATGTTGTTGACTTCATGCTCACTCTCTTCGCTCAACTGTCAACATGTTTTCTCTTCTTCACGAACTCTTTTTCAAGTCTGCTCATTATCTTTTTCAGTCTCTTCAGCTGATTCTTCATGCGCTGATTGACAGTCAACGCAGTGACGCGTTGACACGTCAGCTTTTCTATTATCTCTGTCAAACTTTTCATCTTCTCTCAGAGCATCAGCTCGTTGTTTCTACGTTCGTTGAGCTCATAGAGTACTTGCAGCTTGTGTAATTTCTTCTGTATATCTTTCGCCTTGACTGAATTCTTCTGCGAGATAGTGATAATCGCTTCTCGTTCACTCGTTAACGTCGCATCAACGACGCTTCTCATCTGTTCTTGACAATCAGAATGAAGCGCAAGCATCATGTCGATGATGTGCTCTGTCTCTGAATAGTTTAAGTAATTCGTTTTCGTGATTCGACTTTCTAAAACTCGCTAACATTGATTGTATAATGATTAGAGTTAAATTTTTGATCTTATTCAATTTTAACACATTTGTAACATTATTCTTCTCTTTGAAAATTCATGTTTGCATGAATGTTCTTAGTAATATATTAGTAAATAATAAACCTGACAATTCTTTTAATAATATTATATTTACATCAAATCTTGATCAGTCGACTTATCGATCTGCTGGCAAGTTCACATATCACAAGTTCATCACGAAATATCGTACCGCTCAGCGTTGAGCTAGGGATGGCGAGGAGGTAAAGAGAAGGTGAAGAAAAATCGAAGATACTGATTTCCCTTCAAAGCCACGATATTTCTGGTACAAAGACATGAATACAGCTGCGAGACTGCATTTTCTACAGGAAGCAAATGCTTAGCAGCAGGAATTCAGTGTGCCGAAAATTGTTGATTTCTAGCTAGATTACAGAGCAATATCGATACAATGATTGATCTTATGCCGGACTCTCCCGCGGCGTCAAAGGTCGCTACTATAGCAGGATCCCATGCGGACAAAGCGATTCCCACCTCTCAAAGATTGACTTTGTATTAATGTATTAGTGATGCGTATATGTAACATCCGTGCGTATGGATATTTGTTATAGAAACAAGCGATGCGCCTTGGGGTATCTGTATTTCCGCAGGAAAACGCTAGTAGTGCACGAAATAAAGCAAACAAATCATTCGAACAATTATGGATGGGTTATGGGTATTAGACAATCATCTCGCCAAGATAACCGAGGTCTTCCACGAGTTCTTCCAAAGCAGTCATGCTGATGCGATGTTCAGAGCCATCGTTCCAAGAATGCACGAGATCCTTGCTGCCTTGTTGTGAAAAGGGGGGGTCTCCGCTTGGAGGTTTGGATGCGGAGCCGGGCAGATTCCGCAACGTTAGTACAGACGATTGTTCTTCATCCGACAAGTTGTAGCCTGCAAAGCCAAGCGAGCTGCGATGAGGTGTGGAACACAATGTGATGGAGGAAACAACGGAAGGCGTCTGGAGCTGGAGCTGGGGCTCTTCC
>JAABUV010006865.1_pt1 | contig 12199 bp, 17 predicted proteins | sample 5559971 | NCBI WGS metagenome assembly JAABUV01 (sample SAMN10711881, study PRJNA513362) | rock metagenome | isolation source: Antarctica rocks | place: Antarctica: Victoria Land, Knobhead nord | collected 2015-12-19
GCGCGGTTCGATACCCTGCACATTCCTTCGACTTTGAAGTAAGAGGTGAACGATGTCGGCCTCGATTCCGGTGAAGAGAAAAATATGGCATCTAATGCCATACAGGGTTATCCTAAGAAACGAGGACTGCAATGCCGACACGAAACGTTTTCCTAACCGAGCATTTCGATAGCTTAATTGACTCTGGTATTAAGGCCGGCCGCTATAGCAATGCGAGTGAAGTCGTGCGTGAGGGGCTGCGCTTACTAGAACAGCGCGACGCCGAGGATCACGCAAAGATTGAGTGGCTTCGGGGCGCAGCGCAGAATGGCATTGACGCAATCGAACGCGGCGATTACGTCACCTTGAAGTCGCCTACTGATATAACGCTGCATCTGCGCGAGCTGCGTGCAGGAAAGTGAAGCGGCTGCCTTACCAGGTCTCGCTTACGGCGCCAGCGGACAGCGATTTCATCGAGATCATAGATTGGAGCTTGGCGCACTTCGGAGCCGCTGCCGATCGTTACGAGATGCTGGTCGGGCAAGCGCTTATCGATCTTGGCAACGATCCTTTCCGGGCGGGAGCCACGCAGCGCGAGGAACTGCCGGAGGGCGTCTGGACCTATCATTTAGCAGGTAGTCGCGACCGCGTAGCTGGTGATCGAGTGAACGCCCCACGACATTTTGTGCTGTACCGGGTTGTAGACGCACGCGTTGAGGTGCTGCGCCTTCTGCACGACAGCCGTGACTTAGCACGATACCTCCCTGAGGAGTGATGATGCCGCGCATAAAGCAGAGCGAGCTTACGATGCTGGAAGAAGCGTTAATACCGGCCAAGGTGCAGGCTACGTCCTCGACTTTTCTGATCGGACGTTTGCCGCTTTCTTCGATGATGAGTTTGGTATCAGTATCGATGGTGAGAGATATCGAACTGGGGGGCTCGAAGGGCAAGCGGCTGCGTAGCCTTATCGGCATGGAGGATAACGCAACCGTTGCCCGTGTCTTGGTCGCACTGTGGGATCATCGCGCCGCGGTCCTAGCGCGCCGTGGCCGCGAAGATGAACCCGGCGTGGCCGACCGCTACTTTCGTATAGTGCATAAGCTGCAGGGCGATACAGGAATGCCGAACGCAAATGCAATCGAGCGGTTTACCCAAAATGAGACCTTGAACGAGCTGGTCGCCGCCATTCAGCGCGACATCGCAGTCAACAGGCCGCCGGCGGCGCTTGACCGGTTGCATACCTACTGCATGAAGAAGTTTAGTCACCTAATTGAATCGCACGGGGGCGCCTACTACCGAGACGAGCCGCTACACAGCAGAGCCGGAAAGTACATTAAGCTGCTTGAAACCGGTTGCCAGTTGCAGCCAATCTCTGCGCGGATTATGAAGAGCAGTATCAGCATCTTCGAAGAGTTCAACAGCATTCGGAACAACAAGTCGCTTGCCCGCAACCACTTAGCGAAAACGTCAACCTCCGATAACCCCATTTAGCAGCGGTCGCCAAAAACCGCTATGGGGTTGTCCGATACGGTTGGCGTTTTTTGCATAGGCCTAAGCGCTCCTCAGTGCCATCTTCACGACCTTGCTGTTGGCCTCACGCTTGGCCGTCATCAAGGCGTTTCCGTAAACGTTCATCGTGGTCGATACCGCACGAACGTGTGTCGTCGCAGGCTTGCCTCGGACTTAGCGCGGGCGTCGGTAGGTACACCGGCCCAAGGGGCTCTCGAGGATCACCATGACCTGCCGCCCGGTTCCCCACCCGAAAAGGCGGGCGTCACAACTCAGGTCGTCATGCTGATCCTCATCTCTTGACCGATAGCCCAGATGAAGCCGGCCAGCTCACGAGCGAGCGCAGCGACAACAATGGTGGGCTTCTTGCTCCGTGCAATCATGGTTAGATAGCGAGCGCACAGTCTGGTCTGTGCCTTCCATGCGATGTCACGGATGTTCTTCGGCAAGCGAACGAGGATCTCTGCCTTCTCCTTCGCGATGCGGGCGGGATAGCGATAACTCCAGGCAGCTTCGATCAGCATCCGTCTGGCCTCGCGGTTGCCGGTCTTGGTGATCCCACCGCGACGAATAGTTCCTCCACTGGAGTGTTCGGATGGGACCAGGCCGAGGTAACCCATGAGCATACGCGGCGACTCGAAGCGGCTCAGATCGCCGGTTCTTGCGATGAACGTGGCCGAAGAAATCCGCGCGAGCGGTAATGGTCTGACGTGCAGATGATGATTTTAAGATTACCAGTGAATTTGGCCGCGCATACATGCGCAAAGTGTCTGACAAGAAGAAGCACCAATAACTGCCACTCCCCATTTCTGCATAGCGCTATCACTCGACCGAGGTCGGCTTCTTCGCGGCACTTGATCGACAACTTGTATTTCGATCTGCGCTGACCAATCGCAGCTCGAACAGGTCACGATTCCGATCGTGATTGCTCTCAGGTCCAATTCCGCGAGATGACATGTCCGCAGTTCGGACAGACGTGCACGCTCTCCCACGATTGTCCATCTTGCTTACTTGCGGAACCTGCGCCCACAAATCTCCGAAATGGCCCATTCATCCGACACCTGAGCCCAATTCGCAAATTCCAAGCATCATCCGATTGGACCTTTGAATGCGGCGGTAATGCTCTCGGGGCTATCAAGGTCGAGAGGAAAGCGGCTCATGCGTTCCTGCGTGAAGCCGCCGTCCCTTCTATCTGATCGTTAGTGGAGATCTGGGACTACCATGGATAGGTACCGTCCTTGTGGGTGAAGCTCCCGGTCGGTCCATCCTCGGGCAGTTGTGCGAGGCGCACGATCACGATCGCACCCTCCTCCACCGTCGATGGGCCGCTGTGATTGTTAATATCGGTAGCGACATAACCGGGACAGGCAGAGTTGACCTTGATCTTGGTCTCGCGCAGGTCGTATGCAAGATCTACGGTGAACATATTGAGAGCGGCTTTGGAAGCGTTGTAGCCGAGGACTTTCGCGTGATAGAAGGGCGTGCTGGGATCACCATTGATCGCAAGTGAGCCGAGTCCGCTAGAAACGTTCACAATACGTGCACTCTCAGCCGCGCGTAGCAGCGGCAACAATGGTTGCGTGAAGGCTACCGTGCCGAAGAAGTTCGTCTCGAACGTGCGCCTCAGCGTCTCAATCCCAACGCTGCTGGCGGGTCCATCTCCCCGGTCGACGATGCCCGCGTTATTCACCAGCACATCTAGATGCCCGAACTCCTCGCCGATCTGCTTGGCGAGTGCCGCACCGCTCTCGGCTGCATGATTCAGGTCCGCCGCAACGAAACGAACATCAAGACCCTCGCCCCGCAGTTTGCTGGCAGCCTCTTCACCTCGCGCTGTGTCTCGCGCTCCCAGCAGCACCGTGAAGCCGGCGCGTCCCAACTCGCGAGACACCTCGAAGCCGATGCCCTTGTTTGCTCCCGTTACCAAAACAACCTTTATCATGAATTCTCCTCGCGACGGCGTTGATTTATAGATGTTCCTGCTCTAGGTGTACAGCGTCCATTACCATCATGTACAGCGTACATAATATTATGAACCCTGTCAAGATGTACAGTGAGTCTCATGGCATATCCGGCGAAGACTGATCGAGCCACGATCCTGGCTGCTGCAATGCAGCAGGTTGAAAAAGAGGGCGTCGAGAACCTCGCCATTCGGTCCGTGGCTTCTAGTCTTGGGTTAGCACCCAACGCGCTGTATCACTATTTCGAGAGCCTCGGTGCGTTGGAGGAAGCCGTGGCCGAAGAGGCCCGTCTGCAGATGCTTGAGATCATGCAGAAGGCTGCCGGCCGCAAGGGGCCTGCGGAGACAGTTCGGGCAGTCTCTGCGGCTTACCTCCGCTTTGCCCATGAACGGCCGCGAGTATTTGCACTCTATCTGAAGACGTCAGGTGCTCATTCGGACAGCCCGCAATGCACTCCGCAATGCGCCCGCAATACCGAATTTTTCCTTGAGCAAGTGACCCGTGTCTACGGGGAGAAACGTGCGGTGAAAGCCTCGCACGCACTATGGGCATTCCTTCACGGACTGGCTGTACTGCGCGAGGCTGGTGTCCTCACCGCAGCGCAGTCGTCCACTAGCCTCAAATTCAGCCTTCAGATGTGGATCGACGGGGCGTTGAGTTCATCTGGCCATAAGTAACGAGAAATGCGCTTTCGGAAATTGGCCCGTTCACATCTGGACGGCTCGACACCGGTGCGTAAATTACCACAAGCCGACTTGTCGTTACTGATTGGGGCCAGACGCAAGCAAGCATTCATGCCCATGCCTAGCTGAGCGACATGGCCGTGACTCAGCCGTTGCTCGCCAGTTGAAGGGAGATGCCCCAGGGGTCCACAAGTGCTCCCTCGCTCCCAGGTTGCCAGCCGGATGCGGCCATCTGTTCCCGCAACGCTGATAGCTGTTGGTCAGGCACGTATAGCTCCCACCAGGAGAGACGTGGATCCTCATCGGAGGCTGAAGGAACGGAACCGGCCCAGGTGTTCAGGCCGACATGATGGTGGTAGTCTCCGGCCGCAAGGAACAGTGCGCCTGGAAAGCCCTGTGATGTCAGGTTCATCCCCAGACCGCGCCGGTAAAGCCTCTCCGCTCTCTTCAGGTCACCGATGTAGAGGTGAATGTGACCCATGGACGTGTCGCGTGGGACACCCTTCCAGGGCGTATGTGGCGTGGCAAGCAGATGGGCGAAGTTCAGCGGCAGGGTTGCAACGTCGAGTTCCTTGCCGCGCCATGGCCACACCTCCCGCTCTCGGTCGGCATAGACCTCGATCGTGAGTCCGTCCGGATCTTCGAGGTAAAAGGCTTCGCTTACAAGGTGGTCGCTGCTCCCCGCACGGGTACCGCGCCGGTGGAGATGCTCGGCAAAGCTCGCGAGCGCGGCCCGCGACGGCAGCAGCAAAGCAGTGTGGTACAGCCCCAGCCGTTTACCCTGAAGAGGACGACCCCCCAACTTTTGTTCGAGCTCAAGCAGGATGCGCTTGTCTGCGGCCACGCCGAGCTGAGCGGACCCAGACGTTTCGGTCAGAATATCGAGGCCAATCACTCCCGCATAGAAGTCCAGCGAGCGCTGAAGGTTGGAGACGATCAACCCGACCCGACCCACGCTCGCCGACTCCAACAGCAGAGAGGATTCAGGATGCTCCGAGGACACCGGTGTAGCTATATGGCTCACCATCAGACTCTTTTCCCAGGCACGTTCTGAGGGACTGCGTTTACGCTCTTGCAGCAGCGCTTAGAGCAGGCTCGAACGCTGACAGGAACTCCTCGCGGGTCTTCTCGCCAAGGTCCACGACCTTGCTTCCACCAGCCGCAACGAACGTGACGGCTTCGATACCGATGACCTTGAGGACTAGACGGAGATACAACGTCGCAATATCCCGGTCACGGATCGGTGAGCCTTCGGTGTACACGCCACCCGAAGCCATCAGCACCGTGCATGCTTTGCCATGCACAAGACCTTCGCCGGTCATCCCAAGCGTGCGGCCCTTACGCACGATGTGATCCACATACGACTTCAGGTTGGCCGGTATGTTGTAGTTGTAGACCGGTGTGCTGATCACGATGTGATCCGCAGCCAGCAGTTCGTCCACCAGTTCGTTCGAGAGGGTGAGCACGTCCTTCATCTCGGGCGTGTGCTTCTCGGCAGGCGTCAGACTCGCACCCAGCCAGGGCAGATTCACATAGGGCAGATCCATTTTGGCGAGGTCGCGTTCGACCACTTCACCATCCGGGTGTGCGGTCTTCCAATCCTCGACGAACTTCGAAGCCAGATTGCGTGAGATGGAGTATTCCCCTCGCGGGCTTGCTTCGACAACCAGCAGTTTCAGCATATTCGTTCCTTTTCCCAGGGATGTTCAGGCCGACCCATCAAAGCGAGTCGCAAACAATCTGTTCGTAGGGCTAGTATGGTATGTGGGGTTTATCTCCGCAAGAAGGCACTTTCGTGAGCGAAACGAACATTTCTGTTCCTGAGGGATCCCTCACCCCAACCGACTGCAAGGGACTTGCCGATGTTCTGGCAAGTGTCGGTGACAAGTGGACCATCATGGTTGTGGGCGCACTTTCCAAGGGCGAGTTGCGCTATAACGAGGTTCAGCGGCGGGTAAGCGGCATCTCGCAACGGATGCTCACGCTCACCCTCAAGCGACTTGAAGCCGATGGCATCGTCACACGGACACTGTTCCCGAGTGTTCCACCACGAGTGGATTACGAACTGACGGAACTCGGCCAGACACTACGTGCCGCGCTTGTGCCGCTTCATCTTTGGGCAACGCGAAATAAACAGACGGTAACGGAGAACCGGGCCAAATGCGGTGGCTAGCGTCGCCTCCACAAACGTAATGGGGCGAAGAAAGACCATCGTAAAAAGCGCAGCAACAGCAGCATGATGGGACCGATGGCGCTCACATGCTGCAGCGAAGAGACGGAGCCGCTTCGCTGCAGCAACAGCTCCGTTAGAAGTACTTCATGTTCGTCAAGTCTTCGATCAATCCCGGCCTGGTCGGCTCCCATCCCAGGGTCTTGCGCGTCCATTCGCTCGAAGCAGGCATATCCAACCCCGCAAAGTGAGCCAACCAGCCGAAGTGCTCGGCTGCCTGTTCTGGAGTAAGCGAGATCACGGGCACCTTCAGCCCACTGCCAATTGTCTCCGCAATCTTCCGGATTGAGACACCTTCTTCCTGCACGGCGTGATACACGGTGTAACCCTGACCCGTTTTTTCGATGGCCAACCGATAAAGATGCGCCACGTCCTGAAGCGGCGCTGCTGCCCAGCGATTCGCGCCATCGCCGACATACGCTGACGCACCCTTCTCGCGCGCTGTTTGCGTCAAGAACGGCACCAGCCCTTGCTTACGCGTGTCGTGCACCTGTGGCAGCCGGACGATTCCCACATGCACACCCCGCTCCGCAACAGCCTTCGCCGCCTGTTCTGGGTTTCGCGGTATCGTCTCGTTCATCGCTGGCGGATCCTTCTCGGTGCGCACATGCCCCGGGCCGCCCTCCGCCAGTCCCGTCCCAGAGGTCACGACGAACAGCTTACCTGGTTCCAGGACAGAACCCAGCGCCTCGATCGCCTTGATCTCATTCTCTGCATTCTGCGCGAACTTCGAGAAGTCATGATCAAATGCCAGATTCACCACGGCATCCATGCCCGTCGCTCCGCTACGCAGGCTGTCCAGGTCCTCAAGATCCCCGCGATGCACCTCGGCACCTGCTGTCTTCAACTGCTCCGCACCGGCGTCACTGCGTGCCAACCCGCGCACCTGATGCCCCGCCTCTATAAGTCCCTTCACCAGTTCTGTCCCAATGAATCCCGTTGCTCCCGTCACAAAAATCCGCATCGACTCTCTCCTTATTTCGCTAGGTACGGCAAGACTGCGACAAGCAGCAGCCGGAGTGGAAACGAAGTCCCCGCAAGTGGAGACCTTCTCCGCTTATAAGATAGGCGGAGATGGTCTCCGGTTGCAAAATTTCTGAGAAACTTATGTATGTGGAACGCGCAGTTCTCGCCACCTCCGCCCTCACGCAAGCCTCGCGCGGACGCGCAGCGCAACCGTGAACGCATCCTGGAGGTTGCCAGGCACGCTTTCACCCGGCACGGCGCCGAAGCTACGCTTGACGACATCGCCCGCCAAGCGGGCATTGGCCCGGGCACGCTCTACCGTCACTTTCCGACCCGCGACGCTCTGATCGAAGCCGTCTACCGTAGCGAAGTTGAAAAATTGACCGCAGCCGGGCAGCGCTTTGCGTCCACAAAGCCGCCGCTCGAAGCCCTCCGCGCCTGGATGCTTCTCTTCATCGACCACGTGGCTGATAAAAGGCTCATCCTGCCCGCCATGGATACCGTCGCGGGTGGCTCGATGCGGCTCATCGAAGGCGTGCGCGGCCATATCCACGGCGCATTTCTCGCTTTGGTTCGGCGGGCCATCGACAGCGGCGATTTCCGTGCAGATACCGTTGCGGATGACATCGTCCGTGCTCTTATCGGCGTCTTCCACACGATTGCTCTGCCGGGCTGGGAGGCGAGCGCCCGCCGTATCGTCGATATCCTCATCGCCGGCTCGCGCCCTGCGCAGAAGCAGCGTTTTGATTCACCCAGCACGCTGAAGACAAAGTCGAAGCATCCATAAGAGAAGAGGGCGTGCCTTGACGGGATCGATCCTAATAAACGCTCATTTCGGAAGTTGGCCCGTTCACATCTGGACGCTCGACACCGGCCCACTAGTCAACACAAGACGACTTCCCGCTACCTACTACTAGACGACTACGAATCTAGCTGCCAGAGGAACGCGATAAAGTCCTTGATTATGAGCGGCAGCTGGTTTCCGGTAGTTGCCAGGCCTGCATTTCACGATTTTTGTGAAAGCGGTACTGAATGCACTCTCCGAGCTATAGCCTACTTCGCTGGCGACGGAAGCGAGGTTCTGATCTCCCGTTTCGAGCAGTTCGCATGCGATCTGCATACGCCAGTTCGTCAGGTACACCATGGGTGAAACGCCGAGCTTCTTTTTGAATGTGAGCGCAAAGCCCGAACGGGACATGTGTGCTACTTTTGCGAGCTGCTCAAGGGACCAAGCTCGCTTGTAGTCGGTCTGCATTGCTTCCAAGACCTTTATCAATCGTGGGTGAGTGAGGGCGACCAACCAGTTCTCCTCTTTGGGAGAGGACGCCAGATAGAACCGCAATGTTTGCAGCAGCATGATCGGTGCGAGATGACTCAGGATGAGAGAGCGGCCGACACCGCCAGTTCGCATCTCAGCGCTGAAGCGATCCAGGCTCCCGCGCAACACGGCAGCGTGATCGGAACTACCGTCTACATGGACGAGGGCGGGCATTCGGTCCAACAGAACCGACGAAAGGTGTCCCTGGAATCTGAAGATGACCCCAAGGACGAAGAAGTCTCCTCCTCCATTGCAACGAGCGATCCCCTGTTCGGCCTGAGAGAAGATCTCTTCAGCACGGAAGCGCTTTCCCAACGGGAGATTGGTCGCGAGCGTGAACTCTTTCCCGCCAGTTAGAAGGAAGCAATCGCCGGCATGCAGGCGAGCCCGTTGATGGCTGCCCTTTATGGAGAGCCAGCACTCGCCTTTCTGAACGACATTGAGCGTGAAACCTTCGTACGCGGGAAAGTCCACCGCCCAGTTCCCACCAGCGTCAAGCGCGACATTGATGAAGGTTCGGAGCTTCATCTTCGTCAGCGCTGTGGAGAGTGGGTCGCTCGTGTTCCACACATGATCTTCGTCCAAGGTTGGACTCCCAAGCATAAAAACTGGACGCGCGCCCATTGAGAGTCGCCTCGTCTCACTGGATCATAGATTCATGAGCAGTGAACCCCAAATCCCTTCTGCCTCGACTATGCGGATTGCTGTCATCGGTGTCGGCGGGATCGGAAGCGCCTTTGTGTTCCAGTTGGCGCGTGTCGGCGGACATGATGTGACCGCGGTCGCACGTCCAGGCTCCCCTCGATTGCGGCAGTTGGTACGCGACGGAGGCATAGTGAACGCTAAGGGAGAGCGCGCTAATGTTCGTGTGACCGACAAGCTTGATGAGGAGATCGCTTACGATTTGGTTCTCGTCACTCTCCTCGCACACCAGGTTGAGGCAATGCTTCCGGGACTCCAGCGCAGTGCAGCGAAATGGATCCAGTTCATGTTCAACAATTTCGAGCCAGAGAACCTGCGCGATGCTGTCGGTGCGGACCGGTGTTCGTTCGGTATGCCCTTCTTACAGGCAAGTCTCGATCAGGATGGCAAGCTGACCGCCAAGATCGGTGCTGCCGGACAGAAGAGCAAGATGAACAGCAAGGAATGGATGACCATCTTTAACAATGCTGGCCTTCCTGCTGTTCTGGAGCCTGACATGCTCCTCTGGCTTCGCTGCCAGGTGCCGCTGGGCGCGGCTTTCGAAAGCGTGAGCGTGGCGGGGGTGCGGCGCGGAGGAGGTGCGTCCTGGGATGAGTCCATAGCAATCGCACGTGGCATGCAGGAAAGCTTCACGCTGATTCAGCGGCTCGGATACCGGCTCTATCCCTCCGGGAAGTCGCTGCTGCACGCAAGCCCAGCATGGCTGGTTGCAAGCATGTTGTGGTTCGTGTCGCGCATTCGCTCATTCCGCGAGCTGCTCGCCACAGGTGCGAATGAGTGTCGCGCGCTCGTCGATGTACTCGTAGCAAATGCATCTCAGGCACAGCCACCTGTTTCGGTAAGCAAAATTCTGGCGATGAAGCCTCAGGAAATGTTGCGTCGAGCCGACGGCTAATCAACAGATGCAACACAAAGACAGCTCGCATCGGTAACGACAAATGGGATGAGCAGGTCTTCCGGATCGGAGAGAGACTGTATCCCATGAAGAAGCCAGCGCAGCACCTCATTGCTGAAGTTCCACGCAGGCAGGCCAAGGTTGAGATCACGATCGGGATCGACCTTGGCGATGTCTGGAGCCATTACTGCACCCTCAACCAGGATGGAGAAATTGTCGATCGGGGCCGCTTCCGGACGACCCCGAAGGCGATCGAGAAGTGGTTCACCGATGTGCCTCCAGCACGGGTTGCGATGGAGGCGGGAACGCACTCGATCTGGATCAGCGCACTGCTGCAGGAACTAGGCCACGAAGTCATCGTGGCGAACGTCCGTGAGCTGCGAGCGATCTCGCACAGTGATCGGAAGAGCGACCAGGTCGATGCGGAGAAGCTGGCGCGCTATGCCCGGCTTGATCCGAACATCCTTCGGCCGATCGCTCACCGCACCGTCGCACAGCAGGAGGCCCTCACCCTGATCCGTGCGCGAGCTCTGCTGGTGCGGCTGCGCACGGCTGCGGTGAACGCGGTTCGTGGTCTGACGAAGGCCTGCGGCTTCCGTATGCCTGCCTCCGCCACGACGTGCTTCGCTCAGCGGTGCCTGGCCGTTATGCCGTTTGGACTGGCACAGGCGCTCGGTCCGGTGCTCCAGCAGATCGCGGAGATGACCGCCAAGATCAAGCAGTACGACCGGCAGATCCAGCAGCTCGGGCAGACCGAGTATCCGGAGACGCAGGCCCTGTTGAAGGTCCACGGCATCGGCCACCTCACCGCCTTGACCTTCGTGCTGACGCTCGGCAGCAAGGAGCGGTTCGGTCGAAGTCGTGATGTTGGTTGCTATCTTGGCCTACGGCCACGTCGAAGTCAGTCCGGAGACCATGATCCTCAGCTCGGCATCACCCACGCCGGCAACGCCTACCGTCTGCTGATCGAGTGCTCCAACCACATCCTGCGACCGCACGGACGAGACTCGGCGCTTCGACAGTGGGGTCTCCATCTGGCTGCCAGAGGCGGCAAGCAGGCCAAGAGCAAGGCCGTTGTTGCCGTAGCCCGCAAGCTGGCCGTGTTGCTCCATCGCCTCTGGAGCACGCAAGAGGCGTACATACCGTTCTACGAAAAAGCGGCCTAAGTGATGACCCTGTTCACCCGTTGCGACGACACCGTGTTCCGATGACTGCGTGCGCGTTTTGGTCTTCCAAGGCCGACCGATAAATGGCAGCATCGACTCTCCTCTCGAACCCCAACCGGCACCGAGCTTGCCTCACGACAGCTCATCCAGAGTGCGCATAGAAACCCGGTGGAGAGCAACGAAACTAAGAGCAACAACAAAAGCAAAAGCCCTAGGAAGGAAAAGGCAAGAACAAACCCTTGACACCAGTGACCTGCTCATAGAAAACGCGCTTACTGTCAACGATAGCAAAAGTGGCAGCTTATCTTCAGCGTAGCTTCAGCCTCCGCGCCATTACCCCGACTCCGACAGGACGCCACCACGCGCGCTCCCCCGCTCCCGGCAGACCTTACCACGACGAGTCGGCAATCGTCCGCAAGCCCGACCCCTCGCGTCGCTGCACGCGAGCTCATACCCGGCAGTGGGTCCGTCTGTATTCATCGACTGAACTTATCGAAAGAAAGTGATATCAAAGAATGGTCCGGACCTTCCACACTTGATCAGTCACTGACGAGAAGACGACTCAACAGTACTTACAGGATCGAGATGAATCGTTTACTAGCCGCCGTACCTCCCAGCCCGGCGTCGTCACGGGCAAAGGTCATCATTGGCTCTCCTTGGGAATTGTATGGTCCGCCGCCAGATTGCAAGCTAAATCTTTGTGGCGAGTGTTTTGGGTCTGCGCAAATGTATCCGGCCTGTTTGTGGAGCTAAGCTCCTGGCCATAATGGAGTCCGCGCGTCGCTGGTCT
>JAABUV010006866.1_pt1 | contig 12197 bp, 17 predicted proteins | sample 5559971 | NCBI WGS metagenome assembly JAABUV01 (sample SAMN10711881, study PRJNA513362) | rock metagenome | isolation source: Antarctica rocks | place: Antarctica: Victoria Land, Knobhead nord | collected 2015-12-19
CCGCGGCGCTGGCGGGCGGCAGCGCGGGCGCGCCCTGCAGCGCGGCCAGCGCCTCTGCCAGGCCCGCCTGCGCACGCCGCCGCACCTTGGGCCGCACGTCCGTGGCCAGGCTCAGCAGCAGGCCGAACGCGGGCGCGGCCGCGGGCCAGTCGCGCGGGTCGGCCGCCGCCGCCACCTGGCTCAGCGCGCCGAGCGTGGCCTTGACCACAGCCGTCTGACGCGCGGCAAGCCACACGCGTTCAGGCCGCGTCGGCGTGTTTGTTCACGTGTGCTGCGCCTGCTACGGCCCAGCACTTTTGCAATATCATACTAGCTGAAACGTGCTGGCGCAGACCTAGCTCAGGCGCCTGACCACGCCCGTCCAGCGGTTTGGGTCTGGCAAGCGGGTGTTGCATAACGCAAGGCCTGGACCACGCCGTGGCCGGACGGCCGGCCGTAAACAGCGGTCCGCGACAACTCACCCCTTGTATGGGCAAGCCAGCAAGGTCAGGTGGCAGGGTCCCGTGCCTGCTCCGGGTGCTGCCGGATGATTGAGCACAGGATGGTGGACGAGGGCAGGAACTTGGAGCGCAGCACGGCGGTCGGCACGCGGCCCAGTGCCGCCGATAGCAGCGTGCACAGCGCAACCAGGACCTGCGCCGAGAGATGGCAGGCGTGAGGGAAGTGTCCCTTGCAAGCCAGCACTTGCGAGCAAGGTCAGTCAGTGTGCTCAAAGCAATGCAGCTAGCCTCATGCGTGCAGAGCGACGCCGCGAGTGCTTGAGCACACGGGCACGTGTGCTGTATACACTCAAGGACGCCTGCAGTGCAGGTCTGTTATTGCACTCCAGCCGCCGCAGTGATGCACATCATCCGCCATAGCCAGAGAGACCACCACTGCTTTGTTGAGCAGCCGCAACAAGCTGCCATAGACGGGTCGGAGAATAACACCAAGGCGGCTGCAATAGGGGCCGGCCAGGCAGAGTGCCGCGCCTCCGGCGAGCCCTGCGCCTCCGTGCGCTCAAGGGAGGACATGGCGGCCGCGAAGAGCGCCGTCGGCGTGGGCTGCATTCCCTCCGCTGCGAGCACCTCCGCGACGGCGCCCGCCACCGCGACCAGCTGCCGCGACTCAGGCTGCGCCGAGTTCTGGTGCTTGGCCAGCAGCTCGTCGAGCAGACTAGTGCCGCCCTCCATGGCAGCCGTGTCAAAACGACACAGTACACTGGGAAGTGTGTAGGAATGCACCGCCTCAATGAGGAGGCTGCTATGCCGCCAAGCCGCAGCTGCGGAAAGTGATATAATCACACAAGCTGATGGAGGTCATTTGTCGTTCTCATGCATGGCGGCGCCCGACATCCCATTGGAGCGACTCTGTCAGTGCTGCATGTTTGGCGCCCTGGTGATGAGCGGCACATGCTATTCGAATGCCAAGCTTGTGGACAAATGTGTGCTGCTCTTCATTTCACTGCGCACCATGATGGAAGTTATATGGCAAGAAGGCCTGCATGGTGTGGGTCTAATACCTTGACATAACACAACAATCAGTTCACGGACAGCATGTGCACAGTGTGCATGCACTGCACAATTGGTCGTGCGTTCATTCACAGAACTCTCTGCAAGACGTACTGCCAGGCACATATTCAGGATTACTTGACTGTCGAACATTCTATCAGCGGACTTGCAACAGCTGCAATCCTGACGAGCGCATGTCACATGCATGAGGCAAGAAGCGCGGTAACCACTTCTGCAAAATACTGCTGTTTTTCTATTTTCTTCTTATTCCCATACGCTCGTCATCCAGTGCTGCGCGCCACGGACTCCGGGTGGACAGGCGCGCCCGCGCCGCACCCCAGCAGCGCCCCGCCCTCCGCGCGCCCCGCCCACGCCTCCGGCCACGGCCCGTCCGGCGCGGCCAGCACGACGCCCTGCAGCGGGCCGCGCGCGCCGGGGGCGGGCGGCGCGTCCGCCGCCGCCGCGCGCGGGCTGAGGAGCGCCAGGGGGTCATCCCAGGGCAGCGACGGCATGGACAGGAGCCGCTCCAGGAAGCACCAGCTGCCGCCGCAGCCGCCGCCCGGCTGCCGCGCGGCGAGCAGCAGCTCGCCCCGCGCCGGGCCGCTGCTCGGGCGCTGCGGGGCGGCGCCCAGGGTCAGGGCGGGGCCGGGGAGGTCTGCGCGCGCGGCGGGTGCGGCCTGGGGCAGGGCGCGCGCGGCCTGGGGCAGGGGCGGCGCGCCGTGCTGGTGCGCGTCGAGGGCGGGGTCAGGGCAGGGGCCGGGCGAGCGCGGCGGGGCGTGCCAGCGGCCCCGCACGGCGCCCTGGGCGCTGCCGGGAGAGGCGTTCTCGGCCGCGAAGATGTCCGTCATGAGGTCGCGCACCGCGCGCAGCCGCGCCGGCTCGGCCGGCCTGTGGCCGTCCGCCAGCGGGCTGCCCTGCACGCATGCGCACGTCCGTGACTACTATGATGAGGGTAGGGCAGGGTTAGCTTATCAGCAATTGCATGGCGAGCATCCGCACCTCCTGCACTGCGGGCACCTTTAGCTCCAGAGCCAGATACATGATCGCGAGAAGCCGCACGGACACTTCAGCGGGTCAGACCAGCTTCAAGCCCTGGTAAAGAGGCTGGACGACATGCACTGTCAAGGACATCACGGGCCAGGGCACACCAGCAGGCTCAGGGCGCTATGAGCCCCAGCTTCAAGCCCAAGGAACGAGGCTGAACAGCATGCGGGGCCACAGACGCCCTGCCGCAGGGCACGCCAGCAGGCCGAGGCCGCCATCCGGCCCGCCGTCGAGCCCAGGGAAGGACGCCGGCACCGGGTCGTGCAGGAAGGGCGCGAGCGGCGCCAGGTGCTGCGGCCAGCCGCCGGGAGCGCCCCATAGCGGAACCGTGCAGTCGCTGCCGCCTGCGAACAGGCGGCCGTCTGCTGCACAGCGGCGGGACAACAGGCGCATGGACTGGTAGAGGGCCGGAGGGGCCAGTGCATGCAAACAGCAACAAGAATACCCACTGCAAGCAGGCCCATGAACGCCGCTGATGCAGCTAGCAGGGCTGGCAAGCTGCGGCGCGACCAGGTGCGCACTGCAGCTGCTCGGCAGCTGGCACAGCTCTTCGTCGGCCACGAGGCCGCTCAGCGGATCCACCCCCAACATCGGGCCTGCTCGCCAGGACGAGGGCGTCAGCCGACAGCAGTATGACTATTAGTGACTGCCGTGGCACACACATGGAGGGACCTCAAAGCATCAGACCATGGACAGAGCGCCGTCGAGGCAAGTACCAGTGCTGATTCAGCGTGTGCATGATCGGGCGAGCTTCCTGTGCAGCTGTGTGCTGCCGCCAACCCCAGTCCATATAGTTGCTTGCCAGGAGTGCATGAGGCAGCAGACCCAGCGTTCTGCCGGGCTGCATGCGCGGCGCTCGAGGCGCTGCGCACCGTACAGCAGCTGGGGGCTGCCAGCGCGCTGCTGCGGCAGGGACGGGCGCTCGGCTCCAAAGTCCAGCAGCGCGGCGGACAGGGTCCGGTCGAGCCCGTCAAGCGCGGCGCTCACATGCTGGCTCATCTCCCAGTCTCCAAACATGCCTGCCAGGGTCTGCACGTCATGTGTACGGCATGCGCTGGCAAGAGCGCCACGCTGATCGGAACAGGGCCAGCGTGCAGGACGCGTCGCCTGGAAGGACGCATAAGGCTGGGCGGTGTCAAAGCACGGACTGCCTCAGCAGGTTTGGCACGCAGCCGCAGAGGAGGGTGCGCTGCCATCATACCAAAGCATGAGATATGCATGGGCTTCCTGATGTATGCGGTTTGGTGGGCCCCATGGTTGCATGGGAGATGGACCTTCTGTGCGAGCGCGCGCCTGCACGCACTCAGGCAAGGAGGGCTACAGCAAAGCGGGTCGCACACTTCCGGCCTCCGGCGCGCTCGCGGCGGGCAGGGAGCGGCTGGTCCGCGCGCTGCGCCGCGTCCGGTCAGACCGGCAGCCCTCGCTCTGTCCGCCGCCGGCGCTGTCGGCACCTGGGCCCCGTTTGCCCTTTGCTGCATGGCCAACATCCTGTAGGCATGTTTGCAACAGGTCAGCACCTCTTGTCCAATGCAAATCAAGCCCTATGCCACGCCCTGTGTCGCCCCGCGTGAGAGGGTTCTCATTCTAGAGAGCCGCCTGCCCAGCAGCTGCCACGTGAAGCCTGGCAATCAGTGCCCCGCACTCCACATGTGCACTTGACCCTGTGAACATAGAAAGCGCACATGCAGGATGAAACCAGGCAGGCCCAAGAGCAGCCTTCACGCAGCTCATAACAGGGTGAGGCAGGCTCTGCTGGAGGGCGCGCCGCCCTGCGTGCTTGAGAAGCCGTCATACCGCGCCCTGCCAGCCCCATGCTCGCCAGCCTGCTCCGTGTCGGCATCCAGCGACTGCCGGACACGTTGCTCTGCCACTTAACAGTTCTACCTGGACTCAGCATCAGCATCGAACGGGAGGAGACGCGGCACTGACGATCCCTGCAAATGTACTTCACTGCAAGGTAGGCTGTAGACAGAGTGAAGTCATCGCACTGCAGTACGTGCCCATACAGGCAGGCCAGGCTGGCGCTGCAGGCACGGAGGAGGTGGACAAGGGCGCGCGCCTGCGCATACGCCCGCAGCTTCTTCACAAAGTCCATCTTGGGCAAGCCGCGGTGCTTCTGCGCGCGGCGCACAGGCTCCTGCGTGAGGTCTGCCAAACCATTGCTCGGTCAAGCAACCAGGGCCTGGAGGGACCGCGGCAGCAAAGAAGTCCGCGAATGCAAAGCGCGCATACGTGCGGTGCCACCCCTGCGCCCTGCGCTGCACGCACGGCGGCCCCGCAGCGCACCTGCAAAAAGGCGTCCTGCGCATAGTCCGTGTCCGGGAAGTTCAGGGCCGCGCTGGGCCCGCAGATGTACAGCGCCGCGCGGTCGTACGCGCTGCACAGCAAGCGTGTGTTGTGAGCCGCGTTCCGCACATGTGTTGAGGCAGGTCTGGCATGCTGGCAAGCCGGCGCTCGCCAGGGCTGCACGCGCCCCAGCCCGCAGCGCTGCGCTGGCTGGCACGCCTCGCATGCGAGGCCCACTGTGCTGCCTGCATGCTCTGCGGCATGTGATGCATACGCGTGCGGGCATGCACCCAGGCAGGGGTTGGGGGTGCAGGAGCGCACACGGCGGCCGGGCGCGCGTGCGGGAAGGAGCCCAGGTGCAGCTGGCGGCCCTTGGCGGGGCGGCCCTGGCCGAGCCGGCCGCCGTCCCCCGTGTTGTCCCACACTGCCGCAGCGCGCGTCCACTTGCACTGCCTTATTGGGGAGCGCTGAATAGCAGCTTGTGAGGCGCTCATGCGGTGCAGGTCAAAAAAACCTAAATGCCTGTCGCCCATAGCTCTAGGAACTGTCCCGCATTGGCCGAAGCCATGCGCTGCGGCACGCACTGCGAGCAGCGCGCCAGGGGCTCATGCATGTGGCACTGCCCATGCACAGGCACGCCAGCATGCCCATGCCAACACGCATGCATGCGCTGGAGGATGCGCACCATGCGCCTCAAAGCGCCCCGTGCGGCGGTACTGCCCCCACACATGCGTATGGTCAGTCGGAGCGCACTGCAGCACCTGTGCCTGCAGGTGCACGTCGCAGGAAAGGGGGGACCCACTCTGGTGACGCCGAGGTACTGCGACGTTTTGGAGCGCGGCCCAGACCTGCAAAGCAGATGCTTGCGCTGATGCATGCGCAAAGTCATGAAGAACTCATGCAGGTACAACCAACTTATAAACCTGGCTGGGTAAGGTTTGCTTGGCAGAGGCACGCACCGCTTGCGCTTGCCGCTCTGCTCAGGCTCGGGCTGCTCCTCAGGCCTCATGCGGCGGTGCTGCAGCCTACATGCTGCCGCCACAGCGTGAGCGGGGCGGACGCGTCCTTGTGGCAGGCATGCTGCGTGATGCTGCCACCGTTGCCCAGTGATGTGTTTACGTAGGTCCGCTTAAGAGCAATTGTTGGCAGGTGATGCACGCGAGAGAGATGACGAGTGACAGCGGCTTTCAGCTGCAGCCTCGCCGTCTCGATTTACGGATTTTGGATGTCCCAGGTTCGACTTGAGGGGAACCCACTAGGTCAATGCGGTCCAGCTAGGCTCCAACTCCCCACCTCGATCAGAGGCTTGCAGGAGGCACAGGGACGGGCTTTGGTGCACCACAGGCGCCTGTAGTGTTAGGCTATGTCAGACACAGGATGGCAGCGCTTGGCTGTGCTCAGGGACCACCTGCAGCCTACGAGCGAGCACTTGCGGCGGAGCGGCTTGCAGAGGACTGCTGCAAAGGCTGAAGAGCTGGGTAGCAAGCTGGTCACCGCGCAGGAGGCTGTGGCTGCGGTGCCAAATGGCGCGACTATCACGGTGCGACCCCAGCTTGCTGTTGCCTACTGACATAGCACTTACACTCAGCTGAGAAAGCTCAAGCATGCCTTGCGGAGATGATACTGTTGTATGCAGAGCTTCTCAGACTTGTTATGTTCTTTTGGTCTTACTCATTCCCGCGCGTTGCGGCGCTTCGCACAGGAAGCGGCAGTGAACGTGGCCCTGGTGCGCAGGTGGCCGGCTTTGTTGGGTGCGGCTGCCCGGAGCTGCTGATAAATGCGCTGCGGTGCGCGCCCTCATGCCCCTCAGCCTCGTTCACACACACGCGCGGGGGCCTGGCTGTCCCTGACCAGCCGCGGCTCAGACCTGCGGGGGGTGTCCCAGGGAGCGCTTCGATCGAAGCGGGCAGCCCCGCGGCATGCACTTGTTTCAGGTGGTCGCCGTCGGCAACGGAAAGGGGCGGGGGCTGTCCAAGCTGGCCGTGGAGGGCATGGTGACCACGTATACATACAGGTGCGTCACGACTTGACCTCCCGCACACCTGAAGCTTCCCACCAACGTGCCATGCCATGTAGCGCCAGGCGTGAGTCACCTGAGCCTGCTCGCAAGTTTCAGCAGGCGAGACAGCTTGATGCAGTCTGTAGAAGGTCCACAGTGCAGGGGGTGTGCGCAGACCAGAGCAGGCATTTTCCTAGCCATATATGAGGGCTTTCCAATGCGTACGTCTCAAGTCCATGCGGTCAGACAGCCGGACACAACTGCTTGAACATCACGGCACGCGTTGGCATGCTTTGGCACTGGTAGCCACCACATGCAGCTGTGGATCTCATCAAGCAAGCAATACGCTCCCACAACAAGGTTGCGCCTGCGCAGCTGGACTGGGCTGTGCCCGGAGTTTGTGGCGCTAGCGCGTGCAGGCAAGCTGCAGGTGCAGCCCGTTGGACCGTGGGTACAGCGCGGACTGGCAGCCTGTATAGCGTGGGAGAGGCCCTGCCGGGATGCTGCATGGGCATTGGCGCTGACAGACCGGCAGGCTGCATACTTTGCATGCCTTACTGAGCATGGATCGCGCTGGGTGCTCGAGCTGCGCAAGAACTGCTGCCGTTTTCTGCGTCGCCTGCGCACAGCCCTGGCGGCTAGCATGCCGGCCGCGGAAGGGGCGTGGTCGAGAGTGACACAGGCGGAGGTCTGAGCGCGCAGGCATACAACCTGCCGCTGGGCGTGCTCAGCCACCTCGTGCGCGACTGCGCCGCCGGCCGGCCCGGCACGCTGACGCGCACCGGCCTGGCCACGTTTGTGGACCCCCGCGAGGGCGGCGGCAAGCTCTGCGGGCCGGAGCAGCCGGATGTGGTGCAGGCGCGCCATGCCCTGCGTCGCTGTTGCAAGGTGCGCTGTGCTGGACAGTGGCCAAGGTGCCATCGTGGCGCAGACATGGTTTGCAGGGTCGCGTTCAGGCGGGAGGCTATGCATGAGGCTGACCGAACAGGAAGACTGGCAGGCCCAGCCTCAACACACAGGCAAGCACGGAAGTGGGTTGGAGCGCGCAGGCTGACAGCTTGTGCCATCGGGCGGCGGCAGGCGGGAAGCACGAGCCCATGGCCCGTCAGGGCATGCATATGGCCAGGCGGTCCCCGGACATCTCGCCCACGGTTCGACCTCTGAGCATGCGCCACCAGCCTCTTTGCATCCAGGCAGCATTCCTGCCATGGCGCCCCTGTAAGGTCTTGCAGGCCAGGGACTGAACTCGTGCTTTGGGCAGTCCCCTGACGCAAAGACATGCCACTGGAGGACCTGCCTTGTGGTAAAGAGTCGTGGCCACTGGTCAAGCGACATGCGCCGCGACCGCGCATGCAGGCATTTTACAGGATGATGCTGGCGCCGCCCTGCAGCGGGCGCGTGCACTGGGGCAAGGCCGGCCAGCCCTGGGCGGAGCCCTGCTTCGACGGCGCGGCGCAGTACCCGCAGTGGTGCGACTTCGGCTGCGCTGTGCAGGCGCGCAGCCCTGGCCGGCAGCCCAGCCTGGTGGGCGGACGGCGAGCGGGTCTGCCGGTCTGCCGATGAATCAACTCTGCCATGACTGGTCAATGTTTGTCAGCTTACATGCGCAAATGCTCGCATGCAGCACATGGCTTGGCTCCGCTTGGCCGCCACGCTTGATTCCTGGGACCTGCCAGCATGTGACTACAGCCACCATATGCGCGGCTGAAAAATTGCATGCGTTGCAAATATGACCATGAATAATGTCTGCAGTGGCGCACGCTGCATGAATGGGGTATCGGCCTCCAGCACATGGCACACCTAGGGCAGCCCTACCACGCGCAGGAGCTGGACCCTGGGGGCAAGTTCCGATCGCAGAGCGATGTGTGGCAGTGGCGGGCCATGCGCGACGGCGCGGATGTGCCCTTCGCCGCATGCTGCACGCCGAGCGGCTTTGACCCGGCCTGCGTATGCGCTGGTCGCCTAGGGTGCACAAGTCAGCCAGATGACAGCCTGAACAGGCAAAAGGGCGGCAGCTGGGACTCTGTGTTAGGGTTCAAGGGCTGACCTGGCTGACCTGCGCATGTCAAGGCCAGCTGTGAGGAGCACTAAGGGTGGCGAAAGAGTGCTGGACCTAGCGAATCCAATGTGTGCTTATTTGCATGGGTTTGCCAACAGGACATGCACCGGTGGGCGCACCCAGCAGCTTGATTGCAGGCTTGCACCAAATTTTGGTACCATGTCCAGGATCCTCCGTGTGCATTTGCTATCTCAAGCAAGCTCATGTAAGTAGAAGCCCCGCAAGTCCCAACACCACCCACAGTTGGCTGTTACGCTGGTTTGATGCGTATGTACCTTGCCAGCAAGCATGGTGGTGTTGCTCTGTGCATTGCAACTAGCCTAGCCCCAATTGTGGAACCAGGACAGAAGCCTGGCTGGATGCACACTGCAAGGACAGTCCAACTTGCTTATGTACACAATGCAAGACATGTATGCTGTGCTTGTTTAGGCGCTGCAGGCCAAGTTCCGGAACGAAAGGTGAATTGCAAGCGCACACCTGGGAAGGCAGACCTTTCCATATGAACCTGGCACCGGCTGTGCCTGCGGGCGACAAACTGGAGGGCAGCTCCGATTGCTCCACCTCTGGCCCGCACCCTTGCCAGGCGTCGGAGCCCCTGAACGGCGCAGCCTCGCACGCACCCGTGTGCCACGCTGACGTTCTCCGCAAGACCTTTTGGCACCTGGTTCCGATACACTGGGGCACCATCTTGTGGACATACTTTGATAGAAGCTCGCTCAGTTTTGCAGCCATCGCGTTGATACCGGACCTGGGGCTCACAAACTATGAGTACGGGCTTGGCGCAGGTGTGCCCAGCTCGCTGCGGGTTTACCTGCCAGTTCACTTTACGTTGGCATGCACAACCCCGCCTTCACGCTGACTGTTACCCGCGCAGGGCTGTTCTTTGCGGGGTCGGCGGTGGTACAGGTGCCGTCGGTGCTTGCGGGAGCGTACGTGGGCCCGCCGCAGTGGCTGACCTTTCTGCTGGTGGCATGGTGGCGCCCCGCCCTCTCTGGTGCAGCAGGCAGCTGTTTGACCCTCACTTACAAGTTTGACGCGTTTGATTATGTGCCGCAGGGGCGCAGTGTCTGCCGCCACAGCGGCCATCCACAGCGTGGCATCGTTTTATGTTGTGCGCACGCTACTGGGCGTCTTTGAGTCGGGCACCTTTGGAAGTGCGCTGCCGCCCTCGTTCCAAGACGCACAGGAGCTCATGTCAGAGTGTGTCAGCTGGCAAGCTTACCAGCAGCTGGTCTGAGGCTGCAAGTGGGGCACATGAGGGGGGTTTCCCAGACGCCTGGGGCTTGCTCGCCATGCAGGGTAGGGCAGCTCAGGCCATGCAGGACTGACGCCCGTGCCCGCACAACCGGCCCATATGCTGAGCAGGGCGCCGCGCGCGCCAGCCATCTGGTGCCACATGGCGCTCTTCTACGCGCCTGGCGAGGTCGGCGTCCCATGGGCTGCGGCGAGCACCGCCACCGCCATCTCGCAGGTGCGGCCGCTCACTAGGCGCCGCGCGTTGACGCGCCACACTGTCTGATTGGCTCGTGAGCTGCTAGGCGGCCGCGAGTCAGCACCGTCGGCAGAGACCCTGCTTGGCCGCACGTCTTTCGTCTCCTGACTAACGTGCGGGCCACAGGCCGGCACTGTCTGAGGCATCGTGACTGCAGCATGATGTTGGCGGCTGCATGAAGCTCTGGGTTTTCTATCAAAGGCTCTCCTGCCTTGCCGCCATGCAGGGGTTTGCGGCCGCAACAGAAGGATGCCCTTCCATGCTCCTGGCCCCTGAGGCTCAGACACGCAGGTGCTGGGCGCGCCCGTGGCGGCGGGCCTGCTGCTGCTCGACGGCCGCGGCGGGCTGCGTGGCTGGCAGTACCTGTTCCTCGTCCTCGGCCTCGTCACTGCGGCGTACGCCCTGGTGGTCGCGGTGCGGGTCCCCACGCGCGCGGCCCGAGCGCGGCCGCTGCGGCATGGCCGTTCAGCCGTTACAAGGCATGACGTGTTTTCTTCAAAGCCTGCTCTGAGCATGGACGCGCAATGCTGGCGGCGCGGCGGGCGCTGTGGCCCGCGGGGCGCCGGCACCCGTCGCATCGGTGACTAGAGACTGCCTCGGCTGCCGCAGGCGGGCCTGGCGCGCACGCCGGCCAGCGCGTCCTTCCTGGCGCCCGCGGAGAGCGCGCACCTGCGCGCGCAGCAGGACGCGGCGCAGCGCGCCTCGCGCCGGGCCTGCGCCGCCAGCGGGCGGTGGCACGGTGCGGCCCCTGTGCAGTGGGGGGGCTGGGCTGCCCTGCCATGCAGACACGCAGGCCGGCTGAATCAGGGTGTGTCACTGCGCCACTGCTCGACGGCGTGGGTTGCCTGAAGCTCCCGCCCCCGCCTTCCGACATGCAGCGGAGAGACTGCAACCGGCAGGGCCCCCGCAGGTGAGCAGCGAGCCTGCAGGCACGCGCAGGCACCACATTTCCACAAACGGCCGTGTCCCGCGCGCGCAGCGCCGCTGCGGCTGTGGTCCGTCTGGTACCTGGGCGTGGCGTGGCTGCTCATGCAGGCGACCAGCTTCGCAATCCTGTTCTGGACGCCGCTGCTGCTGGACGCCATACTGAGCGGGCGCTTTGGCGGCGGCGCCGCGCCGCCGCCGCCGCCGCCGCGCTCCGAGCGCGAGCAGGCGCGACGCACCGAGCGCCACATGCCTCCGGCCCACCGCCGGGGTCCAACCTCACCCTCCCATCCGCCGCGCTTCAGGAACGCATCCTTTGCAGTCTAAAGAAAAATGGGTCCACAAGAAACAGTGCGGCCTGTTTGGAGCGCTATTGATGGCCATGATCTTGAGAAGTCCTGCGAGGGGGCCCTGGTGGTATACCTTTGCAAGCGCATCAGCCGGGCCTGCAAGCTGTCTTCGGCTGAATACCAGTTGGTCCTCTTGGGAATCGCACGCAGACATAATCACGTGTTTTTGAGAGCCCGCATGCCCGCTGTCATGGGCTGGCTTGAGCAGCCCAGCGCCCTGCTGCGCAGGCAGTGCATGCGGCCGTGGTCGCGGCGCTGGCGAGCGTGGTGTATGTGCCCGCGGCGGCCGCCATGGCGCTGCCCGTGTGCTTGCTATCCGGGGCTAGCTTGAGCGGCCCGGCCCCCTGCAGCGCAGGCGGTGCACGCGGCCGTGATCGCGGCGCTGGCGAGCGTGGTGTACGTGCCCGCGGCGGCCGCCATGGCACTCAACGCGCTTTCCGCGCGGCGCTTCGGCGAGCGCAACTGGCACGCGGCCGCGCCGACCGCGCTCACGGGCGCTGCGTTCATGCTCGTGCCGCTCGGCGTGCGGCGCGGCGGGCCGTTCACCGGCATC
>JAABUV010006867.1_pt1 | contig 12196 bp, 9 predicted proteins | sample 5559971 | NCBI WGS metagenome assembly JAABUV01 (sample SAMN10711881, study PRJNA513362) | rock metagenome | isolation source: Antarctica rocks | place: Antarctica: Victoria Land, Knobhead nord | collected 2015-12-19
AGGCCTGCGAGCACACGACGTGCGACACAAGTGCAGCGTGTCGCCTAGACTGGCCATCTTGAGCAATGCATCAACTACTCAGCTGCAACACAGGCCCAGCTGTTGGCCGCCGCGAGGTGCCGCGATGTGCACCTCAGGCGGCGGCAGCGGCGGCAGCGGCGGCGGCGGCATCGGGGCTCCAGATGCAGCGCCCGCCAGTTCGGGCCCCCGAGCACCTGCTGCACCGCCTTCGTGCGGGGCAAGCCCTCCTGGACCCTCCGCTCCAAGGGCACCAGTGTCAGGATGTGCTGGGGCGGCCGGCACTGCAGAGCGCGAGTGCGCCACGTCCTCGGCAGCGCCGGGGCCGCGGGCGTCCCCAGCAGGGCCGCCGCTGGCGCTGCCGTCCGGCGCTGGCGAACCCGTTACGGGCGTCAACATGTCCAGCAGCGAGAACAGGTCCTCGGGCAGCGGCAAGCTGCGCGCGGTGCAGGCCAGGGTAGAGTATCGATATGCTGCATGCATCAGGCGCTTTCAGCACAGAGATACAGCTCCTTCGCTCCTTTGGCGGCGCAAGCTGGGCACGGCGCAGGCCAAGACCATGTGAAGCGCTGTGGCTGACCTCAGTGCAGTCAATGACGAGCAGGTGACAAGAGGTGCATGGGTGGGGCGAGAAGAGTGCGAGAAACAGCAGCGGCGACATATCCAAACGCAGAGCATGGTCCCAAACCGCATGCTTGAGACCCTGGCCTGTGGTGTGCCGGAGGGCGCCCGCACCTGCGCACGCCCGCTTCGGAGCCATCCTCCGCGGCGGAGGCTACGAGCGGCGCGCTGACACGCGCGCTGTCGCCGGCGCAGGGCGGCCGAGCAGCGCCGTGTGCGGGCTGTGCAGCCGGCGACTCGGCAGGCGCTGCCGCTGGCGGCGCGGGCGCCGCGGCAGGGCCAGCAAAGCTGAGTCCCTCGAATAGGGAAGTGCTCGCGTCTGTGCAGCACGCGAAGTGAACCATCAGCAGTGTGCTGCCATCCCCTGCCTGACAGCAGTCGCACCGTGTGACAGCACGGCGCCGTGACACAGTTCAGTTTGCACTGGCGCGCCGGAGGGCCGCACCGGCGGCGGGCTCAACCTCTGCCGGCTGCAGCATGCGCTCTGTCGTTAACTGCAGCTCCCTCTGAAGCTCTCCCACTTGCCTGCAGGACGCTCCCAGTCCCTGCGTAAGAGTTGGAGAACCAGAGCAGGCACATTACTTTGAACGGCGAGTGCAGAAAGCAAGCTCCGTGTGGGCATAGCGCACAGTCGCCAGGTCTCCTTGGAGTCGCCGTCAGGCATCTTCGCCACCGCGCTGTCCACTTGGAGGACTGCGCACGCGGCAGCAGCTGTGACTCATCAGCAAAACACGTGCCATAGCCGCGGGCAGCCGGAGCGGGGTGCGCTTTCGAACGGCGCAAGCAAGGCGCTCTGGGCAGCTGCAGAGACACGCACTTCACGCCAAGCGAATGCAGGAATGAATGAACTACAACCGTGTATCAGCCAGCTCGGGCTGCTGACGGGCACATCCCTGGAAGAGGGCTACGCAGTGATCAACTCAACCTCAACTGCGCAGGCTAGTTCGCACTTTGCCACTGCCAGGGCGCCTACCCAGGCGCGTTGCATTGTTGAGCAGCGGGAAGTTGGTGCTTGTCTCCGCGCGCATCTGCCGCAGCAGCGCCGCCGCGCGCGCCAGCTGCTCTGACACGTCCTCCGCCGCGGGGGGCGGCTGCGGGCTGCTGCCCTTGCCCGCCCCCGGGCTGCCCAGGCGCCTGAAAAGGCCCTTCATCGCTTACGGCAGGTCAGCGTTGAGCACAGGTGTGCACATCTGCACACACTGAGAAGCGATTTGTCTCAGCGCCGATCGTAACATACTAACACCAGGGAATACTGCAGTGGTGTGGACCACAAAGCCTTTGCTGTGTGTAGCCGATGGTGATGGACAGAGGCTGGGCAAGCTCTCCCGGAGAGTCCCTCCTTCCAGAGGCCCTGCCAAGAGAGGGCACCTGCAGTTTCACCCCCAGGAGTAGGGGTGAAGCCAAGAGCCATTATTGGATGGGCAGAATGGGGAATGGCTTGTCCGCCATCCGTAGTTGAAGAAAAGACAGCTCTAGAGTGCACACTGCAGGGCAGCACAGTGAGGTTGGGCGTGCTCAGGCTTAGAGAAGCTTGCGCTGATGAGAGTCGCTCCTCCGCAGTGTCTTCCTCACCCCGCGAGCCTCGGCAGGCCAGCACAGAGTTTGCACAGCCATGGCGCCTCAACGCCAGAGCCCAGCTTGCGGGGAAGGTCAGAAAGCCGCTTTCGAGTGGGGTGCAGACATCCCAGCACGCCCGACCAGCCCAATGCAGAGCTGGCAAGCGAGCAGGAACACCGGCAGAATGGGCGCTCACCTGAGGGCGGCGAGGACCTGGTTGCGGCTGCGCTGCAGCGTGCAGACTTGGCGTTGCAGGTCCGCCATACTTGAGACCACACTGCTTTGTCTCTTGGCTTCTCCTGTATCGGTGCACGTCTGCTCCCTGCGTCAGTGCACTGCCAAGGAGCGCTGCACGGTCCGAGGGCAGTGTGAACTGTCCAGCACTGTGGGACAGGCTGTAGAGAAGCAGATGGACGTCTTGCACGAGCTGCCGAGCGCGCGCGAGCGGCCTCACCCGCCGCCCCGAGAGACCTCCGCGGCTGCGCAGCCGGTTCGGTCCCCTAGCGCTTCTGTTTTTCCAACGCTCTGCCTTCAGCCTGCAACGGTGAGACTGAAAGTCTGGAGTCTGCGCTGCCCGACCACACGCACCCAGCTCTGTTCATACACCTGGGCATAATTGCCCTGTCCGTGCCCAGGCCCCGCCGTGGACGAAGGGCCTGCTGGCCGCTGCGGCGGCGGCCGCGGTGCTGGCCTCCCAGGCATTCGGGCCGGTCTGGCAGGGCGCTGGCGCAGCCGCCTGCGGGCTGGCTCTCGGCGCGTCGGGCCGGCGGCGGGGCAGCTTGTCGAGCTCAGGTGCCTCCTGGTGCTCAAGCAAGTGCACGCGCTTCAAGCTCAGGAGCGTGCGGTGCGCGTCGTCCCCACAAACCTGGGAACCTAATCAAGGTTACGTACTTTGCGGCAGTACGTGCGTGCCCAGCGCAGTGCAGGTATTGCCGCAAAGTGTATAACCTTTATTAACTTCCCAGCTTCGTGGTGACGATACGCAGCGCACGCTCCTGAGATTGGAGCAGCAGCGCAGTGCACGCAGCGCCAGGCGCACACCCTGGACGCTTTCACAGGCGCGGTGGCAGCCGCTGCGGTGGGCGCGGCGACGCTGGCGGCGAGCCTGCGCTGCGGCGCGACGCTGCTGGCGTTCTACGCGGCCTCGTCACGGCTAACCGCTTTCCGGGAGCAGGCCAAGGCGCTCGATGAGAGCTTCAAGCCTGGCGGCCAGCGCGATGCTGTGCAGGTTAGGTTTAGTGTTAGGGTAGGGTACACCGAACCATCCCGCACAGTGTGCCGCTTCTGCCAGGCACCGTGAGGCGCAATGTCTGTTATCGTGTGTTGCTGCATCTCATGCTGCATTGTGATCAATAGCAGTGTGTGTGGTCACGCCAGAGTGATCACACACTGCTTTTGATTACATTGCAGCATGAGATGCAGCATCACAAGATAAGGGACAATCTGCCTTACGGTGCCTGGCAAAAGCCAGAGTGACCACACACACTGCTGTTGATAACAATGCAGCATGAGATGCAGCATCACGAGTCCATGCCACAGCACATGATGCCTGCCAGGAGGTGGCTGCATGCGATGTGCTCAAGGTGTTGCAACTGAATAGGGTCCCCGGTGATAGCAGCGCTCCTGCGGGTGAGAAAGTGTTTGCTGTGGTCCCAGTGACCTGGATGCGGGCTTTGTCTGCATTGCAACTCATGGCACATGTCAGCCGGGAGTCATGCCCCTTACCGCAGGTGCTGCTACCATCACAGGCACGATCAGCCTGGTGTCAATTAATGCTTGAGACTGGGCGACGCGCACTGCCGTGCGAACACGCACATGCATGCTGTCGACAGCCGGTCTGTGTTGTCGCCAGGCAAGTGGCGCTTCCCAATTTAGGAAAACAAAGTGGGTAAAGGCCATGTGCATTGTAGCGATGTAGCCCCGTCCGCCGCACGCCTGTCGGCTGGCGCCTCAACGGCTAGCGGCCGATGCTGCGCGGCGCAGGTCTGCTGCAACGCCGCGGTGCCGGCACTACTGACGGTCGCGGCCGCCGCCTTCACGGGCGCGCGGGACGCACCGATTGGCCTGGCCGGGCGGCCCGCGACGGCGTGCCTGGGTGCGCGCAGCCGCGCTCTCAGGCTGCACGCCATGCGCTACGCTGGCGCCGTACTGACAAAGAGGGTCGCAGAAAGCGGGAGACGGACCCCACTGCACCGCTGCTGCAGGACATAGAGCAAGCTGGCTGCCTTTGCATGCGCACCGCTGGTGACAGGCGTGCACCTGCCAGCATGCAGAGCGTTGCTGGTGAAGAGCTGCCGTCTGCCTATCAGTTGCCCCCTGGCAGGGCAGCCAGATGCGCACTGCCAGCATGCTGGTCCCTTAAATCCCGTTATCAGAATTGTTTCGGCGCCGGGTGCACCCCAGCCGGGGCTGGCTGCAGCATGCTGGGCTCGCTGTTGATTAGCCCTAGACCTAGCCCACGCTGAGCGCCGCGCGCGCAGGCGGCGTGCTGGGTTACTTTGCGTGCTGCTGCGGCGACACCTGGGCCAGCGAGCTGGGGCAGCTGAGCGAGGCCGAGCCCACGCTGATCACGACGCTGAAGCCCGTCCCGAAGGCGCGCCCTCCGCCCCGGGTCATGGCGCACATGCGGCGGAGGCTGAGCGTGGCTGCGCTATGTGGCTGCAGTGCGTTGACGCGAGCGCTTCTCTGTGTCCGCATCCACACTGCCTGCTCCGCCCATCGGTTTGGCTCGCTGCCTGAGCAGCCATGGGTGGCAAGAATGCACAGCAGCAGCAGCTTGTCAAGCATGGCTTGGGCGAGCCAGCTCGCAGCGGCGACGGCCCCACGCGGCCCGCAGGGCACCAACGGAGGCGTGACGCCGTTGGGGCTGGCAGCCAGCCTGGCGGGCGGGCTGTTCGTGGGGCTAGTGTTCTATGCCGCGGCGCTCGTGTCGCCGACGCTGCGGGCGCTGCCCGGCCAGGCGGCGGCCGCCGCCCGGCAGTGGCAGCTGGTCCCCCTGGGTGCGCGCCCGCGCTCGCCGCGCCTGCGCTGTCCGGCCTGCCCAGCTGTCACCTGGGCAGACCATAGTTAGCATGCCGTCCTGGTGAGCGCCTAGACGGTTAAAAGCTGTCCCGCGTGAGCGGGAGGCCTCTCGCTGGATGGTGGGGGCTGCCTAGTTCCGGACGCCCACGTCACTGGTGGTGAGCCGCGCTGTGACCTGTCCGGATGCGGTTTGTGCTTGCTGCGGGCTCAGATGCATGCAGACCCTGGGGGCTCAGTGCGTTCAAGTCCTGCAGCCAGTGCTCTGCAGGGACCAGCCGTGACATGTGGCGCCGCGCCACTCCGCCAGCTGAGGGCGCCGGCAGCTCCCTGGCAGCCTCGCGGCTGGGCCCGTCGCATGCAGGGCGTAGCGTTGCCGCCTGTGCCAGCTCAGCGTCATATGTGGCCGCGCGCCCTCGGACCTGCTCACTGGCGCCGTCGGCGTACTGTCGGGACCGCTTTCCAATGCAGCGTACCCATGCAGCATGCCCATGCAGCATTCCCATGCAGCATGCCGCTGACCGGGCATGCTGCATCCAGAGAACCCAAGGAGGCTGAAAGTCACGCGCTGCGGCGCGCACCAGGCCTGCTGGGCGGCGCGTTCGGCTCGCTGGTGGACTCGGTGCTGGGCGCCACGGTGCAGTTCTCCGGCTTCAACGCGAGCACGCAGCGCCTGACCGGCCGCCCGGGCCCCGGCATCCGCCGCATCTCCGGCGCGCCGCTGCTTAGCAACAGCGGCGTCAACCTCGCCTCGGCCAGCGCCACCGCGGCGCTCATGGCCTGGCTGGTGCTGCAAGTGCTGTGAGTGGTTTAATGCTGGCGCAGACACATGCAGGCGGCCAGGCACCACGCCGCCGCAGAGCCCTGCTTTTCAGCCCAAACTGTGATTTTGCCAAGCGTTGGGAGTGCCAGCTTGGCACCACGCCGTTTGGCGGGTGGCATTCGTCTTGTCTGCGGCAGACCAGCAGCGGCGCTTGCGAAGTCAGCTGGGGCGTGTTGCAGCTTCTATGAGCATGCCTTGATCTGCGCAGCACGCGCACGTCTAGGCAACTGTGTGTTGGTGTGCGCCCTGATTTTCTGACCGGGAAAGAGCCACTGCCTGGCTGTCTGCTCACGTTGCTATTAGGTGGCATGTTTATTTGCATCCCAGTGACAGCGACGAGGGGTGTCATGCATAGACGTGATCATTGCCGCATGCGTGTTACGGTTGTCTGCGCGGCACATGAGGACTTGAGAGGAAAGGCAGCTTCAGACATGCAGATGTCTGATTCCAAGGGGCAGCATACAAATACACTCGGGAACAGACACCTAACCCCCCTTCCATGCGTCGGAGAGCAGTCGGTAAGCACTCAACGGAGGGCTGGCGCTGTGCGGCGTGGTGCATCAGCTGCGCAAAGGTTGCTGTTGCACTGGCACATAGCACCACGCCTGCTGCTACAAACCGGTCGCGATGGGCCAGACGCACTCTACCCGGTATGGGGCAGTCAGCACGCAGCACCTGAAGCCCCAGGGTCTGTACGCGACCAACTCCGTCGCGCTCAAGCAAATAAAGCATCTGCGGCATTGCATCTTGAAGGGCACTCTGGCGCCGTGCCACCCGGGCAGCTGTGCGGAGGCTGATGAGGTGCGCACCCAGCGCAACACTGCGCACGGGTGCCCCTGCCGCGCAGCGACGCACAAAGCCTGCATGGAATGCTACGGCAGGTGGCCGTGCTCAGGTTGCTCTCCTTGAGTTTGACTATTCTGAGCACTGTTGCTCACTGGTCGAGGGTGCTGCGGGTGCACTATGCTGTGGGGAGCACTCTGGTATAATACCGTGAAGCGGGCAGCGGTCACGTGCGGTGGCACAGGAAGCTGATGTGCAGGCCGTTGCTGCGCGGCGCACCCTGATGCCTGACCCTGCTTCGACGCTGGCACAGGGTGCACCGGGCGAGGAGTGCCCCATCTGCTTCCTGCGCTACCCCTCGCTCAACCGCTGCGTCTGCTGCTCATCGGACATCTGCACAGAGTGCTATGTTCAGGTGACACGAGCGGCCCTGCAGGCGGCCCTGCCTGTGTCGGCTGCCGGGCAACCCTCGCTGTGTGCGCTCGCCAAGCGCCTGGCAGCTACCACTGGTGATCGCTTCGGGCCGTCGAGTCGGACACCCATGTGTCACTGCATTTGGCTGACAGAGAGCAGTGCCTGGTTGGGCTTTAGCCTGTGAAGCCAGCGGTCACCGAGCGCTCTGCTTGCTGGGAGTGTGCGCTGGGCGTCCTCATACAAAGCAGAAGGTGGCCCTTGTGCGGCGGAGTACTGGGGCGCCTGAGCCAGCTTGCACCTGCAATGCCTTTTTTCTCATGTACCCCTACGCTGCTCGTAGTACAGTGCTGCCGGACACCTTGACTGGACCCTCAAGCTTTCCATACGTGCCTAGCCGCCAACACGTGCATTCACTGCTTCACGTAGGGAGTGCCTTTCATGGTGAGCTAGCAGCTTCAGAGCCTGCAGCAGTGGCTTGCAGTGCTGAGTGAGCTGTGCCGGCGTGCTTGCAGGTGCGCTGGCGGCGCGGGGGCCTGCAGAGCGGCAGCGCGTGCCCGTTCTGCAAGGGCTTCTTCGCGGTGACTTACACCGGGCCGCTCAGCGAGAAGGCGCGCGCGGCGGCCGCCGCCGAGCGCGCCGCGCTGGCCGCCGCGCAGAAGCGCGCGCGCGAGGTGCCGCCCTGACCCGACGCTAGTGCACGTCCTGCAAAGCGGGATAAGACTGCCGTGGCCGCTGATTGGCGCCGGTGCGCTCGCTGCTGCGCCGCGCGGCACGCGCGTAGCGCACTTCGCGTGTACGCCCTGGAGTCGCGCAGCCGTGCTGCTGTTATATGTATGCGGCGCAGCAACACCAGGCGGGGCGCCTGAGGCAGTCGCCGGCGCACACACTCCGTGCCACAAGCAGGCGCCGGCAGGAGAGCTGAGGCAGGCGCCCGCCTGGCTCGAGCACTTGCAGCGGCTGATTTGTGAGCTGCGCAAAGCGCGGCTTGCAGTGTCTGGCAGCGTGCGTGAGGCACCGGGTTAGGGTGAGAGCTAGGGTCTGTCAGCGTGCGCGAGGCGCGCGCCTGGCCGCGCGCAGAACGAGGAGCGGGAGGGCGCGGAGCAGCGGCGCCTGCGGCTGGAGGCCGCGGCCGCGGCGGCGGACGGCGCGCCCGCCATGTCGCCGGACGCGCAGGTGCGCACCTGCCGTGCTCGGCCCCATGCGCTCCGTGACTCTGTGCTGCTGTTGATATCGATGTCTACGGTTCCTGATGTCCAGGGTGTCAATAAGATAATAACATGCATTCGAGTTGAATGTGTTTTCACAGCCATGAGCCCAGGGTCAGTGGCAGTGCAGCTAGATGAGCCCCCAGTGTGGTGCTGACATCCCTGGTGACCTCGTGATAGTATCGGGCGCAGTGAACGCCGGCGGCTGGGACAGCATGCTTGCAGACTCACCCAGGTCACATGAAACGCAAGTGCATAAGTCGAGCCTGCCGGCCTGCGCAGCGCCAGGGCCCGCTCAACAGCCTGCTGCGCGCCAGCCTGGGTGCCGCGGAGCCGGCGACGCCCAGCCCAGGGCCCGACCGCCGCCCGCGCGCCGCCGCGCGCCAGGCGCGCCCACTGCCAAACGGTTTGGCTGCTACACCCTGTGCATGATGGGGGTTGAGGGCTTTTGATGCAGGTGCCCAGTGAGCCTGACCTTTCATGCATGCTGTCGGCAGGAGCCTGACGCAAGCCATGGGGCATGCCTGCAATGGGGCGCGCCTGTGAGGAGGTCTTGCAAGGGCTGCAGTAACCCTACAGGGTTGCGGGCGGCAGGCGCGTGCCGTGGACGCGCGCTTTGCGGAGTACGTGCCGCGCGACATCCTGGCGGCCACCGACGGCCTGGACCTCGACCTCGACCTGAACGAGCTCATGGTGCGCGGCCTGCGACCCAACCCCTATTTGTTGGTCCTGGCGGCATGGGACCCCCGGTGCTCGCACTGTGAGCTTGGGCGTGCCGGCGAATGTGTGTGTGCATTATGCGCGAATGTGTGAGTGCACACACAGCTGTGAACCAAGCGCCTCGGCGCATCGTGCTCACACGCCCCGCGCTGCTGCCGGTGCAGCTCATGCAGGCCATCTACGCGTCCATGGCCGACCAGGGCGGCGGCAGCGCGGCGCCCGCCACTCCGGGGCCCGCCGCGTGCGGCGCAGCGCCGGCGCGGGGCGCACACGCCGCAGGCGGCGGTGGCGGCGGGCGCCACGGCCAGCCGCCCTCTAGCTCGCCACTGGGCGTGGGCGGCGAAGCGCGCGCCGGCGCGCCGAGCTGCAGGAGTGACGGGGGCGGGGCAGCCGGGCCCGCCGCGCGGCCGAGCAGCGCGGGGACTGCCGCACTGCTCGCGGGGACTGCCGCACTGCTCGCGGGCGGTGGCGGGTCGGGGCCGTGCCGGGACCAGGGTGGGGTGGCCAACGGGGGCACCCCGCGCCCCCGCAGCGCCCCCGCGCCGTTGGCGCGCCCTGCTCAGCGCTTAGCCCCTGGCCCTGACCCGTGCTCTGCATGCGCCGCTGCGCCACCCGCGCCCAGCCCGCTCGAGCGGCCCGAGGCGCACGCGCGCCGGCCAGACGGCCCGTCACAGGGCGCCGCGGACTGCCAGCCGGCGGCGCTCCTGGCCGCTGCGGCGGCGCTCCTGGCGCCGCCGCCGCCGCAGCGGCCGGCGCCGCGCTGGCTGCAGGTCGCGCCCGAGGGCCTGGAGGCCCTGGAGCCGCATGCTGCGTCCGCCGCAGCCGCCGCGCGCGCGCCTACCCCCGCGCCCGCCTCGGCCATCGCAGAGAAGGCGGCAGCCGGGCGCCCGGCCGCACGGAGCCTGCGGGTCTGCTGCGACGCGGTGGGCGCGGCGCCAGACCCGGCCCCCGCGCCCGACCTGGCGCACCTCGTCGAAGTCGTGGCTGCGCTGCTGCCCACCGCGCGGGGGGCAGGCGGCGCGGGGCCAGCGCGGCGGCCGCACCCAGGCTCAGGGTGTGCTTCAGAGTCCCCGTGCGTGCCTCCGGCGACGCCGCACGCGCTGCCCTGGGGCCGCGCGGGCTGCGCGCCGAGTGGTCTTCACCCAAGCCCAGGACCCGTGTCGCCGGGCCCCACGCCGCCCGCAGGGCGCCACAGCGAGCAGGCCGCCGCAGCAGCGGGGCCCGCCAGCCCGGCGGGCGCACGCAGCCAGCTGGGCGCGCCTCTGCCCTCTCGCAGGATGGAGACTGGGGGAGCGGCAGCAGGGCCGGCGGACGCGCGCAGGCGGGAGCTGGAGGGTGAGCGCTTGCCCGGTGCCGCGCCTGGCAGCGCTGGCGCGCCGGCCTCAGCCACCGGGCCCCCGGATGAGCCGCAGGGGCGCGTCTGCGAGCAGGCGCGTGAGGGCGGCCCGAGCAGCGGCGCGGCCGCAGGAGCCGGGCCGGCGGGGCCCGCAGCCGAGGCTGGCGGCGTGCGCATCGGCGCCGCGCCGCTGTCCGACCCGGTGCCTGCGGGGGAGCCAACGGGAGCCGCTGCGGTGGCAGCGCCGGGCGCGTCGCCAGATGCGGGGTCGCCAGCCGATGCGCGCCGTCCTGCCGGCGCGGGGCGCTCCGGCGGCGCGGCCGCGGCCGGGAAGGAGCCTGCAGCGGCGGCGCGGGGCTCCCCGGGCGGCGGGGCCGGGCAGCCGCGGGCGGGCCTTGGAGCTCCGGAGCGCAAGGCTTCCCCCGTGGACGGCAGCGGGCCGGCTGTACTGGAGCTGCCGGACGGCGAGAAGGCGCGCACGCCGGGAAGCCGCCTGCTGGTCACTTGGGTGTGCACTTGGGTGCTTGGCGAGGAGACAGACCCAGGGCTCGGCGCTGTGCTGCCCTTGGCTGCACTGCTCTGTCCCGGCAGCGCCAGAGCCAGCATGTGCATATTGTGCCTGTCCGAGGGCCGCGCACCGCCCCCAAGTGGCTGTGCAGAGCGCCCCCTCGAGGTCAGTTCAGACGCTCTGCACATGTGAGTCTCGGCTTTGTGCGGCCATGCGAGCGCCGGCCTGGCTGGGCAGCCAACCCTGACCAGAACCCATTCCTGACCCATACCCTATTGCTGCGCGGCTGCAGGTGCTGGTGCTGCTGACGAGCGACGCCGCGCGCAAGCGCGCAGACGATGACAAGCGCGCAGTCGCCGCCGCCGCCGCACGCGGCGTGAGCGAGACATACACGGCGCGCGCCTGCCCGTCCCTGCTACCCGCGCAAGCGAAGATGCTGCTGCCAGGCCCGTTTGGCCTGCACGGCGTGGCATGGGCATTGCCAGTCTGCGACCACGCTTGTGCACGCTGCAGCGTCCATTCCATTGAAGCGGTCATTGCCTCCAGGCGTAAACGCTGTTGGCTGCCCCGCAAGCGCCCCCGGACCCGGCAGACGTGTTACTTGCCTCACACGCGCCCCCGGACCCAACGGACGTGGGGGAAATTCGCTTCGTATCAATTGCCCCGCAGGCGCCCCCGGACCCGGCGGACGTGGCGCTGCGCGAGGCGCTCGACCGCCGCGACGCGGCCTTCCAGCAGTACCTCGCGCGACGCGACCCGGTCGCGGGCGCCGACCGTTGCGGCGCGGGAGCTGCGCCGGAGGCGCCCGCGGCCGCCGGCGCGGGCCCCAGCCGCTGGGAGAGCGACGTGGAGCTGGTCGCGCGGCTGAACGCGGCGGACGCGGCGCTGCTCGCGGCGCTCGGCGCGCGCGGCAACCTGGACATCTCCTCCGCTGCCGCGAGCGCCGCCAGTGCTGGTCTGGGTTCTGGTCAGGGTCAGGGTCAGGGTTCTGGTCAGGGCTCCGCCACACTCGGCCCCGCTGGCGACCTGCTGGCTGGGCGGGCATCGAGCAGCAGGCCTGGCAGCGATGCAAACCATACTGGGGCCCCAGCGCCCGACTCGTACGAGACCGATGCGCAGCTGGCCGCGCGGCTCAATGCTGCTGACGCGGCGTTTGTCGCGGCGCTCAATGCGCGCAGTGCTGGGGCCGAGCG
>JAABUV010006868.1_pt1 | contig 12195 bp, 10 predicted proteins | sample 5559971 | NCBI WGS metagenome assembly JAABUV01 (sample SAMN10711881, study PRJNA513362) | rock metagenome | isolation source: Antarctica rocks | place: Antarctica: Victoria Land, Knobhead nord | collected 2015-12-19
CCATTTTTTGTTTGTGTCGTGGCCCTCCCTTCAAAAAGGTTTTTTTTTGTCAACCATTTTTTGAAAAGATACAAACTTTTGGTTTTCCTAACAAAAATGGTATTTTTGAAAAGATACAAGGTTTTCCGGAGGAAAACTTGTGTCCCTTCAAAAACGTAGTTTTTGTTAGAAAACCTTCCTTTTCACCCCTTTTCCCAGAAAAGGGGCAGGGAAGGGATACCAGGTTAGAAAACTTGTGTCGTGGCCCTCCCTTCAAATACCATTTTTTTTAGGAAAACCTCTGGAAAACCTTGGAAGACCCTTGGAAGAACCTTGGAAAACCTTTGGAAAACTTTTATCGTAGTAAAAGGGATACCAAAAGAAGAACAATCATTGTTTATCAGCCTTTTTAAGAAAATTATTTATCTTTATTATCTTTAGAAAAACGTTATAGATTTACATTCAAAATAGAAAGAGTATAGGGTGATTAGCTCAATTGGTAGAGCACCTCGCTTACAACGAGTAGGTTAGTGGTTCGATTCCACTATTACCCAGTTTTTTTTCAATTATTGTTTTGAAGAAATAAATTTTACAGAAAAAATATTCACTTTTTTATAAACCTTATTGTTTATCGTTTTTGTTCTATGTAGATAAACAAAAGAAAAGATACGAAGAAGAAACCTTCTTTTATTTTTTTCATTATGGTTGTTTTCATATAAGAAAAAATGTATAAATGTTTTTTAAAAGATACGTATTTTTAATCATAAATAAAGTATCAAAGTATATGTTAAGCCCAAAACGAACAAAATTCCGTAAATATCAAAAAGGAAGAACAAAAGGCATAAAGCCAAACCAAACAGAATTGCAGTTTGGTAAATACGGTTTAAAATCGTTAGAGTGTGGACGAGTTTCAGCAAGAACAATTGAAGCTGTGAGACGTGTTATGACACGTAAGTTTAAACGCGTTGGTCAAATCTGGATAAGGGTTTTTCCAGACCTTCCTATAACAAATAAACCTGCAGAGGTGAGAATGGGTAAAGGAAAAGGAAGTGTGTCTTATTGGGTTTGCTCCATACAATCTGGACAAATTTTGTATGAAATGGATGGAATTCCGCTTCAATTAGCAAAAACAGGATCGCAACTTGCTTATCAAAAGTTACCTCTCAAAACTGAATTTGTTTCTCTATAATAACAAATACAAAAAACTGTTCTATCCACCCCTTTTCGTTGTATCCCTTCACTTTTCTTGTGTCCATCCCTTTTCATCCCTTTTCGAAGAAAAGGAAAACCTAAAGCTTGTATCTTTTCAAAAAATGCAAACTTTGCATTTTTTGTTTGTGTCGTGGCCCTCCCTTCAAATACCATTTTTGTTAGGAAAACCTTCCTGTCCCTTCGGGACAGGTTAGGGTACGTACTTGTTTTTCCCAAGTAGTAAACAAAAAAGTTTACATATATATATTTAACCCGGTTATACCTTCTTGGGAGATGAAAAAAGAATATATATATGCATTTATCTAAATGCAAACAATATTGGTGAATTTTATGATAGAAATTTGTTTACGAAATAGTATATCGATCAATACTTTATAAAAATAAATACAAAATAATATAATATAATAAAAATAAAAAAAAAATGCCTCAATTAGATAAAATTACCTTTCTTTCACAATTTTTTTGGTTGTCTTTTTTCTACCTAGGATTCTACTTTTTAATTCTTAAATATTTCTTACCGAAAATGAGTAGAGTGTTGAAATTCAGAAAAAGAAGAATGAATACTTCTCAAGAGGGTGTTACTAATGTGGCAAAAGAGAGTGGTAAAGTAGGTAATAGTTACCACACCCTTTTATCTACCACTTTAACAACTTGTAAAAGTGCGTTTAATAAGAATCTAAAAGAGGCTGGAGACTGGCTATTGACGACTGTATCTGAAGGCAACAAAACAAAATTAAGAGACACAAATATAAATTTTATTTCCTCTTTAGGTGAACGATCTATTTCCCAAAGACTCTCTATTATCCAAGCTTTTGCAGATCTTTCAGAAAGAGCTCGTTTTGCTTTGTTAATTACTAAATTTAGATTTTCGAGAAAAGCAAATTTTTCCACGTTGAGTGATATTGCTGCACTTCATAAAACAGAACAAGCGCCGATATATAAGAAACCCACTTCGTATTCCTTATCGGAAAAATCTGAAACGACAAAACCTTCGTCAGAAAAGTCAGAAAACAAGAGTAAAAACAAAACAAAAATACAAAAAAATACAGATCTAGTTGCACAGAAAGCTGCTTCAACAAAGAAGGCCGGTGGCAATTCTTCTTCGAATAAAGAAAATAAGGGCAAAAGTAATAAAAAACGATAAATTGTTGTATCCCTTCTATGAATTTATAGTATCTTTCTTCCGCAAAATGAATCGTTGGTTCGTATACCTTCCATTGTTAAAACAAACGAGAAGGGATAGATAGAGGGTTTTCAAATAGTTTTACAAATATAAACTATGTTTCCTAACAAAAACATTGTATCCTAACCTTTCGGCACCTTTTCTTCGAAAAGGAAGGTTTTCCAAGGGAAACCCACTTTTCCAAAACTTTTCCTAACAAAAATGGTATTTTTGTTTTGGTTTTCCAAAGGAAAACTTGTGTCGTGGCCCTCCCTTCAAAAACTTTGGGAAGGGATACCAGTTTTCTAACCTGGTATCCCTTCCCTGCCCCTTTTCTTGGAAAATGGGTGAAAAGGAAGAGATACAAGGATAATAACCACAGATAAAGATAACACAATAAAGAAGAAACAAGGGCTTTTCTTTTTTTGAAAAATAATAAAAATCTCTATGAACATAATATATATTATAATATCGTTTTTACCTTTCGTTTCTTTAGCAGATGCTCCAGAGAATTGGCAAATAGGATTTCAGGATCCTGCAACACCAATTATGCAAGGTATTATAGATTTACACCATGATATTTTCTTTTTTATGCTTGTAATTCTTGTTTTTGTAATCTGGATGTTAGCAAGAACTTTGTATCATTTTCATCAAATACGGAATCCCGTTCCTGAAAAAATCTTACACGGTACTACAATTGAAATTGCTTGGACTGTTACACCCAGTCTTATACTCGTATTGATAGCAATACCCTCTTTTGCATTACTTTATAGTATGGATGAAGTAGTAGACCCTGCTGTTACAATTAAGGCCATTGGTCACCAATGGTATTGGAGTTATGAATATAGTGACTACAACCAATCAGATAACGAAGGTCTACTTTTTGATAGTTATATGATTCCAGAGGATGAATTGGAATATGGACAACTAAGACTACTAGATGTTGATAATCGTGTGGTCGTTCCTGTGAATACTCACATTAGAATGATTATAACTTCGGCAGACGTTTTACACAGTTGGGCAGTTCCATCGTTAGGCGTGAAAACTGATGCCGTTCCAGGACGTTTAAATCAAACTCCAATCTTTATAAAAAGAGAAGGTGTTTTTTACGGACAATGCAGTGAACTTTGTGGAGCTAACCATGCTTTCATGCCAATAGTCGTGGAGGCCGTATCCCTAGAAAATTATATTTCTTGGGTATCTAACAAATTAGATGAGATGTAGTAGTTTTTGCATACAGTATCATGGTTTTCCTTCGGAAAACAATTATCTCCCGAAGGGAGATCATGGTTGGATCTCCCTTCGGGAGATCAAACAATTATTGCGCTACTGTTGTTTGAATACGTAAAACAATAGCAATCATGGTTTTCCAAGGGAAAACAATTATCTCCCGAAGGGAGATCATGGTTGGATCAGAATGATCGAACAATTATATCCCTTTGGGATATCATGGTTTTGTTAGGATACAGGAAAACTTAGCGTCCCTTTAAAAGTATTGTTAGAAAACCTTTTACTACGAGAAAAAAAAAAAAGAAGAACAATATCAAAGAATTACAGCAAAAAATACGAAAAATATATGAACATCTTTTATATTGTTTTTTTGAAAACCTTTATTTTTCGTATTTTTTTTTGTTTTCTATTTCAAAATAAAAATTTAGACCATTTATGAGAAAACACCCATTTCATTTAGTAGACCCAAGTCCATGGCCAATATTTGCCTCTTTTGCAGCATTTTTATCTACTGTGGGCGGGGTTATGTATATGCATGCCTACAGTGGCGGCGGGTTGGTTCTTTCATTGGGACAATCTATGATACTTTATTCTATGTTCGTGTGGTGGAGAGATGTAGTTAGAGAATCTACCTATGAAGGACACCACACTTCATTAGTACAATTAGGCCTTCGTTACGGTATGATTTTATTTATAGTTTCTGAGGTAATGTTTTTTTTAGCATTTTTTTGGGCCTTTTTTCATTCTAGTTTAGCACCCTCAGTAGAGATCGGCGCTGTATGGCCTCCAAAAGGAATTCAAGTGTTAAACCCTTGGGAAATCCCATTCTTAAACACTATGATTTTACTTTCTTCAGGAGCAGCAGTAACATGGGCTCATCATGCCATTCTTGCAGGACAACGTCAACAGGCAACCATTGGGTTAACTTTGACTGTACTCTTGGCTGTGTTTTTTACTGGTTTTCAAGGGTATGAATATTTAGAAGCTCCTTTTACAATTTCAGACGGTATTTACGGTTCCACTTTTTTTTTAGCAACAGGATTTCATGGATTTCATGTTTTCATAGGAACTGTTTTTTTGCTTGTTTGTTTAATTCGTTTAATTATGCATCATTTTACAAAAAAACATCACTTTGGTTTTGAAGGTGCTGCCTGGTACTGGCATTTTGTGGACGTAGTTTGGCTTTTCCTTTTTGTATCTATTTATTATTGGGGAGGTGCTTAAAAAGTAGATAGATAAATAATATACAGAAATTGGGACCCTTTTCAAATCTTTATTTTTTAAAGGATACACTATTGTGGTTCTTTAGAGTATCTTGTTTAGAATATCCTTTTTTTTGGTGTCGTGGCCCTCCCTTTTACATTTTTGTTTTAGTACTACAAAAAGTGTATCTTTTCAAAAAAAATATTTATAATAAATCTTTTCAAAAAATTTATTATAAATATTTTTTTTGAAAAGATACACGTGTCCCTCCCTTCCAAAATGGAAACAATAGCAACAATTATCGGGAGCCGAAGGGTGACAATCGTGAAAAAAGACTTTACAAATTCTTTATAGAGATTGCTCTTTCTTTTTGGAATTCTACGTAGGAATTTTCTTTGGTTTTGTTCTATCTATCATTTATTTTTGTGAGAGACCTCTTGTAAATTTTTCTCAGTCTACGTATCCCTTCTAGGAATGAAGAAAAGATACTGTAGATTGTAAGAAAAAAACAGCCTATAGATTGTATATATTTTTTTGTTACAACAAAAAAAGTCGAACTGAAAACAAAAACTATAAAGAACGGAGTATCCCGTATCCCTTATTGAAAATAAAAAAATAAAAAGAAAAAAATACAACTATTATGATAAGCAACGATAAAATAAGACCATACATTTTTGGGTTTCTAATTTTTTGTGTTTTTAGCTCGAAAAACATCATAATATACAATGAAGAAACTCTGGTAGCTTTAAGCTTTTTTGCTTTTATCTTTTTTGTGTTTCGCTATTTTGGAGACACTATAAAAATATCTTTTGATGAAAGAAGCGAAGGTATAAAGGCAGAATTACAAAACTTTCTTTCTTTAAAAGCAGACTCACTTAAACAGCTTTACAAAGAACACCAAAAAGTATATGCCTTAACTGCTACTTTAGATACAGTGAAATCTTTTACTGTTAACGAACTAAAAAAACAAAGATCTTTGGGTTTAAACAAAGTTTTTTCTGATCAAATTAAGCAGAAATTAAATACTCTTTCTGAATCTAAAATGTCTTTGTACCAAGAATTACAGCAAATCATTGCACAAAACATACTTTCTGCAGTATTAGTAAAAATATCCTCTTTGAAAAAATTGGGCAAAAAAAGTAGTTTACTAAATAGTAAACAGGTAAGAAAAACTCTTCCTGAACAAAAACTAATAAATAATCTTTAAAAATAACTATTTTGAAGATCTTTACAAGAATTCAAAAAAGAGATAACTATTGCAATATTTAAAAGATAATAGACAGAAATCTGTAAAATCTCATACACATTTGTAAAAAAAAACAAATAAAAAAGATGTTATAGTGACTTTATTCGTAAAAAAGAACATTCTTTCCGAATTCTAGATTCTTATCTTTGAGAATAAAGGAACATTTTTGTTTATCTTCTATGAGATTTTACAGATTTTTAAGGTTTTGTTCTATCCAGGCTCGCTTGGTGAAATAGGTAAACACGACAGACTTAAAATCTGTTCCTTTGCGGTTATCGGTTCAAGTCCGATAGTGAGCATCAATATATAAACAAACAGGGGATACGAGATACTTACAAAAATTGATCTATCCATCCTTTTTCTGAAGGGAGGGCCACGACACAAAAAGTGTATCTTTTCAAAAAATATGTGTCGTGGCCCTTCCTTTTTGAAACAAAAAATGTAAAGGTTGTATCTTTTCAAAAAAAAAAACCATTTTTTGAAAAGATACAAACTTTGTGTCGTGGCCCTCCCTTCAAAAAGGTTTTTTTTTTGTCAACCATTTTTTGAAAAGATACCAAGTCAGCCTTTTTTTGTCAGGTCAGGAAAAGGTGCCGAAAACTGCCCCTTTTCTTGGAAAAGGGATGGATACAAGAAAAGGGATGGATACAAGGGATACAAGGATATGATGTTCGAGAAGATTTTGCTATTACAAAAGAATTTCTTCAACACAGTTTTCCAGCTCTTTATTAAAGGAGAATAGTTTCAATGGTAGAATAATGGTTTCCAAAACCAGAGGTTAAGGGTTCGAGTCCCTTTTCTCCTGCTTTTTGGTGGTACTTTCTGTGTATCGTTTTTTGTGTCTATTGTATCTTTATGTAATTGTGAATAGAAAAAAGACCAAAAAAAGGAAGGACAGAAAAAATTAAACAAAAGGTATGACAGAAAAGATCACAACGGAAAATGAACAAAAAAGAAATAAATGAACAACCTTAATTCTTAGGAGACGAAGGGTGACAATAATTATTGCTATCTATACTTTCTTTTTGGTCTATCTTTCTAGAAGCCATCAAAAGCATTATACAAAAAATAAAGAAAAATTTACGCCCTATGGCTTTATCATTAAGTGAAATCTCAGTATTATTAGAACAAAAGATCTCAAACTCTTATTCAAAATTAAACATCGATGAAATAGGCCGAGTTTTATCAATCGGTGACGGTATTGCACGTGTTTACGGACTAAATAAAATTCAAGCTGGAGAAATGGTTGAATTTAGTAGTGGTGTAAAAGGTATGGCTTTAAACTTAGAAAATGACAACGTTGGTGTGGTGCTTTTCGGTAGTGATACAGCCATTAAAGAAGGAGACATTGTAAAGCGTACTGGAAACATTGTTGACGTTCCGGTAGGAAAAGGTACGCTTGGAAGAGTTTTAGACGCTTTAGGAAACCCAATCGATGGAAAAGGCGGACTAAAGGACGTGACACGTAGCCGTGTGGAAGTAAAAGCTCCAGGAATTATTGCTCGTAAATCTGTTCATGAGCCAATGCAAACAGGGTTGAAAGCAGTTGATAGTTTAGTACCAATTGGTCGTGGACAGCGTGAGTTGATTATTGGTGACCGTCAAACAGGAAAAACTGCTATAGCTATTGACGCTATAATTAATCAAAAAGCTGTAAACCAAGGATCAGACGATACGAAAAAACTTTACTGTGTTTATGTAGCTGTTGGTCAGAAAAGATCTACAGTTGCTCAGTTAGTAAAAATTCTTTCTGAAGCAGGTGCTCTTGACTATTCAATTATTGTAGCCGCTACTGCATCTGACCCTGCACCTTTGCAATTCTTAGCACCTTATTCAGGTTGTGCAATGGGAGAGTACTTTAGAGACAATGGCTTACACGCTTTAATTATCTTTGATGATCTAAGTAAACAATCAGTAGCTTATCGTCAAATGTCTTTATTATTAAGACGTCCTCCCGGCCGTGAAGCCTTCCCAGGAGATGTTTTCTATTTGCACTCTCGTCTTCTTGAAAGAGCTGCCAAAATGTCTGATCAAATGAAAAAGGGTTCTTTAACAGCACTTCCAGTAATTGAAACTCAAGCTGGAGACGTTTCAGCGTATATTCCGACTAACGTAATATCTATTACTGACGGTCAGATCTTTTTAGAAACTGAGCTTTTTTACAAAGGTATCCGTCCTGCTATTAACGTAGGATTGTCAGTTAGTCGTGTAGGATCTGCTGCTCAACTAAAAGCTATGAAACAAGTAGCTGGTACTTTAAAATTAGAATTAGCGCAGTACCGTGAAGTTGCAGCCTTTGCACAGTTTGGATCAGACTTAGACGCTGCTACTCAATATTTATTAAACAGAGGAGCTCGTTTAACAGAGATGTTAAAGCAAGGACAGTTTCAACCAATGGTAATTGAAAAACAAGTTGTAGTTGTTTACGCAGCAACTAAAGGATATTTAGACAAAATGAACGTATCTGATATTGAAAGTTTTGAACAAAAACTATTAAAAGAAATTGATCCGGAAATTTTGAAAACAATTAGTGAGCAAAAATCCATAAGTGATTCTTTAAACCAAAAATTAAAAACTTTTTTTGATGGTTTCACTGAAAAATTTTTAGCTGCCCGATAAAAATAAAAAAAAAGATACCTATCCTAGTATCCCTTCCCTTACTTTTCCAAAACTTTTCAAGAAAACTGCCCTTTTCACCCCTTTTCCCAGAAAAGGGGCAGTGTCGTGGCCCTCCCTTCAAAAATATGTGTCCCTTTTTGAAACAAAAAAAGTAAACAAAAAAAAAAAACCTTTTTGAAGGGAGGGCCACGACACAAAGTTTGTATCTTTTCAAAAAATGGTTGACAAAAAAAACCTTTTTGAAGGGAGGGCAACGACACAAACAAAAAATGGTTTCTTTTTTTTTTTCAAGTCAGCCTTTTTTTGTCAGGTCAGGAAAATGTGGGGAAAAGATAGGTATCTTTTCTGTAACAAAAAAAAGAAAAAATTATGAATTTGTTTGTTTATAGTATAATATCAAAAATTTTAGCAATAACAGTCCCGCTTTTATTAGGTATAGCTTTTTTAACATTGGCAGAACGTAAAGTTATGGCTTCAATGCAACGTCGTAAAGGTCCTAACGTAGTTGGTATTTTTGGACTATTTCAACCAATTGCCGATGGTCTAAAACTATTAGTCAAGGAACCTGTTTTGCCTAGTAGTGCCAACCTTGTAATTTTCTTATTTGCCCCTGTTCTTACTTTTTTATTAAGTCAGGTTGCTTGGGCAGTAATACCTTTCGGAGAAGGTCTTGTTGTTTCTGATTTAAATGTAGGATTACTGTACTTGTTTGCTATTTCTTCTTTAGGGGTCTATGGTATTATTACAGCAGGTTGGTCTAGTAACTCTAAATATGCTTTTTTGGGAAGTCTGCGATCAGCTGCTCAGATGGTTTCTTATGAAGTCTCTATAGGGCTTATTTTAATCACAGTTTTACTTTGTGTAGGATCTTTAAACCTTACAGAAATAGTATTAGCACAACAAAAGGTATGGTTTTGTATTCCTTTGTTTCCAGTATTGATACTTTTCTTTATTTCTTGTTTAGCAGAAACTAATAGAGCTCCATTTGACTTGCCAGAAGCAGAAGCTGAGTTAGTTGCAGGTTATAACGTGGAATACTCTTCTATGGGATTCGCTCTGTTTTTCCTCGGAGAATATGCTAACATGATTGTTATGAGTAGTCTTTGTGCACTCTTTTTCTTAGGTGGTTGGTTACCTCCAGTAGACCTATATATATTTTATTGGATACCAGGAGTTTTCTGGTTTGGGTTGAAAATTGTATTTTTTTTATTTCTTTTTATCTGGGTGCGCGCAGCTTTTCCTAGATACCGTTATGATCAATTAATGAGATTGGGTTGGAAAGTATTTTTACCTTTGTCTTTAGCCTGGGTAATTTTAGTATCTGGTATATTAATTAGTTTTGACTGGCTCCCATAATATGAACGTTTATAATATATATATATACAATATCTATGAACGATTATAATCTGTTTATCGCTATTTTAAAGGACACTAAAACTTTTCGTATCCTTTTTTTTTAGTCTCCTTCTATCCATCCCTTTTCTTGTATTCATCCCTTTTCACCCCTTTTGTAAGTTTTCCTCCGGAAAACCTTCCTTTTCACCCCTTTTCGAAGAAAAGGGGTGAAAAGGAAGGTACACAAGTTTTCTAACCTGGTATCCCTTCCCAAAGTTTTTGAAGGGAGGGCCACGACACAAGTTTTCCTTCGGAAAACCTTGTATCTTTTCAAAAATACCATTTTTGTTAGGAAAAGTTCCGGAAAAGTGGGTTTCCCTTGGAAGACCTTTGGAAAAGGTTGGAAAACCTTCCTTTTCTTCGAAAAGGGATGGAAAAGTGGAAAGCTGACAAAAAATGGTTGACAAAAAAAAAAACCTTTTTGAAGGGAGGGACACGACACAAAGTTTGTATCTTTTCAAAAAATGGTTGACAAAAAAAAAACCTTTTTGAAACAAAAAATGCTTCGCATTTTTTGTCAGGTTTGCATTTTTTGTTTCAAAATGGTTTTTTTTTTGAAAAGATACTTTTTGTTTCAAATAGTATTTTTGTTAGGAAAACTTTGTTTCCCTTGGAAAACCTTTGGAAAAGGTTGTATCCCTTTGTTCAAACTTTTTTGTATATCATTTGGATCTTCAAGAGACAGAAAAGGGAAACCAAGAGTGAGTGACAAATAAAAATGTATCAAATATATATTGTATCCCTTCAAAAATATATCGCAAAAAAGGAATACAAAAAGTAGTGACAATTTTAAAGATTTGTAATAAAAGGGGGTGTAGTTTAGTTGGTAGAACGCATGCTTTGCACGCATGAAGTCATCGGTTCGAGTCCGATCATCTCCAACACTATATTGTATTGCTGTTGGTAGTGTCCATCCCTTTTCGGCACCTTTTCACCCCTTTTCCCAGAAAAGGGGCAGGGAAGGGATACCAGGTTAGGACACTACAAAGAGTGCGTGGAGGAATGGCTGAGTGGCTGAAGGCATTGGTTTGCTAAATCAACGTACAATTTTTTTGTACCATGGGTTCGAATCCCTTTTCCTCCGTTTTCCTATGAAAGATTGATAAGATAAAAGCCAACATAAGGGATACAATAAATATAAGAGATATGTAGTTGAAGGGATACAATTTTTTATAAATATGAAAAATAATAATAAAGCATCAAACAAGCATCCTTAGCTCAGGTGGATAGAGCAGCAACCTTCTAAGTTGACGGTGGTAGGTTCGAATCCTACAGGGTGTAAGGATGATATAGAGAAAAGGAGCGATACAATTATATCTTTTCAACTAAAGAAAGGCAACAAAGAAAGCCTTTTCTTCTCTATTGTTTATCGTATCCTTTTTTTGTTTGAATACAATAAAGGTTTTTCAAAGGTTATCTTGTATCCCTTCCTGGTATCCCTTCCCTGCCCCTTTTCTGGGAAAAGGGGTGAAAAGGAAGGTTTTCCAACCTTTTCCAAAGGTTTTCCAGGGGTTTTCGGCACCTGACAAAAAAAAAAAAACCTTTTTGAAGGGAGGGCCACGACACAAAGTTTGTATCTTTTCAAAAAATGGTTGACAAAAAAAAAAGTTTTTTGAAGGGAGGGCCACGACACAAACAAAAAATGGTTTTTTTTTTTGAAAAGATACTTTTTGTTTCAAAATGGTTTTTTTTTTTTGTCAACCATTTTTTGAAAAGATACAACCTTTCAAATACTATTTTTGAAGGGATACATCAGAAAAGGAAGGTTTTCGTAACAAAAAAGGTATTTGAAGGGAGGGCCACGACACAAACAAAAAGTATCTTTTCAAAAAAAAAAAACCATTTTTTGTTTGTGTCGTGGCCCTCCCTTCAAAAAGGTTTTTTTTTGTCAACCATTTTTTGAAAAGATACAAACTTTTGGTTTTCCTAACAAAAATGGTATTTTTGAAAAGATACAAGGTTTTCCTCCGGAAAACCTTCCTTTTCACCCCTTTTCCCAGAAAAGGGGCAGGGAAGGGATGCCAGGTTAGAAAACTTGTGTCCTAACAAAAACTACGTTTTTGTAAGTTTTCTAACAAAAACTACGTTTTTGTAAGTTTTCTAACAAAAACTACGTTTTTGTAAGTTTTCTAACAAAAACTACGTTTTT
>JAABUV010006870.1_pt1 | contig 12195 bp, 16 predicted proteins | sample 5559971 | NCBI WGS metagenome assembly JAABUV01 (sample SAMN10711881, study PRJNA513362) | rock metagenome | isolation source: Antarctica rocks | place: Antarctica: Victoria Land, Knobhead nord | collected 2015-12-19
CCAATACGGCCGTCCTTCTTCACCTCAGCCCCTGCGCAGCGCGGGCACGGCGGCATATTCCCCTCCCTTACAGACGGCTCCGGTTCGCCAGCATCGGGAGGGTAGCACACAACGCCTTCGCGGTCTCTGCTAAAGCGGCGGCGTTTCCTCGTCCAGCGCCCGGTAGCGCCGCTGATACTCCTCGTCATCGATCTCGCCGCGCGCGAAGCGCTCGCGCAGGAGAGTGAGCGCGCGATCCCCGGTCGCCCCGCGCGAGGCGACCAGGGTCGGTCCGGTATGGCCGAAGCCGCGCACGGCGTAGACGATCAGCCCGACCACCAGCACCCAGAACGCGAGCATCCCCACGAGCCCGAGCAACCCCCACCCCCAGCCCGTGGCGCAACCACCCATCATGCCCATCCGTCATCCTCCCATCGCCATTGTCCGTCCAGATCGTTCGCATGCGGGGAGCACCGTCCCTCACACGATCCAGTTTAGGCACCCCGCTTCAAGGATCCGTGCGGCGGGGGGTCAAGATTCGGTCAAGATCGGGCCGCGCCTGCGGCAGGGTGACGCAGGCGGTCGCGCCGCGACCGGGGCCGGGGCTCTCGATCCGGATCGTCCCGCCCTGCGCCTCGACGAGCGCCCGCGCGATCGTGAGCCCGATGCCGCTCCCGCCGCTGGCGCGTGAGCGCGAGCGGTCGGCGCGGTAGAAGCGCTCGAAGATATGGGGCAGATCCTCGGGTGCAATCCCGACCCCGGTATCGGCCACGGTCAGGATGATCCGCCGGTCGCGCGCGCGGACACCGAGGGTCACCGTCCCACCGGCCGGTGTGTGGCGGAGCGCGTTACCGAGCAGGTTCAGGAGCACCTGCAGCGTCTGGTCGGCGTCGGCCAGCACGGGCGGCAGGCTGTCGGTGCCGTCGAGCGCGAGCGCGACGTCGGCGGCCGCGAAGTGCGGGCGCATCCGATCCGCCGCGCGCGCGATCAGGGCGCGCGCGGCGAGCGCGACGGGCTGGAGGGGGAGCGCGCCCGCCTCGGCGCGCGACAACTCCTGCAAGTCGTCCACCAGTCGGCGCAGGCGTCCGGCTTCGCCGTGCAGCTGCGCCCACAACGCGGGGGTGGGCGCGACGACCTCGTCGAGCAGCCCCTCCATAGCGCCCTGGATCGTCGCCAGGGGCGTGCGCAACTCGTGGGCCACATCGCCGATCAGGGTCAGGCGCTGCCGCTCCGTCTGCTCCAGCGTCGCGGCCAGGGCGTTGAACCCCCGGGCCAGCGCGCCCAGCTCGTCCTCCGCCGCCGTGCCGACCCGTTCGCCGTACCGGCCCGCCGCCAGCCGGGCGCTGGCCCGCGCCAGGTCGCGGATCGGCGTGGTGAGGCGGCGACTGACCACGATGGCGGTCAGGACCGCGGCGAGGGTCGCCACCCCGCTGGCGACGGCCACGGCACGGAACATCGCGTCGATGAAGGCTGCGGTGAGGTCGGCGCGAGCCGCCTCGGCCATCCCGGCCAGCCCCGGCAGGTCGCCCAGCTGCCGCATGGCGCGGTCGAAGAACGCCGGGCCGCTGAGGAGCACGGCGAGGATGACGGTTAGCGCCCCGACCGCGACGACGAGCAGGTAGGACAGGAGCAGTTTCGCGCGGATACTGCCCCTGACGCGCGCGCCGAGCATGCCGCCGATCCGGGTCATGATGGCCGTGGCCCCCAGCGATAGCCGACGCCGCGGATCGTCTCGATGTACACCGGCGCGGCGGGATCGCGCTCCAGCTTGTGGCGCAGGTTGGAGATATGGACGTCCACGACATGGTCGTCGCCGTAGTCCTCCGCCCCCCAGATCCCCTCCAGCAACCCCCGGCGCGTGAAGACCCGGCGGGGGTGTGCGGAGAGGAGGAGTACCAGTGCGAACTCCAGCGGGGTCAACGCGAGCGGGTCAAGGCCCCGGCGCACCTCGTGCGCGCCCTCGTCGATCGTCAGCTCGCCGAACTGCCGCAGCGGCCCGGGCGGCGGGGCACCCGCGGTGCCCCCGTCCCGCGGTCGGCGCAGCATCGCCTTGATGCGGGCCACCAACTCCCGGGGCGAGAAGGGCTTCGTCAGGTAGTCGTCGGCCCCGACCGCGAGGCCGACGAGCTTGTCGACCTCCTCCGCGCGCGCGGTCACCATGATGATGTAGGGATCGGCGAACGTGCGGATCTGGCGGCACACCTCCAGGCCATCCACCTGCGGGAGCAGCAGGTCGAGCACGACCACGTCGGGTCGCTCGCGTCTGGCCAGGTCGAGGGCCGTCCGCCCGTCGTGGGCGCGCAGCACCCGATAGCCCTCCTGCGCGAGATAGTCGGCGACGAGTTCGACGAGCGGGCGCTCGTCGTCGACCACGAGGACCACCGGGGCGCTCACCTGCTCTCCTCCTGCGGACCACCGGGCGCGACCTCGCCCGCACCCGGCCGCGCCACCGCGTCGCGATCCGTGGCACCTCGCAGGGTCCGCACGGGATATCCGCCTACCGTCGCCGGATACCGACCACCAGGATGACGGCCCCGGCCGCGAGCACGAGCAGCGCCAGGATCCCCATGAATCCCGGCCCGCCGATCATCATGCCCATCATCCCGCCCATGAAGAGCAGCGGGAGTGACGCCACCAGCAGCACCACCCCCAGGGCGATCAGCACGATGCGGAGCGCGTCCGGGCCATCCGGTGCCCCCGTTCCCCGCCCGTTATCGGCGGGCAGCTCGCGCGCCATGTCCCGCCCCACGTCCCGCCGGTCGTCCACACGTTCCTCCTGCCCGAATGCTGATGCGCCCGCCGGTGATCGGTATCAGCGGCGAGTCGCGTTGCGTCGTGATGCCCGTAGTGGCGCCCTGATGCTCAATCCCGAGCCGGGAAGCAGCCAGCGCAACTCTACCATTGCACATGGTACGACTGCAAGGTATAGTGACGGTGCAGGTGCCACCCGATGCCGCACCGGTGCCGGTGACGCACGGGAGGGTCCGTGCGCTGGCGGAGATGCAGCGCGGTGCCGGGCGGCGACTGGATCGGAGCGAGGGGGTCAGGATGGCGCGCGACTCGATGACCCGGCGTCCCGTCACCGCCCGTGGCGGGAAGGGTCCGGTGCGACCGGCCGGACGGGCAGCCATCGCGCGTCGGCCGACGTCGCGGCTGCGGGTGATCCTCGGTATCCTCCTCGTGGGCGCGGTGCTGGCCGCGCTGCTGGTCGTGCGCGCGGGACGCGGGGCTGGGCAGGGGCTGGCGACGCTCGAGACCGGCGATTTCCATGCGCTCGCGTTCAGCCCCACCGACCCGGATGTCGCCTTCTTCGGCCACCACAATGGCGTACTCCGCACCGGCGACGGGGGGACGACCTGGACGCCGCTCGTCGACCGCCGCGGGTTCGATGCGATGAATCTCGCCGTGAGCCGCGCCGATCCGCGCCTGCTCTATCTGGCCGGACACGACGTCTTCCAGACCAGCACGGACGGTGGCGTCACCTGGCGGCCGGTCGCGCACAACCTGGCGGGTACCGACATCCACGGCTTCGCCATGGACCCGGACGACGCGGCGCGGCTCTCGGCCCTGGTCGTCGGCCACGGTGCCTTCACCAGCGGCGATGGCGGGCGGACCTGGCAGCCCCTGGCGGGTCAACTCCCGGGGGATGTGCTGGCGCTGGCCAGCGCGGGCGGCAGCCCGGAGACCCTCTACGCCGGCAGCATGAGCGCGGGCGTGCTTCGCAGCGCCGACGGGGGTCGCAGCTGGGCACCGGTCGCGAACGGCCTCGACGGGCGTGGCGCGATGGCCCTGGCGGTCGATCCCGCCGACCACCGGGTCGTCTACGCGGGCGGCGCGGGCGGGCTCTACACGAGTGCGGACGGCGGCACCTCCTGGACGCGGTCGCCCTTCCCGGGCGGCGATGTCGCCGCGCTCGCCGTCAGCCCGGCGCGGCCGGGGCGGGTGCTCGTGATCGCGGTACAAGGGGGACAGGGGCGCGTCTACCGCAGCGACGACGGCGGGCAAAGCTGGGGCGGGGGCCATTGACGACCCGCTTGTCGTCGCGCGTACCAGTGCTCGTGGTAGGGTCGCCCGCTACAATAGGGCGCGCAACACCGGTGCCGACACACGCATGGCCCGCCGCGGCGGGCCGCTCAGGAGGGGCGGCATGGAGACGGAACCCGAGATCGGCGCGGTCCGGCCCGACCGTCCGGGCATCCGCAAGGTGCTCGGCGATCTGGAGGCCGACATCATGGAGGTCGTCTGGGCGCGACCGGGCGACGCGGGTACGACGGTGCGCGATGTCTTCGAGATCCTCTACGCGGGTCGGCGCATCGCCTACACCACGGTCATGAACACGATGACCCGGCTGGCGAAGAAACGGCTGCTGCGGGCCGAGAAACGGGAGCACGCCTACGTCTACTACCCGACGCTGACGCAGGCGGCGTTCGTGTCGGGTTTCGTCGGGCGCGTCCTGGAGAGCCTGCTCGTCGGCTTCGCCGGGGCGACGGACACGGATCCGGCGGCGTTGCCCGACCCGGCGGCGGTGACGCGAGCCCGCGCGCTGCTGGACGAGATCGAGCGCCGCCGCGCGGGCGAGGAGGGGCGGTAGGGGATGCACAGCACCCTGTTCCTCGCCGGTGCCATCCTGCAGCTCCTCGGCGGTGCCCTCGGCCTCGGCCTCCTGCGACGGCTGGGCACCCGGCCGGGGCGGCGGGCCGTGCAGGGGCTGATCCTGGCGGCACCGCTCGCGGGCCTGGTCGCGATCGGCGGTGCCGTCGGCCACTTCGCCGGGCGGGACTGCTTCCTGCGGGCTCCGCGCTGGGATCGGGGGCTGGCCCCGGCCCTGGTGTCGGGGGTGGCCCTGCTCGCGTTCGGCGGGCTGGCGCTGGGAGGGCTCAGGCTCGCCCTGCTGGGCCGGGTCGTGGGTCGTCGCGGCCTGTCGGCCGGGCGCGAGCTGGAGGGGCTGGTCGCCCGCCTGGCGGCGCGGGCGGGCGTGCCGCCGCCGCGCGTGCTCGTCTGCACCCTCGACCGGCCGCTGGCGCTCGTGTGCGGGCTGCGGCGGCCGACGGTGCTCCTGTCGACCTGGATGCCCGCACACCTCGACCGGCCCGAGCTGGAGGCGGTCCTCGCCCACGAGTTGGCGCACATCGCGCGGCGCGACTACCTCGCCGCCTGGCTGGCGACGGTGCTCCGCGATGCGTTCTGCTACCTGCCGGCGAGCCGGATCGTCCAGCGCCAGCTCCAGCGCGAGCGCGAACTCGCCTGCGACGACGTGGCCGTCGCGTTCACCGGACGGCCGCTGGCCCTGGCGAGCGCGCTGGTGAAGGTCTGGCAACCGGCACTCGGCGGACCGCGCCTCGCCCCGTCCCCTGCGCTCGTCGGGGACGGGGCGGCGTTCGAGGAGCGGATCGCCCGACTCCTCGCCGCCCCCGCGCCGTCCCGCGACACGCAGGTCGGGCGCTCGCTCGCGGTCGCGGTCGGCCCCGGACTGGCGTGCATCGGTCTCCTCGTCACCGGCGCGCTGACCCTGGTCGGTGGGCTCGCCCTGCTGGGTTGCGGCCCGGCCAGCGCGCTTGGCTGGGCGCTGTGATGGGCGGCTGGTGCGACGCGCTGACAGCGGACGTTGGGGGCGGGGCGCTCGCCCTCTGCGCCGCGCTCGCCGCGCTCCTCGCCGCCCTGCTCGCCCTGGGGTTCGTGTCCCGGTCGGCCGATCCCCTGGGCGGGCGGGCATTCCCCCCGCGTGACGGGGTCTGGCGTGTGGACGACGCGGAGAGTGTGCTCGGGCTCTGGCACCTCGCCCGCCGACCGGACGGGGATATCCGCCCGGCGGTGGGGGGGCGGTACGGCAGGCATCCCACTGGTGAAGCTCCGATAGCGGCGTCGGACAATCACTGACGGCAAGAGGGGGCGCTACCATCATTCCGCCACGCTGTACTCCCGGTGCTGACGAGGATCGCCAGCCGACGAGCGACGTTGAGGAGGACCGATGAACGCGACGTATCTCCTGTCCCTGCTGCCTCTCCTGGCCTGCCCGGTGCTGATGGGCGGGCTGATGTGGCTGATGATGCGCCTGAATACGCGGCAGGACGCGCCCGCGTCGCGCGACGTGGCGATAGCCGTGCGCACCGACCATACGGGGCCGGATACGCAACGCGCGGCGCTCCACGCACAATTGGATGCGGTCGAGGCGCAACAGGCGGCGCTCGCCGCGCAACTCGGGCAGTCGGGGGCTACGGTGCGACCGGCGGGGGCGAGCGGGGGCCGCGAGCCGGCGACCTTGATCGGCTGACGCCCCCCGAACGGGCGAGACGCGATGGGGACGCAGCGATCGTGATGACCCCCGGCAGACGGCCCCGCGGGATCGCGTGGCCTGTACACCGGGATAGTGCCAGGGAGAGACCGATGAAACGCGGCGGAATGTGTCTGAACTGGAAAGTCCTCGGCGGGCTCGTCGCGGTCGGGGTGGGCGTCTGGGCGGTGGCCCCGAACCTCATCGGGCAGGCGGTGCCGCTCTTGCTCGTCGCTGCCTGCCCGCTCTCGATGCTCTTCATGATGCGGGGCATGGGCGCTATGGGCGGCGGACAGGTGCCCGGCCAGCCCCGGCAGACGATGCTGGCGACGGCACCGGCGGAGCAGCGGCCCGCCGGATCGCTCGCCGAGCTGAAGGCCCGGTCGGCCGAGCTGCAAGCGCGGCATGCGCGGATCGCGCGGGAGATCGCCCGCCTGGAGGCGGAGGAATCTCCGGTCGTGCGCGCGGCGGCGGTCGCCCGCGCCGCCGATGCTCGGGTGCAGGGGTAGGCATGGCGGTCGATGGCGATCGCGCGCAGCAGCCCGCGCCCGGGGCGGCGCACATCGTCGCCGGGTACTCGCCCGGCGGGGCGGCGGAGGGCACTGCGCCCGCGTTGCGCCGCCCCGGGCGCTGGCGCTGGCTGCTCATCGGCGGCGTGACGGCGGCGCTGCTCGCACTCCTGGGCCTCCTCGGGTATGGCCTGCTCCACCGACAGGCCGTCGGGGGGATCGCCGTCAATACCACCGGGCAGCTCGGGCGCGTGCTGCCCGGCCCGGCCCCCGACTTCCAGATCCAGCTGTACGGCGGCCCGGCCTTCCGGCTCGCGGAACAGCGGGGCCAGGTCGTCGTGGTGAACTTCTGGGCCTCCTGGTGCCCGCCCTGCCGCGAGGAGGCCCCGGTCCTGGAGCGCGGCTGGCGCGCGAACCGCGACCGGGGCGTTGTCTTCAGCGGTGCGGATGTCTGGGACACCGAGCCGGACGCAAGCGCGTTCCTGCGCCAGTTCGGCGTCACGTACCCCAACGGCCCCGATCCCCAGGGGACGGCGATCGACTACGGCGTGACCGGCATCCCGGAGACGTTCTTCGTCCGCCCGGACGGCACGATCGCGCGGCACTGGATCGGCCCGCTGACCGACGCGCAGCTCGCCGCCTTCGTCGCCGAGGCCCGGGGGGCGGCGCGATGAGGGGCGTCCGGCGACCGCGACGACCGGCGCGTATCCGCCCGGCCCGGCGGTACCTCGGCCTCCTCCTCTGGGGGCTCACGCTGTCCCTGACGGCGGCCCTCCTGGCGCTCGGCCCGGCCGCACCCGCCCTCGAGGCGGCGCGCGCCGGTGTCGGGGCGCGGCTCGACCTGGCCCGCCACCTGCGCGATGCCACGGGGGGCGGCGCGGCACCCGACTTCGCCTTGTCGCTCTTCGACGGCGGCACCTTCCGACCGGCCGAGCACCGGGGCACGGTGGTGGTCGTCAACTTCTGGGCCTCCTGGTGCCCGCCCTGCCGCCGCGAGGCCCCCCGCTTCGCCGCAGCGGCAGACGCCTACCGCGACCGGGGCGTCGTCTTCGTCGGCGTCGACTTCCAGGATCGCGAGGGTGACGCCCGGGACTTCCTCCGCGAGTTCGACCTCCGCTACCCGAATGGCCCCGATCCGGGGGGCGACATCGCTCGCACCTACGGGGTGAGCGGGCTGCCCGCGACCGTGGTCATCGACCGGCAGGGCCGGATCCGTCGCCGGTGGCTGGGGGAGATCACGGGCGCTCAGCTGACGGGCTTCATCGAGGAGGCGCTGCGATGAACGATCTCGTCCCCCAGGTCGGCTGGGCGCTCGCCTTCGGTGCCGGGGTGGCGTCCTTCTTCTCGCCCTGCGTCGCGCCGCTCATCCCCGGCTACCTCTCGCTCGTCTCCGGCGTCCCCTACGATGACCTGGCCACGGGCGGGCGGGCGCACACCGGGCGGGTCCTCCGCGCCGCGCTCCTGTTCGTCCTCGGCTTCATCCTGATCTTCGTCCTGCTCGGCATCGCGGCGTCGCTCGTCGGCGGCCTCGTCGGGCCGAGTCGGCGGCTGGTCAACCAGGTGGCCGGCGCGCTGATGATCGCGATGGGACTGCTGGTGCTGGAGGTGGTGCGCGTCCCCTTCCTCGCGCGCGACCGGCGCGTCCGCCTCGCGGGCGCGGCGCTCGGTCCGGCCGGCCCGGCGTTGCTAGGGATGGCCTTCGCCTGCGGCTGGACGCCCTGCGTCGGGCCGATCCTGGCGGCGATCCTCTTCTACGCGGGGGCCACCGGGACGCTCGGTCAGGGTGCGGCGCTGCTGCTGCTCTATGCGCTCGGGCTGGCGGTGCCCTTCGTGGCGACCGGTGTCGGCTTCAGCCGGATGGTCGGGGCCTTCGGCTGGGTGCGCCGACACCGGCGGTTCCTCAACTGGACGAGCGGGTTGGTCCTGATCGCGATGGGGATCCTGTTCCTCACCGATCGCTTCTTCTGGCTGAGCATCGCCATGCAGCGGCTCTACTACACGCGATTCTACTGAGACAGGAGAAGAACCCCGATGCAGCGTTTCCTCCAGCCGCGCGTGCTCGTGGCCCTCGGCCTGATCAGCGTGCTGCTCGTCGTCTTCATCGGCTATCGCGGCTGGCGGCTGGCCCAGAGCCCGGGCCTGGACGATTTCGGCCCGGCCCCGACCTTCACCCTGACCGATCAGGCGGGGCAGACGGTGGTCGACGACACGTTCCGGGACCAGGTCGTCGTCGTCGACTTCGTCTATACCGGCTGTCGCGAGTCGTGCCCGCTGCTGACCGCCCGGATGGGGGCGCTCCAGGAACGCCTGCGCCGCGAGGGACTCCTCGGCGCGCGCGTGCAACTCCTCTCCCTGACGGTGAACCCGACTCACGATACGCCCGCCGTGCTGCGCGCCTACGCCGAGCAGCACGAGGCGACGCCCGATTCCTGGCGTTTCCTCACCGGCCCGGAGGATGAGCTGATGCGGGTCATCGTCCAGGGCTTTCTCCAGGCCGTAGTGCCGCTCCCGGCGACACCGGGCGCGGCGGCCGAATCGGTCGCCGATGATGGTGAGGGCGGTGAGATCATGCACAGCAACCGGTTCGTGCTGATCGACCGGCAGGGCCACATGCGGGCCTTCTACGACGGGCTCGCGCTCGAGCCCGATCAGGCCGTGCGCGATATCCGCCTCCTGCTGCGCTGAGTTCGACCCCCGCTGGTCTGTGGTCATGTTCCCACCGTGACGCCACGAGTCCTGGCTTGGCTCGGCGATGACCGCGCGAAGGAGCATCGTGGGGAGATCGCAAAGATCTGGCGCTGGGGTCGCCTTACGCTTGGGGAGTTCTGCTCGGCACACCGCAACTCCGTGGCCTTGGTGCACCCGGTTGCGCGTGCCAGCTGCTGCCGACCGTGCCGCCGGAGCTGACACCACTGAGAGCGCCACAAGAGTGCCGCCACGGTCCCCCACCGTGCCGATGCGGCGGGAGGCGCGGTGGCGGCGCAGCGAGCGCCTACAAATCATCAGGGATTATCATCGCTATATTCATAGCCGACAGACAGATCATCTTGCTCGATGGCTATGGGGTGAGGAGTCAGTGCAGCGTCGCGCCCCGCCCGATGAGGCGACGGGCGGGCGGGGTGTCGCCCGCGCGGTACCGGAGCACCACCGCGCTCAGGTTGTCGGTCGCGCCGCGCCGCAGGGCCAGGGCCACGAGCGCCCGACTGGCCACCTGCGGCTCGCTCCTCCCGCTACGGCGGCGAAGTCGACGGGTGTTAGTCGGACGTGGACTCCGTCGCTGCAAAGGATTACGCGGCCCTCGGGTTGCCGGGCGACGCTGAACACGTCTGGTGCGAGCGCTCCCGTCGGCCCGACGGCCTGAGTGAGGAGATTGCGCCGCCCGCTCGCCTGCGCCTCGGCTGAGGTAAGCAGCCCCGTCGCGATCTACGCGCCGACGAGCGAGCGGTCACAGTGATCTGGAACGCTGCGCCGTCACGCGCCAGGTAGGCTCGGTTGCCCCCACGTTGGCTGCGAACAGGAGATCGTCGCGGATCGCCGCCGGTCGCCAGCGTTGTCCCCGGAGCGCGCCCGCCTGGGCTGACCGTCATGGCGTGCACGCGGGCGTGGGCCGTGCGCATCTCCTCGCGCAGCAGACCGGGGATGTTGGCCACCGGCGCGGGCGGTTCCGTGCATAAACGGGCGAAGAAAGGCGTCGCTCGCCACCGCGCCACCCCCGTGGCTGCCCATGCCGTCGGCAAGGAGCGCGAGGTAGCTGCAGGCGCGCACCTGCGGGGCGGCCGGGTCCACTAACCGGTACGTATCCTCGTTGTGCGCGCGGCCCGGCCCGGTCGCCCGCGCCGTGCCGCCTAGCCCCGTTCCCATCGTCCCTCCACCGCGCCCGGTCGCTATGACCCACCTACACCGACCCCGAAGAAGCCGAGGATGGTGATGGCGAGGTAGGTCGTGGAGAGCGCCACGACGAAGGCGACGGTCGCCCAGGCGATAAGGTTGTAGGCGCGGCTGTTGGTGTGCGCGCCCATCACCTCCGGATCGTTGACGAGGCGCAGGATCGCGACGAGGACGATCGGCAGCAGCAAGCCGTTGAGGACCTGCGTCACCAGCAGGAGCTGGATCACGTCGATGCCGGGGAGCAGCGCCACCGCCGCGCCGACGGCGATCAGCCCGCTGAAGAGGCCGACGAAGGCCGGGGCCTCGCGGAAGGAGCGCGAGACCCCCTTCTCCAGGCCGAACGCCTCGGTGACGGTGTAGGCCGTCGCCAGCGGCAGCACCGCCCCGGCGAGCATCGCGGCCCCGAAGAGGCCGACGGCGAAGAGCGCCCCCGCATAGCGACCGGCGAGCGGCTCCAGCGCCCGTGCCGCGTCGGCCGCCGTCGCGATCTTCTGGCCCGTCACGAAGAGGGTCGCCCCGGTGGCGATAATGATGAAGCCGGAGATCAGGTCGGCGAAGAGCGCGCCGGCGTAGGCGTCGAGGCGCACGTCCCGCAGCTTCGTCGTGCGCCCGCGCTCGGCGGTCGCGGACTGGAAGTAGAGCTGCATGTAGGGGGTGATCGTCGTGCCGACCAGCGCGATGAAGAGGGTGAGGTACTCGGCGTTGAGCTGGAAGGAAGGCCGCACGAGCTGGCGTCCCACGTCGCCCCAGTCGGGGCGTGCGAGGAAGGCGGCGACCGGATAGGCGAAGAAGACGAGGGTCATCGCCAGGAAGGCCTTCTCCACGCGTCCGTAGGAGCCGCGCGTCACCAGCCACCACAGCACGAGGGCCATCGCGGGCACCGCCACGTACCGCGAGAGGCCGAAGAGCTCGGCCGCCGCGCCGATCCCCGCGAACTCGGCGACGACCAGCCCGCCGTTGGCGATCACCAGGGTGAGGACGACGAAGGCGGCCGTGCGGATCCCGAGGTTCTCGCGCACCAGCTCGGCGAGGCCCTTGCCGGTGACCGCCCCCATCCGCCCGGCCATCTCCTGCACCAGCCCCAGGCTGACGGTGATCAGGACCATCGCGAAGAGGAGGGTGTAGCCGAATGACGCGCCGACCGAGGCGTAGGTGGCGATGCCCCCCGCGTCGTTCCCGGCGTTGGCGGCGATCAGCCCCGGCCCGAGGAGCCCCAGGAGGGCGAAGATCCCCCGGCGCGGGCGACGGCGCTCGTGCGCGCGGTCCGCGCGGGCCTGCTCGCTGGCCGCTCCCGGCTCGACCATCAGCGCCGCCCGCGCGCGCGACGGCGGCGCCACAGGTCGGGGTAGAGCACATCCACGGCGTCGTCGATCAGCACGACCCCGAGGATGTCGCCCGCCGCGTCCACCACCGGCAGATCCGGCAGGTCGTACTCGGCCATCACGTGCGCCACCGCCTCCGGGCGCTCGTCCGCGCGCACCGTGCGATAGTCCGGATCCCCGAGGCGCGCCAGGGGGACGGCGGGGGGGGCGAGGAGGAGGGCGCGCA
>JAABUV010006871.1_pt1 | contig 12192 bp, 12 predicted proteins | sample 5559971 | NCBI WGS metagenome assembly JAABUV01 (sample SAMN10711881, study PRJNA513362) | rock metagenome | isolation source: Antarctica rocks | place: Antarctica: Victoria Land, Knobhead nord | collected 2015-12-19
GCCGCCGCCGCCGCCGCCGCCGCCGCGCGCGGCCGCCGCCGCGACCAGGCCGCGCAGGCTGCCCAGCAGCGGCGCGGTGTGCGGGCGCAGCACCGCGTCGGCCGCGTCCTCGCCCAGGTCCAGCACCGACTCCAGCACGTCCAGCACCGCGCCGCGGCTGGCCTCCGAGCAGCGCGGCGCCGCCAGCGCCGCCACGGCCGCCTGCATCAGCCTGCCGCGCGCGTGCGCGCGCACGCCTGAGGCCTGGCCCGCAGCCGCCGGCCGAGCATGTGCTCTGCGGCACCCCTGATCGTACGTGTGCGGCGCACTGTGCAGCCGGCACGCAGCCACTCTGGCCGGTGCTCCCCGCATGGGCCTGCACAGTGTGCGCCGGGGGCTGCTTGCGTTTGGTGCGCCGCCACGGCGCCGGCCATGGCACCAAGGCAGGAATTTGGCAAAGACCCCGCCCGGGGCCGCCCCATGCACCGCCACAAGCAGCACTGCATGCCTGAGCGCCTATGCAACCGCCAGCCATCACGCCGCACGGATGGCGCATGTTATACAGGAATGCCATCATTGTGGCGGGGGCGCGGGTGGCAGTAACAGGCAGCCCCCGCTCCCCGAGCCCGCAACCGCTGTGTCAGGCCTGGCGCACCGCGCGCCCGGATGCGCCTCCTCCGCCTGTGCCTCCGGCACGAGCGGTGACTGGAACCCGGCGCCGCCGGGCGCGCCCGCCAGCAGCGGCGCCAGGCTGCGCGAGGCCGCGAACGCGCCCACCACCGCCAGCAAGCCGGGCGCGCGGTCGGCTGACGCCTGCGCGGCCCCGCACATTGTGAGGACGCGCAGGAAGAGCAGCAGGAGCCGCGACCCAGACTAAGCCCTGGTATCCTGCGCGACAATGCAGCGCGTGCGGCAACAACGGGGCCAGGCTTACGAGGCTGCAAGAGCTGCTGGCCAAGCGCGGCAGCGCGACCGTGCGCTCCCTGTGACGTGCGCATGGCCTTACGACTTGGGCAAGGTGCTGGCATGGCCTCCTTGACGGAAAGTCATGTCATGCCCTTGAATGACAGAGGCGGCCTGGGTTGGGTCGCAGGACAGGGCGGCCGCGCGCCTCGGTCGGCAGGCGCAGCGCCACCGGCTCGGCCGCCGCCAGGAAGCGCGGCCACAGCGGCGCCCAGTCGGCGCCGCCCGGGAAGCGGCGCCAGAGCTCCGCCAGCAGGTGCAGCGCCGCGGCGCGCACCTCGCGCCCGCCGTCGCCGGGCCTCCCAGCGCCGGGCTCGCCGCCCTTCGCGGGCGCCTGCGCCTGCCCCTCATGCTGGGGCGCCCCCGGGTCTTCGCACCCCGCCGGCCGCTCATCCGGCCGCGGGCCTTCCACGGGAGCCGCCGCGTCCCGCGAGCGGCCGCCTTCAGGCACGGCGCCCGCGCGCGGCTGCCCGGCCGCCTGCCCCGGCCCGGCTCGGCCGCCGGGCTCGCCCGCAGGCGCGCCTGCGCGCGGCGCCTCAGGCCCCGGGCCCGGCGGCGCGCCGGCCGCGGCGCGCGGCAGGCCGGCGGTCGCGGCCTCCAGCGCGGCGACGCCGAGCGCGGCCAGCGCGGGCAGGTAGGGGCCGAGCCGGTGGCCCAGGCGCGCGAGCGCGTCGGCCGCCGCGTGCAGGAAGCCCAGGCGCGTGCGCGCCGGCAGCGCGGCCAGCGCGCGCGCGTCGGCGGCGGCCAGCCACCAGGCCGCGCCGCGGCCGGGCGCGCCCAGCTCGGCCGCCCACCAGGGCTCCTCGAACAGGTCGGCCTCGGGCGCGGGCTGCGCGGGGCCGGGCTCCGGCGCGTGGTGGCTCGAGCGGTCTGCTGGCCCGCCGGCGACGCCGTCCTGGGCGTGCGCGGCGGCGGCCGCGGCCGGCGCCGGGGCCGATGCGGGCTCGGGGAGAGCCCCCGCCGGCGGCGGGCGCAGCGCGGGCCCGAGCGGCGCGAGCAGCAGCGAGAGCAGCGGGCGCAGCTCGCCCGGCGCCAGCGCGGCCAGGAAGTTGAGGATGGCCGCGCGCGCGGAGCCCGGCGCGCCCTTGCCGCCCAGGCGCCCGCTGCGCTTGCGCATCTTGGGCCACAGCAGGCGCACCAGCACCGCCAGCGCGCCTGCGCAGCCGGCGCGGATGATTCACGTCAGCTGGATGGGTTTAAAAAGACATGAGCATCCACCATGGCATCAGCATCGCATCAGCCCATGGAAGCGGCAGGACCGCCGGCTGTGCAACAAGTGCACAGTCTATGAGCAGCGCTGCTAGGAGGCTGAGTCAAAAACCTGCCACGGCGAGCGTGCGAGCGGTGGACGCTGCTTGCTTACGGTGTGCATCCGCCTGGCACTGTCCCTCCAGGCAGTGGGAGCGGGCTGAGTTATTGCCGGTCCCCGCCCGGCCCCGGCCGCATCTCGGGCGGCGCCGCGCCTGCGCGGTGCTCCGCGGCGATGCCGCCCTCGGCGCCAGGCGCGAGCGGGAACGCCGCCAGCTCCAGGCGCAGCGTGGCGTCGTCGGCCAGGCGCATCAGGCGGTCCAGGTGCGCGCCCAGGAAGCGCAGCCGCAGGCCCTGCGCATGCAAGCAGGAAGGCCGGGCGTGGGCGCCGCAGCAGCGCTCACGTTCGGCAGGCGTGGGGCATGCGCTGGAAAATCACGGACCACCAACCAGCGTCAAGGAGCCCCTGCATGGATCCGCGGTTCTAAGGTATGGGCCAGGGAGGGCAGCCGCAAGGCCCTCACTCGGTAACTCACCTCAACCCTGTGCACTCGCGCATGATTTCACCCTGGAGTGCGCCACGCCCAGCAACCACATGCACGGGATTGCGCTCGCACGCATGAGGCTGATGGTCGATGCGCGGCCTCGCTGACTGCACTTCAAAGGAAGCACGCAATGCCCTTCCCACAGGTACTAATAGCGTGCGGGCACCGCTGGCTTGCACGTGAGAGCATGCCACCGGCTTGCACCTTAGGCACGCTACTGGCTTCACTCGAGCACCTAATTAATTCCAGGGCGCGCCTTGAGGCACTTGAGCGCGGCCTGCTGCACGGACGCGTCGGTGTCCAGCAGCTGCCGCGCGACGGCGGCGCGCACCGCCGCCGCCGCCGGCGCAGCGCGCAGGCCGGGCAGCCCCGACAGCACCGCCAGCCAGCCGCGCATGTGCTGCCGCCAGGCCCTGCGCCGCACGTGCGCGCCGGTCCCTGGGTTTCTGCGCTCCTGCAATGCTGGCCAACGCCGCCGGTGCGCCGCTGTGTGCTGCCGACGGGCGGTGCTCCGCAAGCCCTCATGGGCTCCTCAACAGGTCTCGGGCCTGCTGGGAGCAGGGCGTCTGCGCAACTGCCAGCGCCCCCGGCGCCTTGCATGAGTAAGTGAAGGCGCATGGATGTGCCCGCTGATACCTACGCTTCCAGTTACACAGGGAGGTCCGACTGGCGTGGACCGCACTTTCCGCCCACGCGCGACGCGGCGCCGACGCCGCCGTCATCGTCCGGGTCGTCATCTGGGGCCGAGGCATGATGGTCCGCTGTCGTAGGGCCGCGACGGGAGGCCGCATACGCGAGGAACAGCGGCGCCCAGTCCGCCGCGCGCGACTCGACGGCCGCAGGCGGCGCGGCCGCCAGCGCCTGGGCGCGAGAGGCGCGAGCGCGGGCGTCAGCAGAGCGGGCTGCGCAGGTGGCAGGCCGCCCAGTCCGAGTGCATTGATAGGGTAGGGGTTGGGGTTCAAGCCTAACCCTATCCCTACCCGGACAATGCGCTCGCACATGCGCATACAGTATCTTCAGTATGACCGCAGGTGACGAGCCGCCGGCCCAGCAGGGCGCTGTGCTGAGTCGTTGGGCGAGGCATGAGCGGAAGGCAGGGTGAGGGCACAGCCGGCCGGCGGGCGCGCGCACGCTGAGCAGCGCGCCCAGGCGCACGCCCGCATCGGTGCACCCGCCGCTGGCCGCCGCGCTGCCGGCCTGCAGCGCGCGCGCGTACTGGGCGCCCAGGCCGCCCGCCGCGGCGTCCGCCTCGCCCTCGCCCTCGAACACGCCTGCGCGGCGCAAGCCCCGGCCCTCTGGCACAGGCATTCAGGCTCGAAGCAGTTGCCTGCATGCCCGCATGCCCCTGACCACGCATCGCACCCGCATCTCACAGCTCTGGACCCTGCCTCGCCCTCGCCGTGCCTGCAAGGCCTCACCCTGTGTCACTTGCAGCCCATGACTCTGACCGCATGTCAACAACTGCGAACCCTGCCACGCTTTTTTTTTTGCTGCAGCTTTAACCGGGCCACATGCAGGCTCAAGTGCGTTTAGCAAAAAAAAGCTGGCAGGGCGGACCGGCCTCGCCGCCGCCGCGGCCGGCAAGGAAGGCCGCCTGCGTGTCCGCCAGCGCGCGCAGCACAAGCAGCCAGGCCGCGCCCGGCGCCGCGCCCAGCGCCGCGCCCAGCGCGCCGCTGACGGGCCCCCACAGCATCGAGAACCTGGCGCGCCGCGCAGGGTTCCTCGACAAGTCCGCCGCATTGTAAGTGACCTGTATGGGCACGCCGTAACTCTGCGCCTGGCGGGCACAGTCCTGACAGGACACACTTTGACGCGTGATGCCGTGGCGGGCCAGGCCTGTACACGCAGCCGGCACGTCCCTCGCATCCGAGCGAACTACCCAGGAGGGGCAGTTCCTGAAAGTGCGAGCCGTGGCGGCCTGGGACGCACCGGACGTGCAGAAGGCCGAGCAGGCCGCGCACGAGCGGCGCGCGCAGCGCCGGCGCCACGCGGCCGTCGCCCAGCGCGGCGCCCAGGCCGGCCACCGCGGCCGCCGCGGCGCGCCCGATCTCCACGCTGCAGCTCTGCGACTCGATGCGTGCCAGCGCCGCAAACACGTCCACCGCGGCGGCGCCGCCCGCTGCGGCCTCCGCGCGACCCCCTACCGATACGCGGGAGCTTTCCTTGGCCTCTGCCACGACAGCCGCGTCGGCCGGCGCGCCGTCGGGCGCGGCGGCGGGCCCGAGCGCGATGGGCAGCGGCGGCGGCGGCGGCGCGGCCGGCGGCGGAGGGAACGCGCAGAGGATGCGCAGCGCGGCCGCGCGGTGCGCCTGCGAGCGCGCCGCGAGCGCCGGCTCCAGCGCCGGCAGCAGCTCCTGCCGGCCACACAGGCGCTCAGTTGTGACGCCGCGGGTTGTAAGGTCGCGTGTGGCACAGTGGCTGCGGGCACAGTTTTTGACCCCGCGATACCAAAGTATCTACGTACGGTTGATGCATGCATGCCGACAAATCCCCAGGTGTTTGTGGGCACTGCGGCGGCTTCCGCAGCAAGCGCATCACACCCATGCATGGTTCAAGACATCCTCAAGCAAGGCCTCAAGAGCGCCTCACACGGTGACAGTCACACCATGCAGAGAGGCCTGATCGTATGTAGCGTCTGTGGTCCTCTGCAACTTGCTGGTTATAACACCACTATGCCGCAGCGCGGCACGGTGCAACCAGGCACGCGGGCGCGCCTGCAGCTCTGCCGACGGCACCGCGAGCCCCGCCCAGTCGCGCGCCGCACACGCGACATCAGCCGCGGCGACGGCCGCGTGCGCGCTGCCCCCGCCGCGTGCGGCCGCCAGGCGCAGCGCGGCGGCACCCAGCGCGCGCAGCGCGGCGGGCGCGCGCCCGCGCAGCGAGCTCGCGAGCGCCGTCAGCGCCTGGCAGTGCAGGAACAGCGCGTCGCGGTCGCACGGCACGCTGCCCGCCGCTGCGCCGCATGCCCCGCGTCCGTCAGCGCGCTGGCCTGCGTCAGGGCGCATTGGCGGAGCCTCGCGCAGCACGGCGGAGCTGCGCCCATGCCGCGCGCCAGCGCGCGCACCAGCGTGCATGGCCACGCAGGGACAGCGCGCCGTGCAGGCATGGCACGCCGCACGCGCCTGCACGGTGCATGTCATCGGGCACGCGCGCAGCATGCGCCGGCCGCGCAACCTGACGACACGCCATGCGTACGGCGTGCGCGAGGCGCGCAACCGCACGGCACAAGCCTCCACAAACTGCACGACAATGTGGTGTCGCACCCGCCGATGGGTGTGCCACGTTCGCGCCGCCGGCCTGTGCAGCCGCGCGCGCGCCGGCAACGGGCGCCGCGGCGGCCCCCGCAGCAGCGGCGCCGCTCGGCGCGGCTTGCGCGGCGGGGGGCTCGAGGCCCAGGTGCGCGGCCGTGCGGCGCAGCACGCCCTCCAGCAGCTTCACGACCTGCGGCGCGCCCAGCGCGGGCAAAGCATCAGGGTCGGCTTAGGGTCGGCTCACGGCGGGCTCGCTCGCTCGCTGCCGTCCACCAGGCTCTGTCCCACAAGCAGTCCCCCGAGCCTGCCGGCCCCCCTGCGAGGCGCGGCTCCCCGCCCCGCGCAAGCATGGACGCGCCCGGCGCGCCTGCTCCGGCGACTCGCACGCGTGCGGCAGCAGGCGCAGCGCCGCCCAGGCCTCGGCAGGGTCGCCGACCGGCGCAGCAGCCGCGGCCGCGCCCGCGCCCTCCCTGGCGCCCGGCGCGGCCTCGGGCGGCCACGCGAGCGCCAGGCCGCGCACGAGCGCGGCCAGGCGCGCGCCGCCGGGGCGCGCGGCGAGCAGCAGCGGTGGCGCGCCGTCGACCGCCATGCCCTGCCGCGGCGGCAGCAGCCGCTCTGGGAACCCTGTTTGTCAGACGGGGAGCGCGGACCACGTGTGCGGCATGCGTCAGCAAATGGGCGCGGCCTGCGGCAGCGCGGTCAACCCGCGGGCCGCGCGCCCGTCAGAGAGCACTGCGGCACAGGCCGGCGCGAGCGCGTGGGCGGTAGGGGCGCACCCCGGGGCGCATCACCGCGCACGCCTCCACCAGCAGGCCCAGCGCCTCGTCGCGCAGGCTGCCGTCGCCCGCCGCAGGCCCGCCCGGCGCCTCTCCGCCCTCGACCCCCTCGCGCCCCGCAGCGCTCGCGGCCGCCCGCGATGGCGCTCCCGGCGCCGAGCCCTCCCCCGGCCCCGACCCTGACCCTGGCCCTTCACCCAGCAGCGCGCGCGCCGCCACGCCCGGCAGCTCGGTCATGAACAGCGCGGCGGCGGCCGGGCCGCCGCCCGGCGGCCTGATCAGGCTGCGCGCCAGCGCCAGCGCGTCGCCCAGCGGCGCGGCGGCCAGCGCGGGCGCCCAGCCGGCTGCCGCGCCCGCCAGCGCGTCCATGCCCGCGCTCGCGCCGGCCGCCTTGCCGTGCCCGGCCACGACCGCCGCGATGAGCCGTGCGGCGGCGCCCGCCAGCGAGGGCCGCGGCGGCCGCACCTCCTCTGACAGGGCCGAGGGAGCTTCCAGCGCAAGCGCCGCGGCAGGCGCCGCAGCGGCGCCCGGCATCAGCGGCTCCGGCTGCGACCCCATGCGGTGGTCCTCGGATTCCCCCGGTGCGGCCCCAGGCGCGGCCGCGTCAGCGCCCGCACCTGCTGCGGGCGCCGCCGCCGCGTCGGGCGGGGCGCGCGCGGGAGCGAGGCGCGCGCACACGCGCGTGGCCACCGCGACGAGCGGCCCGTAGTCCTCCACGCGGCTGCCGCGGTGGAACTCGGCCGCCTGCGCGAGCAGGCCGACCGCGCGCGCCGCGCTCGCCGCCTCGTCCGCCGCATCGCCTGCGCGGCACCGCAGCGGGGCCTCGCCCTGGCTCGCCCAGGCCAACCGGCAATGGGCCGCCAGAGCGCACCGGCGGTGCGCTCCGCCCTCACGTGGGCGGCCTGCCCTCTCTCCGGACACAGGGCACCCGAGCCGTGCAGTTGCACAACGGCACGCAGATATTCAAGCGGCCTGCCCCGCCCGCCTGCCTGCGATGCCCCGCATCACAGGCACGCGGTGTCAGCAGACACGCAGGCAGCCCCGGAAACCCACTGCAGGCATGCATGCCAGGGCCTGCAGCAGGAGAGTCAGGCGCGCCTGTGACCACTGTGCGCCCCCGCGGCGCAAGCATGCAGCGCATGCACTCGAGCAGCCCACGCGCAGCGGGAGAGGGCGCCAGGGGGCGCGCCGCCAGCGGAGGCGGCGGCGTCGTGGCGATCCAGCCGCGCGCCCGCCTCGCCCAGCAGCGCGCTCCAGAGCGGCGCCAGGCCGCCGCGGCGGCCGCGCTCCAGCAGGCGCTCCAGCGCCGCGCCCGCCACCGCGGCCGCGCGCTCGCGCAGCGCCTCCCGCCCCAGCGCCGGCGCCTGCGCGGCGGGCCCCGCCCTTCGGCGCGCTCTGGCGCCACAGCGGCCCTGGCGGCGCATGCGCGGCTTGCCGTCTGGCGCAACGCGCAGCGCGGCCGGCGGCAGTGCGTGCTCGGCCGCAGGCACGGGCGCACCCCCGCGCCGGCCGCCGGTTGCTCCGCAGATGGGTGAGTGCAGGGCGGCTGCCCCCAATTTGTCGCTGCTCACAACATCGCCGGCGCTTCGCCAGCAGCGACGGCATGGCGATGCGCCGGCGCGGGTGGAGAGCGGCGCGCGCACCCGCCCGGCCGCGTCGCGCAGCGCGGCCAGCGGCAGCGCGTCCTCGGCCAGCAGCGCGGCGAGCAGGCGCGGCGCGCGCGAATGCAGGCCGCCCGCCGCGCCGGCGGCCGCCTCGGCCAGCAGCCAGCCCGCGGCCTGCGTGCGCGCCTCGCTGGGCCGCGCCGCTTGCTCTGCGCGCCGCGCCGCGCGCTCAGCGGCGGCCGCGCGGCAGCGCGCCCAGCAGAGCAGGGCGCCGAAGCAGGCAGGCACTGCGACAGCGACACCGCAGGCGGCCGCGGTGCGCGGGCGCGGGGCGCGCCGGCGAGCGCGGCGCGGATGCCCGCGCGCGCGGCGGCCGGCGGCGCCGCGCGCAGCACCGGCCCGAACGCCTGCGCGGCCAGGCGGCGCAGGTAGGGCGCGCGCGCGGTGCGCAGCCGCGCGGTCGCGGCCAGCAGCCGCGGCGGGTCGGCTGCCAGCGGGCGCAGCAGCGCGCGGCACACGCCCGCCGCGGCGGCGAACACCTGCCCCGCCACCTCCGGCTGCCGCTCGCCGCCTGCGCGCGGCCGCACCCACTGAGCGTCCTCGCTCTGCAGCGCAGCAGCGGCACTCGACATGCATGCTGACAGCGGGCTGGGCGGGCACAGCGGGGCCTGCGCACGGTGCAAGCACAGACACGCACGCAGCTGCAGAAGCAGCGCCCGCCGCCGCAGACACCCTCAAGCAGCCGCCGGCGCCTCCGAGCGGGCGGCGTGCTGGCGTGCGACACACTGGCCGCAGCGAGCGCCGCCCCAGTGGGCTCCGCACAGCGCGCGCTGCGGCGGCGGGCCGCGTGCGCCTTCGTAACCCACCCTGCCCTGCACCCTATAGCAGCGCGCGCCTTCGTCCAGCACGTCGGCCAGCGCGGACATCGCGCGCGGCAGGTGCGGCAGGAAGTCGGCCTGCAGGTCGCGCGCGAGCGCCTCCAGCAGCGCCAGCGTGCCCTCCAGCGACACCTCCGCCTCCCAGCTGACCGCGCGCAGGATGATGTCCGCCACGCCCGCCTGCGCGCGCCGGCGCGACGGCGCCCGTCGGGCGCGCGCCGCCGAGGCTGCGGCCGGGCCCGCGAGACAGCGGTCCGCAGGACGGGCCCAGCGCCAGCATGCCTTGCTGACGCGCCACAAGCCACATCGGACTGCAAGGGCGGCACGGGCCAGCGCGCGGAGCCGAGGGCGCCGGGGCGCCAGACGGGGGGCGCCCGGCGCGCCTGGTGGTGCAGCAGCTGCGGCAGCGTGTGCGTGAGCGGCGTGAGCGCGGCCGCCGCCGCCAGATAGGCCGGCCCGCTGCACGCCTCGCGCCAGGCCTGCAGCGCCTCCTGCGTGAACGACGCGCTGCCCGGCGCCGGCGCCGCGGCCACGCGCGCCAGGCTGCGGTACCGGGCCGCCGGCGCGTCCACCTGCGCGCGCGCGCGGGCGGCCCTCAGCTGGCGGCGCGCGCGGGAGCGCCGCCGGCACGCGCGCCAGGCTGCACTGCGCGCTCGCCGCTTCCTCCACCCGTCCGCGCCGGCCGGGAGCGTCACGAGTCGTGACTGTATGTGCTGGCCATAACAGCCTGTCTGCTTGCACGCGCGGGATGCGGTGCGTGACGGCTCGCACATCTAGGTGCGTCCGGCGGCGCACGCAGCAGTCCTCGCAACACAAAAAAAAAAGTGCAACTCTGTCCGGGACGGGGGCTGCCTGCAGTGGCCGAGGAGCGGGTAGCGCTGGCAATTGCCAGCATATGGGCACTAGAGCTGAGTTCTAGAGAGCTGGACAGAACTTGGGCCCGTTTCGACGGCTAGAAAGGGACAGCAGCAAGGCGCAACACTGGCATGTCCCTCTCACTGCAGCATGCTGTTTGAGCAGGCTTTTCACTGAATAGTACAGGCGTCCAAAGCGCCTGCCAAGCCTCCAAGGTGCTCAAGCATACACGTGCTTATTCACAGCACTATAACCTGCGGCCGCCAGCACCTCCTCGACCCGCTGGGCAAAGCGCTTGAAGGTGAAGCGCTTCTGACGCTTGTGCGGGCGGTCTGCGACAGTGTCTTCATTGTCAGACATTATTGTATGACGCTACACGGTGCTTACACGAACCTGTCTCACCTACGCCCACATAACTCAACTTTCCAGTCGAGCTTGCGAGCAGCCGCTGCTGAGCAGGCACGAGGCAAGCCCTCACACCCTAGAAGGGTTCCTCAGGTGTGCTGTGTCTCAGAGACGAGTGCTCCCTCAATAATAGCTGGGGCAGCGCACAAGGCAAAGCTTACACACAGCGCACAGAGGGGCCATTTGGAAGAGAAGGTCAGCTTTGGGGCGTGCTTTGTGTGCTGCGAGCACCGACCTTCTCAAGCAGGGCAGGGCCCTGGAGCTGCGGCAGAGGAGCTTGAGAAAGGCGGCGGAGGGGGCCGTGCGAGTGTGGGGTGCCACAGGCCGCCCCAGCTGGACGTCTCTGTCAGCAGTGCCGGCAGGTGTGTAGTCCGCCCCGCGATCCACGTCCCATCGCTGGTTCCCGTCGTGTCAGGGGTCCTTGTCCGGCCGAAGAGCGTGTGGGTGGCGGTCTGGGACAGGAGCTCTCCGTTCAGTGTGTCTCGTAACCATGCTTACACCTGGCCTTGCCCCTCCGGCTTGTTAAGCTTGTTTGGGGCCTGCATGGGTGTGCGCCCCTGCCGTACACGGCTCTGTTCAGGCTTAGTGGACAGAGCATGCAGCGCGCCTCGGGTCTGGTGCCGGGAAGCTACCGGCGCTTGGCCGGGGGGCGCACCCCGGCTGGCCTGCAGCAAACGTGCTTGAGCTGCTGTGCGGGCGGCGAGAGTGAAGCAGCGCGCGTCGGGGGCAGGGGCACCGCGCAAGTGTGCTGCGCCGACGTGGATGGACATAGGCGACCTCAAGGGCCTTAACGAGCTTGCCGCCGCCTGCACCGGGGACGAGGGAGGGAGGAGGATGGCCGTCATGACCGGGCTGAGCAACGAGGTGAGCCGCAAGCGGCGGCGCGCACCGGCGGCGGCGTCCACCGCGCAGGCCTGCAGCGTAGAGGAGCACCTGGCCGCGCTGCGCATGCGCTGGCAGGTGCGGCCCTTAGGCTCTGCGCTGCGCGCTCGACCCAGTCATGAGCTGGCGGGGCCCTGCGGCAGCCCGTATCGTGATGTGTAGTCAATTTCAGGAGGGCCCCTGAAGCCTTCTCTGGCACTGTCATGGTGCCTTGCTGCTGTTCAATTAAGACGTTACCTCCGTGCCTGAAGGTGGGTGCTGTCGGCAAGCTGCAGTTTCTATGAGTCTGTTGCCTCTTCCTGTGGGCTTGCAGCGCGTGCCGCCAGCAAGGCGATAGGCTCTATGGGCAAGCGCGGGCTGGGGCTTTGGCAGTGCGCACGCAGTGTGTTCAGCCTGCAGGTGAGCTAGCAGCAGTACCATCTGGTCGGTCTTGCGCAGGCGCGGCAGGCTGCTATTGGACTGCTAGGACGCGGCTGCCTGGATGTGTTTCGTAGGTGGTAGCCCGTTTAAGGAACGGACAGGCAGCAAGGGCTGGTCGGCGTCTTGCAAAGTCGCCCGCCAGGAGGCTGACTGCGCCGGGCCTGCGCAGGGGCTGGACAAGGCGCTGCCGGACAGTCAAGCGCAGCTGGCGGACGGCGAGGCAGCGCTGGCGGCGCGCGCGTCCAGCGTGGCCGCGCGTGAGGCCGCGTGCGCGGCGTCCGAGCGCCAGCTGGCGCAGCGCCTGGCGCAGCTCGGCCTGCACGAGCGCCTGCTGCAGGAGCGCGCCGCGCGCGTGGTCGCGCTGGAGCATGACATGCAGGTGCGCC